>ERZ1034980.764-NODE-764-length-21191-cov-259.878880_pt1 | contig 21191 bp, 22 predicted proteins | sample MGYA00520622_ERZ1034980 | MGnify/ENA primary metagenome ERZ1034980 (study PRJEB33766, sample SAMN09781791) | gut metagenome | biome: gut microbiome | host: Homo sapiens | place: Madagascar | study: EMG produced TPA metagenomics assembly of the PRJNA485056 data...
ACAAAAAAGCTGCAAACAACACTCCCAATTTAGGAGTTTGTCTACAGTCTGAAGCTACCAATTTTTGGTAGCTTTTTATATACCTATCACTAAACTATCTCTTGCTGCTTCGACAACTTCTACAGTAATCTTATCCATTTGATTGATTCTTAAAATACGATCAATCTGTGCAAATAAACGATGAATAAGCCTAAAATTTCCTTTTGTAATTTTAATGATAGTTGTGATAGCCTCATAATCAGAAAAATCTTCTAACTTAATATCAATTCCTAAGTCTGACCATTTGTATTCCAAAATATGATGTGTTTCATCCTTACTAAGGTTATCAAATTCATGCGCAAATCCTATGCGAGAGTAAAGTTGCGGATAACGAGACAACCTTTTTTCAATACCAGGCATACCGATAAGAACCATTGCCAGATCATTTCTATCATAAATATCTCTTAGCTGTTCTAAATGCTGAAGCTTTAAACGATCAATTTCATCGACAATAATTAAATCAATTGCTTCATAAGTTTTAGGCACAGAAAGATCTTCTTGATTGTATTTTAGTACCATATGCATTGCTTTAGTTAGACCTATTCTACTAGTTATTGTGTTAATATCAGAACTGACACGAGACATCTTTTCAGCTGGTGCAGTATAAAAAACTTTATTTACACTTAATATTTCATCTGTAGCATTTTTTCCAATATCATCAGCACGATGATAGGCAATTTGCTTTTCTATATTATCCCAGTTACAGTAATACCTTGAAGATAATGTTTTACCTACGCCAGGAGCACCATAGCAAATTCCAATATACTTATATTTAATACATGCGTCACAAAATTCAGCAAATCGTTTATATTCTTTTGTTTCAATAAAGGTTTTATTCATTATAGTACCTCTTTAAAGCTGATTTCTTAGGTGGGGTAGTTATTTCTTCATACTTTTTCTCTTCAATTAATAATTTTACAGAACTTGGTACTTGTATTTTTTGTTTTAATAATTTTTTTCGTTTATTTCTAGCAAAAATTAAATCATCCATATTAATTTCATAATTTGAAATATCTGGAGAAATGGCATTACAAAGAAACTGATTCTTATAAAATACTCTAATTTCTGCCAAATCATTTGGCGTATAACGGATTAAAACAGGTTCTCCAACAAACGCAGATAAATTAGGATTAGTATATCGTAATCCTTGGAAATGAATTCCATCAGAGTGGACTTTTCGAGTTTTGGGAATTTCTAATAACAATAAATCTAACTCTTCTAAACTATTAGGCATATTCGGTAAAAATAATTGCTCACTCCATTTTTTTATCGGACTTACTTTAATAGAAGAATGATTTGTTTGATTATATTCATTGATAAGAAAACAGTGTAATTTCTCTTTAAATTCTTGAATAGTTAATAATTTTTCGTTGCAGTTATTTTCAATATAACCTGGTAATCCTTCTAAAAGCATTTGGTTAATTGTCTGGAAAAAACGTTCAATTTTCCCACGCCCTCTTGGAATTCCTATAGCAGAAAAAATGAGATTTATTCTTAAATCAACAGCGACTTGTTCCATAAAATTTGAAGTAAAATCACTTCCGTGATCCGTATAAAAATTTTCAGGAATACCACATATAGGCCACGAAGAATCTTTTTTTGTCCAAATAGCTTGATGTAAGGTTAATGCGGTATTGATTGCTGAAGGGGCAGAAAAACTCAAATAATAACCAGCCACAGCTCGACTATAATCATCTAATATAATAGTCAACCAGGGACGATTTATATTTCCTTTTTCATCAAGTAAATTGATATTTAATAAGGTATGATCTGCTTGCCAAATTTCATTCGGTCTTGTTGCTTCCCTTATAGCAATTAAATCATAATTCTCTTTATATATTTTCTCTCCCTCATGGGCTAACTGAATGAGACTTTTGGGAATCCTTTTACGCAATTTATAAATTTGAGAATAACTTGGTATATCCAGTTTGTTCTCTTTACAATAGGAAGCAATTTTTCGAGATAATGTCTTTGTACTTATTTTTTTGTATCTCAATACGAATTCTTCTATTTTTTGTCGAACTTTTTCTGAAACCCTAATTTGCTCAAAATCAGTTCGTGTCTTCCTAATTAAACCAACTAGACCATCATGTTCATATTTTTGTACCCAACGATAGAGTGTACGAGTAGGTACTTTATTTTTAATAGCTATTTCTTTTATCGTTTCTTGTTTATTAAGATAAGGCTCAATAATTTTATATTTTTTCATCGCATCTATTCTTTGTTGATCAGAAAAACTAGTGAGCGTTTGTTTTTCCATCTTTTTCCTCCATTTTATCTAAATAACGATAAATCGTTGTTCGAGAAACATTCCAACGTTCGGCAATCGTCTTAATAGGCGTACCACTATCCACTAAAGTCTTCAGTAATTCCAAATCCTGAGAGGTCAATTTTTCAGGACGTCCACCAAACCTTCCTCTTGCACGTGCGGCAGCACGTCCAGCTGCTGATCGTTCCAAGATCAAATTACGTTCAAATTCTGCAAATGCCGCAAACAAATGAAACATGAGCTGTCCTGTAGAACTTGATTTGTCCATCGTAATATTTTCTTGAAGACTATGAAAACTAACACCACGCTCATTCAGTCGATTGACGATTGAAATCAAATCTTCCATATTTCTACCTAAACGATCTAAGCGCCAAACGACAAGTGTATCGCCAGAGCGAACAAAATCAATGGCCATTTCTAATCCTGGTCGATTACTTTTTGCCCCACTCATATGATCAGTAAAAATTTTTTCACAACCAAATGTATTTAGGCTGTCTTCTTATAAATCCAAATTTTGTAAACCAGTAGATACTCGGGCGTATCCTATTTTCAAAAAAATCATGCCTTCATTAATTTCATTGTAACATAACTTTATACCAACGGTATAAATGAACATAGATTTTGTGATGGGTTTGTGAACACTAAAAGTATAGAAAAATTTAAATTTAAGGTAAAAAAATGAAGTGTCCAGAAACGCCTGATTTTATGAACAGTATTTATAATAATTGATCAGAATGCTAATCTTAATTTTAAGATTATTTTTCATATTAAATAATTTTTGTGGTAGCTTGCCATCGATTAGAGGGTTACGACCTAAAAAGTCGTCTACAAAATTCCACATAAAAAGAGTAGTTTTCAATGTAATATATACACTAAAAACTACTTTTTTCCAAAGAAAAGCCTTATTACAATAAAAAGATTTCGAAATCCTACATGTAATAATTATCACATACTACTAACTGAGTTTATCAACAACAAATTTATATATAGTTACTTAACCTATGGTCTCTTTGATGAGATCATATAAAGTCACTGGCTTTTCAGTTGTTTGATTATTCAACTGGATTTGCCAATTAGTATTTCCTAATTTATCAAGCACCTCACACCATAATCCACCAGAAGCATAAACCCAGTCAGAAGAAATACGACTAATATCCATCTTTCCATCTTCGATCAACGGCATGAGCTTATTGAATGGAATATGCTCTATTTTTTGACCTTTTGAATCACTAAAACATGTCACATTGTATTTATAATTTGCTGCCTTTGAGGCTTTTGAACTAACATAATTTGCTGTTCCTTCAAATGTTTCTGCCATCGTCTCATCTTTAAAATAAGTAGGATTAGATTTTTCCAATTTCTCTGATTCTACTATATATTTCTTTATATTCTCTTTCAATATATCAAGATTAGCTGTTTCTTTCCATATTTCTTCTTGAATATTTTGCAAAATATCATAACGAATTGCTAAAACTCTCTTATCTTTATCAGTCAACGATTCTGTTGAAAAACGTCCGCCTAATCCCTCATTTCCCCAAGAAGGTTGTACTTGATTATGAAAAGCCTCATGAGATAAAAATGTAATAAAATGATAAGAATCATAATTGCCATCATCAATATTTCTATCCTTATTATAACGTAAGTAGAAAACTTCATTATTACAAACATCCAACAAATTAAACTTTTCTAATCCATAAGTTTTGTATAGTGAGGGAGACATTTCCGCAATTCGATAAACTTTCACTTCAAAATCACTTGGCATTTTAATTTCTTTTGCAAAAATACTATCGACTGATTCTTTGGGATTAATTAAATAAGCTTCTCCACCTCTACCATTTACAGCAAGAAAACTATACTTGTTAAGATCATATCCTGCCCAAATTTTTTTCTTTTTATATGCCTTATAATAATCCTCCATTTCTTGTAACACTATTTGATTATCTTTACTAAGATCTTTGAAATTCGTACTAAACTGATTTTTGATCACAAAAAATAAAGTTAAAACAAACCATACTAAAAACAAAACTAAAAAAAATTGTCCAACTCGATACAAACATCCTCTTTTTACCATTGTTTCCCTCCAAAAATAATTACAAATCTAATCATTAATCTTTACTAATAGCCTATTAACTTGTGGTCAGAATTTCTAACATTGAATAATGACACAACTAAATTAGTTTCTTCTGTTACATATAATGTCCGTTAACTACTACATTGTATTTATCTTCTAACATCCATCAGAAATTTCGTATCTAACTCTTTTTTCTAATGACAGCTTTTCTATTCATCACATCACCTACACAAATAATAGAATAGAAAGCTCTTGTCTCATGAGCCAACAAAAACTTTCAAACAGTAGAATTATAAGTTTCGAAGTGTATTATTATGTTAACAAACAACAAAAATTAGTTCAAGTATCTATAGAAAGTACATTTCTTAAAATAAAAAAGAGCTATGCGTCAACATAGTCTCTATGTAGAATCGTTAGAAAAACGGGGACTCTTATAATACGAATTGTATTATTTTGTTTATATTTGTCAGTTGTTTAACCTAGCTAAAGCTAGGTCACAACAGAAGCCGAGAACACCCATGATTAAAATCACAGGTGTTCTCGGCTAATTCATAAAATAATCTAAATATAAAGTAACTATCGATAACAAAATATAAATGGGAAATAATGTTTTATATCTCACTATAAAAGCTACAACTTCTCTAAACTCTCCAAAAATCTTATAATATCTTACCGTTTTACTGGGAACACCCACTACAGCTTTAAAACCAATATTTTTTGCATAAATCACACAACGAAGTATATGATATTCATTACTTACAATTATAACTCGTTTATTTAATCCTGAAATAAGTCTTTTAGAGAATAAGAGATTTTCAAAAGTATTACGAGATTGATTTTCTTCAAGAATTTTAGCTTCAGGAATACCTTTATTCAATAAATACTTTTTCATTACTTCTGCTTCTGAAAAAATCTCGTCCTTTCCCTGACCACCAGAAACAATGATTATGGCTTTTTTATTATAATTATTAAATACTTCTATACCTTTATCTAGCCGTTTCATCAATAATGGTGTTGGTAAATCATTTATCAATGCTGCACCATGAATAATTATGTAATCAGGATCTTCAATTTTTACTAATCTTAAATATAATTTAGTATAGAGAAAATAAGAAAAATACAATAATGGAATATATAAAATTATCGAATTAAAAATTTCTTGTAAGAAATTATTTCTATACGTAAGTCTCAAAAAAATCCATATATATATAGATAATGCTGAAAAAGGTAATATATAATAGGATAACAAAAGGCCTTCTTTTCTTATTAATGTAAAAAAATTACTCCATAGATACCAAGAAAAAACTATTAGTATCAATATAAAAATAATAAAAATTGAAAAATAAATAGTTCCACTATTAGTTTCTACATAACTTGTTCCATCTGGGTTTAGTGTAGGGAAAAACTTTCTCCACAAAAAAAATATCCCTTTTACTCCAAAATAAAAACTTACCATTAGTAAAAAAATATTTTTAAACTGATTTGGTTCTTTTTTGAAAAAATACACAAACATCAATAAACTAATAGATCCAATAATTAAACTAAACATAACTTATTTTCCTCTCTTAAATAATTCAAATACATTATATCAAACCGAATTTTACATTTTAAATTACAATTTTCTATAGATTTTCTAAACTCTTTTTAACAGAATATCCATTAGATTATTGATAATAATAACCATCTTATTTCTATTCAATATCATCTCATTTAATATTTTATTAAACTGAAAAAAAAACTTCTATTCCGTATCTTTTTCCTTTATTTACTAGTTGCTCTTTCAGTTGATAATAAGCCCACTCTCCATAAGCTTTATCTGGTTCAGCGATACATATAACCTGAGCTTTATTGCGAATAGCAGTTTTAACGATTTTGGCAGAACATTGATTATTATAAGGTTTAACAAAATTACTCTCTCTGCTCTTTATTACTTCCCATCGATCTTGATCTAATTTTCTTTTTCGACCATGACCGCCTTTAGCAAACACGCCTCGGCTTTGTTCTTTTAATCTAATTGCTTTAATTTTACTTTTGAAATTCCTTATATATTGGCCATCACCAAAAGACATTACCGATTGATTATTAATTAAACATTCACCACTACATAAATCTAAAAAGTTTACAATCAATTCAGTACCTTCATTGAATTCCACTTCATTATAACTTTTTTCAAAAGAAAATGTTAGATTAAAAAATAATTTTCTACCGTCATAAATTAGATTACTCTGATTTAATTTGTAATCACCTTTTGCAATGTGTTGTAAAACTGAAGCAACATCTCTTGCTTTTCTTGGCTTACTACCTAAATTCACTTTAAACCTAAATCCTTTAGGTATAGAAATATAAAACTTATCCGCTTTATGTATTTTAATATCTCGCCCCCTGAACGGCAATAATCCATATTTGCTTTTATTTTTATATATTCTAGGTATTCTTTGTCCAGATGCGATCCCAATAAAATCATTGCCAAAGTCTTTACTAGCCTTCATATTTGCAGAATCAACAAAATCCGCAAAATCAAAATTCATTTTTTGCTACATCTCGTGTTCTCGTTTGACTCTTCAAACCTATTGCTTGCGTTAATATGTCTCTTGCTTCTTTATTTTTTTCATTTCTCAGTTTAGATAATTCAGCTTTCGCTTTATCAAGTTTCTTTTGATCTATTGGATCATTATATACTAATTTTTCAATCCGATCTTGAATACTTTTTTCTCTCTCCACATAGCCTTGATCCATTTCTTTGATTGCCTCTTTTATCAACTCTTCAAACATCAACTGTTTATATACCATATTCAATGCTTTTACGTATTCTCTGATTTTCTGGACACGATTGAATGGATGGCTAGCTAATGATAAAATAAAGTGATATAGCAAAAAATACACGGAGGTAAATAAACTATGGCACGATGTACAGCACCAAGTAGAGGACACCGAACGGAAAGTGGGAGACAAGCATGTCCAGCATGTGGCGGAAGTTCTCGAAGATATAGCTCTTATAACTTGTATCCTTCATATTTTTCATCCTCTCCTTCTCGTATTAATCATACTAGTCCTAATAGAAACAAAAAAGTAAGTTGGGCTTCATCAGGTTCTACTATTTTATATACACCTGAAGAAATACGAACACTTACTCCAGTCCGTAAAAGAGTAGAGGAACGTTCTGAGTTACCTGATCTAAGAGATGTCTTTCTTTGTCACGCATGGGATGATCGTAAAAATGCCGCTAAAGAATTACATGACTTACTAGAACAGAAAGGCGTGTCTGTATGGTTTAGTGAAAAAGATGTTTTACTAGGATCATCTTTACTACGTGAAATTGATAAAGGATTGGTAAAGTCACGTGTCGGAATTGTCTTAGTCACACCTTCATTTCTTAAGCGTATTACAGGAGAAGGAGTAGCAGATAAGGAACTATCTGCACTATTAGCCAGGGACTTACTCGTACCAATAGTACATGGCACAACTTATGAGGAACTACGAGAAGTGAGTCCATTGCTAGGATCCAGAAGCGGTCTTAATACTACTGAAGAATCTATGGAAGAAATTGCCGCCAAATTATCGGAGTTAGTAACTCTATAATAAAAAGATGGGGTCTAAGCAGAGCCCATCTTTTTTTGATTGCCATTTATCTCATTGGAAATTTCGCCATTTAAAAAGAAAAATGACACCGCAAATCGAGAAATAAATTATGGGTATACTTATAATTTACATTTTTGTTGATGAACGATAACACTCCCGATCACAGATAAATCTTTATGCTCCAGCTGTGCTTTTAAAATACTCTCTGTGCTTAACGATTCCACAGCGTCAAAATCAAAACTAGCTTCTTTTGTCTGATTTTCTTCCAATGTTTGTTTTGAGACGTTTTCTATTTGATATTTTTCTACCCCGATCTTTATGAAAAATTCTCGTATCTGGTTATGAAAAATCATAGCCAATCCAAGCAATAACAAACAAAGAATCAATAGGTTTGTCAACCAACGCTTCCCTTTCTTCGTTGATTGTTTCCTCATCTTTTCTGCCTCCTTTTCATACGATAGAAGATCATCGAACGATTATTACCATGAAAATCCTTCTATCTTTGGTTCTGAAATAATTGTATTGTTTTTCTTATTATAATAGAAAGAAATTTTTTTCACACTAGTTTTCTTATCTTCTTGGATGGTCACAAGATAACTAACCTTGATTTTTTGCTTCTCTTCTTTGATTTCATATAAGAACATACTGCTAACTTCTCCTGTCGGACGTTTCCAATTTTCTATGGAAGTTTCTACAAATTGTTCTAAGCCTTCTTTATATGGCGTTTCTTTTGCCTGACTAAAATAGCTAGCTAGAAAGAAGCGACTCGTTGTGTCGATTTTTGGTTGTTTTTCTACTAATGTGACTTGTTTCTCCGTTTCCATTTGCCAATTTTCCAGTTTATTCGCTAGCGTTGACTGTTTCCAAAAAAGAAAACCATTCATTAGGAATAAAAGTACCACAAGCCCAACTAAAATCAATACGTACTTATTTTTCCACTCTGTTGTTAAAGCCTTTGATTTAGGTATCTCTTTTTTTCTTGTATTTGTCGGCTTTTTAGAAATTTTTTGTTTATTTTGTTCAGCTAATTCTTGTCGTTCTTCCTCAAAAGCACGTTTTGTTTCTAATCGATCATTTGCATGAGCCATTTCTTGGGAATCTTGAAACGATTGATAAGGTTCTTCTTCCTGGTATTCCATTACTTCTTCTACTTTTTTGGCAGAAGCAGGTGAAATAGATTGTTTCCCTCGATTTTCCGCAAGATAACGTAAAATTTCAGGTTGTGAAACACGTGCGAGTAAAATTTCTAACACGTCAGTTCCGTCTCTATTCGTACTGAGGCTAATTGAACCTCTTTTTGTTTCTTCCTCGTAAATACTAATTCTTGCTTTAACTGGTATTCCTTTTGTTGTTTGTTCTTCTAAATACTTAGAGAACTGTTTCAATTCATCAATGGATATCTTTTCACGAGAGATTTTTTCCTGGTCTCGTTTTGGTTCTAGTAAGAGTAACGTAAAATAAAACATGTTCTTCTCCTTTCCTATTTTCTAAAGAAATTCATTGCCATATGCATCATGCCCATACCGCCACCTTGACGGACTTTTGTTGAATACCACATGTTTTGTAAAGCACTTGGGGTTTTAATCAGTAATAACGCACAACCAATCATCACCATGAAATTGCCCACAGTAATCTTTTCGCCCAATAACAGATATAAAAGTACGCCATACAAAATCAGTTTGACTAACATGGTTAACGTTTGTGATAACAACTCTTTAATCCAAATCGAAAAATAGTTTTGTTCGTCAGTCAGTAAAGACAATGCGACAAAGGGCGTTAACATCGTCAATACTAAAAAATCTGCGTAGAATACGCAGATTGAAACAAAGTATTTCGCAATGGAATAAGCAAAAAAGACAAACAAAATAAAAAGGATCACTGCTGGCAACTGTCCTCCGGTAAAAAATCCAGAAATAAGCGTCTTTGTCAGCTTCGATCCTAGTGTATCAATATCGATTGTTTTGATAATATCTTGAATGACGTATTCTCCTAATGGCGTGACGATTTTTGTAATAAAAAATTTCAACGCCCAAGGAAGAATCGCTAGTCCTGCGGCGGAATAAATAATTCGTTCTACTACTTTTGCGGCTAGGGCTTCTCCGCTTCCATTAGACGCTTGTATTTGTGCTTCAATGACTTTGTATAACACAATGACAATCGCAAAAGTGGTCGTTGTCACGGTAAAAACGTTTGTAATTGTAGAAATGACCGAGATATTGGGAATATCGAATGTCACTTTATTGGCAAGATTCAGCGCCCCTTCCAATAAATCTGCTCCCCAATTCCCTAATAACGTGTCAATGGGGTGAAGGACCGCATCGACGCTTTCCTTCACCCCATTCACGATATCACCTATTTTATCTTTTACATCTGATACTTTATCGAGTAAATCCATTAATTTCCGCCTCCTAAATTACCTGTAATTTGCCATATTGATAGTTCATTATCATAGTGAATTTGAATAAATATAACCTTAGAGGAGGCGATATTCTTTTGAGCACTACTCAAATCAACTCCGACAACTTCATAATTTATATCATTTTCCCAATCAACATTATTGAAAATATTAGGAAACTTCTCTTTACCTTTGTTTTTCCAATCAACCCACTCATAAGGAAAATCATTGCGTAACACAATTTTGGTATTCTTTTTGTCCTTTTCTGTGTCAAACAACCAAGTGATTAACCAATTTTTATCATCACCTTCATATGTCCACGTTAATCCTTTTTCTGAATCAATGGTTAATGGATTCGCATTTAAAGCGTCTCTTAGAGAATTATAGTAGCTATCTGCTAACAATGTCCCAAACTTATCTTTCATATTCTTAACCAATTTTTCTTGTAAATCATACGGACTTGTGCCACTAGGATTTTTTAACAATTCTTCGTTGATTTCTAAAATGGGCGTATCATTTTTAAACGAAGTATACCAGTTTTTAAATGCTGCGGTGGCTTCATCTGCTCGTTCTTTTGCACTGAGTTTTAATAAATGGTCTGCCCCCATATCAACGGTTGATTCAGTTGTTGTTGCTTGTTGGTTTGTTTCTTCTTTCGTAGAAGAAACAACGGTTGGGGTAGCTTGTGGTTGATTTTTATTATGAAAATAAAGCAAGCCTGCTCCAAGAGCCAAAACTAATGTTGTTAGAACACCAATCACGACATGCAATACTTGTCGGCTATGTTCCAATTTCTTCACCGCTTCTGTTGGTTGGATTCCTTTCTCTTCTAATTCTTTCTCTACACGACGATCAAAAATTTTCACCGCTTACTCGCCTTCTTTCCTTAATTCTTTTTCTAATTCGTCAGTCGTTGTTTTGATTTGTTGGCTTTGTTGAATGAGCGCTTCTCGCGCTTCCATATATTGTTGATCCAATTGTTTCTGATATTCTTTCGCTCCTGGTGTTTGAATGGGGCGATAGTCTTGTTGTGCCACACGATATGTGGACAATAAATCGCCATATACTTCAAATTGAGGAACTTTGAACATCAAGAATGGTTTTCCTTGAATCACGACAATACTACGACGTCCATCGTCTAAATTTTGCAGATTGATAATTTCGCCTTCAGTCATCAAATCTCTTCCTGCAAAATTGAAATTTTCCGACCGTGTACTGCTTCGGTGTTGGGCGGAAGCAGTAGGAAGATTCCGACTGGTTCCTTGGGTATGAATTTTAACGGTCGTTTTCCCTAATAGTTCTGAAAAATAACGTGCTGTTTCCTTTTCAACCCCTCCTAGACAAATCCGTATCGCATGGTTACCGATAATCGCTTCGGCAGTTTCTTTCCCATATAATTTTACCAATTGAGGAAACGATTGTAAAATCGTACTAACAGAAATTCGGTACCCTCGACAAGTGGCTAAAAAATTCTCATACGTCGGGAAATATCCTAAATTCACAAACTCATCTAATAACATGACCAAAGGATTGGGTAGTTTCGCATTATGAAGATCGCCAAAGCGAAACAGCTCATTGAACATTTGTTGAAAGAATAGGTTGACCAAACCGTCCCAGGTACGATCTAATGGCGAAATAAGAACATATAACGCGATCTTTTCTTTCCCTAATTCCTCAAACAAGAAGTCATTTCTGCTTGTCATTCTCGCGACATCTGCGTCTAAATAATCCGTCAACGTGGTCAATAGACTAATCAGAATATTTGAACGAACTTCACTTTCTGCCTTTTGAAAGCCAAGTCGATAGCTCCGTTTGGCTGGGTGTCCTTCTGGCAGTTGTTCAAACTGCTGATCCAATTCCGAAACACCTTCTTGATTGTAGCGTGGATCATAGGCTTCTAAGAAATCCAAAATACTTTCTATCGTACGTGCAGAAGGCTCAAATTCATAATAGACATACTGGATCAACGAATTTAGTAAGCTTTGTTGCACATTGAACCAAAAATCTTTCTTCTTTGGATCATTTTTTGCCGAAACAATGACATTCGCAATCATATTAGTATCCGTTGGCTTACGAATATACGCCAATGGATTATAACAAGAACTGATAGCCAAATCTTTGAAATTCATCACAATCACTTTATAGCCTTGTTTCCGTTTGATCTCGCTCGTTAATTCATAAACTTCCCCTTTAGGATCTGTTGTGACAATCGAACTTTTTCGATTATTCACGACATTCGTTAAAATGTAACTTTGTGTTTTGAAACTACCAGGACCACCAACGACAAAGACATTTCGGTTACTGATTTTGCTTTTCTCGTGCTGAATGACATATTTTCCACTCGGCATTTTTCCCAAGAGTAACCCATCAGAATAATTCGTAAAAAAGGGAATTTTTTCAGTGAGTGCTAACATTCTCTTCACCTAATTTCATTGATTTTTCTAAATCTCTTTTGAGACGTTTACTACTTTTTCGGAAATGAACATTTTTAGGAGACCTTAATTCTTTATCCATTCCCCAACACGCACTCCCATGAACAGGCATGGTTCGACCGACAACTTGATAACCTGCTTCTCTCTTAGGGTTCAAATAAAAAACAAGCAGAAGGAGCCCAATAATCTCCATAATGACAAAAACGTACCAATACTTATTATCTGGAATTTCTTTGATTTTCTGGATTGGTTGCTGCAACGTCTGTTGGATATGGGCAAGTAAATCAATTGACTTGTCCTCGATAATGTAGGGTGTCAATTGATAGCCTATAAGCGAAATCGGTGTAAAAAAGAAAAGATACAATACGATAAAGAGAACCCATTTGATCCCTGAACGCTCTTTTTTCTCATCCATTTGTTTCACTTCCTTTACTTGAAATGATTTGTCTTTGAACGATTTTTTGCGTGTGAACATCGAACGAAAGAATCTCTGTTTGTGTAAATGCTGTTTCTTCTCCATTGATTTTTTGAAGAATAGGCACAGAAACAAGGTAGCTCAATTGATCTTCTGCTGATTTTAAAAATGGAACAATTTCAATCCCTTTGGATTGAATCATTGACGAACGAATAATGTTTTGTTGCGGTGTTCCTTGTTGCGCTACATCGATTTCTTTTTTTATTTCTGCGTATACAGCTGGATCAGTCCATTGGTTTAATTTCTCCAAATCAACTGATTTTGCATTGCCTTGATACGTGTAGAGCGTTCGATAGAAAGAAACAATCGTTGATTCAAAGTGTCCTTTTTGTGTCGTAGCTGTTGTTGCTTTCTTTTCTTGATCCGCTAATTTATGTTTTAACTGGTTATTCTCGTACAGAAAGTAACCTGTCGAACAAAAAAATCCCACACTAAAAATCAGTGTGAGAACAAATAAACATACTTTGGTTTTATCATACATTTTTTTACTTCCCTTCTATATAACTAGCAATTGCCGCAATACTTTTAGGAACCACTCGATAGGAAACCGTCCCACTTCCTGGATTGACAACATTACATTCTGAAACTAATAATGTGCCATCGGAATTGACCACTTCCACAAATGCGACATGACCATAAACTGGGTCTGAACCAAATGAACCAGGAGGAAAAGAAATTGCTGTTCCTACTTTTGGCGTGTTGGTCACTGTATAACCTAATGCACGTCCTTTCGCTCCCCATTCTCCACCATTTCCCATAAAATCATCCACACGTTTTCCAATTTGTGCCATACGATTAAAAACATACCACGTACACTGCCCAAACGGATAACTACCACTCGTGTTGTAATTATGTCCATCGTATCTTGGATAGCGTAACTTGCTCTTATACTCGCTTGGTACTTCTAGCACGACAGAACCTGTATTGTTTCCATTGTTTTGTACACTTGATCCGCCACTGTCTTCGACGACATATTGCAATAAGTTCGGCACGTAAAACATGTTTCCGTAATTATAACGATAGCTATAGCCCATTGAAGTAGAAATAGCATTAATATACGGAACTGTAATACCTAAAGCCATTTTCTTTGAAAATTCCTTAGCTAGTTCAAAGGTATATTTTCCTCCTCGCTCTTTGACGAAGCCAATAAACCCACCGCCATAATTATAAGCTTGAAGTGCCGTATGCAAATCTACGCCTTGAGCTAATGCCCCCTTTACATTTTGGATAAAATATTTCACGCCTTGTTCAATCGAGCGAACAGGATCTTGAATGGTATTCGGTGGTAAGCCTAGGCTTTCACTTGCCTGCATCGGATCACCACCACGTCCACCAGATTCCACTTGCATGAGTGCCAAGATATACGGAACATATTCAGAGCCACCATATTGTTTCGCATATTTTTCTACCAACGGTTTATACCTCAAAACTTCGGCACTCAAGTTTTGTGTGTCTGTCGCTATTCCTTCATTTTCTATCGACTCTCGATTGAAAATCAGTAGAAAAGACACAATAATGAATATAAAAAAACCAATCACAACTTGCATGATTGATTTTCTATACTGTATGAGTAATTTAACGACGTAAGGATTCATTCGATTCCTCCTTATAGAAATAACTTGTTTTTATCTTTTTGGCTTGTTTCCATCACCAGCAGAAGGTTTCGGAATCCATTTTTGAGTTAACTGATCGATTGCTACTTGCATTTGCTTTTTTTCACTTTCTAAACGCCTGTTCTCTTGTTCCAACGCATGATTTTGCGCACGCAAGTTTTCATTTTCTGACTCAATTGCTACTTTTATCTTTTCGAGCTTTTCTTCCAGTCGCGTTAGATACTTTGAATTTGTCTCCACCTGTTGCTGGCGTTGCTCCTGCAACTCTAAAGAAAGCTGAGTAATATACTTACTTATACTCGCTTCTATTCGAGCTTCTATTTGAGAAACAAACACACTCATGGCAAGCATACATACTATGACAAGTAAACATCCTAGTAAGTCAAACATTTTTTACATTCTCCCTTCGTTTTTGTCATTCGCCTGCTTTTTCTGACAATAATTCATTATTCTCTTTTAACAGCTCATTTGTTTTGGTTTTCTTCTGTTCCTCAGATAAACTCGAATCACTGTAAATTTTCTCAAGTTCGTCTGTATTCAGTTGAATCAATGTATCATAGATCGCAGAAACCAATTTTTGAGGCAATTTAATAGAAGAATGATCGAGTAGTTGTGTGCGCATTGTCGTTAAAATTGTCGCATCTTTTTTCTCAATGGCTTTTTTCGCAATCAATTCAACCAAGAACGAATCTGTATCTACTTGCAACAATGGCAATAAATCAGATAGCTCTTTGGTATTTAGAATCATTTGAGCGTCTTCTAAATAGGTACTTCCCGCAAGAGAAAGTTCCTTGATTTGATCGATTTTTCCTTGCTTGTATAACAGTTGAATGATTTTCTTATCCGATTTTTTATCGATTTCATAAGCTTTTTCATACTCTCCAAGCTGTATATAAATACCGACTTGCTTCTCTTTGGATAGCTTCATTTTCTTCATATCCGATTCGATATTTTCACTGTCGCCTTCAATGATTTTGTTTAAAAATTGAACTTCGACCTTATTTTCTTCTTTAACCTGTTTAATGGCTTTTTCTTTGGTTTGGACTAAGAATAAGACGGTACAAGAATAGAGTAAAATTCCTGCAACGATCAATGATGATTTGAGCGCGCGGTTGGTTCGTTTCATCGTCTTTTCTCTTGATTCTTGACGTTGAATCTCTTCAAAGTAAACACGCTGTTCCGTCGTCAAAGAATCACGAATCAATTGTTCAACTTCTTCAACTGAATGGCACTCAATCACCTGTAATAATAATGGGTGATTTTCTTTTTTCACCGTTCGTTCGATGTCTTTCTGATATTTCTCTAACGAATATTGCCCAAACAAACTACAAATAAACGTTTTGATTTGGCCAAGCTCTTCCAAACGAGAATAAGGCAATTCGCCATAATGATCTGCTTTGTAAATAAACAGAATCTCTTTCGTATTTTTTACTAGAATATTTGCCATATGGTAAAACGTTGGTTCTGTCGGACGTTGGTTCAAAATCGTTTGAACGATTTCTAACTTGTAGAAATCCGCAAACTGTCGGTATTGATATAAGGGGCTATAATCGGTAGGACACGCATAGATAATCTCTAATTTTTTGTCTTTAAAGCCCATTTCTTCAATTTCTAAAAATCCCTTCACAGATTCTTCAATGTCAAAGATATGGTCTTGTTTCGGTAATACTTTTTCGTTGATTTGAATCAAGACCGTTTCTTTCTGATAATAAACTTGTAACTGGTCGATCAACCGATAACGCATGTCGATTCCTCCTTACTGGATCCTTGCCAACCAATTGACGGCTTGTGTGGCTGGTTGGTCATATTCTTCGCTGTAACGCACTGGATTCAATAATCGTAATTCTTCTGGTGTTAATTTCACCATAAGCTTGGCTCGTTTTGTCCCATGGAAAATCAAGCCTTCTCCTTGTCGTCGTGCAGTCAAATGAGCCACTTCTTTTCTCGTCAAAGGCAAGCGTAACTCACGGATAATTTCTTCGGCTTCTGACTCTTCCAAACCAAAGAAAATTTTGGTAAAGCTGTTCCCAATGATCGCTTTTCCAATATTGTTGATTGCTTGGAAAACGTCTGAAATTTGTTGCGACGAGGCAGTACAAGCTGCGTTGTATTTCCGAAATCGTTTGTAGGCTTGAAAAAAGAAGTCGGCACTCACTTCATTTTTCAATAGAAAGTGAAACTCATCGGCATAAACCCAGGTGCTGATTTCTGGGTGATTCGTGATATCTTCAAATAAATACTGAAAGGCATTCAGATAGGCTAAGTCTCGTATCCCGATTTCTGTCTGAAGATCTCTCAAAGAAAAACAAATCAACGGATTTCTTAAATCAATATTGGTGTATCCGTTGAAAATCGTTCGTGTCCCGATCGCAAAATCTTCCAGTGCGTCCACAAACGACTCAATCTTTTGAAATCGTCGACGATCTTCTTTTTCTAAAGCCTGTAAATGCTCGTATAAATCAGAAAAAATAGGAAAATCTTCATTTGTTAATTGTTCTAAATTGCGTCTATCATAGAGTTTTCCATATAATTTTTTCGCTTCTGTTTTGACAATACTCAACTGACTATCCATCAATTCTGAATCGATCAAAGTAAAATAAGGTACTAAGCTATTTAATTTTTTATTGATCAATCGATCCACTTCTTCTATCGATAAGGATTGATTCAAGGCATAGCCTTCATAATTTTCTAAATAGTTTCCATACTCATCCTCCGTTGAAAAGGCGCTTCGTTCTTTTTCTGGCAGTTGATTGGAGAAAATTTGAAACGGATTGATTCTCGTATCACTCATCGATGATAATGGAATCACTTCACCTCCAAACAGTTTCACTCGTTCCACTTGTTCGTCTTCTGGATCAAAAAGAATGATTCGCTGTTGTAAATCCTTTGAATTGTCCGCAAACGCAAGTTTTTTCATCCAATCACTATTGATATAAGTCGTTTTTCCGCCTCCAGAAGAACCAAAAATAAATTTGTTTCGATTAACAACGACTCGTTTGTTCGTGTAATCAATGGAAATAATATTTTCTGTATCTTTGTTGACGCCTTCGATCATCATATTCTCCGTAAACACACTCAATTCATTATCATCAAACGGAAAAATACTGCTTGCACTGATAGAATTTGCAATCGTATACGTGTATTCTGGAACTTCGTTTGTTTGTAATGGCAAACAGCTCCAAAATGCCTCATCAATACGTGTGTAAGGTGTGATTGCTTTGATACCAATTGCCGAACAACAGGTTTCAAACTTATCACACAAAGCATTGAGTCGTTCTTCGGTTTTTCCTTGAATCAAAGCATACGTGTAGAGATACAAATACGTCGTGTTTTCTTCTAACGCTTGTTCTAATTGCGTTGTGGCGATTCGTAATTCATTTTTTAATCGTAAAAGTGTCGCAGGATCATATGTCCGTTCAATTTGTGCTTGTTTATTCTTGATGGTTTGATTGTAGAAATCATTCAAAGAATTTCCGTTTGCTTTCGTATAATAGTGCGAAAGCGTGATATCCCCGCTTAATTTCCGTAAACGGCTAAACCAGTTCCCTTTAGGTTTGTTATTGTATTTAGTGATTACATAGGGTCTACTATGCTGATTGTCACAAATCACTTTCTCTCGATTAAACTCAAAAATGAATGGCGCAAAATCGGAGACAATTTCTGTATCAATTTCTAAAATATCTTGTAATTGTTCTCTTGGAATGTAAAAATTCTGTTCCCTCATGTTTCTTTTCCTTCCTATATTCTTTTTTGCTGTTCACTAAAAATACTTACGAAAGATCGTACGAGTCTCTTGAATCGTACAAATGGTTACTTGACAATCGAATTTCCCCATAAAGCCTTGTAGCCCAGAACGCACCCCTCTTACTTTATCCTTTAATCCTTCATAAGCAATTTCAATTCCTTCTGGCGAAAGCTGTACGATTTTTTCGCTTAATGTCACAAAATGTTGCTTTTTAGAGGTTTCCATTGTTTTCTGGAGTTTCTGATACTCGACCAAGTAGGAAGCCTTCAATTGTAATAACGCTTCATTTGGATTGCTTGACTTCCGATAATTTTCAACTGATTTTTCCCATTGATCCAAAAATGGTTGAATCGTAATCGGACTGTTTAAGGACGTGATTTGCGGTTCGTATAAAATATTTTGAGATAAGAACGTCCCAAAATCTTCATTCAAGCCTGCTTGTTCATGGATACTCAAAATATCCATGTTCACCCCATCGACTCTCAATAACTGAACCAAACAAAATTGTTTCTTTTCTACTTGATAAACCACGAGTACCTCTTTGTAAACACCTTGTATTCTGGAATCATCTTCAAAATAACGCGGCTGATTTTTTGTTGTTTGTGCCGTCTTTTCGCTCGCTGGTCCTTTTAGAAAATCAAATACCATTCATTTACATCCTCTCTTTTACTTGTTCATTTGGTCGGCAATAATAAACTTTTTGTTTTTGTTGGAAGACTTTTTGTTCTTTTCGATAATCTGAAATAGAAATGTTTGGACGATCAGAAATCGGCTTAAACACTTTGTATCCCCACACACTAAAAAATCCAATCCCTCCCGCAAAAACATAAAGCAACAATGCCCAAATATTCGCACTTCTAAAAAGGAATACTATCAGAAGTAAACTCCCAATACCTGTACTAATCGCTTGAATACTTTCTTTGACGGTAAGACCAAGTAGTAAAAGATAATGTTCATTGACATTTGAAGGGAAAAACCATGTTTTCCCCTTCTCTGTATCTTCATGAAGAAGTTCAAGTAAAGCGTTTCTTACATCTTCTGTATTCACAATTCCATCCCTTTCTTATTTGAATAAGCCATATGCCCAAGGAACAATCCATACCAATGCGCCACCAATTGCCGTTACGAGAAGAACCGTGGTTAAACTTTTGTACATATTATTCTTTTCCATTGGATCATCTAGGTATGGTAAATACTTCACTACGATTTTCGTTGCGGCAATTGCCCCAACGACCGCAACTAATGCGGTTAAAATCGCTTTAACCGTATTTCCTGCTTCGACAAGTTTCGTTTGTGGATCAACGGCATAAACAAATTCTGGTATACCAAACATACATCCCAAACTAAAAACAGTTGCTTCGAGTTTCCATTTTCCTTCTTTGATTGTCTGAATTGCTTTTTGTAATTGCTTCATTAAATTTTTCGCTCCATTTCTACTTTTATCTTTTTGGACGTTTTTGATAACGTTCCTGTAGTTCTCGTTGTTGTTTGTCTTTACTTTTTGTTTCTCGAATCCATCGATCCATGTTTCGTTTCTTTTGTGGCACACGTCGTCCAAGAAGTGATTGAATCTGAGCCGTTAGACGGTAAAGGATCGTCTGTTCGTGATAGTGAGTCAATCGCTCCGTTCGTTGTTCTTCAATATCTTGAATAAAAAGTTCTTTGTCTTTTGGTGCAAGGTATCGATTCTTCTCAATCATTCGCTTTAAGTTTGATTGTGCCAATGGTAATAACGAATCAAGGTCTTGCATGCAATCTTGAATAAAGTACACACCGTGACAATCATTTAGTTGTTTACATGCTGGAATGTTTGAGAAGATTCCTCTTGACACTTCTAACATTTGATTTCTCTCTTCAATCGAGTAAGGAGACAACGGTAGTCCGTCGACAACTTCAATCGAATGATCTTCTACTTGGTAATACTTGAGATATGCCAAAATCATTTCGCCTTGCATAGTAGACGAGTCCAACTTGATTCCTAATTCTTCTAATTCATCGTTCACATATTGATTCAAGTTGTCTTTCATCGATTCGAATTGATTGATTTTAATTTGTAGTATTGCTCTTTCTTCGTCAGAAGTTGTTGGCTCGTTCATTTGATCAGTAAGAGTCTGGATTTTCTCTTCTAAGAAACGTGTCGTTTGAAACGGTTGATCTTTGAACAGCTGATACTCTTTTGCTTGTTCAATCATGGATTCTGTATCAGAAAGTTGTTCGATCATTTCTTTTGTTAATAATTCTTTTTGATCAATGGTTTCTGCCACGATTGCTTGTAATACTTTCGGCGAATAATCTTCTGTTTGAAGTTCTGGATAATGCTTTTGACAAAAACGTACCGCTTGTTTTGTTAAAATCTCTTCCGCTTGTTGGATCTTTTCTCGTTCATCTGAGATTCTCGAAAGTTGGAGACGTTGTGTTTGAATATCTTTTTTATTTCCAAATAGAAGTGAGTTCTCCCAACGTTTCAATTCATCCAAACGTTTCTCTAGGTTTTCACTGGAAACAAAAAAGCGTAGCTCCAGACTGTAGACAAAAAGGAGTGGCTTAATTGCCAACTCCTTTTTGTTAGTCTT
>ERZ1034980.766-NODE-766-length-21166-cov-8.135474_pt1 | contig 21166 bp, 33 predicted proteins | sample MGYA00520622_ERZ1034980 | MGnify/ENA primary metagenome ERZ1034980 (study PRJEB33766, sample SAMN09781791) | gut metagenome | biome: gut microbiome | host: Homo sapiens | place: Madagascar | study: EMG produced TPA metagenomics assembly of the PRJNA485056 data set...
ATTTAGCATATTTAAAAGTAAAAAGCAACGAAAATTAGACGAAATAGCAAGAGTGTCGAGTGTCTTTAAAACTCTCTTCGAGCTTCAAAAAGACGGATTGATATTATGGGAAGGTGAAAAAAGACGATTGTATATTGAGCAGCCTTTAGCTATATTAATGATGAGCAAAGAATGTAAATGGCGTGCATTCTTACACAACTGCTATCTTTGGGTATATTACCAGGAATGCGAGACTACGGTAGAGAGCTATATGGTAGAGGAAGAGCTTAAAGCTGTAAGACGTGCTAAAAAGGTATGCCCGGACCTTAGAGCGCGAGATATAAACCGCATTAAAGCTGCCAAGCGAGAGGAAATAAGTTTTAGCGATATAGAAAAAATAGCTCCAGAATTAAAAGCCTTTGAATTTTTCATTATTCGGAGAAATAGCGAGGCGTTACCTGGCAAGGGTACTGAAGGGGGCACGGGGGAAACAGTAGCTGGCGGAGAGCTGCAGTGTGTCGGGCAATATAATCCTGAATCAAAAACTTTCGAGATTGCACTTTGGAAGGATGTTGAAAAATTCATCCACCAAAACAAACAATAAAAAAAGAGCTGCCTTCACAGGTAGCTCTTTTCGCTATTAAAACAACCTATTAACATTATTATAACACCACTGTTGCTATCTTGGTTCGCTAACCAATGACTTGTGCAATAAAAATGTAACTATGAAACATAATAACTAAAAATGTGACTATTTATATTTTACCGTAGAGATGCAAAGAGGACGAGGTTGTTTAATCTCGAACTGAAAAGCAAATATCCACCAACCTGACTTAAATTGAGGCAGACTACCCCATTGACACGTGGTGAGGTCGATTCCGCGTAGCGTATTACGGATGTTGCCAGTAATAGGGAAAACACCGTCCTCGGTGGTACCGATGACCAATGATGGCAGACCTTTATTCGCTGCGGAATTTAGCGCCTGAAGAAAAGCCATAAAATCTTCGCATATCTCAGCCAAATCGACTTTACATTCTGTTGCTGCTTCATCATCCGACTTAAAAGTAGTTCTGTTGCCTACTGTGCGCTGTTTTATCAAAAAGTATTCCGTGTGCAAGTAGCTTATTATCTTATCATTGTTAGACAAGAGCTTTGCATCGACGAGAGTACTATGCGCCATACAAGGCGAAGCAGCAGTATTGACATTGCGCACAAACTCGTTTTCAGCATTCAGCGTATCTACGCGATAGAATGTTTTGTGTTTTTGCGTAGTGTCCGCACTATGCGACAAAGGCTTATAGATGCGAGCCCACTGCTCGAATATCTTATCAATTCTCTCCATTGCGACGTAAATGTATTGCTTGTTTTATTTTCTCGAAAGTGTCTTCGTCCACATTCAAGTGACGTTTAGTTTTATCTTGCAGTATTATCTGACAAGCTTTAGCCCAAGCGCGACCATTGCAAGAACTTTCGTTTTCCAAAATACTTACAAATTCAACGCCACAGAATATAGCGGCAATATATGCAGCAAGATGTAGGTTGCCAAGATGAGCAAGTAACCGTTCGTCGATAAGGTCAGCAAGAACTATGCAGGCAAACACGACCATCAGGTCAAAAAGCATCTTAGACATGTGTGACGACTTTAATTTGCCATCTGCGGCTTCAGCGGTATACATCTTGCGTATTCGTCGATTCAGTCGCCAGGCTGTTATACAGTCAATCACAACAGCGTACACACACACATAGAAAATCTGCAAGCTCGGCTCAATGGTATACCATAATGCAGCCAAGCCGCCTGCCACAATGCGCGTTATCGTTGGGACAAAGTTTGCGAAAGTTGGATATAAAACGTTTTGCATCATTTATTATTTTATTTAGTGCAAAGATACAAAACGCTTTATTTATGATAAGGACAAAATAAATCATCAAAATTGCTTTATATGCTTAGCTGCTATATTTCTCATTCATGTTGCTTATTACACTTAATCTTATGCTCTTTACAAAATTGACCACAAAATCGTAGTTTCTTTTTCTTTTCACACCATCCGCTACCATTTGCGGATTCGTATAAGAATGAAACACAATTTCCGCAGCACCCTTCATTTCTCCTACGTCCAAAGAAACACACCTCCAATATAGGATCTACGAAACATTCCTCAAAACGGTTAAGAATACGCTTGCCAGTAAAGAATAGAACTATCATTAAAAGACCATATACTAAAGAATAAGGCACTGATAATACAAGGAATATAATTCCAAAAAAGACTCTCTTTATCATATTGTTTCTCCAATTTCTTTATTTATTACTTTAATTTTTATAGGCTCACCACTCTCTGCGCAACGTAAAGTTTCTGAGGTGTATACATTGTCTATACCTTCTATAAGATTACGTTGATGATAAATCTCTCGGTATAGATAGTAAGATTGAGCTATGAACTTGCGTTGTTCCTCATTTGGGCAACCACTTCCGCTCCAGTCATAACTTGCTCCACAACCTAAACCGGGAGTAACTAAAGATTGCAACTTTTGAAGTTTCTTACGCAGACTATAGTCGCCCATATCAATACTCTGCAAAACGTTATAAAGTTCTGTTTGACCTGCTGCGAACCTACTACAATCCTCTACACAACGAGCCATCAGCATTAGCTGTTCCTCAGTAAGTGTTATTTGATATTTCTTTGTTTTGTCCATAATCCTACTAATCTTTTCCTCAATTTATAACCCTTCCATTTTTCAACCTTTTTTGAAGCTTTCGTGATACGATAATCCTTCTTGTCTGCTTTTACAAACTTGTTAATCCAATATGGGGACATTTTACCTATTGGTCTATTCCATATCTTCTTTGCTAATCTAATCTTCATACACTACTTCTCCTTATCGAATTTATTGCCAACAACTTTGCACTCAACCATTCCGTCTTCTTTTATGAAATAATGTAAAGGGTCAACAAATTCTTCTCCGTCGTAATAAATAAAACGTGTAGCAAAAGTTCCTTTAAAAAAAACGATTTCACATTTAGACTCTCCTTCGAGTATATCGCCTTCCCAAAGCTCATTGCCTTCACAATCTTTTAGTCCTGTATACATACAGACGGTAGAAGGGTCAATCAAGACCGCTTCATTACGATTAAGTAAAGAATCATTCTGTCTGTCCTCAATGATGTAGGTATTACCATTCTCTTCGTAGTAATAACCGCGAACCCATTTTCCACAATCAAGACGTTTAGCCTTGAACTTGATATTTTCTATTTTCATAAGCAACAATCAATGTAATTCTACAGGCTCATCATCCCAAGATAATTCTCTTCCAATAAGCTTGTTAATAGTACCTTTAGGCAATTCTATTGAAAATCCCAGATAATAGGCATTACCTGTATCTTCATCACGCCCATCATGTTTAGGATACCACTTTTTGTAATTTTCGCAAACGTATGTACCCCATACATGGTCTCTATCTTTCTGTGTATTACCTTTGAACGGTTTTACATTGAAAACCTTTTCGGTACCATCTTTATCTACGGCTAACCAAATTTTTACCATAACTATTCCTCCACCTTTATTCAATTCCAATCTTTCTAATTTACTAAATATTAACTGCGTTGGCTCATCTTCACCTTCACAGAAGCCACCACTAACATAAGTACGTTTACACCAAATCTAATACAATATCAAACGTTATTCCTCCTTTACACCGAATGGGGTGTCATCAACAAAAGTGAAACGTTTAAAAATGTCACTAAATTTACTGTGTAAAATTGTACCACAGGCACTTCCATAACCTATTAATTTATCTTCAATATAGATAATTAGAAAAAAAACTACCTTTGCCTTTTACCCAACCAAAAGGTTGATGCTTCTCCATTTCTCTCAAACACTCTTCTGCATTGGCAAAAGGTCTGTACCCAGGCTTTGGCTTAATGCGATACACCATATCTTTTGAAAACGAAAAGTCGTCCATTTCCAACCAACCATTATGAAATTCTAAACCTCTTATGGTACATGGTTTTAGTTTACCCTCTATAGCCTCTCCTGCGGCAAATGCCTGAATAATAGGCAATAAATCTGCTGCTTCTTTACGATTCATAGTTATTTTCCTTTCATTTTGTTAATTGCTTTCAATCTCCTACGTTCTTTTCTGTTGAGGACACGAGGTATATCAGCATCGAAGTTTTCTTTGTTGCCAATCTTCTCGTTAACAGCATCAAAGTCTGTTTGTTGATAATTATTTTGAAGTGCTTCTATCAAAGAATCCAAAACTAAATCATGAAAATTGTGAATATTCGTTTGTTGTGGCATGTTTATCCCTCCAATTCTTTTATTAGTAAATTACTTTCCTTACCAAATGGTTTATAACCACTTTTCAGATACCACTTTAAAACAAAACTCTCGGATTCATGTTTATTAAATTCCAATCCGATTGTCTTCACTCCGTTCAACTTAGCTTGTTGTTCTGATAGTTGTAATAGGCGTTGTGCAACACCATTTCTTCTATGATTATTATCTACAAAGAGTGCATATATTAAAGCATCAGCTTTGCCGAAAATATCACTAACATATAGTGGAATGGATATTTGAACCGAACCATGATTCTCTTCATCAGTTATTAAGATTCTGATATCATCCTTCCATGTCTGCTTTTGTATCATAATCAATCCTCCTTATTACTACGGTTTAAATTTATCTTCATTTAATTTAAACTGCTTTGATAAAAATGAATCATTCTTTATCAAATTAATAATTTCTTCCTCTGTATGAATGCCTTTCCAAAATAGTTCGGTATGACTACCACCTCTATCGTCATCTATAGAGAACGGAACACCATAATTTGTATAAACCTCTCCCTGATGTTTGATAAGGTGGCGACCAGGATTCTTTCTAATATTATTTATCCAAGCATCATTGTCGCACTCACACCATGTCTTGTATTCTGTCTCTGTCAGAGTTTTATCAATGCCAATAGGAGAATGCCCTAAACACCCATTTGTTCCAAAGTAAATAATCTCTGCCATATTCTCTTTTTTTACCCTCTCCCTTTTACTGGAGAGGGTAGTTAGTTACTCTGTTACTTTCTCTAAGGAAAAATAATCAATTCCCCAAGCTTCGTTTGCGTCTTTGTAAGGTTCTCCGTTTTTCTTTATTTTTCGGATAAGAAAATGAACTCTGATTCCATTCTTGCGAAGGGACATAGCATCTATAAGACGTTCTATGAAAAAGATATTGCCATTTTTATCTTTCACTTTGTCACCTTTCTGAAAAGGTAACAAACTTAGAAAGTCGTTCATTATATCATTCTTCTTTTTACGAATCTCTGATATTTGAGAATCTGCCAACCTTAAACAACCTTCTATATTCTGTAATTCGTTGTATAATTCTATTTTTGTCATATTAAAAAAATTATGCCCGAAGGCGGTTAACAGTCATAAACACATAATCCACATCCAAGATATGGCTATGAGTACAAAACACATAATCAGTCCTATAACAAGGCACAAAGCTATTATATCATCTTTGTTTACTTCAAACGTCAGGACCGCTTTTCTACCTCTTCTTAAATTTGCTAACATAATAAGTCTTTAATTAAGTTGAGTTTTAATTCCTCTAATTCTGTAAGAGCATCTTCAAGGGCATTATGAGCATTATTATTCTCACAGACTTTCCAATCTTTTACCAACTCCTTAGCTGTTCTTATGTCTCTTGGTTGCCAGAACTCCCAGGGAGTCCCCATATTAAGATACTCGCATATATCTTTAATGCAAAACAAGTCCATTACCCCTTTGGTCCACACTATAGTATTTCCTGTATTGTATCTATTAAAGATTTGATATAGCTTATCTACTAAATATTTGTAGCTATAGACAATATGAGTGGGCTTATTACTTTCTGAGCTGTTCTTTTGATGCATCCACCAGAGTAAAGTTTCTCCAGTGAATGTTCTTTCACAAGTATTCCAGGTTTTAGGATCTGTTTGTATCAGATAACGGTCTAATACATCGAAATTTTCATCTGCTAATACTATGCCAACTTGAGTAATAGCAGCATCATTTCTTCTACCTAATGTTTCTAAGTCTATTACAATATGTCGTGCTGTTTTCATAATCTATCAACTTGATTTATAAAAATTAAACCATACCTTGTTGCTTACTCTTATAAATATTACCTTTAAGGTCAAAATAAGCTCATCCTTTTTGACTGAGCTTTTTGTGCCGTGGGTTATTTATTTACTTCAGTAAACGCGCCATCAATTAATTGATAATATGTATCAGCTTTGATGTTTTCTCCATCTACATATTCAGTCTTTACACAAATAGGAACGTAGCGACCTTTTCCTTCGCTATATACCCATTCAGAAAGAGTAATCCATGAACCTATTTTTGCTTTTGCCATAGCTTTACAGCCAGCACACATAATTACAGAATCTGAGCCTGTACTATCAATCTTAGCAAACTTGCCCGAAGAGCTTATTTGAGCAAAGTCGCCAAAAGAACCTATCTTAGCAAAGTCACCCGAAGAGCCTATTTGAGCAAAGTTGCCCAAAGAGCCTATCTGGGCACAGTTACCGCTCGAACCTATCTCAACAGAATCACCGCTCGAACCTATCTTAACAGAGTCACCGCTCGAACCTATCTGGGCATAGTCACCGCTCGAACCTATCTGGGCATAGCCACCACTCGAACCTATCTGGGCAAAGTTACCGGTCGAACTTATCTTAGCAGAGTAACCGCACGAACCTATCTGGGCATAGTCACCCGAAGAGCCTATCTTAGCAGAGAAACCGTTCGAACCTATCCAAACATAGTCGACGCTCGAACCTATCTTCTTTTTTCTTTTGCCATTATCACTAAGAGAGGTGCCTGTTTTTACCTGGGATAGCGATGTAATGTATTTTAGCCATTCTATGCCTATATTTATGATGTCGGCAAGTTTCAATTCTGCCTTGATTTTAATGCGTGACGAACAAACCTTAGTAGTGTTTTCATCTCTATCAATAATACCAGATTGCTCTACCTCTGCGAAACGAGATTTTAACATGTCGTAGTGGTCAAAAATCTCTAATGGCGATTCACAAGCGTTAAAACCTCTTATGCCACATTCTATATGTCCTTTAATTTCGTATTCTTTACCCAATTCATACTGAAAACCAATACAAGAGAGCGAAGAATCGAATGCCTTATATGATTTTATAATTGTTTCTTTCATATATATGTAATAGGTTTGTTATTTTATATCTATACCAAACAATTCAAATAAGAACTTATAAACCTATATTACAAAAGCCTTACTCTTGAAGTATGCGCTCAAAAGCTCTTTCATAATATTCTCTGCAAATCTCAAATCCTACAAATTTACGTTTCTCCATGATAGCTGCAATAGCCGTTGTTCCACTTCCCATAAAAGGATCAAGAACAACAGCACCTTCGTTCGTCCAACTACATATTTGAGTCCGCACAAGTTGCAAAGGAAATACAGCCGGATGTCCTGTATTGCCACCACCCACAGGATAACAAAATATATTTGAATGTATCTTCTCTTTCTTAACAGGAATAAAATCAAAACCTCGATGTCTACGACATTGATTATCATCCATCTTAGTTTTTCGTTCTCCCCAATTATTCACTTTGCCAAAAGTTAAAGTTTCTACCATCACAGGATTGAATATTTTGGGTTTCCCTTTAGAGAATACAAACATATACTCGAAACTTTGCTCATAGCGATTATGGTTTTGCGGAATAGGATTCTTCTTTTGGAAAATCATCGTGTCATGCAATAAAAAACCGCATTCCATAAAATATAACGCCTGTCGGAAAGAAGACCCAGACTCACTACCATTAATGGTAGCATCAGCAACGACCCAAACAACGCAGCAACCGTCTTTTATAATACGAAACAACTCTGCAATTATAGGCTCCCAAATTTCTTTTGACCAAGTAAAACCTATTCCGTCATAGCGTCTGAGATTATCATAAGGTGGAGAAGTAACAACAAGGTCAATACTGTTGTTAGGAAGTTTCTTCATACCCATCAAACAGTCCTCGTTGTAAATCATGTTATATTCTATTTTATTTTTCATGTTCCGTCCTCCAAATTAATCTATACTTATTACAAAGATTGCAAAAGACGTTTCTTAACCAAATAGTCATTACAATCCGTTGGAATATGATCTGCTAAATCTTGCCAATAACAATTATTGTCATAATAGCAACTTTGACACTTTTTAATTTTAGGATTCATATTATTTATCATTTAACTGAATAAGAGCTTCCTCACATCGCTCTATATTCAAATCCATATATGTCATAAGTTGCTCATCTTTTCCAGCGTACAGACCCTTCGTAAAAAAGAGAGCATCCTTAACATCTTTAATTAATTCAATAGCCTTGCCTTTACTCATAGTCCTATATATTTTTACTCTTTTGCCATTTATTATAGCCATCTCTTTCTACCATAAGGTCCCAAAAAGATGATATAGGAGCATCCATATCGCCAAAATAATCAGAGGCGCAATTAACACTTGTCTGATTAAACGCTATGGCTTCTATATTTTCAGCACTATGTTCTTTTATATAGTCGCTCAACATTTGATATTGTTGAGGATAAATACCTCCGCACTCTTCGCCAATAACTTTAAGGCATGCCAAGTAATCAGGAATATCTGCGCCAATGACCATTGCAAAATCAAGTGTAGAACGAAATACCATCATCTCCTCAAAAGAAAGCCGTGGATCATGTTGTAAGCCTAAGATTTCTTTTCTTCCTTCAGTAAACCAACGGCTTACATATTCACCTTTTTCTTTTGCCTCTATAGCAAAGGCCATAGGTGTGCCATCTTCTTTTATAGGTATATAAGAAGGTAGATATTTTTTTCAAGATACGACCAAAGGAAAGGCATCCCACCCCACTCGTTAGGAACCTCAATAGCTAAATTCCAAAACTTATCATTCTTATTCTTTACATATATTTCGTACATAGCCACTTTATACTTTATTATTATGCCTCACCATTTCTACTTACGTTTTTTTAAGTCTTCTGTTATGTTGGTATAAAACTTATTTCCAACCACCTTATACTTAAAGCGCTTATCAGAAAGAAAAAAAGCTAATACATTCATAGTTGGCATAGCATTGGCACTTTGAAGAGGAACCAGGCTAAAACAAGCCATTTTTTCATCCCAAACAACTTCCGTGATTGACTTTGTTGTTTGATTTTGAATGTAATCATGCTCAAAGATCTCTCTACCATCACAATCTTTAAGACCTGTAAATTGTTCAACAGTCTCAGGTCTAACTAAGCGGTAGTCTTTCCAATTCGCAGCATCATCTATTTCTAACAAATACGCGATGTTGTTCATAACAGATGATGGAATCAAAATACCTTCGCCCCATTTATCTTCTCCTTCAAATTTTGCTCTAAATTTAATAGTTCTCATTTCATTTTATTTTTTAGTTATTAATTCGTATCGTTGCCATCCTACAGCCCAATCTATATATGCTGGATTACAACAAAGAAAAGATGTGTTCACATTTTTTATGGATTAATACAATCGTGCTCTACTATCGCTCATATCATCCATGGTTTTTACACGAAACCATTTTTCGGTCTGTTTCTATTACTATAAACCGCAGCATAACCAATATATTTATGGCAAGCAAGGTGATAAGGCGAGATGCTACCGCCAAAAAACTCTGAACTTTCTTCGCGGCAACTATATTTGTTGTGGCAATAAGATATACAATTATTGCATATGGGGGGTATGACTCATAGTTTTATCTCCTTTTATAAAAATGTTTAGTCGGTTGTTTTCCTCTTTTTTAGAGTCTCAGACACAAGTAAAGCTCTCAAAGCTTTCAACTCTTTGCGGAGTTTTATGTTTTCGCTTTGCAATTGCTTTACTTGATGTCTAAAACTCAATTCATCCAAATCTTTATACATTATATTGGCTTATAAATTAAGCAACATAGGCATAATAAGTAGAGTAAGTCTACTGTCTTCGCTATCTTCCTCGACAATCATAGGTCTATCACAAGAGATAAATGATAGCTTAACATTCTCTGTTTGAATATCAGACAACATGCTTAGCATGTGTTCTGCATGTACTCCTATAGACTCAGGCTTAGTCACTCCCTTAATTAATACATAGTCGGTTGTTTCTTGTGCCTTGTTTCCAAAGTCTATATCTTCTTCCTCAAGATTCAGGGACATTATCCCAAAAGTCAACTTTGTTATATTAGAAGCTTGTGAAGCGAACAACTTGACAACCTTTAAAGAGCGACGGAAAGCTGCCAAATTCAAGATTGCATATTTCTCGCAATTTTTAGGTATTACAGCATTATAATTAGGGTATCTACCTTCCATTATTCTTGCAACAAGCAAAGTTGAACCCGAAATAACCTTTATAGCGGTATCAGATACCAAGATCTGAATATCTTCTGCATCATCTACAACATGCTGCAACACTGCAACTACATTACGAGGAATATTAAAACCAAACGTTCCTTCTTTGTCGTCTGCAGACTCACGAACTATAATATTCCGATACATATTACATGAGTCTGTACCAACTACTGTAAGCATCGTAGGTGTTACATCTACACGCACACAACTTAAAATAGGTCGTGCAGAATTATTATCTAAGTACTTAGAAGCTTCCTTTATATAAGAATAGAAACGTTTGCCTGAAGTCACAAGACTATGCTGATACCATGAAAAAACGAGAATAGGATAATTATCAGTTTCAAATATTGGTGTCACAAACTGCTTAGTCTTTCCATTCTCGTCAACAACACTAAAGGTAATGCGTGCCGACTCAAAAGAAACGTCTACAGTAACATCCAGATCCGGATAGAATTGAAGTGTTGGCAAGATTCTTTCAGTAGGCAGACAGAAATCTTTCCACCCACCTTGCTCTATGCTAAGTTGCAACGGTAATTCCAACCATCGTTCGGAATCAGAACCTATAACATGTATCTCACCATCTACCTGATGGAAATACACGCAGCGCAATATAGGTAATGTTGTCTTTACTCCTGCGCATGCAGCTCCAGCCTTTGCTAAAGCATTATATAATAATGTTGTATTAATTTTAAAAATCATAATGATAATAATCTAAAGTTATGAGATTTTTTAGAATGGAAGGTCATCCTCATTGTTGCCCGATGTCTGCAGAGGATTACCATCAGCATCAAGTTGCGTAGATGGTTTCCAAGTCGTAGGAGCTGCTGCCTGAGCTTTAGGTGCTGGAGCACCAGCCAACTGACCTTTAGGCTCGTGCATCCACATCGAGGTACAAAGAGTAATATTAGATTTCATACCAACAAAAGCCTTCAACTCTTGTTTCTGTTGTTCTGTAAGAGTATCTGGATTCAAGTCAGGATGTTGAGAAAAATATAGAGCCTTCGCACGGTCAACCAACTTTTCTCTATATTCCTGTGTTAGCGACAGACTTATTCTATGCGAAGGAATGTTGTATACCGTTATAGGCTCCCCTGCCTGTATTCTATTCTTCTCCCACCATTTTACGATGCCTTCGCTCGCAGGACCCATAAAAATATCCATATTCGCATGAGTCTCGCCTTTTTTATCGACGTTGACATGAATTTGGTTCATGTCAAGTGGAATGCAAATATACCCTCTCTTTGGGGCATCAGAATCAATGCCTTCTAACAACTTGGCACCGAAGAGTGCCATTAAATCTAATTTTCCGCCAAATGTTGCCATAGTTTTATTTTTTATGATTAATATTGTTCAATAATTAAAATGGTAAATCTTTATCATTAATTTTAGATGCCATAGACCCGTCGCCTGCAGGTAACACACCACTAAAGCCCGACGACCTCTTGCCTTGTTTGAAGTCGGTGTAAGCCCTCCATCTTTCTCTCTCTTCGTCGGTAAGCTCATAAGGATTACCGTCTTCGTCGAGTATAGGATCAGGGTCAACGCCCTTAGCTATAAATGCTTTATATCTGCGTTTTTGTTCCTCGTAGTCGGCAGGAATGTTCGGATCATCCGCTTTGTATATGAAGATAACCTTACTGTCTTCAATCTCGCGTATTTTCTTAGCGTGCACCGTAGGGTCATTCTCCCACTCTTTGCCTACAAAATAGCTCTGTATCTTCCATGCCTTCAGTCGGAAGGTACCAGCCTTGAATGTATGTACAAAGCTACCATCACTACGCTGTCTTATCTGCGGCGGATTCACCACCATGTTATGATCATTACAGAATATCTCGACTTTCTTTCTGAACGAATCAGGCGAATATACAGACTCTCTCTTTTCGCTCGTATTGACAAAATCCATGTATTCGACGAAGCAAGAATCAATGTCAATAGGCACACCATACATTTGCTTATCCTCCATTCTGGCGAAGAAGTCTTTCTGCCATTCCATAAAGCTCTTGCCATATTCTTTTTCTTCCGTTCGCTCGATGGCTTGCTCTGTAGGTATGTTTATAATGGCATTATAACGCATTATCATCTGTACACCTATAGCGCATATATACGCTATCTGATTTCTACTGCTTGCAGACAAATATTCCGGATTAGACGTAAAATCCTTCATTATCTCTACAGGGTCTCGCGCTCGTTGGCTCTTCAGCACGTTCTCTCCACAGAATCGGTCGGAAAAGCCACACAAGGGAAAACGACGTGTGGTTGAGTTCGACATATCATTAAGAGCGTAATTGCTACTTATAATTAATCCTGGAGCCTCTTCATGAGGTAACGTTATAGGGTTCTCAAACTTGCGCTGATATTTAAATCCACTGGTCACATAGTTGTAAAACGTCTGCATATTCTGTTTCTCCTTCAAGTCCTCGATATGGACCACACGATGATGTCGTGGTATCAATTCCGAAAACGCAAAAGATACTTCCTTCGTGGGAATAATGCTCTTAGCATCTACGGTGAGTATATATCCACAACATCCCATAAAGGTATTCACGAATGTAGACTTACCCGAACCTCCTTGTGCTCTCTGACCTTGCTGGATGCTATTCTCCATCAGGTAAGGTGCACAATACGAGGAATTACCATGGTAACGGAATAACGGACGAGCTAAACAGAATAAGAGGTTTGCTAAGTGAGCATCAACTATAGCAATCTGGTCTTCAGTCAGATCTTCCCCTCGATGTTTTCGTTTTTTTTCCTCTTGCCAATATTCATTGGCAAATCCTCGCAACACAAGCAACGGTGGCCACCACTCTTTCAATGGCTTGCCACGAAAATCAAACTTCCATCGATAAACCTTTGCCCAATTTTCGAGTCTATCCTCTTCTGCTTTTATTTGTTCGTCGGTATATGCAGGTTTCCCGTCTTCAGTCTTTTGATTTCGCCAGGTTTCAATCTGCTCTTTTCGTTGTCGGTATTCCGGATTCTCCTCTATAGTGAATGGCACATTGTTCCCTAAAAAGGGCGTATGATAATCCCATGGCAGCACCTCACTTCGATTCACAAAATGATTCAAGGAATTATATGCCACAGGTTGTATGCTGTCAGGCGTAATTCTTAGAGCGCAATTGCGATAATAGAAGTAATCAATTTTCTCGTTATATGCAGCTCTGTAGTCAATCTCTTGCAATGGCAAGCCATCAATGGTTTTATCACTAATTTCTCGTGCTTTTTCTATTGCATCGCAAAGTTTCTCAAAGTCGGTGCTGTCTGGTCTTGCCACAGTTTTTGCATATTCACGCAAGCACTGTCTGGTAGCAGATACCATACTTTTTCTATCCAATTCGTCAAAGAATGGAAAGTCTAAATGATAGAATCTACCGACCTTATCTATAGAGTCTTTGTTTTCTACCACACGACAATAACCTTCTGAGGCCATAAACTCCCAAATAGTGGCAGCATTCACAACCCAATAGTCATCTTTTGTTTCGCCATTCTTATCTTTCTTGGCTACATGCTTTAATGGCGATGAAGGCAAAGCGGAAATGATAGACGAAAGAAAGAATCTATTGATATCGTAATCCGAGGTAAAAGCCTGCTCCTTATCCATTTTAAAAACAAGAAAGAAGTCGCGCACGGAATTTACAGCATGCTGAAATATCCTTGAACGAGAGCAATGACCGCTAACATCAAAGAATGATTCAGGTAACGCGGCACGATATATCTCACGATATTTTTTTCCTATCATCCTCGCCTCGCGAATACTCGCAGAGTCGTTGGGAAATAAGGTGTATATACGATGAGCAAAACCGTGCATTTTACTATATTGATGTGCAGAAAAAGAAGTACTGGCATAATTGAAACACACATGATATGCCTTACCTGCATAATCCTTGCTGTTTGGATAACTTGCTGACAAGGCATTAAGGTGATAATATGTGCTAATGGCGTCTGCTATCGTCTTGCAAAATATTATATTGTCGGCCTTAATCTCGTGAGGTTCCATCGTTACGGTTATAAGCTCTTGCTTACCGTTTTCTTTCACATGCCACATTTCTTTAAGTGGGCGATAGTCTTCTGTCAATCCAAATTCTTTGAGTGCATCAAGATAACCTGTATATTGTCCTACCTTGTTTTTAGATCTCAATTCGAGAGAACGAATGAAAACTTTATCTCCACCAAGCCAACGACCAACTTTAGTTGTCGTAATATCTTCGTTTTTCGAGAATACTACATTAGCAAAACCCGGCATTCCAGGACGGAATACGCAGCCTGTTTTCTCTTCAGCATCTGCAAAACAAATAAATAAAGGATTGAATGGCGTAGATATTATCCTCTCTGAAATATACTCACCATCTCTACGAATTTGGGGCAACACGCATTCTGATAATGCGTAAATACGAAAATCACTATGCAGCATGTTAGGAGCAAACCATTGAGCATTATCGCTGTTAGGGCAAGCAAAACCTAAACGTGTCACACCATTCTTATCTAAATAGACGCTACATCCAAGAGCCTGAAGTTCTTCAACGTTAAAACCTGGTTTCCTATAGTACGTCAACACCTGCTGAGGTGCAACATTCTCACGATAATCAAATCCATTATCTAAGATGTCGGCACCCATTCCTGCCAAGTCTACCAGCTCTTTGCACATTTGCTTCAAGTCGGCACCAAGCATAGGTCGGTTACTTACATCCGCCAACAACTCCAATACTCCATAGCCCTCGTGCCCGTTTTCAGTATTGCGCCATTTGTTTACAGGCGTATCATACAATCCTCCCTTCTTGTTTTTATACACAATGATAGGCTTCTGTGAACCATAGCGGAAGCACACCTGCTGCTCAGGGTCTTTCTGCTCCACAGCAGGAACAGCAACAAGAGCCATTGGCAGAGCTGCAATTTCGCTAATATAGGCATCGTGATATATAATAGAAGTTGAGGGAGTCATAACGTTTACGAACTTAACAAGAAGTTGTTTTTTATTTATAGATTTATAACCTTGGACAATGAGCAACGTTCTACTTCGGTTGCCTTGCCATATTTTTTTAGAAGATGGTCGAGAAGTAGAGCCACAGAAGAAAACGACATAAAATCAGGATTGTAATCTATCAGCTCAACCTCAATTCTATGCGTATTGCTGGAATGGCGAATAGGCAGAATCAATTCTTTACTGATCTTATAGTCTTTAGCTATACCATAAGACTTCAACTTAGCCACCATGAGGTCGAATATTATGGTGGTCCATCTCATTTCTGCATACGCAAAAACGAAAGTTGGATTAGGATAATTAGAGCAAGGCTTAGTTATGAAGGCATAATAAACCTTTCGCTCTAAGTCTTCTACATTGCACCTATTGCGCTTATCTATTCGATTGCCTGCCCATTTTTTCTTTGGGTTTGTAGTTTTCTCTTCCATCGTAATAAAGTCGTTTCCGCAACTATATCTTAGTTGCCAAGATTGCAATATTCTGTCAATATCGACTTAATACCGCGTTTTTCCCAGTTTTGCCAATCTTCATCCATAAATCTGCGCTTTACTGTTATCTGGCTTGTCATGCCAGCATCGCACATATAATCGTAAAATTCGCCTTTGGGAATTTTCAAATCTTCAATCAGCGACATAAAAGACCGCTTATCTTTACGCCATGCCTCCAGTTCTGGATGTAACTTGGCGAAGCCATCCTTCAGAGCATCGACTCCTGTTATCATCCATTGCTTGAAACCGATGTAAAACAATCGATTGCGAAACGTAGATATCTTAAAGCCATGCTGCGCCATGGTGGCAAACAACATGCTTCGTTCTGTATCAAGCAACGTCTTACTATTGAGCGTAGTACAGGGAGTAAAAACCTTATCAAAAAAACCTTTTTTCAACATATTTTAGCTATCTTTGTGGCAAAGATATACAAATAAAACGACAATAAACTTAAATTCATATATTAAATATTTAGTATTAACGTTTCTTAACTACATAATACTATTATCAACATATTTAATATACTCGCTATCTTCGTATAATGTCATTAGAAAATGTAGGAAACATTAGAAAACAACTATATTATACACCAAAAAATCAATAACACAACTATGAAAAAATTTAAGTTTGACACGACCGTCTTTAAAAAATGGATAGACATGAATAGACTATCCAGGTCGAAGGTTATCAATGCGATTGGGCAACGCGACGCTAATAAGGTTGGACGTTGGGAACTCGGACAGGTTATAGGTACTGAAGATCTGTTGGCTCTGTGCAACTGCTATAATCTGCAGCTTACCGATTTTCTTATCGAAACGGACAGTGACGATATTCCAACAGAAACGTTGCTTCCTGAAGTAATGAAACAAAGGCGAAAAACGATTGATAGTCCGTCGATAGTAGAGATGGCTACACAATCTCTTACTGCCGACGATCTTACTATAGCTCGTCTATCTCTCGAATATGAGAAGAGGATTAACGATATAACCAGAATTAACACGGAATATATCAAAGAGCAAACAGCAAGTTTTCAGTATCAGCGCGACCAACTCGTAAGACAACACTCTTCGCAGATTAATAGTCTTAATGACACTATCGACACGCTGCAAGACGTTATCAACCAGCAAAAAGAGACGATTGCTACTCTTGAAGCCTTGGTATTGAAGCAAAAAAACATCAAACAAGGCAAACCGGAAACGGTAAACGATCCTCTGATAATGCCTACTCCAAAGAAAAGAGAAAGGAAGTCAACTAACATCTAAGGTAAAACTGGAACAGACTGAAAGAGTCTGCTAATTGGTAGCAGACTCTTTCTGATATTTTTCTAATTTTCTTTGGGCATTAATAGCCGCATTCATTAATGCCAAATGACGACCTGACGATATCAAGGTCATTTCTGACGAGACGGATGGATAATCACAAGATATCACATATTCACCATTATAGAGAAAGAATGTAGGCATGGTGTCTGGTGTAGAACCGCTGTTGTCTTGTGGACTGCGAACTATTTTTAGTTTTAATATTCTCATCAAACTATCTACAGATATCACAGGCAATGCTAAACGTTGCTTCTCGGCATGCACCGCAGCTAAAAAAGCCTTGCTATATTTGTTGGCTTTCTTGGAATCTTTTTTATAGCGTGGCTTATCTGTGGGCTTGCCTGCCTTATATACAACATTGATTGCGTCTTTATAAGGCGAGTCAAATTCAGTACGAATCTGACCATCAGCCATCGACTTCACATTCATCGTGACTTGCGGCTTAAAAACTCTCACACCATCGATAGGCTTTCCTTCTTTCCATCGTTCTTTCTGCACGCGGTCAGGATTTTCAAATACAAGCCACTCTACTCCACCCGTAAAGCCTTCGGGCGACATAAAAAACTCAATTGCTCCCATATTCTTAGCATAGACAGCAGCTCTTCTTTCCGCTTTCTTGCATTCACTCCAAAACTTAGTGAGCAATTTTCCGACCTCCGATTCTACAGGAGTCACATAACAGAATTTTGACATATTGTTTTTGTTTTTAATTATTCAAGATTGTTATCATCATTATCATCTACAGAGGCGCCACCTGTTTGTTCCATATCCAAAAGCCAGGAGTTATCGGGACGATTGGTAAATCTGTCTGTCACGTAGAGCACAGGCTCACCTGTGACCGTTGTAGAGAATATAAAACCTTCTTCAGCCAATTTGGCAAGATAAATTTTCAATGGATCACCATTGGTACACACATAAGCCTTAAAGAAAGCGCGAAGTTTCGACTCTGTAAATTGGTAGCACATAGGTTCGCGCTCATTGCAAGGTTTGAACCGTTCTACAAAACAATCCACGCGCTGCTCCACATAGAAATTCAATACGGGATAGTCTACCGATAGTTCAGCCATTGCTGCAACAGGGAAATGCTCTCTATCCTCATCTTCGCTTATAGGAATTGGTTCATTACCCAAAGTGGCAACATCAAACTCTATACGTTTATTTTTTCTTCGTCTTACCATTTGGATCGAACTTAAATAATAGCAGAATCACGATAACCATCAGACAAATCTTCGTAACAAAATTCAAGACGGGCAATAATGCCGACTCCGTAGTTTCTTTAGTTTTTTCTTTATCATTCAATTTTTCATCATGTGTTGTATTCAATCCGCTATTATGAGTTTGTTTACTCTTATCAACTTCGTTTATAGATATCTGCTTATTGGTTTCGTTTTCAGCCTCAGTCTCTTTATTATGGTGCCGTTCGATAGTGTTATTCACTACAGTATTAGTCTCACGGGCAATTTCCTTACCCTCTGAATCGAGCTTTATAACTGTAGTCCTATCTACATTTCTTTCTCGTGACGAAGAGTCCATAGCGAAAACTCGGTAGTTCTTTACCGATTCTATGATAGATGACTGTACACGCAACAGGCTGTCCATTGTCTGCTGGATGCTCCATGCTACAGAGTTATCCAGCACTACCCTACTCTGCTCAGTAGTTACACTCCGCTTAGTTCTGCAGCCAACTAAAAACAGAATAAGAATGAGTGAACATGCTAATATGTAACCATACTTACATTTTTTCATATATTCATTATTTTATGTTTTGCTGCAAATATAAAACAATTAATTCATATTAGTATGATTTCACATTATCATTAATCTATATTTTAATATTTTTATATTTTAGCAAACTGTAAAAGCATAAAAACTGCAAAACATAAAAGAGGTGGTATACTCTACATATACCACCTTACTGTCTTAACTGTTAGCAACTAACTGCTTATATCTTTGGATGAACATCTTTGCCTATAGTCCAGGTTATAGGAGTGTGAAACTCTTGTGTCTCTGTATCTATATAGCCTATTTTGAATATCACAGCGCTAATATAGTCATACCATCCTCGCTCTATCCACTCGGCTTTTAATGCGTCAAGGGTCTCCCCTACTCTATCCGGGTCTACGAACCCGTAAACATTAATAGACCTATCATATTGCGACAGAGCTTTGGTAACTTCTTCAGTTAGCATGTCGGCAGTAAAAGGAGCATCTTGTTTAAGGTCTATCATATAGATTTTTGCAAAGCTGCGGTATTTGTAGTTATTGCTGTCATCATCATCCGAACAGCTTACGAAGACCAAACAACTAAATATCATGGCTATCATAGTCAAGCCAACAAACAATTTCTTTCTCATAATCACTTTTCTTTTTAATTGTTAATAATACGATATTTCAATATAAATTTGCCATAATGCTTTGTTAGGCTTGCTTTGAATATTTGCAGGAAGTCGCCTTCTATCTTATCGCGGACCTCTATAGATGGCACCTGAAGCATCAATACCCTGGTGGTATCATCCCAACTCTCAAGGCGCAACTTGCCAAACACATCGCGAGCAACATCATCACTAACCTTACTGCAGAGGTCTTGCACACAACGAGTCCAAAGTTCGGTTCCTGCATCATTGAAGAGAGACAACTGACGAGGCGACTTCATAGGCATCGCAACATCCGTTTGCTCTTTGTTTGCCCAATTTCTGAATAATGTCATAACATAAGCTGCCACATCATCAGGTTGGGTACGTTCTACGAGCTTCCACACATCTTTATAGCCATAGTCTAAAAATGCGTTAAGCAGATTGTCTGGAATGTTCATTGTCAGTTCCTCTAACTCCTTGACCTGCAAATCTGGGCAACGTTTTTTCAACGATCCTATAAATTTGCGAACTGACGTAGACCTGTGAACTATCATGTTTCGAGCATTACCTAAGTCTGAACGCTTGATAATAAACTCTATCAGATCCGGATTACCCTTAGCTTCTTTTAGCGGCTTATATACTAATTTTCCAGCTTGCCTATAGAGTAGCTTATAGCTAAAAACTATTTCCGACTGGTTTTGCAGACTCATGTCTTCAAGGTCTTGCTGCGCAGCATCCAAAATCTTAGTGCGGAAGTGAGAGAACTTAGGATATTGCACAGTTCTTTCGCCAGTCGTCTTGTCTACCTGTACAAAACCGAGATATTCCTTCAGCTCATCAATAGAAACACGCGCCACCATCCTATTCTGCGAGACGTAACGCATCAAATACAAGTATAATCGAGGTGTCACTCGTTTTGAGGAATATCGGGCTATCAGAGCAAGATGGTTAATATAGCCTTTATTCATATCGAAGACGTAAAGTGCTACATCGGGATTTATCTTAACGTCTATATATCCAAGACTTCTATCTACTGCCTGCATTACACCTTTGCCATCAACATAATGATACTTGTTAAGCGAATTAGGAACGGACATCTTGCTGAACATGTGCAGCCAGTCTGTAAATCCTCCACCAGCTTTAGGCACTTTCAACGTAAAGTTAAAGATTTCTTCGACAGCATCTTTAATAGAACCGTAATTACTATCTAAAACAGCTAAATCGGATAGCTTTATTTTAATAGAAGGAAGACCTTCTGCAAAATCCCTCTCTGAAAATAAAGCGTTTGGATATACAGACTCTTTATCTCTACCCTCGGCAAAGAACTTTGTTATATAGCTCTGTAGATGAGAGCTCACCATAAACATTATATCCTGCTGCAGCAAAGAGAAGTCAGCACCAAAGGTTGAAAAGAAAAAAGGTGTGTTTATCCACCTCTCGTCGCTAAGGTCTGCCTTTACGAGTGCTTTTGCTTTAATATTCTTTTTTGCCATAATCGTAGTCTTAATATAATATCTATACTTTTGTTCCCGTATATCTATATTTTTGGTTCCCTATATCTATATATCTGTTCCCCTACATCTATACTTTTGTTCCCATTGTTGTTTGTAACATGGTGGTTTACAATATATTACATCCGCACTATAACTATAATATATAAG
>ERZ1034980.767-NODE-767-length-21138-cov-62.508656_pt1 | contig 21138 bp, 12 predicted proteins | sample MGYA00520622_ERZ1034980 | MGnify/ENA primary metagenome ERZ1034980 (study PRJEB33766, sample SAMN09781791) | gut metagenome | biome: gut microbiome | host: Homo sapiens | place: Madagascar | study: EMG produced TPA metagenomics assembly of the PRJNA485056 data...
AAGAGGCCGATGCCGAGGGCCGCGACCCCTTTGCCAACCCGCGCAACGCCGCCGCCGGATCGTTGCGCCAGAAGGATCCCAAGGTCACAGCGCGTCGCGACCTGGCCACCTTCATCTACGCCATCGCCGATACCGATCCGCTGCACGTCCACAGCCAGCGTGAGTTCCTTGACTGGCTGCGCAGCGCCGGCTTTAGTGTCAACCCCAACGTGGCCCGCTGTGCCACGCCGGCTGAGGTTCACGAGTTCTGTGCCCAGGCGCTCGAGCACCGCGGCGACCTGGACTACGACATCGACGGCGTGGTCGTAAAGGTCGACAGCTTCCAGCAGCAGCTCGACCTAGGTTTTACCGCTCGCGCACCGCGCTGGGCCATTGCCTTTAAGTTCCCGCCCGAGGAAAAGCAGACCGTCCTGCGCGAGATTCGCATCCAGGTGGGCCGCACCGGTGTGCTCACGCCGGTTGCCGAGTTCGATCCGGTGACGGTTGCCGGCTCCACCATCGCGCGCGCCACGCTGCACAACATCGACGAGATCCGTCGCAAAAACGTGCGCGAGGGCGACACCATCATCGTGCACAAGGCGGGCGACGTGATTCCCGAGGTCGTGGGCCCGGTGCTCGACAAGCGCCCGGCTGATTCGGTCGACTGGCACATGCCCGAGGTCTGCCCCGTGTGCGGTAGCCCCGTGGTGCACGAGGACGGCGAGGTTGCCTACCGCTGCGTGTCCATCGACTGCCCCGCACAGCTCAAGGAGCGGTTGCTCCACTGGGTGAGCCGCGGCTGTATGGACGTCGATGGCCTGGGCGACGAGATCGTCGACAAGATGATCGCCGCCGGCCTGATCCACGATGTCGCGGACTTCTACCAGCTCACGGTCGACGATATCGCCGGCCTGGACACAGGGCGCACCTATGCCAGCTCCAACAGCAAAAAGGGCGTCAAGAAGGGCGATCCCATTCCGGTGGGCCTCAAGACGGCCGAGAAAATCATCGCTGAGCTCAACAAGTCCAAGAGCCAGCCACTCGGTCGCGTGCTGTTTGCCCTGGGTATCCGCCATGTGGGCAAGAGCGTGGGCGAGGTCATCGCCGAACGATTCCTGTCGATTGACAAGCTCATCTTGGCGAGCGAAGAGGATATCGCCGAGTGCGAGGGCATCGGTCCCAAGATTGCGGCGAGCGTCAAGCAGTTCCTGGCCGTGCCCGAAAACCTTGCCGTGCTGGAGCGTCTGCGCCAGGCAGGTCTGTCGCTCGAGGTTGACTTGGGCGCTGCGCACGCGCAAGCCGCAGCCGACGCTGGCGTGGCGGGCGAGCTTGCCGACGCACAGCCGCTTGCGGGTCTGACCTTCGTGCTCACCGGCACGCTCGTCAACCGCACGCGCGACGAGGCGGGTGCGGCGCTCAAGGTGCTCGGCGCTAAGGTTTCGGGCAGTGTGTCAAAGAAGACGAGTTATCTGGTCGCCGGCCCCAAAGCGGGCTCCAAGCTCACCAAAGCCGAGCAGCTGGGTGTGCCCGTGCTGGATGAGGACGCGCTCGAGCAGATCCTCGCTACCGGTCAGGTGCCGGAGGCGTAATGGATATCGAGAACTGCAATTGCTCGCAGGTGGAAGGGCGCGCGAGGCAAGGCCAAGCACAGGCGAAAGAGCGCTTAATGATGCGAATTTGCGTTGCCGAGCGCGAGCGCGCGGCGGGTGCATCTCGCGATGCCTTTGAGGCGTTGACCGAGTTAGAGGCGAGGCTCGGTCTAGCCTAGAGAGACCGGCACCGTGATCTGCGTCACGTAGGTCGCCGGGTCGTCGCTGATGATGTCGTCGATCAGGGCGATTTTGCGTCGCCCCGCTACGCCGCCAGCTTGTCAAAAGCCCCGCGCCGGTTGAGCACGGTAAATGCAATCACGCAAATGACCGCCGACAGAATGGACCCGCACGGCGAGGCGATGCCCATGGGAAACAGCGTGTCGGAATAGGCGTTCGACAGCAGCCATGCGCCCGGCACGCGAGTGAGCGCCACGGCCAGCACGTTGTGCGCAAAGCCGATGTAGCTCTTGCCGTACGCAGCGAAAAAGCCGCTAAAGCAAATATGGATGCCGGCGAAGATCGCGTCGAAAATATAGCTGCGCATATAGCCGGTGCCGGCCTCGACCACTGCGGCGTCCTTAGCGAAAAAGCCGAGAAACGCCGGTGCCACCAACCACATGAGGGCCGTGATCAGGCAGCCGTACACCACCGAGATGGTCATGGCGTCCTTGAGCACCTGACGCGCGCGGTCGCCCTTGCCTGCGCCGGCGTTTTGCGCCGTGAGCGCGCTGACGGTGGCGCCCATGGAGCTCGGGACAATGAACAAAAAGCTGATCATCTTTTCGACCAGGCCCACGGCGGCGGCGTCGACCAGGCCGCGATGGTTGGCGATGACGGTGATAAACATAAACGCCACCTGGATGCAGCCGTCCTGCACGGCCACGGGCACGCCGATCTTAAGAATGCTGCCGAGCACCTCGGGCTGGGGGCGCAGGTCGCTGTGCTTAACGTGGATGTTTGTGCGACGGCTCTTGAGCCACACGAGCGCGAGGGCAACGCTGGCCGTCTGCGCGGTCACCGTGCCGAGCGCTGCGCCCACGGGGCCGAGCCCCATGTGGCCGATAAACAGAAAATCGAGCGCGATGTTGATGATGCACGCCACGCCGATCACGTACATGGGCGAGCGCGAATCGCCCAGCCCGCGAAAGATGGCCGAAAGAATGTTGTACGCGGCGATAAAGGGAATGCCGATAAAGCAAATGCGCAGGTAGGCGGCGGTGCCTTCGACCGCCTCGGCCGGCGTGCCAATGAGCGCCACGATCTGCGGGCACAGTGCGAGCAAGGCGGCGGCCAGTACCACCGAGACACCCATAAACAGCGTGATGGTATTGCCGATGGCGGTCTCGGCGCGATCGAAGCGACGCGAACCCACGGCGTGGCCGACGATGACCGTCGTTCCCATGGCCAGGCCCACGAGCGTCACGGTAATGATATAGAGCGTCTGCGCGCCGTTGCCCACGGCGGTGATGCCGGCGGCGCCGCTAAACTGCCCCATCATGTACAGGTCGGCCATGCCGTAGAGCATCTGCAAAAAGTACGAGAGCATATAAGGCAGGGCAAAGACCGCGATGGTCTTGAGGACATTGCCGCGTGTGAGGTCGTGTTCCATGGGCGGGGCACTTTCTGGCTTGGTTCGTTTGCGTACCAGTGTAGTGAAAACCCTACAACGATTGTAGAGTCAAGGTTTATGTTGGCGGTGGGGCGAAAATAATCGCGCCTTCAATCATTTCCATTTGAATACGGTCACACGCCGCGCGGGCTTAGCGCCTGCGCTAGCCTTGCAGAAATCGATTTCGGAACACTTGACACTATCGCTCGGCGCGCAATAATACGTGCGTTTGCGAACAATGTTTGATGGGGGATGAAGTTGCGTGCGCAATCTCAAAATACTGTTTTCCTACCTGGGGGAATACCGTCGCGATGCCATTCTCGGTGTGATGTTCGTCTCGGTCGAGACCGCGCTCGAGCTGTTTATCCCGGTCATCATGGCAAACATCATCGATGTGGGCGTGCCCGCGGGTGACGTCAACTACATGCTGCTACAGGGCGCATGCATGCTGGTATGCGCGGCGTTTTCGCTGGTGCTGGGCCTGGGTTATGCCCGTACATCAGCTCGCGTGGCCTCGGGCCTGGGCGCCAACCTGCGCGAGGCCGAGTATCGCAAGATTCAGACGCTCGCCTTTGGCAACCTGGATAACTACGACGCCAGCTCGCTTGTCACCCGCATGACCACCGACATCACCGTCATCCAAAACGCCATCGGCAACGGCTTTCGTCCCATGGTGCGCGGACCGGTGACGCTCATCGTCGGCCTGGTCTATGCCCTGGTGCTGTCGCGCCCGCTCGCCACGGTCTTCGCGATTATCCTGCCCGTGCTGGCGATTGTGCTGGGCGTTATCACCTACCGCGTGAGCCCGCTCTACCGCCAGCTGCAGACCTCGATGGACCACCTCAACGGCGTGGTGCAGGAGGACCTCACCGCCGTGCGCGCCGTCAAGGCGTATGTGCGCGCCGAGCACGAGGAGGCCAAGTTCGACACCGTCAATACCGAGCTTGCGCATACGGCGACGAAGACCTTTGGCAACGCTGTGCTCAACTTGCCGGTGTTTCAGCTGTCGATGTACGTGGCGGCGCTTTCCATTCTGTGGATCGGCGGGCGCATGATTATCGCCGGCGAGCTGGGCGTGGGCTCGCTCACGGGCTTTATGAGCTACGTGCTGCTGATCATGAACTCGCTCATGATGATCTCCAACGTGTTTTTGCTGCTCACGCGCGCGCTCGCCAGCGTGGAGCGCATTTCGCGAGTGATTGACGAGCAGTCGCTCATCCAGGCGCCCGCGGCAGACGCGGCCGTACGCGAGGTCGCCGATGGAAGCGTCGAGTTCCGCGACGTGTCGTTTAAGTACCGTGCAGATGCTGCCGAGGATGTGCTCGAGCATATCGACCTTCGTATTGAGCCGGGCTCCACGGTGGGCGTGCTCGGCGGCACGGGCTCGGGCAAGAGCTCGCTCGTGCAGCTCATCGCGCGCCTGTACGATGCGACCGAGGGCGCCGTGCTCGTGGGCGGGCGTGACGTGCGCGACTACGACCTGGTTGCCCTGCGCGATGCCGTGGGTATTGTGCTGCAAAAGAACGTGCTGTTTACGGGCACGGTGCGCGAGAACCTGCGGTGGGGCGCGCCCGATGCCACCGACGAGGAGCTGCTGCGTGCCTGCCGCGCGGCGTGCGTGGACGAGTTCCTGGACCGCATCGGCGGGCTGGACGGAGAGCTGGGCCAAGGCGGCGCCGGTGTTTCGGGCGGGCAGAAACAGCGCCTGTGCATCGCACGTACATTGCTCAAGCATCCGCGTGTGCTCATCTTTGACGATTCGACCAGCGCGGTCGATATGACGACCGATACCAAGATCCGCGAGCATATCGCTCAGATTCCCAACACGACGGTGATTGTCATTGCGCAGCGCATTGCGAGCGTCATGGATGCCGATCGCATTGTGGTGTTGGACGACGGTCGTGTCCACGGCGTGGGCACGCACGAGGAACTGCTGGCGGGCGACAACATATACCAGGAGATTTACGCCTCGCAGATGGAGTTCGCGGGGGATGCCGGCGACGCCGACGGCGCCGACGGCGCGGATGATTCATTTCCCTCCTTCACATGCGGATCAATTCGAGCCACGGAAGGAGGTGAGCGCCATGCCTAAGACATCCGCTCAGGCCCGTCCGGCCAATCTGGGGCAGACGCTTCGCCGCCTGCTCAGCTACATGGGCCACGCCAAGTTCTCGCTGCTCGCGGTGGGTGTGCTCGCCTCTATCGCCGCCATCGCGAGCCTTGCCGGCACCTATATGGTGCGCCCCATCGTCAACGGTCTGGCTACGGGCGGGGAGGAACTGCTCGCCAAGCAGGTCATCCTAACGGCGATCATCTACGCCGCGGGCGTGCTCTCGGCCCTGGGCTACTCGCAGATCATGGTGCGCGCAGCCCAGCGCGTGGTGTCCGACATTCGCCGCGACCTGTTCGCGCATATCCAGACGCTGCCGCTCAGCTATTTCGACAGCACGCGCTCGGGCGACATCATGAGCTTCTTCACCAACGACGTCGACACCGTCTCCGAGGCGCTCAACAACAGCTTTGCCAACGTGATTCAGGCGACCATCCAGGTCATCGGCACCACGGCCATGCTCATCATCCTTAACTGGCAGCTCACGATTATCACGCTTGTGTGCGACGCGGCCATCGTGCTGTACGCGCGCTATTCGGGTATTCGCTCCAAGCGTTTCTTTGCCGCCCAGCAGGCATCGCTTGGCGACCTGGACGGATATATCGAAGAGATGGTCTCGGGCCAAAAGGTCATCAAGGTCTTTAATCACGAGCAGGCCAACGTGGCTGGTTTTGACGTGCGTAACCAGGAACTGCGCCGCACCGGTGGCGCCGCGCAGGCCTACGCCAACTCCATGGTGCCCATGACCGTGGTGATCGGCTATGTCAACTACGCCATCGTTGCGGTGGCAGGCGGCATGCTCTGCATCAAGGGACTCGCCGACGTGGGCGCGCTTGCAAGCTACCTGGTCTTTGTGCGTCAGGCGGCCATGCCCATCAACCAGTTCACGCAGCTGGGCAACTTCTTGCTCAACGCGCTGGCCGGTGCCGAGCGCCTGTTTGCCGCAATAGACCTTGAGCCCGAGGCGGACGAGGGCTGCGTGGAGCTGGTGCAGACGGGTGAGTCCGCGTGGGCGTGGAAGATTCCCGAGGGCCGTGGCGTGGGCACGTACGGACATCTGCACGACGTGGCCTCGGTCGACGATGCGGGTCGAGCGGTGGCGGCCGACGGCACCGAGCTTGCCACCGGGTTGGTGCCGCTTGCTGGCGACGTGCGCTTTCATGCCGTGGACTTTTCCTACGTGCCGGGCACGCGTGTGCTCACAGACCTCAACCTGTTTGCCAAGCCGGGGCAAAAGATCGCGTTTGTGGGCTCGACGGGCGCCGGAAAGACGACCATCACCAACCTCATCAACCGCTTCTACGAGGTCGATGACGGCGAGATCACGTACGACGGCATCGACGTCAAGCACATTGCCAAGGCCAGCCTGCGCGGGTCGCTCGGCATTGTGCTGCAGGACACGCACCTGTTTAGCGGCACCATTGCGCAGAACATCCGCTTTGGCAAGCTCGACGCGACCGACGAAGAGGTGCGCGCCGCTGCCGAGGCAGCCTGCGCCGACTCGTTTATCCGCCGCCTGCCTAGAGGGTACGACACGCCGGTCACGGCCGACGGCGCCAACCTGTCGCAGGGCCAGCGCCAGCTGCTCGCCATCGCGCGCGTTGCCGTGGCCGATCCGCCGGTGCTCATCCTGGACGAGGCCACTTCGAGCATCGACACGCGCACCGAAAAGCTCATCGAGCGCGGCATGGACCGCATCATGCGCGGCCGCACCACGTTTATGATCGCGCACCGCCTGTCCACCGTCCGCGACGCCGACGCGATCATGGTCCTCGAACACGGCCGCATCATCGAACGCGGCACCCACGAGGAGCTCCTCGCCCAGCACGGCGAGTACTGGCAACTGGCGCATGGCTTAAAAGAGCTGGATTAACCCGTTCGAGTACGATGCTTTGACCTCTTCATGTCCCTTACCTCGCCTCAAACCGTCCCAACATTCGACGTTTTTTGCCAATATCGGGAAAAGCATCGAATGTTGGGACGGTTTTTCTGTCATCCGATCGGGTGGAATCGCTAACTTGCATGTAAAGGTGTGCGAATCCGCGAGCAGGGGAATAAGGTTGGTTATCCGACCCATTGGAGGGCTCATGGACCTGCCGATTGTCCTGTCCCATAAGACTGCCTGGCTGTACCACAACGTGGCGCGCCCATCTGAGCCGCTTTCGCGAGCAAGCAGTCTATACGATGAGGACTCGATCGCCGACGAGGTGCAGTCGACCGCGGATCTGCCCAAACTGGGGTTAGATGCCAAGGGGCTGAGAATATCTACGGCGGTCGAGATTGTTGCTGACTACCTGGCCTCACTTGGCATTCCGCATGAGGAGCTCGATCGTATCGACACGCTGGTTGGCTTCGATTTTGAACGCTCTCGGCCGGCGGGTCTCCGACGCCACGTGTTTGGGGCGCCCATACCTTCGGACCATCTTATCGAGGTGGCGGAGGGTCTTTTAGTGGTCGACGAGATCATGTGCTTTGTCCAGGCGGGCTCGTGGATGAGCGAGCTTGAGCAGCTGGAATACGGCTTCGAGGTGTGCGCTCGGTACCATCTCAATCATTTGTCGTCAGGCGATTATATCGAGATGGGGCAGAGGTATACCGTTGCCGACTTGATCGCTTATTGCGATGAGAATCGATCTCGTCAGGGGGCTACACGCGCGGCTGCCGTGCTCAAACGCGTGCACGATGGCGCGCGGTCGCCCATGGAGACGGCCACCGCAATCATGGTCGTAGCAAAACGTTCCCAAGGCGGGCTGGGATACGCCAAGATCGAGCTCAACCATCGGGTCGATGTTCCCAACGAGTTCAAATATCTCGCTAAGGCTGGGTATTTCGAGATCGATGTATATGCACCTGCGAGCGGTACGGGGATTGAATACAACGGCTCGGACCATCTTGATAAACAGCGCAGCGCGTCGGATGCGGAGCGTATGACCGTGCTGAGCGCGCTGGGCTTTAGGATGATCGTCCTCACCGGGACTCAGTTTGCCCACCAGCTGCAATTGCACCGGGCGATGAATGCCATCGCGCTCGCTATGGGCCTCAAGTGCGACCGAAGCGAAGCGTTCCAAAAGCGGCAGAACGACCTGCGAGAATTCGTGATTCGGCACTGGGACGGCGGTCTTTAGGGGCGTCTGGCTCGTCTTTCGAGCTTTGCGAACACCTAAACCGTCCCAACATTCGACGTTTTTTGCCAATATCGGGAAAAGCATCGAATGTTGGGACGGTTTGAATGCTGAGGATGGGCTCGGGAAGCCCTTCTTACTCGAATGGCATGCCCTGTCGTACGCGTGTCGACCCGGTTCCCGTGTGCGGTACTATATTCCCTGAAGAATAATGGCCTGCGCGAGGGGAGGATTGCGTGGACGAGCGCACGCAACATGACGGTTTTGGCCGCGATATCAACTACCTGCGCATTGCCGTGACTGACAAGTGCAATTTCCGCTGTATCTATTGCATGCCTGCCGATGGCGTGGCGCCCCGCGCGCACGACGAGCTGCTCAGTGCCGAGGAAATCGCCCGCTTTGTGCGTCTGGTGGCGGGGGAGGGCATTCGCCGCGTGCGCCTGACGGGTGGCGAGCCGCTGGTCAGCCGCCGTATTATCCCGCTCATTCGCGACATCCGCGCGATCCCGCAGATCGAGGATATCTCGCTCACCACCAACGGCGCGCTGCTGCCCAAGCTGGCGCCGCAGCTCAAAGATGCCGGGCTTAACCGCGTCAACATTTCGCTCGACACGCTCGACCCCGCGCTCTTTGGAAAGATTACGCGTCTGGGCCGGCTCGAGCAGACTATGGCCGGCATCGATGCGGCGCTTGCTTGGGGCTTTGAGCCGGTTAAGGTCAACTGCGTGGTGGTCCGCCGCCTCAACCAGGATGTGGCTGCCCTTGCGCGCCTGACCGTTGACCGCCCCATTCACCTGCGCTTTATCGAATACATGCCCATCGGCGACGAACACACGAGCTCGCATTGCGCTGTGGACCCGCATGCGCCCGCGCTCAATCCCGAGCTGTGGGACGCGAGCGATACCGTGCCGAGTGACGAGCTGCGGGCGCGTATCAATGCCGGGGCCGCCGCAACGGGACTGGGCGAGCTTGAACCGCTCGACATCAGCGACGCTCCTGCCGGCGCGGGCCCTGCGCGCTATTGGCGCTTTCCGGGTGCGGCGGGCACGGTCGGCTTCATTAGCGCCATGTCCAACCATTTTTGCGCGAGCTGCAACCGTTTGCGCCTGACGGCCGACGGCAGCGTGCGTCCTTGCCTGTTCAGCGATGCCGAGTATTCGGTTCGCGAGGCGCTGCGCCGTGGTGATGATATGCAGGTACTTTCGATTTGGCGCGATGCCGTGGCCCACAAACCGCAGGAACACGCGATAATTGAGGGCACGCAACGATTTATGTCCCAAATCGGAGGATGATCATATGGCCAAGAGCAGGTACGCCGATGCCACCAAGGCCGCTCGCAGGGCCGCGATGTCTGCCCACAAAGCCACGTCTGCCGGCAAAGACGCCGCGACCGCGGCCGTGCAACCGACCGCCAGCAATAACGTCGTCGACTCTGCCCGCGACGCCCGCCGCGACGAGCTGACGCACGTGGATGCCAAGGGCGAGGTACGTATGGTCGACGTATCTGACAAGGCCGAGACGCACCGCATCGCCATTGCCGAGGGCACCATCCTCATGCATCCCGAGACGCAGGCGATGGTGCTGCAGGACCGTGCCAAGAAGGGTGACGTGCTCGCCTGCGCGCGCGTGGCGGGTATCATGGCCATCAAGCGCACGAGCGACATCATCCCCATGTGCCATCCGCTGCTCATCACCAAGAGCAAGTGCGATATCGAACCCATCGCTGCGGCGGGGACGCCGGCCGATGACGTGCCCGAGGGCTGGGCGCCGGCGCGCTCGGACGGGCAGGTCGGCTTTCACGTGCTGGTCACGGCGGGCGTGACGGGCAAGACGGGTATCGAGATGGAGGCGTTGACCGGAGCGAGCGCCGCGTGCCTGACCATCTACGACATGTGCAAGGCAGTAGACCGCGGCATGGAAATCGTCGACGTGCGCCTGCTGCACAAGGAGGGCGGCCGCTCGGGCGTGTGGGATCGCGCGGAGCGTCAAGCTGCTGCTGCCGAGTCAACCGCTGCCGATGGTGCCGCGCCTGCTAGCGCATCCGCCCCGGCCGTGCCCGCAGCTCCGACACCGGCCGTCCCCGCGATCGCGTTTATCGGCTACCAAAACTCGGGCAAGACCACGCTCGTCGAGAAGGTCATTGCCGAGCTCACCCGCCGCGGCCTGCGCGTGGGTTCGCTCAAGCATCATGGGCATCACGGCTTCGATATCGATGTGCCTGCTAAGGATACGTGGCGCCATCACCAGGCCGGCTCCAAGCACGTGGGCCTCATCTGCGCCACGCGCTGGGCGGAGTACGCCGACACGCGCGAGGAGGACGAGATGCCCGCGCGCGAGCTGCTGTCGCGCTACAACGATGTCGACGTGGTGATCATCGAGGGCTACAAAGCCGAGGGCTTCGACAACATCGTGGTCGCCCGCTCGGGCGTCGACCGCCTGCGCGGCAAGAGCTCGCTCGACCTGGTCGACGGTCGCACACTGGCCCTTGCCTGTAACGAAGCCCTAGCGCGTCAGGCCTTTGACGCCGGCTTCGCGACCCGAGCCATCAACATCAACGACGCCCGAGCCATCTGCGACCTTATCCAAGACCATCTTTAAGGCTTGACGCTGCGCCGGCCCCAAGCACCCCATCTCGCCCCTCAAGCCGTCGCTCGCGTACCAAAGTACGCGTCGCTCCTCTTTCGGGGCGACCTGGGGCACTTGGAACCGGCTCGCTACGCTGCCATATCATTGGGCCACCACAGGCAGGCGCCTTTGTGGTGGTTTTTGCTTTGGTAGATCTTTGGGACATGCCTTAAAATCTACCAAGTAGTTCATGCCGGCGAAGACGGAGAGAAGAGGCCCGATGCGTCCTTAACGTTGCATACAGAAAGATTGAGTCGATGGCTGGCGGTCAATGCCCGCGGCCCGTATTCGTATGCAACAAGGAGCGCCCATGTCCCTATCTCGAATCTCGAAATCCCAACCGTCGTTGTCTGCTCAGGCCAAGCGCCTGGTGGCAATGCGCTTTCTCATCTACACCGGTTTTCAGACCAGCTACTTTATCGGCGTTATCGGAACACTCACCTATGCGGACGGCGCTTCGGTCGTCGCGACATCGCTGGCCGTCCTCTTTATGAATGTCTTTGTGATCCTGGGGTCCTTTGCGGGCGGTGCAGCGCTCGACGCCTGGGGCCCGCGCCGCCATTTTCTGCTGAGCGTCGTCGGCACGCTGGTAACGGGTGCGGCAATCATCGCCTTTGGTAGCGTGACCGGAACAGTCCTTGCCGGCGCGGTGCTCTTGGGCTTTGTAATGGGGTTCGCCCAGCCCATCGCCACGTCCTATCCGGCCTACCTCACCGACGACCCTGTCGAGCTCAAAGACATCAACTCTGCCATCACCATGTTCTCAAACGTGAGTATTATCGTTGGCCCCACGCTGGGCGGCTTTGTTGCTGCGGCAGCATCGTCACGCGCGGTGTTCGTGCTCATGATACTGTTCACCCTGCTCGCGCTCATTGCCGGCTGGGGCTTTAAGCCGAGGGCAAGTCGCGTCGTCGGGCGTGCGGGACGAAGCTCCAACCCCAGCACGTCCTCCCGCGTCACCTTCGCGACCAGCATCAAGACGGTCTTTACCAATAGCGTCCTCGCGCTACTTTTCTGCATCATTTTTCTTTCGAACTTTGGCTACGGTGCCTTCGACCCGCTGGAGTCGTTCTTCTATCGCGACGTCCTGCACGTCGGCGTCGAATGGATGGGCTGGCTCTCGTCGGCCTGCGGTGTGGGCGCGGTGTTGGGCGCCATCCTGGCGCTCCGCATGCCGCCGCGCCTCGTCAGCCTTAAAACGCTGCTCGTGGCGCTTATGTCCGTAGGCCTGGGAAGCCTGCTCTACGTGGGCACGCCGTACGTGGGTGTGGCCCTTATTGGTCAGATCGTCCTGGGCGTGGCCTGGGGCGTCGTCAACCCGCTTCATAACACCATCGTGCAAACGACGGCCCCGCTCGAGCAGCTCGGCCGTGTGAACTCGGTCATGGGCTTTGGCAATATGTTCGCCGGCGTGGCGCCGCTGGCGATTGCCCCGTGGCTGGCGGCAACATTTGGCGTGCAGCAGACGCTCGTGGGAGCGGGCTTGGTCGTAACGGCGGTCCCCGCAGCGCTGCTACTGTTTGGACGCGGACACTTGGATCGTGCTGCAGAGCGGTAAAAACCATCACAACATTCGATGAAAATCGCGATTATGCCGAAAAACGTTGAATGTTGTGATGGTTTGGCCCGTAGACGCCGCAACCACCACAAAGGGGCCAGGCACCTTTGTGGTGGTTTTTGCTTTGACGGGCCGCGCCCGCGCCTTGGTATACCATGTACGCCGTTTGCGAATGCACCCCACACCGCCACACTACCCAGAAAGGCCACCATGGACGCCACATTCAGCCACATCAAAGCCGTGTTCTGCGATATCGACGGCACGCTGCTCGCAAGCGAGCACACGGTGTCCCCGCGCACCGTGGCGGCGATCCGCGCCCTGCGCGAGCGCGGCGTGCTCTTTGGCCTGTGCACCGGGCGCGACGCCCACGCGACCGAGGCCATGTACGAGCTCTGGGGCATCGAAGGCCTGGTGGACGTGCTCGTGGGCTGCGGTGGCGCCGAGGTCATCGACCGCGCGCACGACATCAACGAGCTGAGCTATCCGCTGCCGGGCGAGACCATCGCGCGCATCTGCAAGCACATGGCGGACCTTCCGGCAACGCCCGTCTGCCCCCGAGACGGCGTGTTCTACGTGCCCGAGAGCAACGCGTGCGTCGAGCACCTGTCGCGCGTCGACGGCGTGCCCTACCAGGTGGTCGATTTTGCCGAGTTTTTGCGCGAGCCGCAGCCCAAGGTGATGTTTACCATGGCGCCCGAGGTAATGCCGCGGGTGATTGAGCGGGCGTCGACGTTTGCCGATGACACTGTTAAGGCGGCGGCTCTGCAAACCACGCAGCGGCTCTACGAGTTCATGGATCCGCGCGTGTCCAAGACGCGCGGCCTTGTGCGCGTGGCGGAGCTCAACGACATGGAGCTCCAGAACATCTGCGTGTTTGGCGATGCCGATAACGACACCTGCATGGTTGCCGACGCCGGCGTGGGCGTGGCCATGGCAAACGGCAGCGATGCCACCCGCTCCGCCGCCGATTTTGTAACCGCGAGCAACGACGAAGACGGCATCGCGATCTTTATCCAGGAGCACCTGCTGTAGCGCAGGGGGGGAGAACCACCGCAAAGGGAGCAAGCGCCTTTGTGGTGGCCACAGGCGATTTGGGCGAATTGATGTCTACAATCTGCGCGCAAATTCAAATATGGCTATCTGAACATCATGCTTCTAACCACCGATGGGTTTAAGATATTCTCATCAGTTTGGTAGGATATTCATTCCGGTTAATGACCTACCGCTCACGGTCGATTTTCGACCGTTCACAGGATGTTTGCTCTTGAGCAAAATGTTGTGCAAATAAATCTAATGCCATTAAAAAATAATACGCAACTAAATTACCAGCAGAAACAAAAAATAGATAGCGAATAAACGAAGGCAAATCCGAGCAATTGTCAAGAGAATTGAGAACTCACTACAAAACTATCGGTTTTATTTGCTCAGATGTTTAAACAATCGTTATAATTGCATTACTAAACGAGCGCAATTACAGATTGCGCAGATACGTTTGATGGTGAAAGAGCAAGATCGCGGTCTCTTGGGGAGGAGACATCGATGAAAGCGAATTCGGACAAATCTAAGCAGAGTAATAAAGCGACGCGCCGTGTACTGGCAGGCGTTTTGTGCGGAGCCTCCGTGTTGAGCCTGGTACTGTCGCTCGTCATGCCCCCGATCTCGCAGGCCATTGCCAACGATGCCCCGGCGGTTTCTACCGAGGAAACTGTGATGGGGGGGGGTTCCTCAAGTGAGTCTACTGATGTAGACAACACTACCAACGGGGATACCGAAAACCTGAATAGCGACGACGCCGAGGGCGACGAGACTGGCGACGATGCTTCCGAGGCAGATCCGTTGTCTGATGACACGGGAGCCGAGAGCGCTGCGCAGCCCGCAGATGATGGACAGTCTGTCTATAAGGTCGCTACTGTTGCAAATGAAGGTGAGGTTCCGGGACTTCAAATAGATAAGGATGGGTACACGCTGCTGAAGAGTGACGAAGACCTGGCAACGTACCTTGCCCTTACCGCGCCGAACAAGCCCGCAGAGCTGCGTCTGGCTGCTGATATAAGTTCGAGCTCGCCGATCGCCATCGACCAAAACACTACGATCGACCTTGCAGGTCACAAGCTTTATTACAGCAGCGGTAACAGTAACAAGGACGACAGAAATTCTGTTTGTACATTTATCACAATTAAAAGTGGCTTTACGCTAAATGTTGAAGGTACGGCGGTGGACTCGCCGACTGAAGCTGCCAGTGGTGATCCTGGTCGGCCAGCAACGATGCAGTTCGATGATGAAAGTGTTCCACAATCACTCACATACTACGTAACTGAAAGCACGCCTAACAGTCTTGGTACAAGCGAAAATACCTATCAGCACACTGTTACCAATTTCGGCGCTATCGTTGCATGCAAAGCGGGCTTTGTAAATCAAGTCATTTCCGTTGAGGAAGGCGGTACGCTCAACCTTAAGGGTGGCATGATCACAACGCCTCGTACCCTGGGCTACGACGGTCACGTTATTTTCTCTCGGGGCACTGTCAATATTTCTGGCGGGTATGTCACCAACGGTAACGGCGGCGGCTGGGGCGGTGGCATGTGCGTGACGGGCGCAAATGCCGAGCTCAAAATGACCAACGGCGTAATCGCTGCAAACAAGGCTGCTTCTGGCGGCGGCGTCTATGCTGACAAGGGCGCCACGTTGAATTTTTCTGGTGGAGTTATTTCGGGTAACGCCACGTATGGCAACGTCTATAACAATGGCGAGAGTCCCGACAATGGCTATGGCGGCGGTGTCTTTACCAAAGGCGTCAACGTTAACATCAGTGGTTCGGCCAACATCACAAACAACCGTGTTAATTCGTATATCGACAACTCGTACATTTATAACAAGGGCCTGCTTGGCGGCGGTGGCATTGCATCTGTTGACGGCGGCACACTAACCATGGAAGGCGGCTCCGTTACAGCTAACTACTCCAAAGAAACCGGCGGCGGTATTTATGCCGGTTTCTGGGACAAAAAGATTCAGTTTACCATGACAGGTGGCACGATTGCGGGCAACGAATCTCTTAACGGCGAGGGCGGCGGTTTGCGTATCGCTGGCGGCAACAGCCCTGGTATGCAGGCGAAAATTGAAGCTAGCCCCAATAGCAAGATTTATATCACGAATAACAAGACTATGACGGGCGTAGATCTGGAAAGTGGCGGCAAGCGTGGCGGCGACTGGGGCGGCGGTGGCGTCTTTATCCAGAAGGGCGGCAGGCTCAATATTTTCAAGACGCTGATCACTAATAATCGCGCCGGTGGCTGGGGCGGTGGCGTTGGTGCTTGTCCTACGGGCGAGACAATCGTTTCGCACTCAAATGGCGCTGCTATTTATGACAACACAGATAACGTTGATCAATATGGCAAAAAGCTGGACGCGTATCATTATTCCGCTGGCGGCGACAACAAAAATGAAGACCATAATGAAAAAGAATACGTTACTCCTCTCTTCCAAGATTCCGGCCATAAGGATTTCTTCCTGGTCCGTAATAAAGATCATGCGGACTCGACAATCGCTGTCGTTCTTGGCAAGATGCTGGGCGGCGAATCGGCTGGCTGGCAGGGCACTTGCGATGGTAAGGGGATAACCATCGATGCCAATGGCGGTGCCGAGGCCAAGTGGATGTTTGGCCTTGCGGCTAATCCTTCCGATGCGGCTAAAAGTTATGCGCAGAGAGATGCTACGACCATCATCAGTGGCAACTACTCCTACACCCACGGTGGCGGCATCATGACCAACGGCGATCTTGTTGTCGGTGATGTTAAGGGGCTGGATGCTTATCCGAACATGAAGCTCCATGCCACTAAGGTACTTATGAGCGCGAACGAGCAGCCGACAAGTCTTGAAGGACACAATTACAAGTTTAAGTTGCTGCGCCAGAATGGTACCAAAGAGCCTTTTTGGAAAGATGGCCGCACGTTTGACATGGGCGATTGCAGTGTTGCAGGCGAAGCGACCGTTAAACCGGACGGCAGCATCACCTTTGACTCTGGCAAGGACTATTCTTCGGGGCAGTACGTCTTCTATCTAGTTGAGGAACCTGTCAGCGGCGAAAACGAGATGGACACCAGATTCGATGAAACCATTTACAAGATAGCGGTAACTGTTGATAGCAGTTCATATAAGACTGAATACCTCATGTCGATTCCTATTAAGTATTACAAGGTAACTGGAGTAATCGTCTATAAAAAAGGCGAGAAGGACAGCTGTTTTCAGAAACTAAATTCCGGAAGTTATTCTGTTGATTACTCGAATGATTGCACGACAGCTACGGTGAATCTCGGTAACAGTAGCAATAACCCTGCCTTTACCAACAAAATCGTGCCGTACACCTCTACTGGCTCCTGGACTCCTAAGGCGACTAAGGTCGTTAAGGGTGGCGAGATGAAAGAGTTTACGCTCGAGTTTGCGGATAACGAGGACTTTAATAACGCTAAGACGGTTAATACGAAGGCTGGCGACAAGAAGTCCCAGACCCTGAGCTTCGTCGACAAGATTGAGTACACACTCGATAAGCTAAACAAGCTCGAGTCTGACTCCACCGGCCGTGGTGCAAGCAATACCTTCACCTATTACGTCCGCGAACAGCCGCCGACCGCACCGTTCACGAACTACAAGTACGACATGTCGGTCTACAAGATTACGGTCAATGCAACTGATCAGTCTGATAAGACGATCAAGTGCGATGTGACCTACACCAAGATCGTCGATGCCAAAGGTGGGGAGATCGCTGAGAAGGTCCAGAAACCGCTTAAATACGGTGAGGACGCCAACGCTGGCCAAAGCCTTCCCACCTTCACCAACACCTACTCAACCTCTTTGCCCCTTTCTGGTATGTCGGGCGTCACTCTGACGTACCTTGCCGGCGCGGCGGTGCTTTGCGCTGCTGCGGCCTGGATGCACATTCGTCGCAAGGCGAATGCGAAGGGAGGTGAGCGTCGTGAATAAGAAAGTTTGCTCCTTCCCGATCTTGTTTGCGCTGCTTGCCCTCTTGATCGGCATCTGCGCGGTTGTGTTCCCCGCATCCGCGCAGGCCGCGCCGACCTCGACCGGTTCCATCACGGTGAGCGGCACCGTGGCGCGCAGCTACGACGCCTACCAGATCTTTAGCGCCAACGTCGTCGACGGCGACAGCGACGCCAAGATCGCCACCGACCTCGCCTGGGCAAGCGACGCCGTGCGCGACGCCGCGCTGCCTGTGCTGCACAGCGCCGGCATGCCCAATTCCCAGACCACCGCGCAGGAAGCTGCCGAGTGGCTCAACACCGATTCCCACCTTACGAGCGCGCTGAGCGCACAGCTCGCTCGTTCCCTCCAGAGCTCTGGCGCCGTGCCCGTGGCCCTTAACGCGGGCACGGCGGCCGAGCTGCCCTGTGGCTACTGGCTCATCGTCGCCGACGACGACGCCATCTCCCAGGGCGAGGCCGACGCCGCGCCGATCATGGCCCTGGTCGGCGGCAGCGCCGTCACCGTCAAGCCCAAGGCGGCGACCCCCAAGGTCGCCAAGCACGTGCTGGAGGACAGCACCGCCGCCTGGCAGAAGGCCGCCGACGCCACGGTCGCCGACGACCTGTACTGGCGCCTCTCGGCCACGGTCCCGGCGGGTCTCACGGCCTACGACACCTATGCGGTGCAGTTCGTCGACACCATGAGCGCGGGGCTCGACCCCTCCAAGGTGGCCGCGAGCATGCGCGTGTACGTGGCGGCGGGCGCGGACGGCGGCTTTGACGCCGTCTCGGCCGGCAAGGACGGCCGCGCCGGCACCGAGCCCGCGAAGGGCTGGACCGACATCACGGCCCAGTGCGCCACCAAGGTAGCGGCCGACGGCAAGACCTTCACCGTGCGCACCGGCGACCTGATCGCCGCGCTCGGCGGGGCCGACGCCTTCACCGCGGGCGCCCGCGTGGTCGCCGTGTACAATGCGCCGCTCAACAGCGCATGCAACCACGGCATCGCGAAGGGTAACCCCAACGAGGTCTACCTGCGCTACCCGCGCTCTCCCTTCGCCGACCAGTCCGGCGACGCCGGCTTTACCCGCACGCCGAGCGATGACGCGACGGCCTACACCTGGGATCTCGCGCTCACCAAGCGCGGCAGCGACGGCGACAAGCCGCTTGCCGGGGCGGTCCTGAGCATCACCGACGACCGCGGTCGCACGCTCGCGGCCGATGGCACGTGGGATGCGGAGGGCAAGGCCACCGTCACCACGGGCGAGGACGGCCGCGTGACCGTCTCGGGCGTGGACTCGGGCAAGCTGGAGGTCCGCGAGCTCAAGGCGCCCAAGGGCTACACCGCCTTTGAGGGCACGCGCTCCGTGACGGTCAAGGCCGAGGGCCTGGACGTCGACCAGGTGGCCGCCGCCAAGCCCAAGCTCACCATCACGGCCGAGTCGCCCCTGCGCGCCGACAGCGCGGACGGGTCGACGGGCAGCCTGGAGGCGTCGCTCATCAACACGCCCACCGGCACACCCCCTAGCATTACCACCGGAGGCTTCATGCCCTCGACTGGCGATATGGCAATGTACGCCGCGGCCGCCGCAGCGGTCGCCGGAGCCGCGCTCATCGTGGTCGCGCTCCTGGTCAAGCGGGGAGGTGGCAGCCATGCAGAGTAGCCAATGGCCCCACAGAGAGCGGGGCGAGACATAACCAAGCAGATGCTTAGACACAGACAGATGGTTTTAGATCAAATGGACTTCAAGCAGAAAGCAGAGGAAAAGAAGATGAGCATGAGCAAGAACATCGCCCGCCTGGCAGTGACGGCCGGCCTCACGGCAGCGCTGAGCTTTGGCGGTGTCATGGCTCCGGTTACGATGGCGTTTGCTGAGGGCACGACGGCTCCGGATAACGGCATCATCATCGAACAGAGCGAGAGCAACAAGGACGCCACTAAGACGAAATTCGTTCCGTATCAGATCTTCAAGGCTAAAGTCGTAGATGGCGCAAATGGCAAAGTCGCATCTGATGTTGATTGGGCAATATCGAACCAAACCACCAAGGACGAGATTATTGCTGCTATCCACGCTGATACCAGCAATGGCAGCAAGCTCTCCCCAAATCCTTCTGCTCAGGATGTTGCTGATTGGCTGGGCACCTACGTGTCTGAAAAAGGCGAAGGGGTCGTCGTCAAGAACGGAGACTTGCTTAATAAAATAGCCGCCATTGTAAAGAAGTATGAGCAGCCGTCAGGTTTGGCGTTCGATGCTGGTGCTTCTTTTACAACTGAGAGCGCTGGCTACTATCTCTTCCTGACAGACGATAACTCCATCGGTACGAAGAGCGACTATTCCAACAAAAAACAGACGGGCACCTCGCCGATTTTCGCCGTCGTAGGTGGTACTGGAGTAACCGTGACCGAGAAAACCGGCATCCCCAAGGTTACGAAGGAGATCAAGGACGACAAATCCAATAGCAATTGGGCCGATAAGGCAGACTCTCAGATGGGCCAGGACGTTCAGTATCGGCTGACAGGCACTGTTGCCGACAACATTGCCACGTTCGATGCCTATTACTACGAGTTCCGCGACGAGCTCTCTGCCGGTCTGATTGCCGACAAAGATTCGGTAAAGGTTACGGTTTATGCGAATGATGACGATGCGACCGGAACTGAGGTTAACCTTCCCGAAGGCGCGGTTAATTACAATACAACTGAAAACAATAATCTTCTGACGGTTAAGTTTGATAATCTGAAGGCTGTCACCGCCAAGGATGGCTCCTCTGCTATTGACATTACCAAGGACTCCAAAGTCGTCGTCACTTACACCGCTAAACTCAATCCCGCGAAGGCTGAGAAGGTTACCGTTGGCGGCACGGGTAACCCCAACAGCGTCAAGCTCATCTACTCCAACAACCCCATGAGCGATGGCAAGGGTGAGTCCGTGCCTGATACCGTCCGCGACTACACCTATGCGCTTAAGCTCGTCAAGCAAGATTCTGCCGATCAGACTCCTCTGGGGGGCGTTGGTTTCACCATTAAGGCGACGGACCCTGACGATAACGGCGAGAACAGCACTTCAAAAGATATGTATGTTCAGGGCAATGGCACCCTGGCTACTAACGAGTATGAGTTTAAGACTACTTCCGAAGGCGTGATCAACGTTTCTGGCCTTGACGCTGGCACTTACACCGTTCACGAGAAGACCGTTCTTGACAAATACAATTCGTTGCCCGACTTTGAATTCACTATTAGCGCTGATGGCCTCCAAAATAAAGAGGGCGGAAACGATAATAAAATTACCGTCAATTTTACGAAGACCTGCACTAGCTCTCTCGTGAAAGACCCCACCATTGACGAGAACGGTACCGCCACTATTATTGTCGAGAACAAGAAGGGTTCCAACCTCCCGCTGACCGGTCTCAACGGCGTGACCTTCACTTGGATCGCTGGTGGCGCGGTGCTGTGCATTGGTGTGGCGCACCTCATCCGCAGCCGTAAGCAGGCTGAGGAGTCCGAGCAGGAGTAACGCTCGCTCACCCATCCCTTTGGCAGGTGGGATGTGATGGCCATGAGACTTGCGG
>ERZ1034980.769-NODE-769-length-21119-cov-24.950294_pt1 | contig 21119 bp, 15 predicted proteins | sample MGYA00520622_ERZ1034980 | MGnify/ENA primary metagenome ERZ1034980 (study PRJEB33766, sample SAMN09781791) | gut metagenome | biome: gut microbiome | host: Homo sapiens | place: Madagascar | study: EMG produced TPA metagenomics assembly of the PRJNA485056 data...
GCAGCGCGCGCCAGCTCCTTCAGGCGTTCCGTGGCGAGAAGCACGTCCTGCTCCTCGGCGCGCCAGCTCCAGTTGCCCTCGGCCACGCCCGGCACGTTCATGCGGGCCGCGTCGTCCAGGCCAAGGACGTCCTGGAGCGGCATGATGGCCACGTCGTTCTTGCTGCCCAGGACGCTGGCGGCAATGCGGTCTGCCATCTGGGTGGCCTCCTCACCCTCCAGGCCAAAGCGGCTCTGGCAGAAGCCCAGGAGGGTCTGGTTGTCGTGCGTGCCCGTGAAGGTCACCGTGCCCGGCTTGGGCTCGTAGCCCTCGCGCACGTCGGCATCAGCAAACTGCACGATGTCCATGCCCGGAATGCCCGTCTCGGCAATGAGGGCGCGCACGGCAGGCGTAATGACGCCCAGGTCCTCGGCTATGAAGGGCAGGGGGCCCAGCTTCTGGTACGCGGCACGGAACAGGTCAAGGCCCGGCCCAAACGAGAAGGACCCCTCGCGGGCTGGTTTGCCCTTGGCAATCTTGTAGTACGAGCTGAAGCCGATGAAGTGGTCAAGGCGCACGTAGTCGTAGGTCTTCACGGCGCGCTCCAGGCGGGCGAGCCACCAGTCGTAGCCACGGGCCGCCAGGACGTCCCAGCGGTAGGTGGGGTTGCCCCAGAGCTGGCCCTCCGGGTCAAAGCCGTCGCCCGGGCACCCGGCCTGGACCTGAGCATAGCCCTTCTCGTCAAGCTCGAAGATGTCGCGCTCGGCCCAGACGTCGGCGGAGTCGCCAGAGACGTACATGGGCATGTCGCCGACTATCTTGACGCCGCGCTCGTTGGCGTAGGCCTTGAGGTCGTCCCACTCGCGCTGGAACTCGTACTGCAGCTTGCGGTGGCGGTCCACCCCGTCGGCCAGCTCCACGCGCCGCGCCAGCCCAGGCGAGAAGCGCGCATAGGCGTCGGGCCACTCCTGCCACGGGCCCTCCCCCAGGAGGTCCTTGATGGCGCGGAAGGTGGCATAGGGCGTGAGCCAGTACTTGTTCTTCTCGAGAAACGCCTGGTAGTCAGGGTCGTTGTCGACGTCCTTGAGCTCTGCCAGGACGTCCTCGGGGTCCTTCTCCAGAAGGCAGATGTTGCCCGCGAAGGCGGCAAGTCCGGCGTACGGGGAGCCGTAGCCGTCGGCCGGGTTGACCGGCAGGACCTGCCAGTAGGTCTGGCCGCACTCGGCGAGCCAGTCCACAAAGCGGCGGGCCGGAGCGCCCAGCGTGCCGGGCCTGCCCTCGTTGGGAAGCGAGGTCACGTGGCAGAGCACGCCCATGCCGGGCTCGAGCGGCTCCTGCAGGCGGCGCTGCTTGTGGAAGTGCAGCACGGCAGTGCCCAAGGGCCAGAGGAAGGCCTCGGCGCAGCCGTCCACCACGGCGGGGACAGCGCCGCTCACCACGTCGGAGACGGCCTCGCCGGCCATGGGGACGCGCACGGTGTGGGCGTCGTGCAGGCTGGCGTTGGCAAGCACGCAGACGCACTCGCCGTCCTCGCCGCGGCGCCAGAAGCCAAAGACGTCCTCGCCGTCGGCAAAGGGCTCGAAGTCACCCGTGGTCAGGACCGGCAGGGCCTTTCTCACGGCGATGGCGTTGCGGAAGACCGTGGCGCAGTCCATGCGACCGCCGTCCCAGGGGAAGGCCGCGCGGTTGTACGGGTCTCGGAAGCCCTCCATGCCGCGCTCGTCGCCATAGTAGACGCAGGGCACGCCCGGAAGCGTCATCTGCAGCAGCACCGTGAGCCACAGGCGGCTCATGGCAAGGCTGGCGTGACCCTCGTCCAGACGGAACGCCGCGCACTCCTCCTCGGAGAGGGTGTCGGGGTCGGGCGCGTCTCCCAGCATGGTGAAGAGGCGCTCGCGGTCATGGCTGCCCAGCAGGTTGAGGCACGAGAAGAACGCGTCGCGCGGGTAGTTCTCGCGCAGCTGCTCCAGGCGTGCGGTCATCTCCGGCGCGCCGATCTGGTTGCGCACGAAGGCCAGCAGCGCCGTGCGCAGCGGGTAGTTCATGGTGCCATCGAGCTCGGTGCCCTCAAAGTACTGGCGCAGCTTGCCGTAGGCCATCTTGTTGGAGGCGTCCTCCCAGACCTCGCCCACGAGTGCGCCATCCGGGCGCTCGGCAACCATTGCGGCCTTGATGTCCTCGATAAAGCCGTCGGAGAGCTCGTCGGCAACGTCCAGGCGCCAGCCGCGGGCGCCGGCGCGCAGCCACTTGCGCACCACGCCGTCCTGCCCGCAGATGAGCTTGCGGTACTCCGGGCTCTTCTCGTTGACGTCGGGGAGGTCGGGGTTGCCCCACCAGCCGTCATAGGTGCCGTCCTCGTTGAAGAAGAACCAGTCGCGGTAGGGAGACTCGTCGCCCTGCCAGGCGCCCGGCTCGGGGTAGTTGCCGTAGCGGTTGAAGTAGCGGGAGTCCTGGCCGCAGTGGTTGAAGACGCCGTCCAACATGATGGAGATGCCGCGCTCAGCAGCCTCGCGGGCCAGGGCGCAGAACTCCTCCTCGTCACCCAGCATGGGGTCAATGCGCAGGTAGTCGGCCGTGTCGTAGCGGTGGTTGCTGGCCGCCTCAAAGATGGGGTTGAGGTAGATCACGGTCACGCCGAGGTCTGCCAGGTAGTCGAGCTTCTCGCGGACGCCACGTAGGGTGCCGCCGTAGAAGTCCCACTCCAGGATGTCCCCGTCCTCGCTCTTGCGGTAGGTGGGCGGCGTGTCCCAGTCCTCCACCAGCACGCGCGCAGGGCCCTCGCGGTGGGCGGCCAGCGCCTTCTCGGCACGCTCGCGCCAGTCCGCCCCGCGGGCAAAGCGGTCAGGGAAGACCTGGTAGACAATGCCGTTCTTGTACCAGTCTGGCTGGGTCTGGCGCGGGACGTAGACGGTCAGCTGGAAGGAGGGCGGGTCGCCGTAGGCAAAGTCTCCCTCGCCGGTAGTCCAGCCCTCGCGGGCGCCGTAGCGCCAGGTGGCGCCATCGGACGCGGCCAGGTCAAAGCTGTACCAGACCACGCCCGTCTGCGCCGGCGTGTAGCTCACGGAGTAGTGGACGTGGTCGCCCTCGCAAGCCCCCTCCATGGGGAGAAGTTCTTCTCCCCGCTCGTCGGTCCAGACGCGCAGGGTGGCGCCCACGGCGTCCTCTCCCCAGACGTCTATGCCCAGTACGACGGTGCCGCCCAGTTGGACGGCACCGAAGGGACTTCTGTACTCCGATCTTGAGGTTACGTGACAAGCTCTCAAGTCTCTTACCTGTCTCTTCTCTTGTTGTAGCGGATGATCTCCGGGTGGAGACGGTGGTAGATGTCCATGTAGTCGTTTGCGGCGCGGCGCCAGCTGAAGTCGGCGGCCATGGCCTGCTGCTGCAGCTGGGACCAGGCCTTCTGGTCGGTCCAGAAGATCTCGCAGGCGCCCAGGAGGGTGTCTGCCATCTCGTCGGCGTTCATGTTGGCGAAGCTGAAGCCGGTGCCCTCGCCGGTGAACTTGTTGTACGGCTGGACGGAGTCACGCAAGCCGCCGGTCTCGCGCACCACGGGCAGGGTGCCGTAGCGCATGGCGATCATCTGCGAGAGGCCGCACGGCTCGAACTCGGACGGCATGAGCAGCAGGTCACCGCCGGCGTACATGCGGTGCGAAAGCGCATTGTCAAACGCGATGCGCGCGCACATCTGGTTGCCGTACTTGTTGCTGAAGTAACTGAACGCCTCCTCCTGGTCGGCGTCGCCGGTGCCCAGCACGGCCACCTGCACGCCGCGGCTCATGAGGCCGTCCATGGCGTAGCGCACCAGGCCCAGGCCCTTCTGGTTGGTGAGGCGCCCGATGGAGACCACGAGCGGGCGGGTGGGGTCCTGGGCCAGGCCCAGCTCCTCCTGCAGGGCACGCTTGCACTCGGCCTTGTTGGACATGTCCTTGGGCGAGAAGTTCGCGGGAATCATGGGGTCCGTCGCGGGGTTCCAGATGCCCTGGTCGATGCCGTTCAGGATGCCGGAGAGGATGTTGCTGCGGCGGCGGAAGATGCCGTCGAGCCCCTCGCCGAAGAAGGGCATCTGCAGCTCGCAGGCATAGCTCGGGCTCACGGTGGTGAGCCAGTCTGAGTAGCAGAGCGCGCCCTTCATGAAGTTGATGGAATCCGCATCGCAGCGCAGCTGGTCGCGGGCGGCGGGGATGTCGTCCACGCCCAGGACGTCCTGGAGCATCTTGTCGCCGTACTGGCCCTGGAACTTGACGTTGTGCACGGTGAAGACGCACTTTACGTTGTTGCAGGCCGGCACCTCGCGGTAGAACTCGCGCAGGAAGACCGGGCACAGGGCCGTCTGCCAGTCGTTGCAGTGCAGAACGTCGCACTCAAGCTCGGGCACCCTGGCGATGGCCTCGCACACGGCCTTGGCAAAGAACGCAAAGCGCTCGCCGTCGTCAAAGTATCCGTAGAGCGAGTCGCGCTTGAAGTAGGACTCATTGTCGACGAAGTAGAAGTCCAGCCCCTGCAGGGTGAGCTTCTCGATGCCGCAGTAGTCGTTTCTCCAGGCGAGGGGCACGTAGAAGTCGGCCACGTGCTTCATGCGGTCCTGGTACTCCTGCGGGATGGTGGAGTACTTGGGCAGGATGACGGCGGCCTTGGCGCCCGCGTGCTTGAGGGCGCGGGGAAGCGAGCCGGCGACGTCTCCGAGGCCGCCCGTCTTGGCAAACGGGACGGCCTCGGAGGACGCGAACAGCACCCTCATCTTCCTGCGCTTTGCGTTAGTAGACATGGTGTGTTCTCTTTCGACCTACTCGCTGGGCTTCTCCTTGACGAGGACGTCCTCGGGGGTGCCGCGAAGCTCCGTACCTGCGGAGACGACATTGTTGCGGTCCACGATGGCGTTCTCCACGCGGGCACCCGTCTTGATGACGCAGCCCTGCATGATGATGGCGGAGCGGACGGTGGCACCAGGCTCGACGATGACGTCGCGGCCCAGGATGGAGTCGCTCACGTTGCCGTAGATGCGGCAGCCGGAGGACACGCGGGAGTTGGTGACGCGCGAGCCCACCTCGTTCTTGGCGGGAGGCGTGTCGTGCGCCTTGGTCTTGACGGTGCGCTCCTCCGGGAAGAGGTCGTCCTGGACGTCCATGTCGAGCATGGCCATGTTGGACTTGTAGTAGTCGCGCTTGGTGAAGATGGGCGCCACGTAGCCCGTAAATTCGAAGGTCTGGACGTTGATGCGGCCGAAGTCGCCCGCCATGGCCTCGAAGATGTCCAGGTAGTCCGTGGGGGCGTACCACTCGAACATGTCGAGCAGCAGCTTGCGGCTAATGACAAAGCAGTCCAGGAACATGCACTCGCCGAACTTGACGCCGTTGTGGACGCCCTTCACGCGGCCGTTCTCCACGTCAAAGCGGACGGCGTCGTCAAAGGTGCCGCAGGAGGGGCGCGTGACCACCGTCACGTCGGCGCCAGACTCCTTGTGGGCGGCGTAGACCTCGTTCAGGTCAATGTTGTAGACGAAGTTGGCCGTGGTCAGGATGACCGCGTCGGCCGTGCTGCGGGTGAAGAAGACCTTGTTGTGCACAAGGTCACGCAGCAGGAAGCGGGCACCGGTGCGGGAGGTGCCAAAGGCGCTTCCGGGCAGGACGAACAGACCGCCGTTCTTGCGGTCCAGGTCCCAGTCCTTGCCGGAGCCCACGTGGTCGATGAGCGAGCGGTAGTTGTAGGGCATGACCATGCCAACGGTGCGGATGCCGCTGTTGACCAGGTTGGAGAGCGCAAAGTCAACGAGGCGGTAGCGGCCGAGGAACGGCATGGACGCCACGGGGCGGCTCGCGGAGAGCGGGCCGGACTCCTTGGCGGAGTAGTTGCAGGTGACGAGGCCGATGACCTTCTCCATTGTTAGTTCTCCCCCTTACCAACGACGACGTCGTTGCCGATGACGGCCGTGTCCTTCGTCGTGTCGACGCTGCCGAGGTTGACGTTCTCCTCCACCACGGAGTTCTCGCCAAGGATGGCACGCACCACGTGGGCGCCGGCCTTGACCCTCGCACCGGGGAGAAGGACAGAGTCCTCCACGGTGGCGCGCTCGCCGATGTAGCAGTCGGTCGAGAGGATGGAGTGCTTGGCGCGACCCAGAATCTTGCAGCCGTTGGAGACCAGGCAGTCGTCGATGTCGCCGTCCTTGCCCACATACGCGGGCGGACGCATCGAGGAGTTGCTCATGATCGGGAAGTCCTTGCTGTAGATGTCAAAGTCCGGGTTGGGGCCAAGGAGGTCCATGCTCGTCTCGTGGTAGCTGGAGATGGTGCCGACGTCACGCCAGAAGCCGTTGAACTCGTAGGTGAAGAGGCGCTTGCCCTCGCCCAGGAGCTTAGGGATGACGTTCTTGCCAAAGTCGTGCTCGGAGGTCTGATCGACGGCGTCCTCCTTGAGGGCGCGGACCAGAAGGTCCGTGCTGAAGATGTAGATGCCCATGGACGCGAGGTTGGAGTCCGGCTGCTTGGGCTTCTCGGTGAACTTGGTGATGCGGCCCGTGCCGTCGGCCGTGATGATGCCAAAGCGGGAGGCCTCCTCCCAGGGCACCGGCATGACGGCGATGGTGAGGTCGGCGTTGTTCCTCTTGTGCGTGGCCAGCATGTCGGCGTAGTCCATGCGGTAGAGCTGGTCGCCAGAGAGGATGAGCACGTACTCGGGGTCGTTCTGCTCGATGTAGCCCAGGTTCTGGGTCACGGCGTCGGCCGTGCCCTCGTACCAGGCGCCGCCGGTCTGGGTGGCGTAGGGCGGCAGGATGGAGACGCCGCCCTCGCGGTCGTCGAGGTTCCAGGCGCCGCCGGTGCCGATGTAGTTGTGCAGCAGGTACGGACGGTACTGCGTGAGGACGCCCACCGTCGTGACCCCGGAGTTCGCGCAGTTGGAAAGCGCGAAGTCGATGATGCGGAACTTGCCGCCAAAAGAGACGGCCGGCTTCGCCACGTTGCTGGTCAGCGCACCCAACCTGCTGCCCTGACCTCCGGCGAGCAGCATGGCGATGCACTCCTTCTTGCTCATACCCCCACTCCTTTCAAACAACTGGCGCCGGAGACCGGGAAGCCCCGGCGCCTTCTTTGCGTGTCTACTTGCCCTCAATGTGCCAGATGTCGGACATGTATTCCCTGATGGTTCTGTCACTGGAGAAGAATCCGGCCTTGGCGGTATTGTGCAGGGCGCTCTTGTTCCAGGCGCGACGGTCCGCGTAGCCGCTCGTGAGCTCCTCCCACGCCTGGACGTAGGCGTAGAAGTCCTTCATGACCAGGTACGGATCGTTCTCCACCATGAGGTGGTCGCGGACGCTCTCGAAGTTTCCGGAGAGGCGCGCCAGCGTGCCGTCGGTGAGCTGGTCCACGATGCGGCCAAGGCGGGCGCGGTCGGCGTTGTACATGTCCCAGGCGTAGTAGCGGCCCTCGCGCTGGATGGCCTCAACCTCGTCGGCGTGCAGGCCAAAGATCTTGATGTTCTCGGGCCCGACGAGCTCGGAGATTTCCACGTTGGAGCCATCGAGGGTGCCCAGGGTGAGGGCGCCGTTCATCATGAGCTTCATGTTGGACGTGCCCGAGGCCTCGGTGCCGGCGAGGGAAATCTGCTCGGAGATCTCTGCCGCGGAGTAGATGTACTGCGCGTTGGAGACGGCAAAGTTGGGCACAAAGGCAACCTGGATCTTGTCGTTCACGCGCGGGTCGTTGTTGATGACGTCCGCCAGGGAGTTGATGAGGCGGATGACCTCCTTGGCAAAGGTGTAGCTCTGAGCGGCTTTGCCCGAGAAGATGAACGCGGTGGGACGCGGCGAGAAGGACGGATCATCTAGGATGCGGTTGCGCAGGTCGAGGATCTTAAAGACGGAAAGCAGCTGGCGCTTGTAGGCGTGGAAGCGCTTGACCTGCACGTCAAAGACCATGTCGCAGTTGAGCTTGGTGCCGGAGACCTTCTGGACGTAGGCGGCGAGGCGCTCCTTGTCGGCGCGCTTGGCCTCCTCCATGGCGTCCAGGAAGCTCGCGTCCCCCTCAAAGGGGACGAGCTTCTCGAGCTCGTTGGCGTCGTCCAGCCAGCCGGTGCCGATGGCGTCGGTGATGAGCTTGGAGTAGGCCGGGTTGGCCTCGCGCAGGAACCTGCGGTGCGTGACGCCGTTGGTCTTGTTGTTGAACATCTCGGGATAGAGCTTGTAGAACTCCTTGAAGGTGTCGCGCTTCAGGATGTCGGAGTGCAGCGCCGAGACGCCGTTGATGGAGTGGCTGAAGATGATGGACAGGTTGGCCATGCGCACCTGGCCGTCCCACAGGATGGCGGTGTTGCGCAGGACATCGGTCCAGGAGCCGTCCTCCGGAGAGAGCTTCTCGGACAGGCCGTCGCGGTAGCGGCGGTCAATCTCCTCGATGAACATGTACAGGCGCGGCAGCAGGGCGCGGAAGGTGTTGATGGGCCACTTCTCAAGCGCCTCGGGCATGACGGTGTGGTTGGTGAACGAGACGGTCTTCTTGGCGATCTCGAAGGCCAGGTCAAAGTCCACGCCCTTATCGTCGACGAGAAGGCGCATGAGCTCTGGGCCGCACATGGCGGGGTGGGTGTCGTTGGTGTGGACGCAGACGTGGTCGCCCAGGTGCTCCCAGTCTGGGCCGAAGTCCTTCTCGTAGGTGCCCAGGATGGTCTGCAAGCCGGCGGAAACGAACAGGTACTCCTGCTTGAGGCGCAGGATGCGGCCGTGCTCGCCCGCGTCGTTGGGGTACAGGATGGTGGAGATGGCCTCCACGTCGGAGCGGAACTTGTTGGCCTTGGCGTAGTCGCCGGCGTTGAAGGCGTCCAGGTCAAAGTCCTCGGTGGCGGGCTCGGCACTCCAGAGGCGCAGCTTGTTCACGGTCTTGCCGCCAAAGCCGACGATGGGCACGTCGTAGGGCACGGCACGGACGACCTCGCCGCCCTCCTGGGTGAACCAGAACTTGCCGGTCTCGTCCTCGTGGCGGACGACCTGCGCGCCAAAACGAATCTCGACGGCGCTGGCGTCCTTGCGGGTCTCCCAGGGGAAGCCGTTGGCAAGCCAGTTGTCGGTACGCTCCACCTGGCGGCCGCCCTCGATGTACTGGCGGAAGAGGCCGTAGCGGTAGCGCATGCCGTTGCCGTAGCCCGCGATGCCCTCGTGGGCCATGGAGTCGAGGAAGCACGCAGCCAGGCGGCCCAGGCCGCCGTTGCCCAAGCCCGGGTCGACCTCCTGCTGGCAGAGCTCGTCGAGGCTCATGCCGAGGGAGGCCATGCCCTCCTCAACGAGGTCGCGAACGCCCAGGTTGATGAGGTAGTTGTCAAGAAGGGGGCCAAGAAGGAACTCGAGCGAGAAGTAGTAGACCTTCTTGGCGTCCTTTGCGTGAGAGGTTGCCTGGATGGCACGAGACTTGGAAGCCACGAGCTTTGCCAGGACGAAGTAGCGCTCGTTGTCGGAGCACTCCTCAAAGTCCTTGCCCAGCTCAAGAAGGCAGGCCTCCCTGTACTGGTTGATGAAGTCCAGCTTGGTCTCAAAGATCTTGTCGTTGTTCTCCATGTGGTTCCCCCGGTTTGGTTCCAATTGCTATCAGAGGCCGGCGAGAAGAGCGGTCCCGCCGGCCGAGTGACCTACTTCTTGCCGCGACCCTTCTTGTGGGGCCTCGGCTTTGCCTGCCTGCGCGCGGCGGGCTTGGCGCCAGGCGCCGCCGTGGCGGTGGCGCCAGCTGCGGGCGCGGGCTTCTCGCCAGGTGCTGCGGGCTTGGCGGCCGCGACGGCCGTCTTGCTGGCCGGCTTGCGCTGGGCCGCGACGCGCTTGAAGATGGCGCCGCCCAGCGGCGGGACGCGCACGACGATGGACTGCTCGCGGCCGTTCCAGGGCACGTCCTCGCACTTGAGCCGACCCTCGTTGACCACGCCGGAGCCACCGAAGCGCTCATCGTCGGAGTTGAAGACCTCGCCGTAGGTGCACCACTCGGGCACGCCCATGCGGAAGTCCTCGCGCGCGTTGACGTCCATGTTGATGAGGATGACCAGTTCATCCTTGGGCTTGTCGCCGTGGCGTACGAAGCTGATGATGGACTGGTCGGCGTTGTCGGCGTCGATCCACTCAAAGCCGGAGCCCTCAAAGGCGCGCTGCCACAGGGCGGGCTGCTCGTTGTAGACGGCGTTGAGCGCGGCGATGAACGCCTGCTGCCTGCGGTGGGTCTCGAACTGCTCCGTGAGGAAGTACTCGATGCCCTCGTAGTAGCGCCACTCGATGAACTGGCCAATCTCGTTGCCCATGAAGTTGAGCTTGCCGCCGGCGTGCGTCATCTGGTAGAGCGCCAGGGCGCGCAGGCCCGCGAACTGGCGCCAGGTGTCTCCCGGCATGCGCGTGATCAGCGAGCACTTGCCGTTGACCACCTCGTCGTGGGAGAGCGGCAGCACGAAGTTCTCGTTGAACTGGTACATGGTGGAGAAGGTCAGCATGCGGTGGTTGCCCGGGCGCCACGGGAAGTCGGTCTGCATGTAGTGCAGGGTGTCGTTCATCCAGCCCATGTCCCACTTGAAGTGAAAGCCCAGGCCGCCGTCCTTGGGCGGGTAGGTCACCAGCGGCCAGGCCGTGGACTCCTCGGCGATCATCATGACGTCGGGGTGGAGCCGGCCCATCTCAAGGTTGGTCTGGCGGATGAAGGCGGAGGCGTCCAGGTCCTCCTCGGTGCCGTTCTTGTTGAAGCGCTTCTGACCCGGGTCATCGATGCCGAAGTTCATGTACAGCATGGAGCTGACGCCATCCATGCGGATGCCGTCGATGTGGTAGGCCTCCACCCAGTACAGGGCGTTGGAGACCAGGAAGCTGCGCACTTCTCCCCTGCTGAAGTCGAACTTGTGGGTGCCCCAGTTGGGGTGGATCTCGTGCTCGTAGAGCATCTGGCCGTTGAAGGTGGCCAGGCCGTGGGCGTCCGCGCAGAAGCCGCCGGGCACCCAGTCCATGATCACGCCGATGCCGGCCTCGTGGCAGGCGTCGATGAAGTGCATGAGCTGCTGCGGGTTGCCGTAGCGCGACGTGGGCGAGAAGTACCCGGTGGGCTGGTAGCCCCAGGAGCCGTCAAACGGGTGCTCGGAGAGGGGCAGGACCTCGATGTGGGAGTAGCCCATCTCGCGAACGTAGTCCACGAGCTCGACGGAGAGGTCGTCGTAGGTGTAGAAGGTGCCGCGCTGTGCGGGGAAGGGATCGCCGGGGCCGGGCCAGGTGCCGTCCTCGCGGGGCTCTCCCTGCGGCTCGTTGCCGTGGCGCTTCCAGCTACCCAGGTGCACCTCAAAGATGTTGAGCGGGCTCTTAAACATGTTGCGCTTGGAGCGGGCGCGCATCCAGGCGGCGTCTGCCCACTTGTAGCCGGCGAGGTCCGCCGTGCGGGAGGCAGTTCCCGGAGGCAGCTCCGAGAAGAACGCGTAGGGGTCTGCCTTGTAGATGCGCTCGCCCGCGGCGGTCTCTATGACGTACTTGTAGAGCTGACCTGCGACAACACCGGGAACGAAGCCCTGCCAGACGCCGCCGGTGGCGGTGCAGGAGAGGCGGTTGGCGTTCTCGTCCCAGTCGTTGAACTCGCCGATGACGGCGACGGAGCGCACGTCGGGGGCCCAGACGGCAAAGTGGTAGCCGTCCTGACCGGAGGCGTCCGTGGCGGGGTGGCTGCCGAGCTTCTCGTAGCTGCGGTACCACTCGCCTGCGCCGAGGAGGTACAGGTCGTCGTTGCTCAGGTAGAGCGTGCTGTCAGAGATGGTGGTCATTCTTACCCTTCCGCCAAGCCGCCGAGACGGCGCGACAGTGAATAGGAAGCGTATTTAGTTGTACCACCTATCTTCACAGCTTGAACACACAATTGGGTCAAGAGAAGGTAACGAGCCTTTGACCTGCGGTTTATTTGAACGCGTTTCGATGAACGGTGCCTGTTGGGCGCGGGACGGTGTGAGCGGGCGAGTTCTTGCGGGAGGCCTTCCGTGGGTCTCTTGCACGTTTTGGGTTCGGAGATTCGGGCGAAGCGAGGGGCCCAATTGAGAATCCGCAGGTCAGGGGCTCGACGTTCCTTTACGTGGCAGAGACCGGCCGCAGGCCCGAACCCAAAACGTCAAAAGAAGGCCCGCGTGCCGAAGGGGGCACGCGGGCCTTGTGGGTTTTGCTGCCTGCAACGGGCACTTCTCGCCGTGAGTCGCGGCGGGCGAGAAGGGCGTGGCCGGAGCCGGAAGGCCTACGCCTGGGCGAGGGCCTGGTCGAGATCGGCGATGATATCGTCGGCGTTCTCGATGCCCACGGAGAGGCGGATGAGATCCTCGGAGAGGTGGGCGGCCTTGAGCTGCTCGGCCGTGAGCTGGGAGTGCGTGGTGGAGGCGGGGTGGATGATGAGGGACTTGGCGTCACCCACGTTGGCCAGGTGCGTGAAGAGCTTCACGTTGTCGACGACCTTCAGGCCAGCGTCGCGGCCGCCCTTGACGCCGAAGACGACGACGCCGCCGAAGCCGTTCTTGAGGATGCGGGACGCGGTCTCGTGGCTCGGGTCGTTCTCCAGGCCGGAGTAGCGCACCCAGCTGACCTTGGGGTGGCTCTCGAGGAACTTGGCCACGGCCAGGGCGTTGTCGCAGTGGCGCTGGACGCGCAGGGACAGCGTCTCGATGCCGATGCCAATGAGCTGGGCTGCGTACGGGGAGAGCGTGGGGCCAAAGTCACGCAGCTTGTTGGCCAGGACGCGCGTGGAGAAGGGCGCGGCGGGCGCAGCGTCGGCGAAGATGGCGCCGTGGTAGGAGGGGTCAGGCTCGGTGATGGTGGGGAACTTGCCCGGGGTCTTCTTCCAGTCGAACTTGCCGGTGTCCACGACGGCACCGCCGAGCGTGGCGCCGTGGCCGCCGATCCACTTGGTCAGGGACTCGATGACCACCGCGGCGCCATCCTCGGCCGGACGGTAGAGGTACGGGGTGGCAAAGGTGTTGTCAACGAAGACCGGCACCGGCTCCTTCAGGGAGTTGGCGGCCGCCACGATGGCGGGCACGTCGGCGACGTCAACCAGCGGGTTGCCGATGGTCTCGACGTACCAGAGCTTGGTGTTCTCCTTGGTGGCGGCCACGAAGGCGTCGATGTCGTTGTTCTCGACGAAGGTGGTCTCGACGCCCAGGTCACCGAGGGTGTGCAGGAAGATGTTCCAGGTGCCGCCGTACAGGGAGTCGGAGGCGACGATGTGGTCGCCGGCGCCCACGATGTTGGTGAGGGCCAAGATCTCCGCGGCGTGGCCGGAGGCGACGGCGACGGCGCCCGTGCCACCCTCGATGGCGGCCACGCGGGCGGCCACGGCGTCGGTGGTGGTGTTGGTCAGGCGGCCGTAGACGTTGCCGGGCTTGGCCAGGGCAAACTTGGCGGCACCGTCCTCGGCGGAGTCAAACTGGAAGGCGGCGGAGGCGTAGATGGGCAGGGCGGCCGCGCCGGTCGTGGGGTCGGGCGTCAGGCCAGCGTGAATCTGGAGGGTGTCAAAGTGCTTGGCGGGGTCCTGTGCGAAGGTGGGATCAAGCTGGAACGGCATGATGGTTTCTCCTTTGTTGTTGAGCACCCTTGCGGCGCACGACAATGCCACGCGGGCGGTCTGTCCGCGAGCAGTCATTTTGGTTTGATGATTTTAGTCAGACTAGCTGGAAGAAGGCTTAACGCCCGAGGTCAGAGCGGCGCATGACTGGAGGCGCCCGGGTCTAAGCGACCTCGGGCTTGCGCATGAACAACCCCATGCAGATGAGCGCGTTATATACATGCTTCTTCTTCATGGCTCTGAATCCTAGCAGCCTGATAGGAGATTGCCAACCCTCATTGAGTAACGCGTTTGTTAACGCGGCGAGAAGCGCGACCCGTGGGGGCGAGGGCTCCCCCCTCCTTCTCAAAGGGAGTTGAACGAAGCCCTTTGAGAAGGAGGGGCCCTCGCACGCGATTTGCACTTCTCGCCCAACCGGCGGATGGAGACTATTCCAGAAGCTTGGTTATCTCGTAGCCGTCGTATCCCCTGCCCTTTGTTCCGGTAAGGAAAAAGTCGACTTCAACTTTGTCGCCGGGATAGATGCCATCGAGATCATCTCTTGGGACTCTCCACGAGACGTCGAAATCTGAGAAATCAAAGAGGGCTTGCTCACCTATGGCCAGCTCACCGCTGTCATCAGCCTCAACAATGACAGCGACCGTTTTTGTTCCTCCGTCGATATTGACTTCCGAAACGATGCCCGTTGCAAAGAACAGAGCATCATGGAACCCGCCGCTCGCCTGATCTGATGTACAGCCAAACAGGCCGATCGAGATGGCCAGCAGCAGCAATAGTTTTAGCTTAGACACCATGCGAACCTATTTGTCGAAAAAGGTGCCCGTAGCCCATTGAAAGCCCGTGTAGCTGTAGTTGAGAAATACCATGTTCTGCCAACCGTCAAATAGAAATAGATTAGCCATTGTCGAGTTATTGCTCTTTATATCTCCCCAGCCGTACACAGCCATCGCATGGCCGTCTACTTTTGTGCCTCCGTTACCATCCGATGTCACGATGCCAGCTGTAAATACACTATGCTTTTGCTCTGATACTTGTTCCTTGAAGCGGACATAGGCCGGTCTTCTGGGGTTGTAGGAGTAGCCGATGTCAAACCCCTTGCTAGCGCAGTAGGATTGGAATCCAGCACCGATATTCTCGCTGCTAGTCGATCCGTATGTCACCCCACCATGAGGTGGATTGCCCTCATCGATTTTCGTCTGAGTAAAGTCCCATATTTTCTGATATTCGTCCCAGTCAGACCAACAGCTAATTAAGGGCCCAGAGGACGTATACAAAGTTCCGCCAATTGAATACAGTGCGGAAACCGCACATGCATAGCTTCCTGTATGTGCCTTTATCTCGTAGTTCGGAGCATAGTCGTAGTCATACAAGAAATTAGCGTCGGTTATCTGATATTGACCCTGACGCACATCGTCTTCGCGAATCATAATCGTTTCCCATTGAATCGGATCGACCGATTGAGGCGAGACGGCAAGAGGAAGAGCGTTTATCGGAATGCTTTCAAAGTTATTGAATGTAACAACTTCAGATGCCCCATCAACAAGACCGAACTGAAGAGGCGAAGCCATAACAACCGTATCTTCTATCAAACTGTGACTTTTCGCCGCACCGTTCGCAGCACCCCTGATTGAATCCATGAGGCCGCTCTTGCCTTCAGCAATCGTCGCTTGAAGCAACAGGCCTTCTACCTCAGCATCAAATACCGCATAACCATAGGGCTCACCACCGGTACCGCAAAAATCAACCGCCCAGCCTCTATGACTTCCGGAAAGGTCAACGACTCGAGTTGCGCACTCAGGTTCGATTCCCGCGCCAGGAGCAAAGCAATCGCCAAGGCTTTCGGACAGTTCGAGAGCAATATCAGAAGTAAACGGAACCAAGTTGTCCGAAGAAGACGCCCAAGCCCTCTTCGGCAACAATAGGGCCCCTCCGGCAAAAGCAGATGCTCTGAGAAAATCTCTTCTCGTCATTTTCTTCATGTTGTGCTCCTTGCCTAGTCACCAGCCCTTTTCCAAAAGCCCTTCTTCCACTCAAAGGTGATGAGGCTTTTTATATCTTTACCTGAGTCAGCAATCCAGCCGCAACATGGCCCCATCGGTAGACGGCCTCATTCACAATGCGAACGTCGAAAATCGTCCCGAAAGGACCCAAAGCAGCACAAACCCCGTTACCGGGGGACGTTTGCCGGGGCAAAGTGTCCGTGGGTAACGAGGTTTGTGGTGGGTACGGGCGGCAGAGGCAGACAGGGGTCAGCCAGCAGCAAGCGGTCCGTCAGCGGCCCTAGTAGTTGACGGCCTGCTGCTCGAAGTAGGACTTGGGGTGGTTGCAGACGGGGCAGACCTCGGGGGCCTCGGGGCCGACGTGCAGGTGGCCGCAGTTGCGGCACTTCCAGACCTTGACGCCCTCGCGCGAGAAGACCTCGCCCTTCTCCACGCGCTCGGCCAGCTTGAGGTAGCGCTCCTCGTGGTGCTTCTCGACCTCTCCCACCAAGGCGAACTTGGCGGCGATCTCGTCGAAGCCCTCCTCGCGGGCGGTGGCGGCAAAGCCAGCGTACATGTCGGTCCACTCGTAGTTCTCACCGGCCGCGGCGTCGCGCAGGTTGGTCAGCGTGTCGGGCACGCCGCCGTCGTGCAGGTACTTGAACCACAGCTTGGCATGCTCGCGCTCGTTGCCGGAGGTCTCGGCAAAGATGGCAGAAATCTGCTCGTAGCCCTCCTTCTTGGCCTTTGAGGCGTAGTAGGAGTACTTGTTGGTTGCCTGGGACTCGCCGGCAAAGGCGGCCTCGAGGTTCTTCTTGGTCTGGGAGCTCTCAAATTCGACGGACATGGCCTCTCCTCTTCTCTTGCCTCCCGGGTGGGAGGACGCGGGCGACGGCCGGTCGGCCGCCGAGGCGTCAGGCTATGCCCGCCAGATGCTGCCCTCCTGCCGGCAGAACCCCTCTGCGGCAAGCTCAAGCAGCAACGCGCGGGCGTCCTTGGCGCCTATGGCTGTTCTACCCGCTTTTTGCTCCAGCTGCGAGAGCTCTTTGGCCAGCGCGTCCTCGTGCGCGCCGCCCGCCGGGTCCGCGCGGTGGGCCAGCAGGAGGCGGACCATCTCGGCGCGCTTCTGGCGGTGCGACCCCTCAAAGCGCGACTGTCGCGCGTGGGCCTTGGCGCGCCGCGACGGGTTGGGGACGGTCCGCTTGAGGTAGGCGCCGTAGTCCAGCATGGCGTAGTACCAGGTGCGGGGGTCGTCGGGCTGCTCGGCAGAGGCGCCGGCAATGGCGTCGGCAACGTCAAAAGTTGACAAAGGGACTGTCCCTTTGTCAACTCCGTCGGGCGGGCAGGTGAGGTCGGCCAGGGCGGAGAGCTCGCGGTCGCTCACGCCTTCGCGGCCGGAAAGAAGCTCGTGGAGAAGCACGGTGCGGACGTTGGTCTCCAGGTAAACGCCATGAAGGTTAAAGGCAAACGCGCGGATGCCGGCTGCCGTGGCAGGTCCTATGCCGGGCAGGGCCACAAGCTCGCGCTCGGCCACGGGCATCTGGCCGCCGGCCTCGCAGACGGCCTGCGCGGCACGGTGCACCGCCAGGGCGCGACGGTTGTAGCCCAGGCCCTGCCACTCGTCCAGGACGTCGGCGGGCTCGGCCGCGGCCAGCGCCGCCGGCGTGGGAAAGCGCTCCAGCCAGCGCTGCCATCGGCCGTCCACGCGGCTGACCTGCGTCTGCTGCAGCATGACCTCAGAGATCCAGATAGCGTACGGGTCGCGCGTGCGCCGCCAGGGCAGGTCCCGGTAGAGCTCGCGGCCGCGCTCCCTCACGGTGGCGCGGAAGGCGAGAAGCTCCTCGGATGTGGGCACGGTGGGAGTGGCGTCAGGCATGGGAGTCCTTCTTGTCGGGGGTGCCGGCGGCACCCGGGACGGCGCCGCCCTCCTGCGGGCGGAGCAGCTCGAAGCCACCAGTGAACCGCGGGACGCAGCCCTCCTCCACCACCTGCCACAGCGTGACGGAGCCAAAGAAGGAGCGCAGCATGGCCTCGGCGTTGCACCAGATGGGGTTGAAGCCGCAGGCGCCGCGGCGCTCGCAGGGGCCGCCGTCCGCACCGGCGGCGTCGCAGCCGCAGAGGGCGAGCGGACCCTGGACGGCCTCCAGCAGGCGCAGGAGCGTGACCTCGCGCGGGTCGACGGCCAAGCGCATGCCCCCGTTGGCTCCGCGGCTGTTCTCCACGATGCCGGCCAGGGCCAGGTCATGCTGGATGGAGCGGGCAAAGGAGTAGGGCACGCCGTTGGCGCGAGCTACCTCGCGGACGGAGACCACGCCGGCGGGGTCCGTGGCCAGCGTTGCAAGCATGCGCAGCGCGTAGTCCGTCTTTCGGGCTATCTCCATGCGGCTAGTCGTCCCAGTCCAGAATTTGCCAGCCACGCTTCTTGGCAATGGGGCGCAGCGTGGAGCCGGGGCAGACGGCAAAGGCCTCCTTGGCGCGGGACAGCAGGTCCACGTCGCTGTGGTGGTCACCGTAGGCGTAGGCGAGCTCCCAGGCTCCCTGGCCGAGGTTCTTGTCGCACCACGCGGAGGCCGCGGCGTACTTCTGCGGGCCGGCAATGACGTCTCCCTGGACGCGGCCGGTGTAGCGGCCCTGGGCGTCCTTCTCCATCAGGGTGGCCACGGCGGCGTCCATGCCAAGCGTGCGGGCGGCCACGTCGGCCATGGCCTTGAACGTGGCCGAGACCAGCAGGGTCACGCAGCCCTCCTTACGGCGACGGTCGACCTCCTCGCGAGCCTTGGCCCGGTAGCGCGGCAGCAGGACCTCATCGTGAAAGCGGTGCATGACCTCGTCCACCGTGGAGGGGTCAAGGTCGGCCAGGGCGCCAAAGACCAGCTCGCGAGCCTCGCTCTGACGATACGGCAGGTGCAGCTTGTAGCGCAGGCCCCACCAGCCCAGGTGGAGGGCGCGCGGGAGCCTCATGATGCCGTGGCGCAGCAGGTAGGTGGTGAACAGCGCACCGGACTGGCCGTCGACGATGGTGCCGTCGAAGTCAAAGATGGCGACCTTACGCGGTGTCATAGCGGTGGCTTGCTGCATGCCCGACCTTGTCTCTTGAGGGTGATGCCTCGTGCCGAAGCCCAAACGCTCTTATGATAGCGCGCCGCAGGGGAGGGCGTCCTTCTCGCGGTTTGCAGGTATTTGTAGACGGTGAGATGGTGGCCAGCGACCAAAGTCACATGCAAACGGCGGGACAGGCGGCGAGAAGGACGTCACGGCAAAGAAAAAGGCTCCCATTTCTGGGAGCCTCAAACTGTGCAATGGCGGGATGTAAGGGACTCGAACCCTCGACCTCCGACGTGACAGGCCGGCGCTCTAACCAGCTGAGCTAACACCCCGTGCGCCTTGCGCAAGAGATATATTGCCAAAGACTGGGTACCCTTGTCCAGCACTTTTTTGAAAAAAGTTTCCGCTGCCAGAAGCTTTTTCAAAAGCCGCAGGTAAACAGGCTAAAAACGGTGAGAAAATCTTTCCCGCTAGCCCAGCGCCACGCTCGTGGTGGCGCCCGTGGAATCCGTCACCTTGAGCGCGCTGCCGTCCAGCGTGGCGCTCTGGATGTCTCCGGAGCCGCCAGCTGCGTTGCCGTCGGCACCCATGACGTAGGCCGGCACAGAGCCGTCCGCGATCATGTAGCTCACCACGTCCCAGCCGCCGTCGCGGTTCTCGGGCACCACGAGGGAGCCGTTGTAGAGCACCAGACCGGTGGGCGTGCCCTCGAGGTTGAAGACCACGGCTCCGTCTCGCGTGACGGAGTACGCGCCGCCGTCCTGCGAGATGGAGAAGGACTGGCCTTGGAAGGTGACGCTCTCCCCCACCGAGACCTCGACCTGCTGCTGCTCGTTGGCAATCTGCTCGGCCTGCGTGGGCTCGGCGTCCGGGCGGGCCGCCTGCTGCCGGTCGGACTCCTGGCCGCCGGTCAGAAGACCGGTGATGAGCCTGACCAGCAGGGCAAGAACCAGCAGGACGCCAATGGCCAGCAGGACGACCTTGAGGATGTTCTTGCCCGTGCGCTCCGGGCCCTCGGCGGCATGCGACGCGTGGCTGCCGCCGTCGCGACGGGCGCCGTTGGCCACGGCGGTGAGCTGCGGCGAGGAGTGGCGCTTGGCAAAGCGCCTCTGCGCGTTGGCGCGGGCGGCGTCGGCCGCCTCGGAGGCGTTCTCCCTGGTGGTGATGCGAGCGCCCTGGCCGGCGTGGATGGTGGTCAGGCGCTGACCGTCCGTCGCGCTGGGCGCGTGGCCGGCGGCGCGGCCGGCCGACGGGCGCCCGGCCGCGGAGTGCGCCGCGTGCGAGGGCGCGCCGTGCCTGCCAAACTGGTTGGTTGCCATGATGGAACTTCCTTCTCTCTTGCCGGTCTTGGCCGGGCTAGACCTCGCGGCGGGCCTCGATGGCGCGGCCGAGGGTCACCTCGTCAGCGTACTCCAGGTCTCCGCCGACGGGTAGGCCGCTGGCGAGCCTGGTCACGCGCACGCCAAGGGGCCTGATGACGCGCGAGAGGTACGTTGCGGTGGTCTCTCCCTCGACGTCAGGGTTGGTGGCCAGAATGACCTCCTTGACCTCGCCGTCTGCCAGGCGCTGGAGCAGCTCGCGGACGTGGAGCTGCTCGGGGCCGACCTTGTCCATGGGGCTGATGACGCCGCCCAGCACGTGATAGAGGCCATGGTAGCTGCCCGTGCGCTCAATGGCCTGCACGTCGCGCGGCTCGGAGACCACGCAGATGGAGGCGCGGTCGCGCGAGGAGTCCGAGCAGACGTCGCACGTCTCGCGCGTGGCGTAGCTGAAGCAGACGGGGCAGAAGTGCACCTGCTGTTTGACCTCGAGGATGGCCTGCGCCAGGCGGCGGGCCTCCTCGGCATCAGCCTCAAGCAGATAGTACGCAATGCGCTGGGCAGACTTGGGGCCAATGCCCGGCAGCCTGCCCAGCTCGTCCAGCAGCCGCTGGAGCGCACGCCCGTCGTTTGGGGAGGGGCTCATTCTAGAAGAGCCCCGGAATGTTGAGACCGCCGGTCACGGCGCTCATCTGCTGACCGGCCATGGCCTCGGCAGAGTCCAGGGCGTCGTTGACGGCGGCCAGGATCATGTCCTGAAGCATCTCCACATCGTCCGGGTCGATGGCGGACGGGTCGATAGTGAGGGACTTGATGCGCATGTCTCCCGCGGCGGTGACCTTGACGGCGCCGCCGCCCGCGGTGGAGCTGACCTCGGTCTCGGCAGCCTTCTGCTGGGCCGCGAGCAGCTGCTCCTGCATCTTTCGGGCCTGCTGCATCATCTGGTTGCGGTTCATGCCGCCCATGTTGAATCCCTTGGACATGGCGTGGTTCCTTTCGTCTTTTTGACCGGCCGCGTGGCTGGCCGGCTGGTTGCTAGTCTTCCGCGTCGGCGTCGTCTTCGGGCTCGTCGGCAAAGCCGGGGTCCTCGTCCGCGCCGTTGTCATCATAGGAGAGCTCGGCCGCCGCGTCATCATCGGAGGTGGTCACCGCGGGCTCGACGCTCATGGACAGCGGCGCGCCAAACGCCTCGGTGAGCATGGAGGCAATGTCCGAGAACTCCGGGTGGGAGCTCACGTCCTCCACGACGCCGGCTGCGGGCT
>ERZ1034980.770-NODE-770-length-21105-cov-3.755629_pt1 | contig 21105 bp, 19 predicted proteins | sample MGYA00520622_ERZ1034980 | MGnify/ENA primary metagenome ERZ1034980 (study PRJEB33766, sample SAMN09781791) | gut metagenome | biome: gut microbiome | host: Homo sapiens | place: Madagascar | study: EMG produced TPA metagenomics assembly of the PRJNA485056 data set...
AGGTATGCCACGGCAGACCATTCCGCAACATTGGTCGGATTTGGCATCTGCCAGCGGTTTTTCCGTTCGTTCTGGAAATAAGCAGCATGCATCACGCCGCTTCTCTGTACATGATAATAGCGAACTCGGCTGCGTTCACAGCGGGAAAGTTCCAGTTTTCCGTTGACAGCATTTTTCACCGGAAATTCCATGTTGGATTGTCCGCCAGCCAGCCAGACTTCCCCGATGGCAACATCTTGAAATCGAATTTCAGAATGGCTGTCTTTTGCGAACAGGCTTAGCCCCGTTCCGGCAGGCTGCGGCGGAAATTGCAGCCGCCAGCTGCCGTCTTCTTTTACAGTGGTAGAAGCATATAATTTTCGTTCCGGAATGGAAACGGTGATAATTGCACCGACTTCGCCGATGCCGAATACAACAATATTTTTTTCTCTTTGCAGAACCATATGGTCGCTGAACACGGCTGCAAGTTGTAGCATATGAAAGACTCCCTTTTGGTTTATAGATTTCATAGATAAAAAAGAACTCACGCTGTTACATTCTGGTTTTATTATACCAGAAAGAACGGGATTCGTCAATCCAAAATCAGAAAGAAGCTGAAAACGGACAGAAAAAGCCAGAGAAAGGCGGTGTAAGATGTGAAATTTCTGTAAAATTTAAAACGGAACGCTTGACATCTTTTCGGTACTCTGTTATAATACCCAGAGAAAACAAAGCAGAGCATCATCGTTCTCACCGTTTGGCTGTTGTCGAAACGGTCAATATTCCCTGTTTCGTTCCGGTTTGTGAGAATCGGTGCGGAAACTGGTGGAAACGAGGTCGAATGATGCGTACTTTTTTGAAAAGTACGCATTTTATTTTTGTTTGAAAATAATATGTTTGGAGGTGCTGGCTATCAGCAAACAAGAGCTGCAAATCAATGAAGAAATCCGGGATAGAGAAATCCTGGTCATTGATCAGAACGGGACAAAGCTTGGAACGATGTCCGCAAGAGATGCACAAAAACTTGCGTATGAACAGGATCTGGACTTGGTAAAAATCGCCCCGCAGGCAACCCCGCCGGTCTGCCGGATTATGGACTACGGCAAGTATTGCTTTGAACAGCAGAAGCGGGAAAAGGAAGCAAAAAAGAATCAGAAAGTGGTTTCCATCAAGGAAATCCGGATGTTTTCTGCAATCGATACCCACGACTTTGAAACAAAGGTAAATCAGGCAAAGAAGTTTCTGGAGGGCGGCGATAAGCTGAAGGTTTCCGTTCGGTTCCGTAAGCGTGCAATTGCCCATCCGCAGCTCGGAGAAGAACTGCTCAACCGCTTCAAGGAAGCGTGTGCAGCAGTTGGTACTGTTGAAAAGCCGGCAAAAATGGAAGGCCGCAGTATGGTCATGTTCATTTCACCGAAGGCATCCAAGTAAGAGGAGGAACTCGCAATGGCAAAGATTAAGACAAAAACACATTCCGGTGCAAAGAAGCGGTTTAAGGTTACTGCAAACGGAAAGGTAAAGTATCAGAAGACCAATAAAAGACACAGACTGACCCAGAAGGACACCAAGCGGAAGAGAATCGCTCGTACCGTTGGTATTGCTGATGTAACCAATGCACCGGCACTGAAGAAGCTTCTGCCGTATCTCTAAGATACAATCCGCAGAACGGACAGTCAATCGAGAAAAGAGAAACACATAGATATTCGGAGGTAGAAGCAAATGGCACGGATTAAAGGTGCGATGATGACTCGCAAGAGAAGAAATAAGACCCTGAAGCTCGCAAAGGGCTATTTTGGTGCAAAGAGCAAGCACTTCAAGATGGCAAAACAGGCCGTTATGAAGTCTGGCAACTATGCATATGTTGGAAGAAAGCAGAAGAAGAGAGAATTCCGTCAGCTCTGGATCACCAGAATTTCTGCTGCATGCAAGCTGAATGGTATCAACTATTCTCAGTTCATGAACGGCTGCAAGAAGGCTGGCATTACCCTGAATCGGAAGATGCTGTCTGAAATTGCAATCACCGATGCAGCAGGTTTCACTGCGATTGTAGAAAAGGCAAAGGCTGCTCTTTAAGGGGCAAGCTTGGAACACGCTCCGGTTTTTTTTTGAAAAAACGGGGCGTGTTTTGTTATATATAGGGAAATTTTCAGCAGACAGGAGGCAGAACCGCAATGGAATTCCGCATGACCGCAATTACTGCAAAGGACAACCCTTCCATTCAGCTTTACCGGAAACTGGTGCGGCAGCGAAAAGCCCGAACCCAAAACCAACAGTTTGTGTTAGAGGGGTATCGGCTGGTCACAGATGCCGTGCATTTTTCGAGAAAACTGACCCATCTGTTCCTGACAGAAGCAGCGTGGGAACGCTATCAGGAAGAATTTTGCTCTTTAGAGGCTGATTTGAGAGAAACAAAACGCTTGCTTATTTCAAATGAACTTGCTATGGAGTTGACGGAAACCGAACATCCGCAGGGCGTGTTTGCCATCTGCCAGATGCCGGCGGAACAAGTCCCAATCGTTGCAGAGGGAACGTATCTGGTACTCTACCAGCTGCAAGACCCCGGCAATATGGGAATGCTGCTGCGAACTGCTGCTGCAATGGGCGTTTCCGGCGTGATTTGCTGCCAGAGCTGCGATTTTTACAGTCCAAAAGTCGTGCGTGCAACGATGGGAGCGTTGTTCCATGTGCCAGTGATGCAGATGCCGGATGCAGAAACGGTCTTGCAGAATTTGCGGGCTGCTAATATTGTTTCCTGTGCCTCTGTGGTGCAGGGCGATGCCGAACAAGTGGGGCTTTGTGAACTGGGCAACGGCTGTGCCGTCTGGATCGGAAACGAGGGAAATGGATTACCGGAATCTGTTGTGCAGCAGTGTGAACGCCGGGTTACCATTCCGATGAAAGGCTATATGGAATCGCTGAATGCTGCTATGGCAGCTGGAATTATGATGTGGGAAATGACAAAACCAAGATGAGGGAATCCACATGGAACAGGAAAGTATCTATGATTGGCTGTGGCTGCTGTTGGTATTCGGGGCAGGCAGCCGGAAAATCTGGAAACTGTTAGAACAGTATGAAACACCGCAGAAAGTACGGCAAGTCTTGCAGACGGAAACAGACCTGCCTTTTATTCACGAGCGAGAACAACGCAGCATTCGTTCCATCACAAATGAACAAATCGGAAAACTGATGCAGAATTGTGCGGAAAAACGGATTGAACTGGTGGCATACGATGATGAAAATTATCCGGAATCGCTTCGCCAGATTTACAATCCGCCGGTAGTGCTGTTCTATCAGGGGCAGCTTTCTGTGCTGAGTGATTATCCAGCTTTGACCGTTGTTGGAACGAGAAAGCCCAGCTCGTACAGCATCCGCACAGCGGATTTGCTGTGTCGGTGTCTGGCAAAGAGTGGAATGCTGCTGGTCAGTGGCTTTGCGGTTGGATTGGATTCGGTTGCCCATCGGGCAGCCTTGCTTTCCGGTGGAAAGACGGTTGCTGTGATGGGCTGCGGTCTGGATGTGCCATATCCCAAGCCGAACGCTTCCGCAAAGAAATATATCATGCGAAATGGCTTGCTGTTGTCAGAATTCTTGCCGGGGACAGAACCATCCCGGCAGAATTTTCCGATGCGGAATCGGATTTTAGCCGGTGTCAGTGGCGGAACATTGGTGATTCAAGCACCAATTGGCAGCGGAGCGTTGATTACGGCGGAACAGGCAATGGAACAGGGCAAGCCTGTTTTTTGTTTACCGCCAGCGGACATATTTGACAATCAATATGCAGGTGTGGTAAAATACCTGCGAGAGGGTGCGATTCCGGTTTTTGCACCGGAAGACATCCTGCAAGAATATGACCACGGCTGTGAACAGCGGTTGATAGAAGTTTCGATGCAAGCCGTTTTAGAGCAGCAGGAACAGAATCAGTTGAAATCTTCGGATTCCTCAGAAGCCGCTGCTGCGGTGGAATTACCACCGAAAAAACCTGCAAAGCCGAAAACACAACCGTCCTCGCCATCCATTTCAGAAGAACAGAAATCTGCTCCAACGGTCGACCGTTCTGTGCTGGAAACCTTAGACCCACTATCCAAAAGCATCATGGAACTGTTGTTTGAGCAGTCACCCTTGCACATTGATCAGATGGTTTTGATGTTGCAGGAAGATGCCGAGGAAGTCGCAGCGTGTCTGACAGAACTGGCGATTGAACAGTTGGTGCAGCGGCAGCCAGGGCAGTATTATTGTGTATGTTGAGAAAAACCCGTTCGTTTAGAACTATGTCGCATCGGAATGCGGCAAAGCGGAACAGGAGAAAAAGAATATGTCAAATTTGGTGATTGTAGAATCGCCGGCAAAGGCGAAAACCATTCAAAAATATTTAGGAAAAGATTTTGATGTCATTGCCTCTATGGGGCATATCCGGGACTTGCCAAAGTCAAAGTTTGGTGTGGATATTGAAAACCACTTCGAGCCAAAGTATGTGGATATGAAGGGAAAGGAAGACGTCATCAAACAGTTGAAATCCCATGCGGCAAAATGTGATAAAATTTATCTGGCAACCGACCCTGACCGAGAAGGAGAGGCGATTTCTTGGCATATCGCCCAGATGTTGCATCTGGATATGCAGGATAATAATCGGGTTGCTTTTAATGAAATCACAAAGAGCGGCGTGCAAGCAGGGATGGCAAATCCCCATCGAATTGATATCAATTTGGTAAATGCCCAGCAGGCACGGCGTGTATTAGACCGAATTGTCGGCTATCAGCTCAGCCCGTTCCTTTGGAGAAAAGTACGGCGTGGTCTGTCTGCCGGAAGAGTGCAGTCGGTTGCCGTTCGATTGGTTGTTGACCGAGAAAATGAAATTCGGGCATTCCAGCCGCAGGAATATTGGACGATTGACGCAAAACTTTCCGCAGCAGCTTCTAGAAAAGTCTTTTCGGCAAAGCTAGCAGCTGTAGATGGAAAGAAAGTCGATAAAACAGAAATCTCCAACAAGGAGCAGGCAGATGCAATTGTTGCACGCTTACAGGAAGCCCCGTTTGTTGTAAAGTCCGTGAAAAAACGGGTGACGAAAAAGCATCCATCTGCTCCGTTCATCACATCGACCTTACAGCAGGAAGCCTCCTATCGCTTGAGTTTTCAGTCCAAGCGAACCATGAAAGTCGCACAGGAACTGTACGAAGGCGTGGAGATTCAAGGCATGGGTGCAGTGGGTTTGATTACCTATATGCGTACCGATAGCTTGCGAATCTCAGACGAGGCGAAAAAGGCAGCAGCAGACTATATTTTCTCTGCCTATGGAGAATCCTATCTGCCGCCAACGCCACGGGTCTATAAGACAAAGAAAAATGCACAGGATGCCCACGAAGCGATTCGTCCGTCTATGCCAGAACTGACACCGGAGCAGGTGAAAAGCAGCCTGACAACTGACCAATATAAATTATACCGCCTGATTTGGGAACGATTCATCGCCAGCCAAATGGCAGATGCTCTGATGGATACCGTTTCTGTGGATATTGATGCAGACAACTGCTTATTTAAGGCAAGCGGTTCTACGATGAAGTTCGATGGATTCACTGTTCTGTATGAAGAAACCAGAGATAACAAGGGCGATAAAGATAAATCTGAAAATAAGAATCTGCCGGAACTGCACGAGGGTGATGCATTAAAGCTGCGTGCACTGGATGGCAATCAGCACTTTACGCAGCCTCCGACTCGTTACTCTGAAGCTTCTCTGATTAAGGCGATGGAAGAATACGGAATTGGTAGACCGAGCACCTACGCTCCAACCATCACAACGATTACCGCTCGAAATTATGTAGAGCGAGAGGGCAAACAGCTGAAACCAACGGTATTGGGTGAAGTTGTAACGCAGTTGATGAAGGAACTCTTTAAGAACATTGTAGATGTCAAGTTTACTGCCAAGATGGAAAGTGATTTGGACGATGTGGAACGAGGCGAAAAGGACTGGGTGCAGTCGCTGGAACAGTTCTATGGAGATTTCTCTCAGACACTGAAAACAGCTGAAGAAAAGATGGAAGGCAAGCGGGTCAAGATTCCGGACGAAGAAACAGATGAAGTCTGTGAAGTCTGCGGCAAAAAGATGGTCATTAAAATTGGACGGTTCGGGCGGTTTTTGGCTTGTTCCGGTTTCCCAGAATGCACCAATACTCGAAAGATTGTGCAGGAAATGCCGGGCTGCTGTCCACTCTGCGGCGGAAAAATGGTATTGAAAAAGTCCAAGCGTGGCAGAAGTTTCTATGGATGCAGCAACTTTCCGGAATGCAACTTTATGACATGGAATATTCCGGTTGCAGAACAGTGTCCGCAGTGTGGTTCGACCTTGTTCCAAAAGGGCGGCAAGTCCGGCAAGCTGATTTGTGAAAAGCCGGGCTGCGGATTTGAAAAAAATCTTTCAGGCGGAGGTCAGGCATGACAGAACAACGGAAACAGGCAATTGTCATTGGTGGCGGACTGGCAGGCTGTGAAGCAGCATGGCAGCTTGCCCAAAACGGCATTGCCGTTACGCTCTACGAACAGAAGCCGGTGCATTATAGTCCGGCACATCATCGGAATGGTCTGGCGGAACTGGTCTGCTCCAACTCGTTGAAAGCAGATCGTCTGGCATCCGCAGCCGGATTGTTGAAAGCAGAAATGGAACGCATGGGGTCACTGTTGATTCCCTGTGCACGGAAAACTTCTGTTCCAGCTGGCGGAGCACTAGCAGTGGATCGGGATGCATTTTCCGATTTGGTAACGGAACAAATCCGCTCCCATCCGCTGATTACGCTGGAAACTGCAACCATTGACGAAATCCCAGCTGGAAATGTCGTGGTTGCAACTGGCCCTTTAACAGAGGGAAAACTTGCAGAGCAAATCGAACAGCTTTGCGGTACACGGCTGCGGTTTTTTGATGCGGCTGCACCGATTGTCAAGTATGAAAGTCTGGATGCGGAAAAAGTCTTTTTCGCTGCCCGTTATGGCAGAGGAACGGCGGACTATATCAACTGTCCGATGAATCAGGAAGAATACGAGGCATTTTATGAGGCTCTGGTGAACGCAGAACGGGCAGAACTCCACGACTGCGACAAGAACTTTTTCCGAGTTTATGAAGGCTGTATGCCAATTGAGATTCTGGCATCCCGTGGAAAAGACACCATGCGGTTTGGCCCTCTGAAGCCAGTTGGCTTGACTGACCCTCGTACCGGTCGCCGTCCGTATGCAGTCATTCAGCTGCGGCGGGAAAATCAGGAGGGTACGATGTATAACATTGTCGGCTTCCAGACCAACTTGAAATTTGGTGAACAAAAACGGGTCTTTTCCATGATTCCGGGCTTAGAGCACGCAGAATTTGTGCGGTATGGTGTGATGCATCGGAATTCTTTCCTGGACAGCCCACGGCTGTTGGGGGCAGATTATGCCCTTCGCAGCAATCCGAATTGTTTCTTTGCAGGGCAGATGACGGGCGTGGAAGGCTATATGGAATCCGCAGCCAGCGGCATTTTGGCTGGTCAGAACTTAGCACGCCGGATGCAGGGCAAAGCCCCGCTGATTTTGCCGAGAGAAACGATGATGGGAGCATTGGCTGCCTATATCAGTGATGAAACGGTTGCACAGTTCCAGCCGATGGGCTGCAATATGGGCATTCTGCCAGAACTGCCGGAACGCATTCGAGATAAGAGAGAAAAATATCAGGCATATGCGGATCGGGCATTGGCAGCATTGGATGCCTATTTGCAGCAGACTGCGGAGAACACAACCGAGGGGGAAGGGCAATGAATATTTTAATCGATGCATTCGGTGGCGATAATGCACCGCTGGAGGTCATCAAAGGTGCTGTTCGTGCCGTGCAGGAACTGGGCGTGACCGTCACACTGGTTGGAGCAGAGAACCAGATTCGCCAGTGTGCAGAAGAACATCATCTCTCACTGGACGGGCTGCAAATTCTGCACGCTCCGGCAGTGTTCGACATTCATGAAGAGCCGAGCACCCTGCTGAAACAGCATGCAGATAGTTCGATGGCAGTTGGAATGCAAGCACTGCATGACGGAAACGGAGATGCTTTTGTTTCTGCCGGCAGCACCGGTGCTTTGCTGATGGGTGCGACGTTTCTGGTCAAGCGGATTCGGGGCGTAAAACGAGCAGCCTTAGCACCGATTCTTCCGACAGCAACAACACCATTTATGTTATTGGATGCCGGAGCAAACAACGACTGCCGCCCGGAAATGCTGGTACAGTTTGCCGTGATGGGCAGTGCTTATATGGAACGGGTCATGGGCATTCCACAGCCAAAGGTGAAATTGTTGAATGTTGGAGCGGAGGAAACCAAGGGCAGAGAGTTGGATTTAGAGGCATACTGCCTCTTAGAACAAGCCCCGGTGCATTTTTGTGGAAACATAGAAGCACGGGAACTGCCGTTCGGGGTTGCGGATGTGGTCGTTGCCGATGGATTTACGGGAAACATCGCCTTGAAACTGTATGAAGGCATGGGAAAATTCATGGGCAGCCAGTTGAAAGAAAATATTTTTGCCGGAGCAAACGGGAAATTGTCCGCACTTTTGGTGTTGCCGAAAATCAAAGCCCTGACCAAAAAGATGGACTATAAAGCCGTAGGCGGTGCAATGATGCTGGGCGTTCAGAAACCCGTTGTCAAGGCTCACGGCAGTTCCGATGCAACTGCATTTTTCAATGCGATTCGGCAGGCGAGAGATTGCGTTGCCGGCGATATGATTGCAGTAATGACAAAATTCATGCAGCAGGAACAAGTAAAAAAAGCGTAACAAGCGTTTTGAATCTTATATGATTACAGAAAGGATTGGGCAGATATGGAACAGGTGCATTTCGAGCAGTTTGAAACAGAAATTCGCTATCATTTTAAGAATCGTCATTTCTTAGTTGAGGCACTGTCACACTCCTCTTATGCCAATGAGAAGAAAAAGTGCCGCTGCAGCAACGAACGGCTGGAATTTTTGGGGGACAGCGTGCTTTCCATCGTCGTATCCTCTTATTTATTCCACCAGTTTCCGGAACTGCCGGAGGGCGAACTGACAAAACTGCGGGCATCTCTGGTTTGTGAAAAGGCGTTGCACGTCTTTGCACAGGAAATTCACTTGGGGGATTACTTGCTGTTGGGAAAGGGCGAAGAACATACTGGCGGCAGAATGCGTTCCTCGATTTTGGCAGATGCCTTTGAAGCCGTCATTGCAGCCATTTATCTGGATGGCGGCATGGAAGCCGCAGAACGGCATATTATGCGGTTTATTCCGAAGAATCTGGAACAGCGGGAATCGCTGGGATTCCGGGATTATAAGACGGCATTGCAGGAAGTCATTCAGAAGAATCCGGAAGAAAAAGTGGAATATGTCTTGGTGTCGGAGAGCGGCCCAGACCATGCAAAGGCATTTCAGGTGGAAGTCTGCTTAAATTCCAACGTGATTGGTGTTGGAACAGGCAGAAGCAAAAAGGCAGCCGAACAGATGGCAGCCAAAGAAGCCCTGCGGCTGATGGGCTATGAAAAATAAGGGCAACATCGCCATTTTTGTTCCGCATGCAGGCTGTCCGCATCAGTGCAGTTTCTGCGACCAGCGGAAAATCAGTGCAGCACAGCAGATTCCAACTTTGGAACAGGTGCAGGAAATTTGCCGGCAGGCAATTGCACATCCACGCCGACCAAAACAACTGGAGATTGCCTTTTTTGGTGGCAGTTTTACAGCCATTCCAGAAAAAGAACAAAATGCTCTGCTGGAAGCCGTACAGCCATTTTTAGCAGCGGAGGGCGTGACAGGCATTCGGATTTCCACCCGTCCCGACTGCATTACACCGGAGATTTTGCAGCGATTGCAGCAGTTTCATGTGACCGCCATTGAACTGGGGGCACAGAGTATGCAGGACGCTGTCTTACAAAAAAACCATCGGGGGCACACGGCACAGGATGTGCGGAATGCTGCGAAATGGATTACAGCTGCTGGCTTTTCGTTGGGGCTGCAAATGATGATTGGTTTGGATGGCAGCACGCCGGAACAGGAACGGGAAACCTTGCAGGAGTTGCTTGTCCTGCATCCGGACACTTTGCGGATTTATCCCTTAGTTGTGCTGAAGGGAACGGAATTAGCGGAACGGGTGCAGAATGGCAGTTTTGTCCTGTATGACTGGGAAACCGTTCTGGAACTCTGTGCCGATGCCCTCTGTGCATGTCGGCAGCAAGGCGTGCGAGTCATTCGCTGCGGACTGCATGCAGAAGATACGGTGCAGTCAGAAGCCGTTGCTGGATTTTATCATCCGGCATTTCGGGAACTAGTGGAATCTCGGCTGTGTTTACGGGTTCTCAAACAGTGGATGCAGCAACATCCGCAGGAAACCATGGCAGAAGTACAGGTTGCTCCCGGCTGGAGCAGTCGGGTTGCCGGACATCATGCCTGCAATCGGGCAGCCTGTCGGGAATCTAAGGTTTCGCTGCGAATCATAGAAACAGCAGCCATTCCAGCAGGAATGCTGCAAATCGGAAAGGACGGATACGATGTTTTTCAAATCGCTGGAACTGCAAGGATTTAAGTCCTTTCCGGATCGGGTGAAACTGGAATTTGAACAGGGCTTGACCGCCGTGGTTGGGCCAAACGGCAGCGGAAAAAGCAATATCGGCGATGCGATTCGCTGGGTATTGGGAGAACAGTCCACGAAGCTGCTGCGTGGAAATCGCATGGAAGATGTTATTTTCTCCGGAACAAAACGCCGGAAACCGTCCGGATTTGCTGCCGTTACCATTCAGCTGGATAACCAAACCGGTCTGTTTGGGGAATCCTACGGGGAAACGATTGCCATTACCCGAAAGCTTTACCGCAGCGGGGAAAGTGTCTATCAGATTAACGGGAAAGCCGTTCGGCTGAAAGACGTGCAGGAACTGCTGATGGATACTGGTATGGGGCGAGATGGCTATGCGATTATCGGACAGGGACGCATTGCGGAAATTGTCAGTGCTCGCAGCACCGACCGCCGGGAGTTGTTTGAAGAGGCAACGGGTGTTTCGAAATTTCGCTATAAACGGGAAGAAGCCGAGCGAAATTTACAGGCTGCACAGGAAAATTTAGTGCGGTTGCAGGATATTGCAGCGACTTTAGAGGGCAGAGTCGAACCGCTCCGCCAGCAGGCAGAAGTTGCCAAGCAGTTTTTGAAGCTGTCAGAACAGCAGAAAAAATTAGAACTTTCGCTCTGGATGCAGCAGCTGACTGGTTTAGACCAAGAAAAAGCTGCCCTGCGAGATACGCTCTTACAGGCACGAGGGAATGAACAAAATGCTGCATTGGATTTGAAGCAGGCGGATGCGTTGCTGCAAGAACAATATCGGGAGATGCAGCAAACAACGGTTCGGATTCAGAATCTACGGGAATCGGTACAGCAGGCAGAGGAAACCGCTGCCCAGACACAAGCAGACCTTGCGGTCTGTGCGAATGAACAGCAGCACAACCAACAGCGGCTGATACAGGTTGCACAGCAGCAAAAAGATGCTGCCGCAGCGGAACAAACTGCTACAGAACAGCTGCAAACGCAGCAGGCAGCCATACAAACTTTGCAAGAGCAAAAAGCCGCAGCTATCAAAGCCTGTCAGGAACAGGAGCAGTTCCAGAAAGAACTTGCCAAGCAGCTGACCGCCGCAGCCGCAGCCGTGAAAGAAGCAGAAACCAAATTGCGTACCAGCTACGGCAACCAGAACCATTCCTTTGCAAGGGCAGAGTCCCTTGCCGCACAAATCGAAACGATACAGGCACAGACGGTTTCGCAGACTGCACAGGCAGCTGCTTTGCAGCAGCAATTGCAGGCAGCCGCCGAAACGGAACAGCAGACGATAGACGCTGTTTCGGCAGCAGTCGAGGCGGAAACAGCGGTGCGTGTGGCGTTAGAGGCGGCACAGCAGCAACACAAAACCCTTGCAGCCCATCTGGAACAGCAGCAAGTACAGAATGCCCAACGGCAGATGCAGTTGCAGACCGCTCAGCAGCGGTTGCAGTTGTTGCAGGAGATGGAACACAACATGGAGGGCTATGCGGGCAGTGTCAAGGCAGTCTTGCAGGCAGAGCACGGCAAGCCACATGGTGTATATGGAACGGTTTCGCAGCTGCTGACGACAGAATCCCGGTATAGTTTAGCGATTGAAACGGCTCTGGGCGGAGCGATGCAAAATATTGTTGTTGCAGATGAAACCGCAGCCAAGGACTGGATTCGCTACTTGAAAACAAAACGAGCTGGACGGGCAACCTTCCTGCCCTTGACTGCGATCAAAGGGCAGACGTTCAAAGAATCCGCAGTTTTGCAGGAAAAAGCGGTCATCGGTTTGGCGTGCGATTTGGTGCAGTATGATGCAAAGTTTCAGAATATTGTGTCCTCTTTGCTGGGACGGATTGTAATTGCAGAAAATCTGGACGATGCCACCCAGCTGGCACAGCGGTACGGCTACCGTTTCCGCATCGTCACTTTGGATGGACAGGTGATTAACGCCGGCGGTTCGTTTACAGGTGGTTCTTCCCAGAAAAAAGGTGGAATCCTGACCCGAAAGAATGAACAGCTTGCCTTACAGCAGACCATTCAGCAGTTACAGGAACAGGTGCAAGCAGATGCGGAGCAGTTCCGCCAGCAGAAAACTGCTGTGCAAAAGCAGCTGGAACAGGTGCAGACATTGCAAAATCAGCTGCACCACGAGCATGCAGAACAATTATTGGCGGCTGCCCGTGCGGAAACTGCAAAGAAGCAGTTCCAGCAGCTGCAACAACAGCTTTCAGAACGGCAGCAGCAGCGAAAGCAGCTATCCGAACAAGTGGCAGCATTACAACAGCAGCACGCAACTGCAAAGGCAGAATGGGAGCGAGTACAGGCAGATTTAACCGCTTTACAGGCTCAACAGCAAGAAGCCAAACAGCAGCAGGAAACTTTGTCTGCGGAACAAGCAGCCATTCGAGAACAGCTGACCACCCGTCAGATTGCGGCGGCAAAGCTGGAGCAGGCATATTTGAGTCAACAGCAGCAGATTGCAGAACAACAAGAGCGGTTGCAGCAATGTAAACAGCAGAAACAGCAATTGACAGAAGCAGAAACAGCTTGTCGGAAACGAGCGGTTCAATTGCAGCAGCAGGAACAGGAACTGCAAACCAAGCTGACGACCTGTCGGGAACAGATGACCCAACACCGCAAGACCATTGAACAGCTGCAACGGATTCACACAGAACAGGAACAGCGAATTCGTCAGCAGCAAGAGGGCATTCGGGAGTTGAGTGCTGCACGGGAACGGGCAGCGGCAGAAGTTGCCCAGCTGGAAACAAAACAACATACATTAGAACAGCAGCGTGACCGAATTGTGCAGCAGATGCGAGAACAGTATGATGTGACGTTATCGGAAGCCAATCAGCTGGCAGAGCCGATTTCCAATGAATTGCTTGCCAAGCAGCAGCTGGAAACGCTCCGCCGACAGATTCTGGCATTGGGGCACGTCAATGTGTCTGCGATTGAAGAGTATCAGGAAGTTTCCAAGCAGTGGGAATTTTTATCCGCACAGTTGCAGGATGCCACGCAGGCAAAACAAGAACTGGAAACGCTGATTGTACAGCTGACCGCAGAAATGCAGCGAATCTTTACAGAACGGTTTGCCGGTATCAATCAGGCATTTCAGGAGATTTTCCGAGAACTATTTGACGGTGGCGAAGCATCGCTGTCCTTGTCTGACCCAGACGATGTATTGCATTCTGGCATTGAAATTCAGGTTGCACCGCCCGGAAAAGTGATTAAAAATCTAATTGCTCTCTCCGGCGGGGAACAGTCATTCGTTGCCATTGCAATTTATTTCGCCATTTTGCGGCAACGTCCAACGCCGTTTTGCATTATGGATGAAATTGATGCGGCATTAGATGAGGGCAATGTACGGCGGTATGTGCAGTATTTACAACGGTTTCGGGATACAACGCAGTTTATTTTGATTACCCATCGGCGGATGGCAATGGAAGCGGCAGATGCACTATATGGTGTGACGATGCAGGAAGACGGCATTTCTCGTCTGCTGCATATGGAACAGGTACAAGAAGCGGAAGCATAAAAACCAGAAGAAAGGGTGTTGAACATGGGCTTTTTTGGAAGAAAGAAGGACAAAGAAAAAGAGAAGAAAGGCGGTCTGTTCGGCTGGATGAAGCGGAAACAGGCAGACGAGCCGGAACGAGAAGCACAGATTGTGGAACCAGAACCGGAAACAGATACCGATGACGTTGCAGCCCAGATGCTGGCAGAGCGGGAGGCAGCCCGTCAGGCAGAAACAGAACAGTGGCGAGAAGAAGCAGAAGCAGAAATTGCAGCCGACCAGGCGGAAGCAGCAGCTCTTGCTGCAAAGGCAGCACAGGATGAGTTGCTGACAGAAGAGGAAGATTCCGAAGCGGAGAACGAGGAAGACGAAGACGAGGAAGAACCGATTGTTGTAACATTCCAGCCAGAAGAGGCTGAGCCGGAAGCAGAAGAAGCCGAACCGGAAACAGAAGAAGTTGAGCCGGAAGAAGTTGCAGAACCGGAAACCGTAGAACCTGAACCGGAAGAAGTTGCAGAGCCGGAAACGGTAGAAACTGAACCGGAAGAAGTTGCAGAGCCGGAAACGGTAGAAACTGAACCGGAAGCAGTTACAGAACCGGAAACAGAAGAAGTTGAGCCGGAAGAAATTGCAGAGCCGGAAACCGTAGAAACTGAACCGGAAGAAGTTGCAGAACCGGAAACCGTAGAAACTGAACCGGAAGAAGTCGCAGAGCCGGAAACAGAAGAATCTGAATCGGAAGAAGTCGCAGAGCCGGAAACAGAAGAATCTGAATCAGAAGAACTCGACGAAACAGAAGCAGAAGCATCCGAACCGGAAGAATTCGACGAAACAGAAGCAGAAGCATCCGAACCAGAAGAACCCCAAGAACCAGAAAAGAAGAAGAAAAAGGGATTCTTTGAAAAGATTCGGGATGGTCTGCGGAAAACCAAGGATTCTGTCATTGCAAAAATGCAGTTGGTTTTGAATGCCTTTACCAAGATTGATGAAGACCTGTTCGACCAGCTGGAAGAAACCATGATTATGGGTGATATGGGGGCAGAAACCTCGATTGAAATCTGTGACCAGCTCCGCAAGCGAGTGAAAGAACGTGGTATCACTGACCCGAAACAGATTATGGGACTGATTCAGGAAATCATCGGTGAAATGCTGGGCGAAGACCAGACGTTACAGTTACAGACCAAGCCGTCTGTGATTATGGTGATTGGTGTCAATGGTGCTGGGAAAACAACCACCATTGGTAAGCTGTGCCATCAGCTGAAAGAGGACGGCAAGAAAGTTATTGTTGCCGCAGCCGATACCTTCCGGGCTGCTGCCATCGACCAGCTGGAAGTCTGGACAGACCGGGCAGGCGTTGAACTGGTGAAACATGCAGAGGGTTCTGACCCGGCAGCAGTTGTCTATGATGCCATCGAAGCAGCAAAGGCAAGAAATTGTGATGTTTTGATTTGCGACACCGCCGGACGGCTGCACAATAAGAAAAATCTGATGCAGGAACTTGCAAAAATCAACCGCATCATAGAAAATAAAGCAGCTGGTTGTGATAAGGAAATCTTGTTGGTACTGGATGCAACCACCGGACAGAATGCTGTCAATCAGGCACGTCTGTTCAAAGAAGTTGCAGACATTACCGGAATTGTTCTGACGAAACTGGACGGCACTGCCAAAGGCGGTATCATTGTTTCCATCAAGAACGAACTGGAAATTCCAGTCAAGTTAATTGGAGTTGGCGAAAAAATCGATGACTTGCAGCCATTCCATGCGAGAGATTTTGTCAACGCCCTGTTTGAAACGGAGGAACGAAAGTAATGCAGAAAGAAACTTTGATTCTTGCATCCAACAACGCTGGAAAACTGCGGGAGATGCGGGAAATTTTAGAGCCATTCGGGCTGGAAGTCCGTTCGCAGAAAGAAGCTGGTTTTACCGCAGACGTTGCAGAAACGGGGACAACCTTTCAGGAAAACGCCATCATAAAGGCAAAGGCTGTGCAGGAAGCTTTGCACTGTGCGGTACTGGCAGATGACAGCGGATTGATGATTGATGTACTGGATGGTGCACCGGGTGTTTATTCGCATCGCTTTGCCGGAGAGCAGGCAACCGATGAAGACCGCTGCAATCTCGTATTGGAGAAGTTGCAGGGTGTTCCGACTGAACAGCGAACCGCTCGGTTTGTCTGTGCGATTTGTTACCTTACCGCAGACGGCGAACAGCATTGTTTTGCGGGCGTTTGCGAGGGTATTATTGGAACAGAGCCAAAGGGTGAAAACGGATTCGGTTATGACCCGGTATTTGTCGTTGGGAACAAGACAATGGCAGAGATGACAGAAGCAGAAAAGAATGCAATTAGCCATCGTGGAAAAGCGTTGGCAGCCTTACAGGCATATTTGAAAGGAGAATAAATTTATGTTGACCAGTAAACAGCGTGCAACCCTGCGGGGGATTGCCAGCGGATATGAAACCATTTTGCAGGTGGGAAAGAACGGCATCGGGGACACTTTGATTCAGCAGGTTTCCGATGCTCTGCGGAAACGGGAACTAATTAAACTGCACGTTCTGGAAAATTCAGAACTGAGTGCCAGAGAAGCAGCCGAACAGCTGGCAGAAGCAACAGAATCCGAAGTGGTACAGGTGATTGGCAGCCGCTTTGTGCTCTATAAGCGGAATCCAAAAAAGCCGGTTATTGATTTGAAGTAATGCGGCGGATTGGAATCTTTGGCGGCAGTTTTAACCCGATTCACAACGGACACTTGCACCTTGCCAAGACTGCAATGGAACAATTTTCGCTCGACCATGTGTTATTCATGCCGACTTATATTTCTCCATTTAAACAGAATGCAGCGGATGTTGCGGACGGTGTGCACCGGCTGGCGATGTGTCGGCTGGCAATTGCTCCGTATCCCTGCTTTTCTGTGAGCGATTACGAATTGCAGCAGAAAACCGTTAGCTATACGATTCACACGATTTCCGCCTTGCGGCAGGAATGGACAGATGTGGAACTGATTTTGCTGATGGGGAGTGATATGCTGCTGCAATTTCAAAACTGGTATCGCTGGCAGGAGCTGTTGACCATGACAGAACTAGGCGTGATTGCACGGGAAACAGATGACCGAGTAGTACTGGAGCAGGCAGCACAGGAACTTTCGGCATATGGTACGATTCAGCTTTGCTGTGACCGGGTTCTTCCCATCTCCTCTACAAAAATTCGGGAGATGCTGAAAAAAAATCAGGATTGTACTTGCTATTTACCGGAAAAAGTAGTAAAATATATTGTATTCCATCAGTTGTATCAGCGGACGGAAGAGAAAGAAAACGGCAAAAGAAAGCAAGGGAATTTCGATGGCAAAAGAATCTGTGATTGAAAAGATGAAACATAAAATGCAGCCACCGCCGCCGAAAGAAGTTTCGATTTCAGAGGCGACCGAATCCATGCGGAAAGTGCTGGAAAAACAGGTCAGTGAAGAAACAATGCGAAAAGAGCGGTATGAACACTCTGTGCGGGTTGCAGCAGAATGCAAGCGGTTGGCACAAATTTACCATGTCAATGAAGATTTGGCAGAGTTTGCCGGCATGGTACACGACATCTGTAAGGACATGAAAGCGGACGACCAGAAAGCATTGATGGAAGCTGGAAAGGACGATCTGGACATCACGGAAGAAGAATGGAATACCAAAAAGCTCTGGCACGGCATTGCGGGTGCACAGCTGATGCGGCAGAAATACTGCATGAACAATCAGCATGTATTGGATGCCATTCGGTATCATACGGTTGCAAGAAAAGGCATGACGCCATTGGAACAGATCGTTTATCTGGCAGATATGACGGAAGCAGGACGGAACTTTATTGATGTTCATACTTTGCGGGCAGCTGTCAATCAAAATTTGAATCTTGGAATGTACTATGCATTGAAAATTTCCATTGCAAACGTATTGGATAAGGGCGGCTTGCTGCCTCGCCATACGATTGAAGCTTACAATCAGTATGTGCAGATTGTGGCAGGAATGAAGGATTGAGCAGGAAGAGAAAGGGGTTTCCAAAGATGGCGAAAAAACGGCAGACGAAGAAAAGCCAGAAAAATACCAAGAAGAAAGATTTGTTTGTCATGATCGGTTCGATTGCCCTGACCGTTGTGTTAGTGGTAACGATGATTTTAAATGCACCGATTATTGATTACCGGACAATTACAAATGGAACGATGAGTACCCGGCAGATTTCGATTATGAAGTATTTTAAGGTCTGGCAGCCATTGGTACAGAAAGAAGGAACACTCCAGAAGCCAGTCAATACAGACGCTTCCGCTCTGAATCTGAAAGAAGATACCGACAATGTAAATCCGAAAGATGACGGGCTGGATTTGGATCAGATTGTCGAAGGACAATACACCGTGCTTTTTATGGGAATGGATGAGAGCGGAAAACTGGCGGATGTCAACTGGATTTTTCAGTTTGATATTTTTGCAGGAACGATGAATGTCCTGCAAATTCCGAGAGATTGCTATATGCCAGCGTATGCGAACACCTCCACCAATAAGTTCAACAGCATCTATGGAACAGGGCAGGATGAAACGGTCACACCGATTCAGCGTGCAGTGAATGCTATTCAGGAGAATTTCGGCTTGGTGATTGACTGTTATGTCAAGCTGAGCTGTACGGATATTGCAAACATTGTGGATTCCATCGGCGGCATTCCGATTGACCTGCCGGAAGAAATCATGTATGAAGCAGATAAAGTTCTGAAACCCGGAAAGCAGACGCTGAACGGACAGCAGTCGGAGTGGTTCGTGCGTTTTCGTCACGGGAATACGATGAGGGCGATATTGGACGTGTAAAGGCACAGCGAATTTTCTTGGCAGCAGCTATGCAGAAATTGTTGGATATGAGCCAGACGGAATTGATGTCGGCGATGCAGAAAATCTATAAAAATGAATGGATTGCAACGGATTTATCGCTGGAACAAATCAGCATGCTGGCAGATTTTGCCGCAAAGCGATTGACCATGGACGGCGTAAATGTTTATATGGTTCCGGGCGAGGGCATCATGTACGAGGGGCAGGCAGTTTATTCGATTCATAAGACCGAAGCGATTGACCTCATCAACGAACATTTCCGCCCGTATCAGAACGAAATGTATTATGATGAGAGTACCATTGTGGAACTGGTTGACGAGAGCAATTATATTGACACCTATTCGGATACAGAAGAAAATCTGGACGACATCCACAAGGGCGATACCGAGGACGGAAAACAGAATATTTACAGCAACGGAAACTAAAGAAAACCACCATCAACACGAAAGGATTATCATTTCATGGAGCAGAAAGCAGTATTAGAAGCAATTGTAAAAGCATTGGACAGCAAGCGTGCCGAAGATATTCAGGTCATCGGTGTGAAGAATCTGACGATTTTGGGCGATTATTTCGTGATTGCCAATGGTACAAGTACCACGCACACCAAAACGCTGGCAGATGAAGTAGAATACCAGATGACAAAGCTGGGCATCGAACCGCTGCACCGGGAGGGCAGAGGAAACGGTTCAAACTGGATCGTACTGGATTATAATGATATTATTATCCATGTATTCTATAAGGAAACCAGAGCATTCTACCAGCTGGAACGGCTTTGGGCAGACGGTGAAAAGATGGATGTAACTGCTTGGTTAAAGGAAGACTAATGCGGTAAAAAAGGAGGCATTTTCTATGGAAAACGGAAAGAAAATGATTACAGTTGTTGGAGCATACATGATTTTAAAGGGCATTTTGAATTTGATTTTGGGATTCAGTGCCAACAATGTGGTTTCCCTGCTGTTTGCAGCAGTTTTGATTTTTGCAATGCTGAAACGGATTCCATACAGCCAGTATGTGACAGCCATTTTTCTGGCACTGATTTTCTTGGTGAATCTACCAGCGAACCTGTCGAATTTGGGTTCAAACTGGATTTATCTGGTGGAAGGCTTGCTGGATGTCGGTGCAGCTGCCATTTTGGCATTCCATAAAGATGTAAAAGATTATTTTGCAGGTTAATGCAAACCAATCTCACGAAAAAACAAGAAAGAGGATGAAGCAACTATGAGCAAATATGACTTTACTGCCATTGAAGCAAAGTGGCAGCGGTATTGGGCGGAGCATGACACGTTCCACGCAGAGGATGATTATACAAAACCGAAGTTCTATGCACTGGTCGAATTCCCGTACCCATCCGGTCAGGGTCTGCACATCGGACACCCAAGACCGTATACCGCAATGGATGTCGTTTCCAGAAAGCGGAGAATGGAAGGCTACAATGTTCTGTTCCCGATGGGTTGGGATGCATTCGGTCTGCCGACCGAAAACTATGCCATCAAGCATAAGATTCATCCGGCAATCGTAACCGCAAACAATGTTGCAAGATTTAAGTCGCAGTTGCAGGCACTGGGTATGTCCTTTGACTGGGATCGGGAAATCAACACGACTGACCCGAATTATTTCCATTGGACACAGTGGATTTTCTTGCAGATGTTCAAGAAAGGTCTGGCATATAAGAAAGAAACGGCTGTCAACTGGTGTACTTCCTGTAAGGTCGTTCTGGCAAATGAAGAAGTTGTTGGCGGTGTTTGCGAACGCTGCGGCGGCGAAGTTGTACAGAAAGTAAAATCTCAGTGGATGCTGAAGATTACAGAATATGCACAGCGGTTGCTGGATGATTTGGATGAAGTGGATTATCTGGAAAAGATTAAGACTGCACAGCGGAACTGGATTGGCCGTTCTACCGGTGCAGAAGTAGACTTCCAGACCACTGCTGGCGATGCACTGAAAATCTACACCACTCGTCCAGATACCTTGTTTGGTGCAACTTACATGGTTATTTCTCCGGAACATCCGCTGATTGAAAAGTGGGCAGACAAGCTGGAAAACATAGATGAAATCCGTGCATATCAGGAAAAGGCAGCCAGAAAGTCTGACTTTGAACGGACAGAAATGGCAAAGGAAAAGACAGGTGTTTGTCTGAAGGGTGTTCGTGGTATCAACCCAGTCAATGACAAGGAAATTCCGATTTTCGTTTCGGACTATGTTTTGATGAGCTACGGAACAGGTGCAATCATGGCAGTT
>ERZ1034980.772-NODE-772-length-21058-cov-11.998857_pt1 | contig 21058 bp, 17 predicted proteins | sample MGYA00520622_ERZ1034980 | MGnify/ENA primary metagenome ERZ1034980 (study PRJEB33766, sample SAMN09781791) | gut metagenome | biome: gut microbiome | host: Homo sapiens | place: Madagascar | study: EMG produced TPA metagenomics assembly of the PRJNA485056 data...
ATTTGCTTTCTTTAAAAGAGGATCTTTTACACCATTTTCCTCAAATGCTTTTTCTCTGTCGATACATGTTCCGCACTGACCACAAGGTTCCTCTCCACCTTCGTAGCAGCTCCATGTAAGCTCATATGGTACATCGAGTTCAAGACCTTCCTTAACAATGTCGGCCTTTGTCATATTTACAAATGGTGCCTCAACTCTTAATTCCTTACCACTACCGATGTAAATGGCTGAATTGATTGCATCGTTAAACTCTTTTGAACAGTCAGGATATGCAGCTCCTGCAACGTCGTCGCTGTGTGCGCCATAACAGATTACACTGCATCCCTTTGATAATGCTATACTTGCAGCTGATGATAAGAATAAACCATTTCTAAATGGAACATATGTTGAAACAAGCTCACCATCCGTTTCAGCAAGCTGATCTCCATACGATTCCTTTGGAATTTCAACATCTGAATGAGAAAGTAATGAGCTGTTACTAAACTGGAAAATCTTTGTAAGGTTAAGCTGTAACCACTCAACATGATAGTAATCTGTTACAGCCTTTGCACTTGCAATTTCCTTATCGTGCTTCTGTCCGTAATAAATGGAAAGAGCAACAACATTTTCACTGCCTACACGCTTAACTTCTCTTGCAAGACATGTAGTACTGTCTAATCCTCCACTTACTAAAACTAAAACTTTTTCTGCCATTTCTTACCCCTTCAATCTCATCCAGAGAATCTGATCTGTTTTAAATCTTCCGCGTAAAGTTGTTGTATATGTTGAAGCAACAGTATTCTTGATACCTCTTGCTGTCATACAGCTGTGCTTTGCATCAATAAGAACAGCTACATCCTCTGAGCCTGTTACCATTTGCATAATATCAGCAATATCCTTACCGATACGCTCTTGAAGCTGAAGTCTCTTTGCAACCATTTCTGCAATTCTTGCAATCTTACTTAATCCGATAACCTTACCATTTGGAATATATGCAACAGTAATCTTCATATCGTACATAAGTGCCAGATGATGCTCGCAGTAGCTGAATACTTCAATGTCACGAACTACAACCATATCGCCTGCAGACTGACCATTGTTTAAATCCTCATCAAATGTTACTCCGAACATTTCAGCTACCTGCTCATTTGTATAGAGCATTCCTTCAAATACTTCTTCATACATTTTAGCAACTCTTGTAGGAGTGTCCTTTAATCCTTCTCTTTCAGGATTGTCGCCAAGAGCAACAAGTATTCCTTTGATGTGTTCTTCAATTGCGGCGGTATCTATTTTTTTATTAGTTTTACCTTCTGTCATTACACACCTCTCTTTTCTGGATCCCAGATGAACTTATGAAGCTGTAACTGAAGTCTTACACCGTTCATTCTGTGCTTCATCATATAATCTACAATTTCTGATGGTTCAATCTTTCCAAATACCGGACTGAGGAATACATTACACTTTTCACCAAGTGAATATTTTTCAATAACTTCTCTTGCAACATCTAAATCTTCTTCATTTGAGCATACGAATTTAACTGTATCCTCTTCTGAAAGATACCCATAGTTCTTAGTATGAACAAAATGAGAAACACCACTTCCAGGGAGTTTGTAATCCAGTGTAAAGCTTAAGTTATTGTAATAACCGTCCCACTTTTCGATGGATATTGTTCCGTTAGTCTCAATTTCGATACGGCAGTCTGTCTCTGTTATTAATCTGTCGATAAGCTTATCAATATCCTTCTGAATGAGTGGCTCACCACCTGTAAGTGTGACATTTTTCACCTTACTTTCTCTTACAAGATCGATAATTTCATCATCAGTCCATTCAGTATATGGAGCATCATCTCTGTTAGCCCATTCTGTATCGCAGTAATCACAGTGGAGATTACATCCCTGGAATCTGATAAATAATGCTAATGAACCGCTTTTTGCACCCTCACCGTTGATACTTACAAATGTCTCAACTACTCTATATACACTTCTTTCAACACTAGTCATTTTTATGCCTCATATCTTGCGCAGTTGTTAGGTGTTTCGTAAACTTCTGCAGCTCTTATGTTAAATCCCTTGTTTTTAATTTCATCAAAGAAATACTTAGCGAAGTTCTCAGCTGTAGGTCTGAAATCCATAATCATGATTCTGAATCCCTCATCTACAAGACACTCATATGTCTGTGGCTTGAGAGTATCCTTTTCCATAACAAGTGAATGGTCAAGGTTATCAGTTAATGCCTTAAGTGCAGCCTTAATATCTGTGAAATCCACTACCATTCCGTCATCAAGATTTTCCCCTGCAATTTCAATTACAACTCTCCATCTGTGGCCGTGGATATTTCTGCATTTACCGTTGTATCTTGCAAGAAAGTGCGCTGAATCAAAGCTGTCTTCCGTTTTAACGATATACATATACGACTCCTTTATGAACTCTTCTAAACTTTATAAACTCTTATTAATCAGTAATTAATTAAAAACATAAACACAAAAAAGGATGCCTTTACAGACATCCTTTCCATATAAACAAACCACAAAAACAGAACTCCATCTCATATCAAGATGAAGTTCAGCCCTAGTTTTGTTTATGGACAGGATGGTGCAAATGAACTGTCCTATTTTTTAAAATCATAACAAATAAACAAATATCCGTCAAACTTTTGGCCGGCAACCATTCTCTATTTTGTCAGCGAGAAAATCATTACAACCGCACCCAGTGCAACAAGAACTATACCCGTTGCCCTGTTAAGTGTTTTTGGTGTGGCTTTGTTGGCAAATACTGCTGCCGCACTCATTCCTGCAAATCCGGTACCAAGGCCTGCTCCCATACCTGCAAAAATGTTACTAATATTGTTATAAATAAATCCATCTGATCATCCCTCTCCTACAACAGTGTAGAAGTTGTCTTTAATCTTTTCTAACATGGAGAAGAACTGGATTGATATGATTCCCCTTAAGTAGACAAGGTAAATAGCCAAAATCTACTTAAGGGGGATTTTTATGTCAAATTATAGAAAATATACACCAGAGGAAAAATTAAAATTGTCAAAGAATATTTATCTGGTGAGTCTTCATTAAAGGAAATAGGTGCAAGATATGGGTACACTTCTCGTAAAGGTTTTCCTGGATGCTATCATCGATGGATAGCTTTATACAAAGAACACGGCGAATCAGCTTTTTATCATAATGGAAATGCATGTTATTCAAAAGAGTTCAAGACTAAGGTTGTTGAAGAATACATTGATGGAATAGCTCCAGCTGTAGAACTTGCCGCCAAGTATAAAATAAGTAACGCATCTCTTTTATTAAAGTGGGTGGAACTCTGTATAATTCCAATAGAGAACTTAGGGATTATATTCCTCAAAGGGAGGTTTATATGGCAGAAGCAAGAAGAAAAACCACTATTGAAGAACGTAATAAAATCGTTGAATATTGCTTGTTACACAACAGAGATTATAAAGGAACCGCCAGCTTGTATGATGTTTCATACAGCCAAGTGTATTCATGGGTAAGAAAATATGATGCTACTGGTGAGGAAGGACTATCTGACAAACGAGGGCATCACAAAACCGATGATGAGGTAGATGAGTTAGAACGTCTCAAAAGAGAAAATAAACGACTTAAGCGTCAGCTAGAAGAAAATGATATGTTGGTGCAACTGTTAAAAAAAGTGAAAGAATTCGAAGGGATGTGAGACTTGGTAAACAACGCTATAAATTGAAGTTTACGATTATCTGAGATTTTATACTGAAGAACGTATACAAGAACGATATGATTGCAAAACACCACTTGAGGTAAGGACAGAAGCATTAGCAGCAGTAGTTCCTACTGAATATCCTATTCCAGAAAATAAGAGAATTAATAAATACAAAGAAAAATGGTGTGCATAGAAAAATGACCATACCTCATACGAAGTATGGTCATTCATAAAGCACTCATTTTAGATATTTAACCTGTCTACTTGACAGGGGGCATATCATGTTTGTAGTCCTCTAACTTAGACAAGGAGGCTGGAAATCTCTCAGCCTCCTTTGGCTTATTTTATCCGTTTGCCGCGATAGCTGTTCTTTTTCACAACGATCAGTGAACCAAACAATCCAGCCAAAGACAGTCCCATCAGGGAAAGCCACGGCGCCAGATTCATCGTATCATCTGTCTTAGGTGTATGATCTGGCGTACCGGGGTTGCTCGGTACATCTGGGTTGCTAGGCTGGTTCGGAGCTTCGCTGTCCTTGGTATTAATAAAGGCCGCCACAGCGGTTTTACCGTCACGAATCACTCCCGTATCGCCATTTGCCGTTACTGTATAGCCTTCGTTATCGCTTTCGGTCACCGTATAACGGATATCCGCAGGCAGCTTGGTGGCCGTGCTACTTTCGCCGTGCTTGAGAGTAATCACAGCGGTACCCTTATTGAACGTCATATCACCGTAGGTTCCGCTGATCAAACGATTCAGCGTTACAGTAAAGGTGAATTTCCGTTCGGTGTCTCCGGCATTCCCGGCCACGGTCTTGGTGACCGTCAGATTGCCTCGTGATGTTATCCACTTGCCATACAGGGTAGTATCCGCATTCAGAACCGTACCATCCTCATACAGATGCGTGCATTGTTCATCCGTATACCAGCCATCAAAGGTATATCCCTGATGGGAATCCTGCTGTGCTTTTGCCGTATATGCTCTGCCGGTACGGATATAATCATTCACAGGGGTGGTTACATCGGTGGGGTTATCCGTGCTGACCCACTGATACTGGATTTTAACAGCCGGTACGTAGGTCATCCAATCGGTCTTTCCTGCCGCCTGGCTCTGTCCAATGACCAAACCCTCCGGCATTTTCCAGCTCGGGACGAAAATGCCGTCCTCGTCCGCCTTTGCTGCCGCGGTCTCACCGCCTGCGCCCGTCGTATAACGAACAAGCTGTGTACCGATTTCGGTGTCCTCTACCGTGCGATCCTCGCTGTGAATCTGAATCGGTTTTGCGGTGCTTGCGCCCGTATACGGAGAGATTACATTGATATAACGGCCTTCCTTGGAAATAGAGTCGCCCGCTGTCAGATAGACATCATTATTCGTGCTGATCTCAGCATTTTCACCCAGATTGAAGGCAGTTCCTACAAAAACACCGTCACCTTTTGTCGAAAGCCGTGCTTCCTTGGTCAGAGAATTGTTATTATCCTTTATGACACCGCCTGTCATGGTATAGGTGCCGCTGAAAACACCGCCGCCTACATTCGCAACATTGTTTTCAATAGAGCCGCCGGTCTGTTTCACTTCAGAGCCTGCGAACAAGCAAACACCGCCACCACTTCGAAGGGCTTTGTTTTTGGAAATCGTACCGCCGGAAATCGTTGCATTCGTTGCTTGATACAGAAAAACACCGCCGCCGAATTGATACGCGCTATTTCCTGTTAGCGTACCGCCCTTGATATTCAGCTCAGTACCGCCGAAGAATGCTGCGACTGCGCCGCCGCTTCCCTTTGTAACCTTATTGCCGGAAATTTCGCCGTTGTTAATATTGATTGTAATTTTCTTACTTTGCTGCGGGAAGGTGAGAACACCTCCACCGTAATCAAGCGCGGTGTTGTCACAAATGCTGCCGCCATTCATTTCAAAGGAAGCAGGTTCAGCGGTAAACAATGTATCGCCGCCGCTTGCATTGGCATAGTCCGCAACATAAACACCGGCACCATAACTGCCCTGACTGGATGTCTTGTAGGTGCTGTTGTTGGAGATCGTGCCGCCGTTCATGACCATCGTCGAACCGATGATCGCAACACCGCCACCACCGTTTGCCGTATTGCCACTAATCTCGCCGCCGTTCATGGTAAAGGTGCTGCCGTTTCCGATCATAATGCCGCCGCCCAATTCGTAATTGTAGTTCGTATTGTTGCGAATGATTGCGCCGTCCTCCATCGTTATTTTGACGCCGTTATTCGCCAAAATACCGGAACCAAACTGAGCCGCATTATTGTTTTGTAAAATAGCACCGCTGTTCAGCACGATTGTGCCACCGTTCGCCGCCTTGATGATCGAATCGGTCTCCGCGGCGTGTGTTGCATCCACACTGTACTTCGCGCCGTCAATTACAACGTTACTCAGTGTCAGCGAGGCGGACGCATCGGCGAGCTCGATCATATAGCCGCCGAGCTTATAGCGGTGCAGTGTCTTTCCGCCAAGGTCCCAAACTTCTGCCCCCGTGACCTTATAAAAACTCAAAAAATAAATATCATTGATATTCTTTGCATTTGCAAGCTCTTTTGCCTTTTCAATCGTCTTTACAGCAGTCGCTTCGCTCAGTCCGTCATTATCATCTGCACCATGTTGCTGGTCGAGATAAATGGCGGCTTCCGGGGTGGTCGAGTCACCTGTTTCCGCGCTCTTTCCGACTGCCGCAAACGCAACAGTCGGAAGCATGGTTATGAGCATGATGACTGTTAAAACACTTGTAATAATTCTATTTTTCATTAGTTCCTTCTATTTCTAAGCGTGCTACTATGTCTTATTAAAATCAAGAGCCATGATACCGCGCAGTCTTTTCCGAACATCGAATGATTTCGGAACCTCTGTGTATACACGGCAACGATACACTATTCCGACGGAACGATATAGAATAGACAGTTGCAATCAGACAGTGAATTCATTGAATGCATACACATGGGGCATAACCGACTCATCTGTATCTCCTCATTCTCCTTATGTGCGATATGATGGGTAATGACTACATACTTTGTGTTCTGTTGTACTACTTGTACAATTTAGCAAGGAAAATTTAAATAAAAAAGTGCGTCGCACTTCGAAATAAGCTCCCCTGACGCTTTCAAACACGATTAACTCAGCTCAGGCACCCTTCCGGCACACGAAAGGTTCTACTTAATGCTGCTTCATTCCTGACCTGACATGATTCGTAGATTTCCGTTGCGGAAGACCAAAGCCTCAACGCAATCGCACCTGGGCCTTCAAAAAAACTTACCCCTCGGATTGACATCACCCCTGCTATAGCGGATTCCACAGGTACAGGGCGCCGCTACTGCCCCGGCTGCACTTCTTTCAATTATATTGATTATTTGATATTTGTCAATTAAAAATATCCCATATTTGATTATAAAATTATTGTACTTATATTTTTCTTATATTATGATTGTATGGGTATTAATGTTTTTATTTTGAATTTTACAGAGGAGATAAACGATTATGATTAAAATAGTAGCTGAATGGTTCGTAAAGCCTGAGTCAAGAGAGAAATTCCTTGAGCTCTGTGAGGAAATTGTTGAAGGCACACGTGCTGAGGAAGGTAACATTTCTTACGAACTCCATGAAAATATTGCAGACCCTAATCATTTAACATTTATTGAAGAATGGAAGGATCAGGAGGCAATTAACATCCACGATAATTCAGATCATTTCATAAGAATTGTTCCACAATTAAAGGAAATGTCTGCACATGACCCTCGTATCATCCTTTACACTGTAAATATGTAAGAAGGCCGGAACATGAATAAAAAAGTTTTAATTGCAATGAGCGGCGGCGTTGATTCAAGTGTTACTGCTCTGCTTATTAAAAATCAGGGATATGAATGCATGGGTGCTACCATGAATCTCTTCCAGAATGAAGATCTCGGTATTCCAATGAATAAGACATGCTGTTCTATTGAAGATATAAATGATGCACGCAGCGTTGCCAACAGAATCGGTATCGACTACCGTGTATTTAATCTTCAGGAGAAGTTTAAAGAAAAGGTTATTGAGCCATTTATCAAATCATATGAGGACGGCGCAACTCCTAACCCGTGTATCGACTGTAACAGATATCTTAAGTTCGGCAGACTTTTAGAAAGAGCTGAAGATTTAAATTATGACTATGTTGCAACAGGTCATTACGCAGTCATTGAATATAATGAGGAAACAGGAAGATATAATCTGAGAAAGTCTAAGGATCTTAAAAAGGATCAGACATATGTTTTATATAACATGACTCAGAATATGCTTGCTCACACCATTTTCCCTCTTGGTTCTCTCACTAAAGAAGAAGTTCGTGAAATAGCTGAAGAAAATGGATTTATCAATGCCAAGAAAGCCGAAAGTATGGATATCTGCTTTGTAAAGGGAACTGATTATGCTTCATTTATAGAGAACTATACAGATAAGAAATATCCTGAAGGTGACTTCATTGATATGCATGGCAATGTTATCGGCAGACATAAGGGTATCATCCGTTACACAATAGGCCAGAGAAAGGGACTTGGCGTTTCATTTGGAAAGCCTATGTTTGTATATTCAAAAAATGCAAAGGATAACACTGTTACTCTCGCTTCTGACGAAGAGCTTATGTCACATGAGTTATTTGCCAACAAGATTAACCTTATTCCATTTAATAAGCTTGAAAAGCCTATGAAGGTTAAAGCCCGTGCCAGATACAACATGGTTGAACAGCCTGCCATTGTTGAGCAGATTGAAAATGACCTCATTAAGGTAACATTTGACGAGCCTCAGAGAGCATTTGCAAAGGGTCAGGCAGTAGTTCTTTATGACGGCGACTATGTAGTGGGCGGCGGAACTATCATCTGATCTGACAGCGACTATGTAGTGGACGATGGAACTATCATCTGATTTTACGGCTTATTTTAATTAGCTGATATAGTTAAATTAGTATAATTAAATTGGTATGTTAAAATTAATATGCTTAAAGAAAATGATTCAGTCAGGTTTTATTCTGTTTGAATATTATTTTTTCTTTATGATGTTTGTCGTGGTGTTTATCTACCACATTTTCAATTTCACTTAATACAACGATATCATCGTTCTGGAGTACAACATCACCGTTAGGAATTATTACATCTTCGCCTCTTTTGATAATAACAATTCGCTTATCTGATTCGAGATGTCTTGCTATGTCAGCTATTGTTCGACCTGCATAGCCGTCATCCTTACGAACGATAATCTCGGATAATTCTATTCCCTTAACCTTTTCAAATGTCTTGGCACTGAGAATTACCTTATCGTCACATTCAAAATGTGTATCTCCCTTAGGAATGACATTTTCATTTCCACGCTTAATTAGAACTACTATTGTCTCAGGTGGAAGAATAATGTCTTTAAGTGTATGGCCTATCCACTCATGTTCAGGTGGGATTGAGAACTGGATGAACTGTACAGGAGCTTCTTCCATATAGTCGGTAAATGTTCTTGCGATACTGTCCTCATCATCAAGCATGTTTAACTTCTTTGATACAAGAGGTAACAATGTACCCTGAAGTAACATGGAGAACAAAACAACCAGGAATGCAATATGGAATATATCATTCTGAAGTGTAACCATCAATGTTGCCGAAATGGCAAAAACTATGGACGTTGCACCTCTGAGTCCCGACCAGGACACCAGGCTCATCTGGTTAATCTTCGCTTTAAATGGAGCCATTAAAGCAAATACACTTAATGGTCTTGATACAAATGTGAGGAATACAGCAATTAAAATTGCCGGAATCCATACATTTATAAATGATGCAGGAGTTGAAAGCATTCCAAGCAGGAAGAAAATAAGAATCTGCATAAATGCTGTAACACCGTCAAAGAAATTCATTACGTCCGCAGTTCCTTTGAGCTTAGCGTTGCCCATGATAATACCTACAATGTATACACTGAGGTAACCATTTCCTCCTACTGCAACAGGTATGCCATATGCAAGCATTGCAAATGCTAAGAAGAACATCATTCTAAAGCCCGCACCTGTTTCAGGGTTCATTCTCTTAACGATAAATACACCTATAAGCGCAATACCCACACCTATACCGAATCCGTATACAACCTGTGCAAATATCATATAGGCAATTGAACCTGCGCTTCCTGAGCCCTGAAGAAGTGAAATGAATATTGCTGTCATTGTATATGCAATAGGGTCATTACTACCACTTTCTACTTCAAGGATTGAAGCTGTATTATATTTTAAACTCAGACTTCTTGATCTTAAGATGGAGAACACTGTTGCTGCATCTGTTGAGGAAAGAACTGCTCCGATAAGCATACTTTCCAATATTGGCATCTGAAGTGCGAAGTGACAGAACAATCCTGTGATAACACCTGTGGATACTACTCCCACGGTAGATAACAGAATAGAAGGAACTGCCGTCTTTCTCGCTTCCTTCCAGTTCGTACCGAAACCTCCAAAGAACATAATGAAAACAAGCGCTACAGAACATAATGTTTCTGAAGTATCAAGCGCAACTGAGAAGTCATTTATCCATCCGCTGGCTCCAAGGAACATTCCGAATAATATAAATGCCAATACTGCAGGTAAACCAATCTTAGTACTTATTTTATTCATATAAATACTAACGAGAAGTATAAGTGCGATACCGATCAGATAAAAAATCATATACTACCCCTCCCGACTTTTCTTGTACATTAACTATATTTTATAAAGCAGTTTTTATCAACCCGAAACGGCCATAAATTTAGTTTGAATATCAAATTTCTTAATTTTATATGGTAAGCTTTCATAAATGCACTTGTTAACATAGGACAATCACACTTATTGCCTTAATAAATATAGGACAAGTACCACAAAATTGTATATAATATTCTTTAAAACTATATATAAGAAAGGAACATTATGAGCACATCTTTCAAAGATACTTCTAAAAAGAAGTTTTTTACACCGAAGAGAATCGTAATCCTTATTGTATTCTTAGCTGGTGTATCAATTCTTCTGGCATGGGGAATCATAAGATTTAACCCAAACATTTACAGAAGTCTGTTTCTTGGTGCATCAAAGGACACTCCTGAATCATTGGATCCTGAAAAGGCAAGTACAACGCCTATAGCTGCTTCCGAAACAGATAATTCTGATTTCAACAGCTTCACCAACGAATTACTTAACCTTGTAGTATCAGCTGACGCTGGTACTAACAACGCAGGCATGGAGCATCCTGAAAATTACGGTGTTGCGGAAGGTAAATACAGCTTCAATGCTAATTCATTTACAGAATTAAAGAATAGACTTTCATCATTTGACTATTCATCACTCAGCTTCAAACAGCAGAAAGCCTACGATGAAATCAATTCTTACCTCGATGGCCAGATTGCAAATACAGCCTACCCTGATCTAGCAGGACATACATATTCAGGTTCTTTATCTGAACAGGCTAACTGTAAGTCATACTACGAACAGCTTTTAGAGAGTTCTATTGGCGCAGGCAAGACAGTTGATGAATATTACGCAATGAACGCTGCTTACTTAGAGCAGTTCTTCAGAGGCTTAGACGGTACAAGCAGCTCAGACCAGAAGAAATACAAATCATATTCAACAGATGGTGAACCTGGCGAAATTTTATCTAAGTTAAAAAATATTACAAATGAGCATTTCCCAACTGCTGTAAATGCAGAATATACTGTTGAATACATGGAAAATGGCGGAAAATATTTTGCTGACGCTGCAGAATATATTGCTCCTCCACTTGATAACATCAACAAGGGTAAATTCATTCTTAATAAGAATGCTGTAAATTACTCAAGAGATTTATTTACAATCCTTGCAAATGAAGGTTATGCCGGTCATATGTACCAGACTACATATTTAGCAGATCAGATTAATAACGGTTCTGAAGATCCTGTAAGATACTTTACAATGAACAGTGGCTACACTGAAGGATTTGCATCATATGCTGAATATCTTGCATATACATACAGCGACTCAGCTGATTTAGGTTCAAAGACTGTAGCTAAGTACTATAACTTCGGTTACAATGCAATCTACGCTAAGATTGATATCGATGTTAACTACTATGGTAAATCATTTGATGATCTTAGAAGTTTCTTATCAGGTTATGGAATAAGAGACAGCACAGTTCAGGATGATTTATACAACGCTGTAACAGCTAATCCTGGTTCATATGCAATTAAAGCTCTTGGATTAGAGGAAGTTCTTGAAATGCAGAGAAAGGCAAAGGATATTGCCGGAGACAATTACTCTGATGAAAAGTTCAACCAGTTAATTACAGAACTTGGTCCTATGGGATTCAAGGATATTGAGAAGAGATTATATATTATAAATTATTTATAATTAGTTACTTATAATTTATTATAGATAATTTGTTACAGATAATATTTAATCATCAGATGCTTCAATCAATCTACATAAAAACATTGTTCAAAGCAATCTGATTAAAACCTTAAATATGAATAACAAAAGAACCCCGGCACGAATGTGCTGGGGTTCTTTTTATGTGTAAACATATACTGAATCAGCATATGTCTTTATTTCAATGATTTCAGATAATTACTGCGTAATTAATTACCATGTGTAATCTTCTGTATCAGCCTTACCTTTTCCTGTAAGAGCATCCATAACCATTCTCTGCTCGATCTGTGCAACTGACTTCTTAGTAGCTACAACTGCATCTGGGTTAACAGAGATTGAATCGATACCACTCTTAATTAAGAATTCGCAAAGCTCTGGGTATACGCTAGGAGCCTGACCACAGATAGAAACTGTCTTTCCATCCTTGTGAGCAACTTCGATAAGGTGACGGATTGCACGCTTAACAGCTAAATTACGCTCATCATAAATGTGCTGTACTGTTTCGTTGTCACGGTCTGCACCAAGAACAAGCATTGTAAGATCGTTAGAACCGATTGAGTAACCATCAACGAACTTGTTGAACTGGTCAGCAAGGATGATGTTAGATGGAATCTCAGCCATAAGCCAGATCTTGAAGTCTGCGCTTCTTACAAGACCTTCTTCAGCCATGATACCTGTAACAACTTCTGCTTCCTTAACTGTACGGCAGAATGGAATCATAACCATGAGGTTCTTGAAACCGAACTCCTCACGTACCTTCTTGATAGCCTTAAGCTCAAGCTTGAAAGCTGGAAGATACTTAGGATCGTAGTAACGAGATGCTCCTCTCCAACCAAGAAGTGCACTTGGTTCATGTGGCTCAAACTTATCGCCACCTGTTAAATCACGATATTCGCTTGATTTGAAGTCTGAGAGACGAAGTACAACCTGACGAGGTGCAAGTGCCTGACAAACCTTTCTCATACCGTCAGCAAGCTTGTTAACAGCTTCTTCTGAACGGCCTGTCTCGATAAGGTGAAGTGGATGCTCATGGATGAATGTTGTCCAGATGAACTCTTCACGCATAAGACCGATACCATCACATGGAAGCTGACCATGCTTTTCAGCTAAGTCAGGGTTACCAAGGTTCATGTATACCTTTGTACCTGTTACAGGAACTGCTTCAGCTACAGTTGTTGCAGCTGCTGGAGCTTCCTTCTTAACGATACTATCAACAATACCGTCGTATGCTACACCGTTAGTAGCATCAACTGTAATGTCCATACCATCCTTAATTACTTCTGTAGCAGCCTGTGAACGGCTTCTTGTACCAACGATACAAGGAATGCCAAGCTCACGACCAACTATAGCAGCGTGACATGTCATACCACCAGCGTCTGTGATGATAGCCTTAGCCTTCTTCATAGCTGGAACCCAGTCAGGAGCTGTCATTGTTGTAACAAGGATTTCGCCTTCCTTGAACTCATCAATAAGAGCCGGATCAAGGATAACGTGTGCCTTACCAGCAGCTTTACCAGGAGAAGCTGGAAGACCCTGAACGATTGGATCAAGATCGATATTGTCTGATGACTCAGAAGCAGCTGATGTCTCACCATTCTTTTTCTTCTGTGACCAAACTGTCTCTGGACGAGCCTGGAGTAACCATACCTTGTTATCTCTTTCGTCTACGCCCCACTCCATATCCATGTAGCAACCGTAATGCTTTTCGATTGCCTTAGCATATGTAGCTAATTCCTTAACCTGCTCATCTGTGATAGCCTGAGCTTTTCTTTCTTCAGCAGGAACAACTTCTTCAACAACGTCGCCTTCAGCTTTTCTAACTAACTTGATAGGCTTATCGTTAATAATTCTGTTCTTGATTTCAAGAGTATTCTTGTCAATTGTAAAGTTATCTGGTGTAACTGTACCCTGAACAACGTACTCACCAAGACCGTATGATGCTTCGATAATGATAGAATCATCACTACCTGTAACGAGATCAACTGTGAACATAACACCTGCAGCCTTTGAGAATACCATCATCTGAACTGTAGCAGAAAGAGCAACTGTCATATGATCATATCCCTGCTTCTCACGATAGTATGTAGCTCTATCTGTGAATGTTGAAGCGTAACATTCCTTAATCTTCTGGATAACAACGTCTGCACCCTTAACGTTAAGGTATGTATCCTGCTGACCAGCAAAACTTGCGTCTGGAAGATCTTCTGCTGTAGCACTTGAACGAACAGCAACAAAAGGATCTTTGTCATTCATCTTCTCACCGAGTTCTTCATAAGCAACACGGATAGCTTCAGCGAGGTCTTCAGGCATTTCCTGCTCGCAGATCATCTCTCTGATGTTAGCTGTTACTTCACGAAGAAGAGCTGAATCCTCAACGTCTGTAAGCTTAGCAAGCTCTGCACGGATACGTGGCTCAAGACCTGTTGTCTCCATAAAGTGACGGTAACCGTGTGCTGTAGTTGCAAAGCCATAAGGTACTGGAACCTTAGTAGCAGATGTAAGTTCACCAAGTGATGATGATTTACCACCAACAAGCTCAACATCTTCTCTTCTTAACTCGTCAAACCAAAGTACATATGCTTCTTCGCGATTCATACTTTTCATTTCCTCCTAAAAAGCAAATATTGCATTACAAAAATTATATAATAATAAAACTAAAACATTGAAAAATACATAAATATGCAGTAATCCATGATTGTTTTGATACTATAGCAAAATACAACTAATGTCAATGAAACAAGTCTATATCCATACTATTTGCGGACATTAAGTAAAAACGTCCAAATACGAATAAATAGCCGTTTTATTGCACTTTCCGAATGCTTTTTCAGAAAAAGCACAGAAAATGTATCAGAAAATAAACATTTTGAGCAATACTATAAGCCGGGTTATGTCTTGGATAATCATCTATCTTTCTTGATGCGTCACCGCATCACTTAACGCGATCTACCTAAAAGCACGACGGGCAATCGTATAGCTTTTGTTCTGATCTTGCTTCGGACGGGGTTTGCATTGACCATTACTGTTACCAGCAATGCGGTAGTCTCTTACACTGCCATTCCACCATCACCATATAGGCTGTTTCTTTTCTATTGCACTTTCCTTAGAGTCGCCTCCACCAGACGTTATCTGGCGTCCTGCCCTTTGAAGCCCGGACTTTCCTCTGCAATGCAGCGACTATCCGTACTACTCAAAATATTTAATTAATCATCAAATTCTCTTGCAAATGCTGTGAATTTCATTAATACACCAAGCAAAAGAGCCACAAATACATCTCTAAAATGATGTACTCCTGTCATTACTCTTGTGATAGCTATTAAACAAGCAGCTACCCAGAGAAGCATACCTGCAACAGGATAATAATATGATACAGATGCCGCAATTAAAGCCGCAGAAAATGTGTGGAGACTCGGCATTGAGTTTCCTTTCTTCTTTCTGTTTACAAGTGGCTTGTAATTGTATTTCTCATAAGGTCTTTTCTGGTTGATAAACTTTCTCGCTACGGCTACTGAAGAAAATGCCACAGCCGGAATACCAACCATATACATGAGAGATTCTCTTCCATAATGTCTGTGTGCATTTAATACAGCAAGCGCGTATGAGGAACCAACCATAAGCGGAAGTGTAAGGTCCATAACCTTAATCGCTTTTTTATATTTAGGCTTATGAGAAATGGCATTCATAATTCTGTCATAATATTTTTCAAAAAAATAGTCCGAAATCCTAATCAAAGTATGCCTCTTTTCGCTTTAGTAAGCTGTGTTTAGTTTACTATTTGCATGTAAATTATTAATTTTTAGTATTTCTTAATTGTATAAAGAATTTTATCTATTATCAAGTTCTTTTATGATATCTTCCCATGTAACGCCCTTTAATTCCATAAGCACCATTACATGGTATAAGAAATCGGCAATTTCGTACTTTATCTCTTCAGGATTAGGATTCTTTGCTGCAATAATAATTTCTGCAGCTTCCTCTCCGCACTTCTTAAGTATCTTATCAATACCCTTATCAAACAGATAATTTGTATATGAACCTTCCTTAGGATTATTCTTTCTGTCTCTTATGGTAGCCATAACCTTATTGAATACCTTAAGAGGATTTGTGCTTGTATCCTTACTTTCAAGTACATCTCTGTAGAAACAGCTGTAATTGTTAGTGTGACACGCTGCACCTAACTGCTTAACCTTTGCAAGAAGTGTATCCTGATCGCAGTCAATCTTTAATTCCTTAACAAACTGGAAATGTCCGCTTGTTTCACCCTTAATCCAGATTGACTGACGGCTTCTGCTGAAGTATGTCATTTTGCCGGAGCTGCATGTCTTTTCAAATGCTTCTCTGTTCATATATGCCATCATAAGCACTTCGTCAGTTTTATAATCCTGAACGATAACAGGGATAAGTCCCTTTTCATCAACATTGAAGTCGTCAAATGTAAAGTTAGGAATTGAAATATTTACATCGATACCGTCCTTTACAAGCTCTTCTTTCTTCTTGTAGAAGTCAAAGCTAACATCTGTTAAAAAGCTTCCTGTAACACCGTAGATTAATTCGGATGTCATTATTGAATCCATCTCTTTTTTATCTTCAACAGTGATTACTTCTCTCTTAACATCATCATTGTCAGAAACAAGAATTGAGTTTTCATTATCGATTGCAATCTTATCGTCACCAAATCTCTCAATTGATGCAACGAGTAAATCGTCTCCATTTAACTTATCAAAGCTGTTTTCCTTAACGATTGCCTTGGCAGCTCCTGCATAAAGGTACTTCTTAACATCTTCAAGTCTGTTAACTGTTCCACCAACATAAAGAGGTATATCAATGCTTCTTGTAATGTCTCTTACTGAGTAAATAAAGCTGTCGTGAGCTTCATCAGTACCGGCATTGCAGAATAAGATGATTGCATCTGCACCATTCTGTTCAAATGCTTCACAGACAGTAACTAAATCTCCTGTGATTTCGTCAGTTCTGTCCTTATCTCTGTATATTTTAAATGAGATATCACCCTGTACATCAGATACATTTACATACAGTGCTGGAATTATTTTCTTAATCAATTTAATCTCCTTACTGCTTCTTTAAGATCAATTTTGTTCTCATAAATAGCCTTACCGATTATTGATCCGTCAATACCGCTTTCATTAAGCTTAATAAGGTCATCAAGACATGACACACCACCTGAAGCGATTACAGTCATTCCTGTCTCGGTTTTTAACTTAAGTGTCTGCTCAACATTTGGGCCACTCAACATACCGTCTCTTGCGATATCAGTATAAATGATTGTTCTTACGCCTCTCTTTTTCATATCAAGGGCAAGATCAACGCTTGTCACATTACTTACTGTATCCCAGCCGTGAGTTGCAACCATTCCTTCTTTTGCATCGATACCAACAACTATTTTCTCAGGGCCGAACGTTTCAACAGCCTTTGTAACGAAGTCTGGATCAGATACTGCTATTGTTCCAAGGATAACTCTTGATACACCTAAATTAACGGCTGCTTCAATGGCTTCGATACTTCTGATACCACCACCTAATTCACATGGAATGTTAACAGATGATGTAATCTTCTTAATAACATCTGCATTTACAGAGTGACCTACAAGAGCTCCGTCCAAATCAACTAAGTGTATAATCTCTGCTCCGGCCTCTTCAAAACCCTTTGCAATTTCCCAAGGCTCATCAGAATATACTGTCTTTTCGTTAAAATCGCCTTTTCTAAGTCTTACACATTTACCGTCTTTTAAATCAATGGCAGGTAATAAAATCATATGTATTCTCCTTTAAATTGTACCCTTAGTCGATAATACATCAGTAATTCTCGGATTGATTGAAACAGCCTCCATAAGAGACTTTGCAAATGATTTAAAGCATGCCTCAACTATGTGATGATCATTTATTCCATCAATCTTCTTTATGTGAAGATTCATCTTTGCTGAACATGTCACTGCGTAGAAGAACTCTCTTGTCATCTGAGTATCATATTCACCAATCATAGGTGCTGTTAAATCGCAATCAAATACAAGATATGGTCTTCCTGATAAATCAATAGCTGTAAGTACTAATGCTTCATCCATAGGAAGGATACATGAACCGTATCTCTTAATTCCCTTCTTTTCTCCTACAGCCTCATCGATGGCCATACCGAGAACTATACCTGTATCTTCGATTGTGTGGTGACAATCTACTTCCAGGTCACCTTTAACCTTTACAGTAAGATCAAATAAACTGTGTCTTGCAAAGCTTAAAAGCATGTGGTCGAAGAAACCGATTCCTGTGCTTACATCTCCTTTTCCTGTACCGTCAAGGTTAATTGTAATCTCAATATCAGTTTCATTTGTCTTTCTGTGTATTGTTGCTGTTCTCTTATTATCCATAGTCTGATTATTCCTCGTCTTCGAATCTGACCTTAATTGAATTTGCATGAGCTGTAAGACCTTCTGCCTTTGCAAATGTCTCGATTTCATTGTGGATATTTCTTAAAGCATCTCTTGAATATGAAATGATGCTTGATTTCTTAACAAATGTATCTACACCGAGTGGCGAGAAGAATCTTGCTGTACCATTTGTTGGAAGAACGTGGTTAGGACCTGCGAAGTAGTCACCAAGTGGCTCTGAGCTTGATTCACCAAGGAAAATAGCTCCCGCATTTCTTACCTTTGTCATTGTTCCAAATGGATCCTTTGTTACGATCTCTAAGTGCTCTGAAGCAATAGCATTTACTGCGTCGATTGCTGTATCCATATCTTCTGCTATAAGGATATATCCGTAATTATCAAGAGAAGCCTGAATAATGTCTTTTCTTTCAAGATCCTTAACAAATCCTTCGATTTCAGCCTGAACCTTCTCAGCAACCTCTAAGCTTGTTGTAACAAGGATTGCAGATGCAAGCTGATCATGCTCAGCCTGTGAAAGTAAGTCAGCTGCAACATATCTTGGATTAGCTGTCTCATCAGCAAGCACAAGGATTTCTGAAGGACCTGCAACTGAATCGATACCTGTATAACCAAATACAGCCTTCTTGGCAAGTGCAACGAAAATGTTACCAGGACCTACAATCTTATCAACCTGTGGAATTGACTCTGTACCGTATGCAAGAGCACCGATAGCCTGTGCACCACCAACCTTGTAAATTGTATCTACGCCAGCTTCCTTGGCACTAACAAGAGTTGTAGGATAAACTTTTCCGTCATGTCCCGGAGGAGTACACATGATGATTTCATCAACGCCAGCAACCTTTGCAGGAATAACATTCATAAGAACTGATGATGGATAAGCAGCTTTACCACCCGGAACGTATACACCAACTCTGCTTAATGGTGTAATCTTCTGTCCGAGGATTGTTCCGTCAGGCTTAGAATCAAACCAGCTCTCCTCTTTCTGCATTTCATGATAGTCTTCGATATTCTTCATAGCAAGTCTGATAACTCTGATAAGCTCATCATCTACCTGCTCGTAAGCTTCTGCAATTTCCTCGTCAGTAACCTTAATTGTTTCTGCTGTAAGCTTTACTTTGTCGAACTTTTCTGTATATTCAAATAATGCAAGATCACCATTGTCTTTAACATTTGTTAAGATGTTATTTACGGCATCTTCCTGTTCTCTATAGTTAATTGGGCTTCTCTTTAAGAGACTCTTTAATAAGTCTTTGATGGAGTCTTCAGTAATATTTACAACTTTCATTATATAACCTCCCTGATACTGTCTATAATTCGTGAAATACGCTCATTTTCCATTTTCATGCTAACCTGGTTAACAACAATTCTTGCTGATAAAGGACATACCTCTTCAAGAACCTTAAGTCCGTTCTCTTTAAGAGTACTTCCTGTTTCAACGATATCAACTATAACCTCTGAAAGTCCTACAAGAGGAGCAAGTTCAACTGAACCATTAAGTTTGATAATCTCAACAGTCTGTCTCTTTTCATCAAAAAAATAGTTTTTTGCAATGTGCGGATACTTTGTTGCTACTCTGATAAGCTCATGATTCTTAAGCTTCTCAGCAGCACTTTCCGGACCACATACACACATTCTGCATTTACCTAATCCAAGATCAAGTACTTCGAATAACTTTCTGTTTTCTTCAAGGATTGTATCCTTACCTACAATACCGATATCTGCCGCACCATATTCTACATATGTAGGTACGTCACTTGGCTTTGATAAGAAGAATTTGATCTTAAGTTCTTCATTGGTAAATATAAGCTTTCTTGTGTCCTTATCCTTGATTTCATCACATGTAACGCCAATCTTTTCAAAAAGATCTACTGCATGATTGGCAAGTCTTCCCTTTGCAAGTGCAATTGTAAGATATCTCATACAAGCTCCTCCTTTCTCTCATTATTTTCTATAAATGTTATTTTTTCGTAGTTATCATCTGCAGCGAGCTTTCTGTATGCATCCTTATCTAAGTTTAAAGGATATAAACCTGCTTTGATTCCGTTGTTTCTAAGTGTAATGGCCTCGATTAATGCCATATCAGATGATTTGGCATCATATACAATAAGTGAACCATTCTTATTTAAAGAAATTGGAATATTCTGTCTCTTTATTGCACCGATAAGTCTGTCTACTGCAAGTGAGAAACCGATTGAAGCTCTCTCCTTACCGAACTGACCGATAAGGTTGTCATAACGGCCACCACTTAATACAGCATTTCCTGTACCAAATGTATATGCCTTAAAGATTACGCCTGTGTAGTACATATGCTCGCTTAATGAACCGATATCAAATGAAATGTACTTTCCATATCCATACTGACATAATTTATTATACAACTTTGAAAGATGATCGATTGCAGCAAGGCTTGTTTCATTATTAGTTAATTCTCTTGCTTTGTCTAAAACATCAGCTTCAAGACCAAATAATCCAGGAAGTGTAAGTAACGCATGCTTTACTGACTCTTCACAGTTAAGCTCATCTAAAAACTCTTCTACGGCTAAAAAATTCTTATCTATAATAAGATTTGTTAACTCTTCCTTTTCGTCCTTTGTTGTACAAACCTCTCCAATA
>ERZ1034980.774-NODE-774-length-20995-cov-6.406160_pt1 | contig 20995 bp, 23 predicted proteins | sample MGYA00520622_ERZ1034980 | MGnify/ENA primary metagenome ERZ1034980 (study PRJEB33766, sample SAMN09781791) | gut metagenome | biome: gut microbiome | host: Homo sapiens | place: Madagascar | study: EMG produced TPA metagenomics assembly of the PRJNA485056 data set...
CAAGATCGAGTCTTGTACTCGCGTGATCTTGGGCAGAAACGAAAAGAACCCGCTAAGCGCATTGCCTAACGGGTTCTTAGAAAAATTCGTGGCTCCCCATCGGAGGGGATACGCGAATCAAATACGCAGCTTATGACGGTAGTTTATACATACTTATCGACAAGGCGGCGTAAATTACATGCTGCAAGTGAGTACACCACGCTGTTCCTGGAAGCGACAAAGCCGAGGCCGTCTTAGATATAGAGGCCTCGACTTTGTCTGTCTTGCGCTTTTTGGTTTGATGGCGCAAAAAACTAGCGGGCCAAGACCGCGCGGATGCGACCGACGCTGCCCGCCTTCTCGAACTTGTACTCGGGGACGACGCTGCCGTCCTTGCCGAGCAGCCCCTTGAGGGACTCGTACTCCCCGTCGCTCTCGATGCCGCTCAGTTTGCGGGCGGCGGCGTCCCAGTAGTAGCGGCCCTCGGGTGCCGTGATCAGTGCCCTCTCGACCATCTGCATGTCTCCAATCTCGTCTGTCTGCGTGTCGTGCGTGCCTGCCTGTCCCGTGATGCGCGCGTGCAGCTCGCGCCACGCGCCCTCGTCTATGTACGCCTCGGGGCACGCCTTGTGCGGGTCCGCTGTGCGCCACGAGGTGAAGACGTCGACGACGTCGTGGTGCCTGATGACGCGCTCGGCGGGGATGCCGTGGCGGCGCATCACGTCGCGCACCAGCTCCCCGAGCAGCCCCACCTCGCGCGGGCTGAAGCCCTCGCCGTCCCCGGCGACGACCTCGATGGATATGTGGTGCGTGTTCGCGCCGTAGTTGCCGCACGTCCAGGCGCCGCGTGACTCGTCGGTCGAGGCGTAAACCCCGTCGTCGCCGACGAAGTAGTGCGCGCCGCAGGGGTAGGTCATGTTGCCACTGTAGTAGCACAAGGCGTTGGCGCGCGCCGTCTCGCCGGCGGCCCGCCCCGCGCCCCCGGTGTAGTGCACGACGACGTGCGTCGGGTCGTTCCAGCTGTACGACCCGTTCGTCGTGACGTAGTCGCGGTTAATCTCCATTGCCTGCCCCCGTCTTGTCCTCGAGGAGCCGCCCCAAGGGAGAGTCCTTCAAGGCCGGATAGCCCTTGCAGGTGTTCTCCCAGATGGAGACCAACTCCATGAGGATGACGATGACGCAGACGGGCACCGTGCCTAGCCCCTCGATGGAGAGCCCGGCCACATGCTGGGCGATCACCTCAAGCGCGTACACCGCGACGATGACGAGCGCGATGCTGGCCTTGTGCAGGATGCCCTCGCGTATCTTGACGCTTTGCAGGCACTTGTTGACGACCGCCTGCAGAAAGCCGCTCGCGACGTCGAGCAGCATGAAAAGGCAGGCGCCGCCAATCGCCCAAAGCTGGACCTCTGTCAGGAACTCCCCCATTCGCTTCCTTTCTCTCTGTGCCCTGAAAACGGGCGCGTCACTTTCGCTGGCCGGAAACTTACGTCCCAGCGGTGCGGCTACTCCGTCGCCGCGTCGGCCCAGCGGCGGAGCCGCCACCACCTCCCTGCTCCTCCCGCGCGTCCAGGCCGTCGTGGTACGCGGCCGCGAGCCCCTCTACCTCGGCGATGTCCGCCCTGCCGACGCCCCTATGCCTGGAGTATGCGGTTCAGGTCGCGGAAGACGGCGTCCGCTATCTGGTCGTAGCCGTCGTCCGAGGGGTGCACGCCGTTCGTCTGGTACGTCTCGGTCTTGCCGCTGCGGGCGTTGACCGGCCTAGTGGACTCCGGCATGCTGTTCTCGGTGTCGAACTGCCCCGCGACGTTGACGAAGTGCACGTTGCCGTGCGACTTGGCGATGTCCGCGTACAGGTCGTTGAACTCGAACACCTTCCTGAGCTTGTCGAGGTAGTTCCACCCGCAGCCGTAGTTGCGCCCGAAGCCGTCGAGCGACGGCACCTGGAGGCCGAGGAGGCATATCTGGCAGGCGGGATACGCGGACGACAGGTTCGATATGAACTCCTCGACGTGGCTCCTGTACGCGCCGGCGGAGAGGTTGGTGCTGTTCCACCCGAGGAGCACGTAGCAGTAGTCGATGCCGGAGGCCCCAAGGGACTCGGCGTACCTCGCGAAGTCCACCCTGCCCGCGGACTCGTCCCAGAACGGGTTGCCCGCCGCGAGCTCCGACGCGGTGAAGGCGATGTCGGACGTGTCGGAGCCGCCGGACAGGTGGGCGAGCGTCCCTGCCTGCGGCATCTTCCCGGAGCCGGCCGTCCGTATCATCTTGATGCGGCCGGCCTCGATGGTCTCGACCTTCCACGTCGAGCCGCCGCAGGTGTATAGCGAGTGCTGGTCAGCCTCCGTCTTCGCGTGCTCGCAGGTCACCCACACCAAGGCGTCCGACTTGCCCTCGCCGTTGTAGCTCGCGAACGTCCACCCGCCGTTGCCCTCGTACCCGGCCCCGCCGGCGCTGTGCGTACCGATGTAGCGGACGTTCGACAGCCCGAGGCCGGCCGGAGACCCGCCGCTGCCGGTGAGCCTGCGGAAGCTCTCCTGCGCCCAGCGGCCGTTCGACAGGAGCGAGTCGCCGACGCACAGGACGTTCTTGACAGTCTCCGGCGACGTCGCGGCGGCGGAGACGACGAGCTCGACGGTCTTCGAGGCGAGCTCGGCCCCGCAGTCGTCCTCGAGCGCCAGCCTGAGCGTGTGCGTCCCGGGCTCCTCGGGCCTGTAGTCGTACTTGCGGCGCCAGCACGACCCGACCTCGCATTCGGCACGGATGCTGTAGGCGTACGGGTCGACGGCCTGCACGACGCCCTTCCAGAAGAGCTCGAAGGTGTCTCCGACAACGAGGTCGTAGCGGTCGGGCAGGCTGATGCCGACTGCCTTCGCGGCCGAGCCCCCGCCCGATGCGGGGACGATCAGCGACGCGGCGACCCTTTCCGACGTGCCGTCGACAAAACCTCCAATATCGACGGGCATGTCGCCGTTGGCCGCGTACCGCGTCACATGCGCCGTGCCATCGTTGCCGACGAAGCCGAAGCTCGCCTTGCGGTTGGCGGCCGCGCCGAGGCAGAACGCCTCGCCCGCCCTCACGCTCCCGACGAACCGGAAGTCGACGTGGCCGACGGTGCCGGCCTTGATGTCGCAGGCCACCGTCTTCCTCGCCTCGGTCTTGCACCCGCCAATCTCGCCGCGGCCGAAGTACCCGGTGGCCTCGGTGATGTCGGCGTCTCGCGCCTTCATGTACACTCGGAACCCGACGAAGGTCACGTCGCGCTGCGGGGAGAACTGGGTGACCCACCCTGAGAACGTCGAGCCCGCGTAGGTCTCATAGTCCGGCGCCTTGTCGACGGTGCGCAGCTCCTCGATGTCGAAGAGGGAGACTGCTAAATCTGCCGCCTTGACGGCGCTCGACACATCTGACAGCGCGTCGGAGGCGTCGAGGCGCGCCCGCGCCGCCGCGTCGGCGAGGTAGCCTTCGCCCATGTAGACGTCGAGCGGGAGCTCGGTGCCGGAACCGTTGACGTTCCTGTTGACGACCATCCACCTGGCCCCATCAGGGACGGTCACCTCGTGCACGCCGACCCTGGCGTACCTGACGGCCCCGAAGACACCGGAGGACTCGACGTCCTCCGAGTCTGCGAACGCGCACAGCGCGATATGCTCGTTGTACAGACTGGCCGCGGAGTTGTCGAAGTACACGGTGTCGCCGGGCACGCACCTGATTGGGTCGGAGTGCCCGAAGCCGGGCACGGCCTTGGGGTCGATGAACTTCCAGTAGCCGTTCGGATTCATGAACTTGCCGGCGGTGCCCGTCTCGAACGTCAGGCCGATGCCGCACCTCCTGATGTCCCTGACCTGCCCGGCCACCGCCTTGCCAGCCTCACGGGCGGAGGCAGCCGCGCTCGTCGCCTCCTGCGTGGCCCTTGCGGCCCCAGCGGCGGCTTCGGTCGCGGCCTTTGTTGCTTGCTCTGCTCCCGCAATGTCCGCGTCTTGGCCGGGCTCGCCCTTGTCGCCCTTTGGGCCTTGCGGGCCCGTGGCACCCGTGGCACCGGTCGCACCCGTGTCGCCCTTGGGGCCGGTCGCGCCCGTGGCGCCGACGAAGTCGCCCCTGTCGAGCCTCGCCTGCACGTCGTCGGCCACGCCGTCGGCGCGCGCCGCAGCCGTGTCTGCCTTGCCTGCGGCCGTCTCGGCGGCCGTGGCGGCATTCGTCGCCTCTGCGGCCGCGTCTTTGGCCGCCTTCGCGGCCTGCCCGTACCTCTTGTCGTACTCGCGCAGGTGGTGCGCCCTGACCAGCGCGTTGCTGTCCACTCCCAACGTCATGCCTCCCTCTTGACGTACGCCATCATGTCCGCGTCGGCCACGTCGCTCCACACGGGGCTGCTCGACGCGGCCTCGACCTGCCCCGTGGCGTAGAGCCACATGTCCTCGTCGGTGGGGTCGCCGAGCATCAGGGACAGCTCGCCGTCCACGCGGGCCACGGTGTCTGCCGCCTTGGCCGCGTACTTCTCTGCTCCGGCCGCGCTGGCCTCTGCCTTACTTGCGCTGTCATCGGCAAGCGCTTTTGCCACTTCTGCGTCAGACTGCGCCGTCTTCGCCGCCGATGCCGACCGGCTCGCCGCGCCCTTGCTTTTCTCAGCCGCCGCCGCACTCCTGCTCGCCTCGTCCCGCTTTTCGGCCGCCTCGCCTGCGTATCCCGCCGCCCTTCCCGCGTCGGACTCGGCCGCGCCGGCGCTCGCCTTCGCCGCCCCGGCGCTCTCGGAGGCGGACCGCCGGGACTCCTTGAGCAGCTCCATGAGCGCGTCGAGCTCGCGGCGGTACTCGGGGGCCTCCTCGGCGGGCATGTCCGCGCCGGACCCGACGACCAGCGCGAAGGCCTCGGTCGAGCCGACGACCCTCCCGCCGTCCGTCACGCGCGCGTAGGCCAGGCACAGGCCGGGCCTGGAGGCCCACTCGGACTTGAGCGTCACATGCCAGGTGCCGTCCTCCTCCCGTCCCATCCCCTGCTCGATGACCTCGTGCAGGGAGTTCACCCCGACGAGGTCGACGCGCATGTCCCCGACGTCGGCGGCCTCGCCGCCGGAGCGGAGCGTGACGCGGAGCGTGCAGCTCATCGCGTCGCCCTGCCTTACGTGCACGGCCTGGTCTCCCCTCGCGCCTGCTGTCTTCGCGAGGTCGAGGGTCATCTCATGCGTGACAAGTGGTTCCAACCATGCCTCCAATCCCTATGCCCACCCGAAGACCCTGTAGAGCCTGAGCTTGCCGTCCGACGTCGTGGTGCCTGCCGGGGAGACGTACAACTCGACATTGTTCGACATCGTGAGTGAGCCGCCCTGGTCGACCGTCACCGTGACGCTCGCCGTGTAGAGGGCCGTGCCGTCGGATACCGTGCGGGACAGCGAGGCCGCGCCGCACACATATGGCTGGTGGAGGCGCTGCGTGTACTGGCGCTTCCCGTCGCCGTAGACGAACTCGAGGAAAAGGTACCCCGAGAGCTTGTAGCCGCCGAGGCTGAGCTTGCGGGTCCCGGTTGTCATCCCGGCCTCGTCGATCAGGAGCGTCTCCACGCCCGGCACGACGAGCGACGGCCAGTCGGTGTACATCGTGTCGAGCGGCGTCATGGTTGTGGCGGAGTGGCCCCGCTTGCGTATCGAGGTATCGTCTATGACCGCCATGGGAACGCCGGCGACGCTGTGCACCTCGAACGCGCCCTCGGAGGACACGACGCTGTAGGCCGTGGCATTATTGCCGTCCTCGCCGACCTTTCCGACCTGGACTCCCTGCGGCGTCGCCTTGATGAGGGTCGACAGTGCGTCGACGGCGCCCTGCGCGTCGACCTTCTTGCCTATCTTCAGCTCCAGCCCCTCGGCAGCCTCGCTCACGTCCACCTTGGTCGCGTAAGTCTGGGCCATCGTGCCGAGGGCGACCACGGTGTACGCGCCGCCCTGCTTGATCACCTTGACGCGCTCGCCCTTTCGCACGGGCGCGTCGACGCGCACCTCCACCTCCTCGTCGGAACCGTCCATGAGCACGCGCACGGTCTCGCCGGCCGCCGCGTCCCCTTGCGTTGTTCCGTACCTCGTGGAGGTCGCCGCCGCATGCGGCGAGACCGACACGGCGCGCGCTCCCATGGAGGATGCCAGGGAGCGCGCAATGTCGACAGTCGTGGCCATCAGCACCACCTCACAATCCGCAGCTTTGTCTTTGTGAGCCGCCCAGGGGTCAGGCTGCCGACCTCCATCTGCACGACCTGGCAGTCGACGCACAGGGTCCCGTCGCAGTCGGCGTCGTTGACGTAGCGCACGACGTCCCCGACGCCCAGGCCGGGAATGCCGACGTGCTCTATCTCGATGTGGACGGTATCGCCCGAGTTTGCCGCGAGGTATGCCTTCGCAGCCGCCTGCAGCCCTCCCTCGGGGGTCTCCGTCACCCGGACGACCTCGGTCCTGTGGTAGCCGATCGAGTCGTAGCTCCACTCGGACGCCTGCGGGAGGTCTGCGACGGCCTTCTCGCAGGCGTCCTCGGTGCTCAGGTAGTAGACGACCCGGTTGAGGATCTTCGACCTCGTCGAGTCCCATGAGATGCCGGGCACGTAGGCGCAGTTGCCCCCGGCCTCGAAGACATAGGACGGCTCCAGGTCGCCAGGCGCCGCCTGCCGTCTCAGCAGCAGCGACCCGTCGGCCTGCGGCATCACCTCGCACCCGAGCCAGGCGGCCATCTCCCTGACGACGTCGAGCTTTCCTTCGCCCAGCTCGAACCATATGTCCGAGCCTGCGCGTCTCGACGCCGGCACGTCCGCGGCGACGGCGAGCCTGCCGCCGTCCGCCTCCACGACCGCGCGTATGGCGTCGACCACGACGGTCCCGGCGGGCCGTGCGAAGTCGTTCATGAGCACGTCGCTGCTGTGCCTCCAGAGCGCCGAGTAGCAGGTCAGCTGGTTGCTCTCGTGCCCGTGCTTCGTCTGTTTCGAGCAGTTGTCGACGAAGAAGGTGCCGAGGACGTCGGCGGCCTGCGTGCCGTCCGGCATGGTCACGACGTCGGTCAGGCGCAGCATGTATCCCTTTCCGCCGCGCCGGTAGTCGGCGCCGGAGGCGAGCTGGATCGTCGCGCCGACGACGTTGGTCGACTCGTAGTCGTACGTGACCGAGGAGGCCGTCGGCACGAAGTCCACCTCTCCGACGGTCTTGAGCGTGAAGGGGTCGACGAGCTCGCAGCGGTAGTCGTCGACGCGGCCCGACGCCGCCCAGTCTGTCATCTACACCACCTCCGCGTACTTGATCGACACCTCGGCGCCCCACCGGCGCATGACCGTCGAGACGCCCGTGACCGCGACGAGCTTCCTCGAGCCGTCCGGTGACTTGACGATGCAGCGCTTGGCAAACGCGAGGCCCTCGGCGTCGCGCTGCGCCGATGGCCCGACGAGGGACATCGCCGCCTTGCCGGTCGCCTGGCCGCCCACGCCGTAGAAGGCGCTGCAACGCTTGCGGCCGGACAGCTTCACGGTTGTCATCTCGGCCGCGCCGCTCCACGACCAGCCTGGCTGCAACAGGACCTCGTACTCCTCGCCGGTTGCGAGGTCGACGATCTTGCCAACGGCAAGATCGACCGTAGCGGTAGCGGTTGCTGGCCTGCTCAGGCCGACGCTCGAGCTGGCACCAGAGCCGACGGCCTCGAACGTCGCCTCTCCGGGCGACAGCGCGCGGAAGACGGCCGAGCCGCCGACGTCGACGTCGACGGTGTCGCATGCAAGGCACGAGCCCTTGAGCTTGACCGTCGCGCGGGCGATGGGTGAGCCGCGGTCCCCGGAGTCGCCGACCTTGACCGTCACACTGTCGCCGTGCACGGAGGTCGAGAGCAGGGGGGTGTTGCACTTGCTCCTGTCCTGTATCTCGACCGTGGCCGAGGCGGTGGCGAGGCTGTAGCCGATCGGCTTGTACGCCGCGTTCACGCGCACCGATACACGGCACTCGGCGGCTCTGGGCATCACGGCGAGCTCCTTGATGCCTATTCGGGCGCATGCGCCCTGCAACGTCGTCCATACGCTCCTGTCGGCCGGCAGGGCCTGCAGGCCGCCGATGGAGAGGGCCTCGACGCAGCACCTGTCGTCCGAGCGTGCCCACGTCCCCGACCGGTCGAGGACGATGTCTAGGCCCTGCAGGTCGTATGCGACCGACGCGACCGAGTAGCTCGGGATGTACCCGACCCAGGCGTCCGCCCTCGCGGTCGGCGAGACGGTCTCGCCGTCGGGGCCGGCGACGCCCGCCGCGTACTCCGTGTGGGCCGAGACCCTGAAGTGGAGCTCGTCGTAGCGCCGCGCGTCGAACGACCAGTCGGAGCCTGTGAGGCCGGCAGACGGTGCGATCGCCGCGAGCGCGACCGCGCACTCGTAGCACCCGTCAGACCGCACGATTGCGGCGGACTTCGATGTCGAGCCGGTCTCCGGCAGCTCCCAGGCGTACGAGCTCGAGCGCCACGCCGTGCCGTAGGTCGTGTCGGGCCTCGCCTCGGTGGCGCGGGGCACGCCGAGCCAGTCGAGGCGCAGGTGCGCCCGTGCGTTGACGGTGCGGTCGCTCATCATGCGCCACCTGACGAACGGCTCCACGCCGGAGGGGCCGCCGTCCTCGATGCGCACGGAGCTGCCGCCGGTCGTCAGGAGCGCGGCCTGCGCGGTCGAGGCGAGGACGAGCCCCAGGTTGCTGATTGCCACTTATATCGCCCCGATTTCGCTGAGCCGCAGGAGGAAGTTCCTGACGGCGTCGTTGATTTCCTCCGAGTCGTTGACGTGGGCGCCGTCGATGAAGACGTTGCACGTGTTGCCGGCGGGCGACCCCACCTCCGCAGAGACCCTGCTCGCAATCTCGTCGGCGAAGGGCGCCATCTTGCGCCTGCCCTCGAGAGGGATCACGCCTTCCGCGCCGTCCTCGCCGACGCCGATGACCGTGGCCGCCGTGGCGATGCCGCCGGTGGCGTACCACTCGACGTGCGGCAGGTTGATCGGTGTGTCGTAGCCGAAGACGCTGAGTGTCTCCCAGGTCACGTGGGGCACCGGGAAGCTGATGCTGCCGATGGCCGACGTGATGGAGTCTCCGAGGCCTGAGAAGAAGCCCACGATCTCGTCGGGGATCCCCATGAGGAAGTCGCGCGCCGAGGCGACCGGGTCCTCGATGAAGTCCCTGACGTTTTGGAAGATTCCCTCGACCGTCGTGTCGACGCCCCAGCTCGAGAACGCCGTCGAGACCGCGCCGACGAAGCCGCCGACGGTCGTGGTGAGCGTGCCCACTGGGTCCTCGATGAACCCCTTCAGCGCCGTCCATGTCGCGCTGACCGTGTCGGCGATGCCCCACTCGCTGAAGGCGGCGGCCACGTCGCCGACGAAGCCCTGCACGGCGGCCGTCGTCTGCGGGAAGTTCTCTTCGGCTGCGGTCAGCAGGCCGCCCATGACGTCGGACGCGGCGCCCTTCGCGCTCTCCCAGGCGCCCGCCCAGTCGCCCTCGCCGAGGCTTTCGACAATGCCGGAGATGTGCCCGGAAAGGCCCGGGAACGCCTCGTCGGCCGCCTCGGCGACGCCCGTCGAGAAGTCGCGCACCGCCGTCTCGGCCGTCGACCAGGCCGTGCCCCATGCGTCGGAGACGGTCGCGCCGACCCCCTCCATGCCCTGCACGAGGTCTGGGAACAGGGTGTCGACGAGGTTGTTGAGGCCGGCCCCCAGGTCTTCGGCGAACTGCACCGCACCGCTCCACGCGGAGCTGAAGTCGCCGGAGAGCGCCGACGACAGGACCCCGCAGCCGTCCGCGAGGAGCGTGAGCAACGTGACGAGCCCCTGGCCGGCGGCGTCGCCGAGCACGCCGACGAGGTCGCCGGCGCCCTGGAAGAGGTCGGAGATGAGGCCGTTCACGCCCTCCGCGTTGTCGTCGAGGCTGCCGAAGAGCTCCCCGAGCGCGGGCAGGAGCGTGTCGTTGAAAGTCTCGATCACCGGCGCCAGGCTGTCGCCGAGCGACGACCTGACGGCGTCGAATGCCTCGGCGGCGGGGGAGAGGTCGAGCTGCTCGAAGAAGTCGGCCAGGGGCGGGCCCGCCACCTCGGCGATGTCCTTGAAGCCGGCGCTCACGAGCTCCATGCCGGCGGACGCGTCGCTGCCTATCTGGAAAAGCCCGGTCAGGGCGCCCTCGGCAAGGCCGGACAGGAGCTCTGAGGCGGGGCCCGCCACCGGCTCCAGCGCCGAGAAGGCGCCCACAAGGTTGGTGCCGACCCCTTCCGCCGCGTCCTTGACGGCCCCAACGAAGCTGTCGAAGTCCGGGGACACGTCGTCCCAGAACTCGCCGACCTTCGTCGCCGCGGTCTCGAACGCGCCGCCCACTCCCGTGCCGACCTGCTCGACGAGGGGCGCAAGCCTGTCGACGAGGCCGTCCGTGTGCTCCGAGACGGTGCCCGTCTTCGTCCCGAACTCGTCGAACACGTCGTACGTCTGGTCGGTGCCCCACACGAGGTCGGCCAGCTTGCCTGTCAGCGTGCCGACGGCGGGGACGAGCGTGTCCGTGGCGACCTGGGCGGCGCCCCTGAGCGCCGGGCTGACGGCGTCGTACAGGTCGAGCTGCAGGCCCTCGAGCGCGGAGTCGAGCGCCTTCATGTCGCCCGCGAGCGTGTCGTTCATGGTCTGCGCCATGTCGCCCGCGGCCCCGCCCGCCCCTCGCAGGGCCTCCTCGAAATCAGCGGCGGTACCTATGCCGGCGGCGAGGAGCAGGTTCAACCCCTTCGTCGAGTCGGCGGTGAACACCTGGCCCAGCGCTGCCGCGCGCTGGGCGTCGGTCATCCCGTCGGTCGCGCTCTCTACGTCGAGAAGGACGTCGGTGAGGTCCCTCGCGCTGCCGTCGGCGTTGTAGAGCGCGACGGCCGTGTCGCCGATCGCGACGGAGCCGTCCTTGCACTTCGACTGGAGGTCGCGCATGATCGCCGCGAGCGCCGTGCCGGCCTCGGAGCCCTTCAAACCCTGGTTCGCGAGCATGGAGAGGAGCGAGGTCGTGGTCTCCACGTCCTGGCCGGCGGCGCTCATGTTGGCCGCGCAGTTGCGGTACGCCTCGCCGAGCTGGGCGGCGCTCGTGTTGCTGTTGGCCTGGGCGTAGGCGAGGAGGTCGGCGAAGTAGGCCGAGTCGCTCGCCGCCATGCCGAAGGCCGACAGGTAGTCGGTGACCATGTCCGACGCCTCGGCGAGGCCCATGCCCGAGGCCGCGGCGAGGTCGAGCACTCCGCCGAGCGCGCCGGCGCTCGTCTGCGCGTCCCATCCGGCGAGCGCCATGTAGCCGAGCGCGTCGGCCGCCTCGCTCGCCGAGAATTGCGTCGTGGCGCCGTAGCTCTTCGCCGTCTCCTCGAGCATCGACAGGTCGTCGGCGCCCGCGCCGGAGAGGGCGGCCACCTTGGCCATCGACGCCTCGAAGTCCGAACCGGTCTGCACGATCGAGCCCGCGAACCCGGCGACGGCGGACACCGCCGTCTGCACGCCCGCGGTGACGAGGTTGCCGAGGGCGACCGAGCCGGCCGACACGGAGGACTGGATGCCTGACATGAGGCCCGAGCCCATCGTCGCGCCGCTCCCGGAGAGGTTCACCCCCGAAAGGCCCGAGCTTATCGCGCTCGACGCCCCGGTGAGCTTCGGGACGACCGTGACGTAGGCGCTGCCGAGGTTCGTTCCAGACATGCCTCACCACACTATTCTCTTATCGGGTTCCCTACTCCCTCGGCCCCGCGAGCGCGTCCATGATGTCGGACGGCTCCATGCCGACCGCCTCGGGGGGCCTTCCCTGGTTTTCGGCCGGGCCGCCGAACGGCCTGGGCATCTTCCCCGGCCTGCCCTTCGCGTTCCATGCGATGACGGCCGCGTCGTTGGCTATCCTGGCGAGCATGTAGCGGTCCTCCGGCCACGACATCGACGCGTCGAGCGCGCCCATGGTCAGCGACCCCGCTGGCAGCAAGGCAGCGAGGTCCGCGGCCTCCGAGACGCTCAGGCGGGCGACCTCGTCGTAGGAGACGTGGTACACCCGCCTGAAGTCGGCCCTCAGCTGCGGCCTGAGCCCTCCGTCCAGCACGCCCGCCAGGAACGTCAGTTTTTTACCGTCTGCCCGGCGTGCTCGTCGAACCATGCGACAAGGGACGTCACGCGCGTGCGGCCGTCCTCGCCGCGCAGCTCCTCGACGAGCTCCTTGAAGCCGTCGTCGCCCAGGGCCGCCCTCACGAGGTCGAGCTTGCACATGATCACGAGGTCGCCGTCCTTCGACTCGGCCGCCTTCCTCATCTTCCGCACGACCTCGAAGACCTCGACGTCGTCGGACCAGCCCTCTCTCAACTCAACAGCCATGATGAATCCTCCCTAGACCGTCTTCGCGAAGTGCTTCTTCGAGCAGTAGCCGAGCGTGGAGTCCTTCAGGTCGTGGAAGGTCGCGCCGTACGAGACGAGCGAGTTCCTCTGGTACACCTCGTCCTCGACGCCCGTGAGCTTCGCGCGCGGGACGACGTCTCGGGCCACGCCGCCGCCGTGCAGGACGGTCTCGACGACCACGACGTGCTCGTCGTCGTTGAAGGCGCTTCGCTCGAAGGAGGCGAGCCCGCCGCCTTCGGCAGCCTTCACCTTGTCGTCGCCCCACACGAGCTTCATGTTCACCTCGTTCGTCTCGACCATGGTGAACTTGCTGTTCTCCGTGTAGCCGTCGTTGTCGGACAGCACGTCGTCGCCGCTCCAGTCCTTGAAGGAGGTCTCGCTCGTGGAGTGGCTGATCGTGAAACCCTCGGTCGAGATGCAGCCGACGCACAGGAACTCCTCACTGAGCTGCGTCTTCGCGTCTTCGGGCACTGCGGTCCCGGCGGGCGCGACGAAGACCGCGCCCCCCGCCTTCGGCTTGCCCGTCGTCACGTTTGCGTAGTTGTTTCCGTTGGCCATTCTGGCTCCTTTACTTGTTTACAGATAGCACCTGAGCGCCACGACGGCCTGGTACCTCGCGCTGCGCTCCTCGACGGCGGGGAAGTTGTACATGCCCGTGACCTCCGAGTCCGTCACGGCCGCGACGCTGTCCGGCATGTCGAGCAGGGCGTTGCACGCGCGGCACATGAGGGCCTCGGCAGAGACCCTCGTCGGCGACCAGGCCTGGACGGTGAGCACCGGCGAGTCCAGGTCGGCAAGGGAGTCGACGCCGCCGCCGGTCCTCTCGACGGTCACGAACTCGGCCGGCCTGTCCGCCGGAACGTCGCCGTAGGCGTCGATGCCGACGCTGCATAGGTACTCGACCGTCACGCTCTCTATGGGGATCATCTAGCCCCTTCCCGACGCGAGCGCCTTGAGGAGCGCGTTTGACCGCGTCTGCATCGACATCGCCTTGACGTCGGCCGTCGTGACGGCCGCGTACACCCTGTTCTTCACCGCTCTGGGGGCGTGGGAGCCGCTCTCGAGGTCGCTCACATACCTCCCGCCGGACGTCGAGGCCGCTGCGGCCACCGCGTCCGCCTTGCGCTTCAGGATAGGCCCGGTGCTCTCGAGGAGCCTCTCGGCGCCCTCCCGGTCCCACTTGAACTCGACGTCAGCCATCGACCGCCTCCACGTCAACGGGCATCGACCAGGGGCCGGGCACGTTGCCCTCCGCGTACGGCTGCGGCGACCCGACCACGGACCAGAGCAGGCCGCGCACCTCGACCCTGCACCCGCGCAGGTCGGCGGCGTAGCCCTTCGGGAAGTGCAAGGTGATGCGGCGGCGCGTCTCGTCGATGCGATCGACCTGGGCGGACGAGGCCGTCGCCGGCGCGACCAGCACTCCGCCGACCTCCTCGCGGCGCCACTCGTGGATCTTGTTGCGCATCGCGTCCTCGCCCGACTCGACGGGCCTGAGCACCGTCACCGCCTCCGAGGCGAACCCCCACGGCGCGCTCACTGGGCACCCCTTATCGCGGGCTCGACGGAGCCGAGCCTGACGCGCTTGATGCCGAGCAGCCGGCGCTCGGCGGAGGACAGGTACAGGCCGCCGTCGGGGTTCGCGTAGGTGTAGGACAACGTGTACGGGCCTGCCGTGCGCGACTGGTTGGCGACGCCGTCGACGATGGACCCGTCGCCGACGGCGCGGTGCACCATCTGGCAGACGACGGCCTTGAGGTTGGCCGCCTGCAGCTCGTCGTCGGCGTCGTAGCGGACGCCGGCCCTCGCCATCTCCGAGAGGACGAGGGCGGAGGCGTCGTGAAGGCGCTCGGCGGTCGACGCGACGGAGGGGGCGTCCGGCCAGCGTGCGAGCAGGTCGGCGATCGTCGCAAGCTCGACCATGGCGGGCCGCCTACTCGGAGGCGACTGCGGCGCCGGTGAGCTTGCAGAACTGGTCGAGCCACTTGTAGCGCCAGCCAACGTTGAACTCGATCTTGCAGGCGAACATGTCGTTCTGCCAGAGGTTGAGGTTGGTCCCGTCGGGAAGCGTGAGCGTCGACTGGTTGGAGACGTCGAACGAGACGTCCTCGTGCACGCCGTAGCATGCGCTGGTCCAGTCGCCGGCGTATCCGTAGACGGCCTTTGCGGAGGTCGTCGCGGGCTTGTAGACGCCCTTCTCGAAGTAGGTCGCGGCGCCGAGGATGGTGCTGGGGGCGGCTGCGGCGGCGTCCTGCACGAAGATAGGGCGGCCGTTCTTGTCGAGGGAGCCGAGCAGGAGGCTCTTTCCCTTCGTGCTGAAAACGAAGCCGTTGATGACGCCGTCGGCTGCGGAGATCGACTCGTCGGCCGCGACGAGGCCGGCCCACGTGTCGGTCTCGATGTCGGCCTCTCCGGCGGCCGTGATCTGGTCGAAGTCGGTGCCGGGTGCGGCGCACACGCCGAAGACCGTGCTGTCGAACTTCTGCGCCATTGCCAACGGGACCCTTTGGATGATGGCGTCATAGAGCTTCGCCTCGTTCTTCAGGAACTCGTTGGAGAAGGGCACGATGACCGACATCTTGTAGCCCTTCACCTTCTTGTGGCTGTAGGTGCCCTCGGAGACGGCGATGCTCTTGCCCTCCTCCACCCAGGCCGCCGTGGGGTCGCCGGTGATCATGGGCACCTCGGCGCCCGCGTAGGGGAGGTCGATTTTGTTCGAGAGCCTCATCACGGTGGAGCCCTGCTGTACCTTCGCCCAGACCTCGTCGGAGACCTCGGTGGGCAGGACGATGCCGGTGGTGCCGGTGGTGATTGCCATTTCTTACCTGCTTTCTACTTTCCGAACGCTGCTTCCATTGCCTGCGCGAACGCGTCGCGCGGGCCCGACTTGGGTGCGGTGGGCGAGCCGCCCTCGCTGCCTACGAACGGCAGGGAGTGCCTCTTGAAGTGCGGAGCGAGCGCCTTCGCGTGCTCCATGACCTCCTCGGCCGTGGAGCCGCGCAGCAGGTCTGCCGGGACGCCCGTCTCCTTGGACGCCTCCTCGCGCCACTTCGCGGCGTCGCGCTCTGCCTTCATCCCGTCGAGCTCCTGCCGTGCGGCCTCGAGCGACGCGGTGAGCGACGCGATCTGCTCCACGTTGCGGTCGTTTGCCGCCTTGAGTTCGGTCAGGGCCTCGTAGTTCTCCTTTGACCTGTCCTCCCACTTCCTGGACTCCGACTTCCAGTCCGTCTGCTCCTTGCCGTGCGGCTCGGCGCCCTCGACGCGCTGGCTGTTCTCGACTTCCATCCCTGCCTGCCTTTCCTGCTGGGGCCGTGCGGCCCCGTGACTTCGGCCGTGCGGCCTTTTACGTCAACGAAAAAAGGCCCTCTCGGGCCCCTTTCATCGAATCGGTTGTGCCTTATGCCTCTAGATGAACGGTATGGCGCTCTTCGCGTCCCGGAGCAGCTCCGCCGCCTTCCTCATGAGCGAGTTCTCCTCAAGGTACTGCAGGCCCTCCATGGTGACGCGGGGCTCGTCGAACCTGACCGTTTTGCCGCCGCCCCACGTGTCTACGACGGCGACGCCCCTGACGAGGCCGTTCGCCACCATCTCGTCGACTATCTGGGCCCAGTATCTGTAGGGGATCTCGAACATGCCGCCGGAGTTCGCCATCACCGTCTCGCTCGGCTCCTCGCCGGATTTCATGCACGAGTAGAGGTACCTCAGAAACTTGTACACGATGACGTTCATGTCGTCCGATGCCATGTGGCCTCCAATCGTGCGGGTGCGATAACCTTTACCCGGCCTTGTTCCTGCAGGCCATGAAAAGGGCCCTCTCGGGCCCTCTCGGTTCTGCCTCTTTTTTGTGCCTGTCACTCATCCAACGGCACCCACTTGACGCGGGCGCGCATCTCCATCGTCTCGGGCGACCACGACGGGTACATGCCGAGCCCGGACTCGGATGCGGTGTAGTACGGGTACCCGTTCCCTACCGCGCAGATGGACGAGGGCACTATGTCCCTCATGTCGAAGACGTAGGTGTCGCCGTCCACGGCGTAACAAGCAAATCTGCATCCAGGGCGGAGCTTTCCCGAGACGATCGCAAGGGCTTCGTCAAAGCTGATCATGACGCCTCCTCACAGCAGTCGTGCACTATGTCCGTCGGTTGCAGGTCGTCGACCCTCAGGAGTGACGGGGAGAAGACGCTTCCCGCCTTGCTGTAGCAGTCCCTCAGGTAGACGTCCCCTATCACCTTCCCGCATTGCGGGTCGACGTAGCGGACACCCTCGTCCGTACACTCTATCACGAACACGTGCCCGTTGCTCGGGTTGACGGGGTTGTTGACCGTCAGGAAGGCCCTCGACCCGGCGCCGTAGCCGGACATCTCCCGTTCGACGGCGGCGACGAGGTCGTCGCCTGGGGCATCGTCGAACCATCTCGCATTTCGGGCGCGACCCTGTCCGTCGACGAACGCGTCGGCGTACGAGCGGCCTGAGTGGCGGTCGGCAACGGGGTCGTCGGGATACCTGTTCCCGTCCCCATTCACCGGCCGGGGCTTGGCGACCACGTCGTAGCCCCTCCTGCGCATCTCGTATGCGACGACGCACCTCTGGCAGTTCGTGACCCACATGTCGCCGGCGCCCTTGGCGCCGTAGTTCCTGTTGACCGCCGCGGCGCACGACGCGATGTCGGTGCGGGCCGTGGTGGCGACGAACGGAACGTAGTACCCGGCCCCGACGTCGCCGCCGGGGCCCCACGCCGCCTTCGCCGCGTCCTTCTGGGCGCGGGTGAGGTCGCCGCGGGAGTCTATCTCCTCGAAGGCCCGCCACTTGTCCCGCATCTCGTCGAGGTCGACGCCCTTGACGCTCGTGGAGCCCTTGACGCCGGGCACGACGTAGCAGTCGCACCCGCGGTGGTACCTGTGACCCGCGCCTGCCGCCGCCGCCGAGGTGTAGACGAAGCCCCTCGACGCCACCATGACGCAGAACGTGCAGGTCTCCGAGCCTCCCGACATGCGCGCGTACCGGACGCCGCGCGCCGAGTCCCTCTCGACGTTGCGCGCGACGGTCGAGTCGTAGGCCCTGCGCGTCGAGTCCCTCACGTACGAGCAGCACTGGGAGCGGAACTCCGCCTTGCTCTCCTCGCTCAGGCCCCCCGACGCGAGCTTGCCCGCCTGGTAGCGGGCGGTCGCCTCGAGCTGCTCTCGGTCGACGGCCCACTCGGCGTCGGCCGGCGGGACGTCGAGCCCCTCCGCGGCCATGATCTGGTCGTAAAGCGCCGCCGCGACCTCGGCCGACACCGCCCCGTACCTCTCAAGGCAGACCTGCATGACGCGGATCGCGCGCTCGCGCGCCTCGGCGACTGATATGCCCGGGTGCGCCTCGAAGATCCGGCGCATGAGCTCGTCGCAGGAGGTCGCGGCCGCCTGCGCGGCGCCGCGCACCTTGCCGACGGCCCGGTCGAGCGCGGCCCTACTCAGCTGCGCCATCGCCGTCTCCGGCTATCAGCGCGAGGGCGCCCATGGCCTCGGAGCGCCGACGCTGGGACTGCATGCTCCTGCGGCGGCGCTCGTCGTAGCCGAGGTCCTCGAGGAACTCGTCGGTCTCGGCGTACCAGGGCGCGACGCTGGCGATCTTCACCGCGCTGTCGGCCTGGGAGGCCGCAGAGGGCATGGCGGGGGAGCGGAATACCGCGGCAACGTCCCCCACGAGCTCGCCGACGCCGGCGAGCGGGACGTCGAGCACGGCCGCGAGGGACATGCGGGCGACGTTCTCCAGCGCGCGGGCGTTGCCGGCGTTCAGGTCTTGCGCCCTGCAGACGAGCGCCTCCTTGGCCGCGTAGATGGCCTCGGCTGAGGAGGGGTTGTCGTGGATGACGCCGAGCTCGCTGATCGGCACGTCCGTCTCGCCGGAGAAGCGGGCGGCGAGCGCGCGCATGTAGTCCACGTGCGGCTGCATGCTGCCCTGCTGCAGCTGCCCGAACTGGGGCACGTCGCCGTCCTCGTTGACGCCGATGGCGAAGATGCTGCCGATGTAGGCGTCCCACTTCGTCTTGCTTTCGAAGATGCCGTCGTCAGCACCGAGGAGGTACTTCTGCGGGCTGGTGAAGAACTCGGCCGATATCTCGGAGCGCAGGGCCTCGCGCACGGCCGAGTCGGTGATGCTCATGACCGCGCGGCTGATGCGGCTGCGGCCGAAAGGGCGCCCCGGGTACACCGGCGTGTGCGCCATCGCCTCGAGCGTCGGCCTGCCCATGGCGTGCTCGTTCTTCCACGCGATCCACCTGCCGCCGTACTTCTGGACCTCCCACACGGCGTCGTCGGTGTAGAGGCACACCGCGCTCGGCTCGCACGTGCCGAGCGACGGGCGCTCCTCGACGTCGACGATCGCCATGCCGCACCTCAGGCGCTTGCGCCGTCGGTCCCAGATCGCCGAGGCCTCCTCGGCGCCGTAGGTGCTGATGACCACGTCGGGCTCGCCCGGGCCGCCCATCGAGACGCTGAAGAAGGCAACGGAGTTGACGAGCTCCCCGTTGACGGCGCCGCGGTAGAGCATGTCGACCATGTTGTCGTCGGCTATCTTGCGGACCATCGACAGGGTGTCCCTGTCGCCCGCCGCGAAGCCGTCGAACCTGCTCCTCGCGGCAAGGGAGTCGACCGCCTTGGCCGGCCAGCCGACCGCCGTCTCGACGTTGTGCAGCGACGGGGGTATCGAGATGCCGAGGTCCTTGAGCCGGTTGTGACACTCGTAGTACCTGCGCCGCAGGACGTTGCGCGAGAGCTTGCGCCTCCACACCGTCACGAGGTCCCTCAGCATCTCGCTCTCCGCGAGCGGCAGGCCTCGGGCGGCGGAGATCTCCGGGAGGACGTATTCCGTTGTCATCAAAGCAGCTTCGCCTTGCCCCTCTTCTTCTTCGCCGGCGCAGTGGCCGCCGCCCAGTAGGCGAGCAGCGCCGCCTCGACCGGCGCGGGGTCCGCGTCGTCGGTGGCGCCGAACACCCACGCGCCGGCGGACTGGTTCTTCTTGACGCAGCCGAGGGCCGACGCCGTGAGGTTCTCCTGGCCGAAGTGGGTCACGCCCCTGTTCGCCACGGCGTCGGCGAACATGGCCGTCGCCTCGACGAAGTTGCGCGGGGACGGCTCCTTCAGCACCCTCTTCGCCTGCTTGTCGCCCTGGAGCTCCGCCCTTACGATGGGGGCGCCCTGCACGCCGTACACGGCGATCGCCGAGGCGACGTCGGCGCAGCGCGCGAGCGTCCTGGCCACCTCCTTCGGGCGGCCCTTGGTGACGCCCGCCTTGACCACCTCGACGTGCACGGGCCTGCCGTCGCACCTGACGGCGACAGCCACGGCGTAGGTCCCGACGGCGCTGAAGGCCGCGGCGAAGAACCTCTCGCCGTCCGTCGGCTCCGTCTCGGCGCAGCGCGCCCAGTCGCCTGGGTCGATCGGCCTCTTCGCCGACACGACGCGGAAGTAGCCGAGGCGCTCGCGCGCGAAGCTCTCGGGCGCCATCGAGGCGAGCTTCGCCTCGATCGTCCTCTCGTCGATGCGGATGCCCAGGCCCGGGTTCGTCGCGTACCACCTCTCGTGGTCCGTGACGTCGCCGACCGAGTCGACGGCCCACTCGCTCCAGCAAGAGTAGGGCGAGCCGCCAGCGTGCGCCTCGGCGTGGATGCGGCTGAACACCTCGGCGCCGCACCCGGGGTCGGGCGGGGTGCCGAGGAAGATGCTCTGCGGGCTGCCGAGCGGGGCCGCGTCGTTGAGCGCCGAGAGGGCCTCGTACTGCTTGTCGGTGAGCTCCTGGGCCTCGTCGTAGATGATTGTGTCGCGCGTGTCCCCGCGGCCCGCCGAGTCCGTCCTGGTCATGCACTCGATCGCGGCGCCGCTCTTGAACTCGATCGCGCGGCGGCCGTTTCCCCTGATGACCTTCTTCACGAGCCTGTTCAGGTCGCGGAACGGCGCGTACGGGTCGTTCGCCTCGGTGCCGAAGAAACCCTCGGTGAGACGCTTGAAGACCTTCTCCGCCGTCTTGCTCTCGTGCGCCGTGTAGAGGATCGACTCGCCGAAGACCAGGACGCCGGGCATGATCCTGCCGACCACGATGCCCGTCTTGCCGTTCTGGCGGGGCGCCCCGACGCCGGCGGTGACGCAGAGCAGGCGGCCCTGCGCGTCGCGGGCGAGCCAGTCGTTCATGATGTACTGCTGCCAGGGGTCCAGCACGTAGCGGTACGCCTGGCAGAGCTCGACCGACAGCGGGCCGTGCGTCATGGCGTAGGGAGGGCAGACGTGGTAGGTCGGCACCTGCGAGCCGACCCTAGGAGGCGAGCCCGCCCTTGAACTTGTAGATGATTCCATTGAGCGGGCTCTCCTCGTCCTCGGCGCCGCCCGCGCCCCTCAGCTCGCGGCGCAGCTTCACGCCGTCGAGCACCGTGACGGCGAGCGCCTTGGTGTCGCGGCCGGAGTTGCAGCTGTCGAGGAGCTGGCAGCACTTGGCGACCACCGCCTCGACCGTCTTCTCGTCGTCGCCCTCCAGCCAGGCCCGCTCGATGGGGCCGGCTCGCCGGGGCGGCGGCCACGTCTCGCCGGTCAGGGTCAGCTGCTCGCTCATGGGCCGCTCCAAACGCAAAAGGCCCCTCGCGGGGCCATGTGGAAAATTTCATTGGGGGGATAAGGGCGCAATGC
>ERZ1034980.776-NODE-776-length-20949-cov-45.494113_pt1 | contig 20949 bp, 15 predicted proteins | sample MGYA00520622_ERZ1034980 | MGnify/ENA primary metagenome ERZ1034980 (study PRJEB33766, sample SAMN09781791) | gut metagenome | biome: gut microbiome | host: Homo sapiens | place: Madagascar | study: EMG produced TPA metagenomics assembly of the PRJNA485056 data...
GATGACAGGTGTGGTGAAGTTTGTTTTAAAAAGCTTTCCCATGATTCTCCCCTTTACATACAGGTCTATAGCTCAACGCAAAAATATGCTATAGTTACAGAACATTATAGCATTGAAGTCGACAATAAGATAGGGGAGAAAAACATGAGAAAAGAAGATACGATTCTGGTGATCGATATGCAGAAGGTCTACCAGCCTGGGAATCCCTGGGCCTGCGCGCACGTGAACGAGGCCGCGCAGCAGATCGCGACGCTCCTCGACCATGTGCTGGAGCTTCGCGACGCGCCGAGCGTCCTGCTGACCCGCTACATCGCGCCGGCAGACGAGGATGCGCAGGGCGTCTGGGCCGATTACAATCGCGAAAACCGTGCCATCAATGAGAATCCGGTCATGAACGAGTTCATCCCGGCGATCGCTCGCTACGTGGAGGAGTTCCCGTACATCGACAAGTGCACCTACAGCTGCTTCTCGAATGAGTACGTGCGTGTCGCTGCGGACCGCAGCATGGTGCACGGTGGACGTGTCGTCCTCACGGGTGTCGTGGCGGAGTGCTGCGTCCTCTCGACCTTCTTCGAGGGCACAGATGCCGGCTACCGCTTCGTGTATCTCACCGACGCCTGTGCCGGGGTGGATGCCGACAGCGAGCGCGCGGTACAGACGATCCTGCAGGGACTGAGCCCACTGCACGTCGAGCTCATGACGACCGCGGAGTACATCGCTGAAAGATGATGATTCCTGCCACAAAATTGTGATGAATAAGTGAGGTTTTTATGAATCAGCATAACGCGCGGACGCAGAGTGTCGCGGCGCTTTTCACAGAATACGTAGCGACGAATATCATCGGGCAGATCGGTATGTCCGCCTACATCCTGGTGGACACCTTCTTCATCTCCATCGCGGGCGGTGCGACCGGCATGGCGGCACTGAACCTGGTGCTCCCGCTCTATAATCTGATCTTCGCCTTCGGTGATATGTTTTCGGTGGGCTCGGCGACACGCTTCACGATCTGCCGGGCACGCAACGAGGACGAGGCAGACCGCTACTTTACGAACGCCATCGTATGGTCACTGATCTGCAGTATCCCGTTCATGCTGCTCGGACTTTTCTGTGTGCCGCAGATCCTGCAGCTCCTCGGTGCGGATGCGGCGGTCGCTGCGATGGGCATCCCGTATACCCGGATATTCATGATGTTTTCACCGCTCTTTATGCTGAACCGCTGTGTCAGCGCCTTCACCCGGAACGACGGTGCGCCGCGTACCGCGATGGTGGCCGTGTTCCTGAGCGGTGTCTTCAACATCATCTTCGACTACATCTTCATGTTCCCGATGAAGCTCGGCATCGCGGGTGCCGCCCTCGCCACCGGCATTTCCCCGATCGTGAGCTGTGCGGTCTGCGGAACACATATGTTTACGAAGAAGTGCTCGATCCGGATGACGAACTGGAAGCCGTCGTGGCGCATGATTCTGCAGGCCTCGCAGCTCGGGACCTCTGCATTCGTCGGCGACATCGCATCGGGCGTGACGATGCTGGTCTTCAATTTCCTGATCCTCTCGCTGACAGGCACGGTCGGCGTCGCCGCCTTCGGTGTGGTCTGCAACATTGCCCTCGTGGAAACGGCGGTCTTCGGCGGTATCGCGCAGGGTGCGCAGCCGCTCTTCAGTGACTTCTACGGACGGCGGATGACGAAGCAGGTCGGTGAAACGCTGCGGCTCGCGCTGATCTCGTCACTCGTGTTCGCACTCCTGTTCCTGCTCGTGTTCAACCTCTTCCCGGTGCAGATCGTGGAGATCTTCAACAGTGAGCAGAACCCGGACATGGCGCGGCTCGGTGTGCAAGGCATGCGGCTCTACTTCCTCGGCTACCTCTTCGCCGGCGTGAACATCGTCGGCGCGGGCTACCTCTCCGCGACGGAATCCGCGATGTGGTCCTTCCTCGTCTCGATCGTCCGCGGTATCGTGGCGATCATACTCTGTGCCCTCCTCATGGCGTGGCTCTTCGGCATGACCGGCATCTGGCTTGCCTTCACCGCCGCCGAAGCCCTCACCGCCGCGCTGCTCGTCGTCGCGCTGCGGAGGAGCAGAAGATAGGTAAACTTTCAGCCGGTGATTCTATAAACTGAATAATTGTAACCGTCCGGGTTCCCTGCCTTCACGGTTACGAAATGATTTTCAAGAGATGTCCAGACCGGGCGTCTCTTTACTTGCCTTTACTGCTTTAAAGTGCTATAACGATAGTTGTCTACTATCTTTCGGTCATAAGTGGAAAGGGGAAAATTATGAGTACTGAAAAGCAGAGTAAGTGGGAAGCCTATAAGCAGCCGGTGATTCTGATCGCCTGTGTGCTGGTGGGTGCGGTTCTCGGCATCGTGCTGGGCGACAAGGCAGCGTTTCTATATCCGATCGGTCAGATCTGGCTGAACATGCTCTTCGTTCTTCTGGTGCCGCTGATTTTCTTTTCGATTTCGAGCTCCATCGCCGCAATCGGGGATACGCGCCGTGTCGGAAAGCTTCTGATCATGACGATCGCGATCTTCATCATCACCGCCGCGATCGCGGGTACCATCATGTTCATCGTGACGGCGATCTTCAAGCCGGACACCAGCATCACGATCGAGACGACGAGTGCTGCCGTTGAAAGCGCAGAGCAGTCCATCGGCGACCAGATCGTCAACACCTTCACCGTCAGTGACTTCCCGGATGTCATCACCCGTGCGCACATCCTGCCGCTGATCGTATTTACCGTGTTCTTCGGCATGACCGTGTCGACTCTCGGTGAGAAGGGCCGTGCCGTTTCCGAGTGGCTCGCGAACATGTCCACGGTCTTCTACCAGATGGTCAACATCCTCATGAAGTTCGCACCGATCGGCCTCGCCTGCTATTTCGCAAACCTGACCGGTACCTACGGCCCGGAGCTGCTCGCCTCCTATGGTCGCGGACTCCTCATCTACTATCCGACGATGTTTGCGTACTTCTTCATCTTCCTCGGCCTCTATGCTTTTGTGGCTGCCGGACGCTGGGGCGTACAGCATTTCTTTAAGGAAATCTTCGTACCGGCCCTGACCTCGCTCGGTACCCGTTCTTCCGCCGCCGCGCTGCCGCTGCAGCTCCGTGCCTGCGACAACATGAACGTGCCGCGAGAGGTCTCCTCGGTCGTATGTCCGATGGGCGCGACGATGCACATGGATGGTGCCTGCCTCGCGACGGTCTATGAGATCGTGCTCTGCTGCGCGCTCTTCAATCATCCGCTGAACGGCCTCGGTGACTATGCGTATGCACTGGTGATCGCCGTCGCCGCATCCATCGCCGTGTCTTCCGTGCCGGGCGGTGGTGCCGCGATGGAAACCATGCTGATCTCGAGCTTCGGCTTCCCGAGTGCGGCCCTGCCGATCCTCATCATGATGACTCAGCTCTTCGACCCGGGCTGCACCCTCGTCAACTCCTGCGGTGACACCGTCGCGTCCATGATGGTCAGCCGCTTCCTCTATGGTAAGGAATGGTATAAGCGCGCCCCGGAAAAGGTATAGAAAGGGATTTTCTCATGTATCAGAATCGAAACTATCTGTTTCGGGATCCGGACGACAGTGCCGATCCCGCGAAGCGAATTTCCTATGTCGACACACTGGACATCTTCGTAGAGGGTGCCGAGCTGTATGGCGAGATCTATGTGCCCGGTGAGATCTATGAACGTCCGCTGCCGACCGTGCTGCTCGTGCATGGCTTTCCGGGCATCGTCTCGAGCGATGACCTCGCCCAGGCGCTCTGCCGTGCCGGCTTCCTCGTGATGCGCATGAATCACCGCGGAGCCTGGAACTCCGAGGGCAGCTATGCGATCTCCGGCTGCGTCACGGATGCCATCACGCTCGCGAAGTATGCGGCGAGCGAGGGCGCAGAGCGCTATGGTGCAGATCCGGAGCGGATCTTCTTCTGCGGACACAGCATGGGCGGCAACACCGTTCTCCAGGCGACGCGTGCACTTCCGTGGATCCGTGGTACCATCATGATGGCACCATATGACCTCGCTTATGCCTTCACGAAGCATGAGGAGCAGAGCCTCCGGGACATGATCGCATCCTCCGACGGCCGACTTCTCCGTCTCAACACAGAGGAAGAACAGAAGCGTGTTTTCCGGGATGCCGAGGCGCACTGGGAGACGTTTCACTTCACCCAGGCCGTGCAGGACATGAAGGATCGAAACCTTCTGATGATCGGCGGCATCCTCGATCAGGTCGCACCGGTACAGGAGATGATCGAGCCACTCTGGACCGAGCTCGAGAAGCTCGGTACCGCCGCAAACCACCGGAAGGTCTATCTCCCGGGTGACCATGGCTTCCAGAGCTGCCGCATCGCCCTCATCGAAACCATCGCCGACTGGCTGCTGGAGCTGATCTGAATTGCATTTTTGACTGTTTCTTCTTATCCGGAAGGTTGTTTGTGGACAGCCTGTCCGGATTTTCTTTTGTGGTTTTTCAGACCGGAACGATATCTCATCAGCATATAATGTGATTGCAGAATAGAAAAATGCAACAAGTTACAAAAATCCATTCTGATTTCTTGCTACCATATTGATTTTTGAAGTCTATCTGGACATAATAAAATAGAAAAGTGCAACATGTTGCAAAAATCTTTCGTAAGGAGATTTTGATATGGAGATTCGCAGAGATTTTTATTTGGATAAGTTGATAAAAAGAAAAAACAATGGACTGATTAAGGTGATTACCGGTATTCGTCGATGTGGCAAATCCTACTTATTGAATAATCTGTTTTATCATCACCTGCTGGAAAACGGAGTCGATGATGACCACATCATTCGCTTTGCCTTTGACTCAGCAGATGATCTTTATCTGATTGGCGAAAGTCTGATTCAGATTGAAAAGGAAAAGCGTGGAGTTGACCCCGAAAAGTTCATGGCATATATCCGTTCCAAAGTCGTAGGCGAAGGAATGTATTATCTGCTTCTTGATGAAATTCAGATGTTGGATTGCTTTGAAGCTGTTCTGAATGGTTATCTGCGCAAAGATAATATGGATGTATTTGTGACCGGAAGTAACGCAAAGCTCCTGTCCAAAGACATCGTCACCGAGTTTGCCGGTCGTGGCGACGAGATCCATATGTATCCTCTGAGCTTTGCCGAGTTTATGACCATTTATAACGGTGATAAATACATGGGATTATCTGAATATATGCTATATGGCGGTATCCCTCTGGTTGTTCTTCGGGAGGGAGCAAACGAGAAGGCAGTTGTATTACAGAATCTGTTCAATGAGATTTATCTTCGAGATATTACCAAACGTAACCGGGTGAAGAACATAGGAGAACTGGAAGATCTTTTGAACATTCTTTCCTCTGCCATTGGTTCACTGACCAATCCGGAAAAATTGAAGAATACTTTCAGGACGGTTAAGAAATCCAGAATTACTTCCGCTACCATTAAGAAATATCTGGATTATTTTGAGGATTCTTTCCTGATTGAATCAGCACAAAGATATGACATTAAAGGAAAGGATTATATCGAAACTCCAAAGAAATACTATTTTTCCGATCTTGGACTTCGCAATGCAAGAATCAATTTTCGCCAGTTTGAGCAAACCCATTCTATGGAGAACGTAATTTATAATGAACTTCGTATGCGTGGCTACAGTGTGGATGTAGGTGTAATCCCCATTGCAGATCGTGATCGGGACGGTAAAGTTATTCGCAAACAACTTGAGGTTGATTTTGTATGCAATCTTGGTTCGCTCAGATACTATATCCAGTCTGCATACTCGCTGCCAGATGAAGCAAAGCGCACGCAGGAAATCAGACCGTTCAGAAAGATTGATGATTCTTTCAAGAAAATCGTTGTTACCAAAGACATCGTTCAGCCATATTACGATGAGTATGGTATCCTGACTGTGAATATTTATGACTTCCTTCTGGATCCGCAGATACTGGAAAAATAAGTATGATCGCAGACGAATTCTTCATAAGATTCCGTATAGCACACTATGATTTACGAATAGTATAGCCTGAAGAATGTGCATAAAAATATCGATCATCGTGGTTGCTGTTCACTCGTGACCAGGCACAGGTAAGGCCGGACCGCTTAACTAATCTTAGTTGATACGGGCCGGCCTTTCTGGCAATGATGATTCAAATCTTTGTATAGGGCTCTGAAAGCAGAAAACACGCTGGCTTAGGTCAATGTCTCCGACCTTCCATCAGTCACATACCACGATGACCGTGCCTGGCGTGATGAGATCGTAGAGCGTTTTCGCGTTCTTCGGTGGCAGGTTGATGCAGCCGTGGCTGCCGCTCTTCAGATAGATGCTTCCGCCGAAGCTGGAGCGCCAGTTTGCGTCATGGAGACCGATGTTGCCGTTAAACGGCATCCAGTAGGCGACCGGAGATTCATAGCTCGGCTTGCCGGTCTGCGGATTGATGCGTCCGCGGAGGACACGGTCGCGCTGCTTGTACTTGAGGGCGAAGACACCGGTCGGGGTGGCACGGTCCGGATCGGTCGCGGTACCGGTCACGCACTTGCTGTCCCAGACGCAGTTGCCATCCTGATAGAAGTAGACATGCTGGGAGGAGATATCGATTTCCACGAAGGTCTTTCCCCACTGCGGCATCTCAGTCTGCACAGCGCGGGAGGCGTACACCGGCTCACGGGTCACGGACTGAAGGCTCTGGATGTTCGCAATCAGGGCTTCGGTTTCCTTCGTCTGATCGATGTGCCAGCCATAATTCGTCTGGATGGACTTCATCGTGCCGTCCGCACTCTGCCAGGTCTGTGTACCGGCCGGGGTATCATATTTATTCCGGAGCCCCTGCACGTAGTCGGCCACCTTCGCCGCATCGACGGATACAGTCAGGCCCTGACTGCCATTTACCCAGGATGCGATCGTCAGGCCATCGAGGACTTCTGTCTGATTGTTCGGCATCTGGTAGGTGACGCTCATGCCGTTCACGGTGGCGAGCTTCTGACCGATGACCATGGCCTCCGCCGGTGATACGGTGCCCTGGTTGATCGAATTCATATCGATGGATGCACCGCTGCTTCCTTGACTGTTCTGCGCCCCGTACATCGCCTCATACTGCGCGTTTGCCGCTGCCGCCGCCTCCCGCGAGCTGCTCGCCGAAAAGCCAGGCCCTGCATACGCGGTCAGCTGTAGCATCGCGCTCATCGCCACAACCGCCGCCAGATACTTCTTCATGCTCTTTCTCATACATTCACCCTCCAAAAACTTCCGGGAACGTCATATACTCGTGAAAACGGATTTCACCAGCCCCTGCGATGGACAGCAAAAGCCGTCTACGATTCGGGACACGTATCACGCGAAGTTCACTATCTCTATGTTAGCGAATCCGAACGGAAAATGCTATAGAGAGAAGCTTACCGATTCTTACGATATTATTAGGTATTCGGTAATAGTTCAGCCTCTCTTGCAAAAACGATAAAAAGTATTAAAGTATTCACATATTCAAAATCTGACTGTTATTCGATAGTGCTCTCGAAAATGAGGTGACATTTATGATGGGAAACGAAGCTGGGGTGAAAATAGAAGAGATGCTGTGCCAGCTGGCCGATGCGACACGTATCGACGGAGAAATCTGGCGTGCAGCGTATACCCCGGAAGACAGAATCGCGAAGAACATCCTGCGTGGGTGGATCGAAGATCTGGGGCTGGAATACAGAGAGGATGCGATCGGGAACGTGTATGGGCGGCTTCCGGGGACAGAGCCAGGTACCGTACTGACGGGATCCCACCTGGATACTGTAAAGAACGGTGGAAAATATGATGGCGCACTGGGCGTTGTGACCGGTGTAGCCGCGCTGGGATACCTCAAACAGTCGGGCTACGTTCCGAAGCACAGCCTGGAAGTGGTTGGTCTGATGGAGGAAGAGGGCAGTCGTTTCGCTTCCGGCTGTCAGGGGAGCCGTGCGATCTGTGGCACGCTGAAAGAGGAGGATCTTGAGGAAGTCGGCCGTGATGGCGTCACACTTCGGGAAGCACTGTTATCTGCCGGGTATCAGCCGGAAGCGCTGAAAAGCGCGGAACGTGACGATATTCGAGCGATCGTTGAGCTGCATATCGAACAGGGACCGGTGCTTGAAAGTGAGCAGAAGCAGATCGGTATCGTGGACGGCATCGTCGGAATCATGGACTATGAGCTGACCATTCAGGGAAGCCAGAACCATGCAGGCACCACCTCGATGCCGTTACGGCACGATCCGGTGGTGGCTGCTGCGGAATTTATCACAGAGTCTACCCGTCAGATGATGGAGCAGGCCCCTTCTGCCACCCTGACCTATGGCATGCTGCAGGTATTTCCTGGGATGCAGAACGTCATCGCAGATCGAGTGAATCTGAGCATCGATATGCGCGATGGCAGCGAAGAGGCACTGCTTCAGGATGAAGTGATTCTGAAGCGTGCGCTGGCATCCATCGAACGCCAGGGCTTTAAGACCCGGCTTAGCAAGAACCATTGTCTGGCGTCCGCACAGATGGATCCGAACGTGATTCAGGTGATCGAGCGGCACTGTGAAGAGAAACACCTGGCGTACAGGCATATGAACAGCGGTGCCGGTCACGACTCGATGGTATTCGGAAAGCATTTCCCGACCGCGATGATTTTCGTGCCGAGTATCGGAGGTATCAGTCATAATCCGGCAGAAGCCACCGCTGCAGCGGATATACAGACTGGCTTTGAACTGCTGTGTGACGTGTTAAAAGAATTATCATGAGCACTGTTGTGCCTATCCGATTTCCTTCAGGATCTCAGCTTCATGATTCTTTGCAAAATCGCTGAGCGTATAGGAACGGATACGCTGGTTTACGAGTTGCGGAACGATTCAAAATTCCATTATTTCTCCACTATTTTTACAGTATTTTCCATTATTTCTCCACTATTTTTCCTTAAGGGGCTATGGAGTATTCTTCTATATAGCTTTGATAGGCTACCTCTCCGCTGCCCCTGGCAAAACGTTACTGTTCACTCGTGACACGGCGGATGGCAGCCGGAGGTTCGAAACTTATATGAATCCAGTCGCCTTTTCGACTGGATTTTCTGCTTGCAGGAGGTACATTTTCGGCAGACGACAGGGACGTCATCAAAATCTTCAAATCAGTTGGCTTTAACGCCGCGCAGTGCTAAAATGCTACCTATGTATGTTTCCGCACAGGGCGGAGAAAAACCAGGAGGACGATCATGCTGAATTTTGCAAGTGATTATACAGAGGGCTGCCATCCGAAGGTGCTGGAGGCACTGACACGGACGAACATGGAGCAGCTGACGGGCTACGGTACCGATATCTACAGTGACCGTGCGAAGGAGAAAATCCGCGCATTTATCGGACATCCGGAGGCGGAAATCTTTTTCCTGACCGGTGGCACGCAGACGAACCAGACGGTGATCGATACGACGCTTCGGATGTACGAGGGTGTGGTCGCTGTGCAGTCCGGTCATGTCAACTGTCACGAGGCGGGTGCCATCGAGTTCACGGGACACAAGGTCCTGGCGCTTCCGAGCCACGACGGCAAGATGGATGCCGCAGAGCTCGACCACATGGTGGTCGCGTTCTATGCAGACGGCGACCACGATCACATGGTGTTCCCGGGCATGGTCTACATCAGCCATCCGACCGAGTACGGCACGCTCTACCGGAAGGCCGAGCTCAAGGCGATCGCCGAGGTCTGCCATAAGTGGAAGCTTCCGCTCTTCCTCGACGGCGCACGTCTCGGCTACGGACTCATGAGCCGCGACACGGACGTAACGATCGAAGACATTGCCCGACTCACGGATGTGTTCTACATCGGTGGCACGAAGGTCGGCGCACTCTGCGGCGAGGCCGTCGTGTATCCGCACGGCGGGGCACCGAAGCAGATGGTGACGATGATCAAGGAGCATGGCGCACTGCTCGCGAAGGGCCGCCTCAACGCCGTGCAGTTCGACGCGTTGTTCACCGACCGGCTCTACACGGAGATTTCGGTCAATGCCATCGACCGCGCAGAGGAGCTCAAGGCGGTTTTCCGTGACCGCGGATACGCGTTTTTCCTGAACTCTCCGACGAACCAGCAGTTCGTGATCCTGCCGAAGACGACGCTCGAGGCGCTGAAGGCGCGGGACGTCATCTGCACCCCATGGGAGCCGTACGGCGAGGACCAGATGGTCGTCCGCTTCTGCAGCTCCTGGGCGACCACGAGCGCACAGGTCGCTGCCCTCGCGGAGATTCTCGACGAAGTGAAGTAATAAAAAACCGGAAGGCAGTGCAGAGCTATCTTCCGGTTTTGAGGTTTATAAACATGGATCCACGGTTCTACAGGCGGGAATCTATCAGCACCCGTCGTCAGAAGAGTCTATTTCGGCGGTCCAGAAAAGGCGGGAGGAATCGATATCCTCCCGCCTTTCAGTTTCTGATTTCACTTTCCGAGAATCGCGTCGCGAAGCGGTGCAGCGATCTTCTCGAGATCGGCCTCGTCAGTGATCTTATTCATGTTCGGATCCATCGCGAAGGTGCCGCCCCACTCGAACTGATCCTTATACTTCGGAACGAGGTGCATATGAAGATGGCAGCCCGTGTCGCCGTACATACCGTAGTTCAGCTTGTTCGGGTGGCATACCGCATGAATCGCATTGGCAACCGTTACGACATCCGCGATAAACGCTGCGCGATCGGCCTCGCTGAGCTCCAGCATCTCAGATACGTGGTGCTTCGATGCCACGATGCATCTGCCCGGATGGCTCTGCTCCTTGAAAAGATAAACGGTGGAAGCCGGAAGCTCACAGATCTCATAACCGAACTTCTTTACCAGCTCACCTTTTGCGCAGTACGCACAGTCTGGATGTTCTTTCGCCATATCTGCCATAACAAAATCCTCCTTTTTTATGCCAATGCTGTAGACCAGCACGCTTATGTTCTTCTTTACGATTATATCACCGATGACGCAGTATGGAAAGCGCTTACATGGCGATGTAGAAACGTAACAGTCTGGCCATTACTGTTCACTCGTCAACCGGCCCCTCTGCCTGATCAGTACACCTGTGAACGGTAACTCTGCCGCGCTGGAATACTGCTCAATTTTCAGACGATCATCGCGCGCGGCCCGGAAATTTCAACTGGCGAACAGGGTGAAATAGATGAAGATGGATGGCACTATCTAATAACCGGTTAATTTTGAAATCGTGGATATTTTTAGCACCATCTATCATTTTTATGCGCAGAGCTAAAATATCCACGATTTCGAAATAAGGAGCTTATTGGATAGTTTTCTGCGAAATCGGGCATACGCATATATGCGTACCATCGAATAATCCTCGCTTTTAAAAATAGTGGATATGTATTTCTGGCTTCAGAGAAGAGTTTCTTTCGGCAGATATCCAATAACACTTCTTTTTATAAATACTGGATACGCGAGCCCGGATTCCTCTTAGGAAATAAGGTTTTTCGTATCCAGTATTTTTGAAATCGCCTAAGAGTGGATAGTTTGCAGCCGCCTGTCATGCTTACAGGCAAAAAACATATCCAGTATTTTCATAATCAAACCATATTGGATAGGAACGTTAGCCAGGGGCTACGAAGGGGCGGCAACGGAGGCCATACGTAGAGAACGTGTGAAATCAAGCCGGGTCCCCTTAGCGGCACTTGGTACATTTTCCTTAGCACCCTCTGCAACGCTGAGTTTTCATAAAGAAAACTCAGTGATTGCAGAGGGCCTAGTGCCGCTTAGGGTCCCCGGCTTAGATTGAACCGGTCTCGGAGTACTGTGCCTCCGTTGCCGCCCCCTCCGTCCCCTGCCTGAACAGTATCCGATGTTTTGCAGCCGACTGAATGTTTACCTGCCGCGCGGAAATACTGCTTCGCTTCCCCTCTTATTGAAAACCCCTGCATAACTTGGTACAATAAGACGATGCATTATCGACACTTTACGAACCCTTCGAAAAGGTTCATGATATAGAAAAGAAAGGAGCAGTGAGGATGAAACTCCGTACGTTTTTCCTGACGGCGGCAGCCTGTGTGATGCTGTCCGCGATGAGCGCGATGACGGCGCTGGCGGCCGGGATCAGCACGGTCCGCATCGATCTGGCCCCGGAAGAGGAGAGCAGTATGACCGCCGGCGATATGTCGAGCGGCGAGGAGCCGGCGACCTACGATCATCTCTACTTCGTGTATGATTACAGCACCTCCGGCGACCGCACGAAGCCGGGCAAGTCCTACACCTACACGATCGAGGTCCATCCGATGACGGGCAATACCTTCACCGAAACCTGTGCGGTCGAGGTCCTCGGCGCGACGAAGGTCGAGATGCTGAGCCGGAACGAAAACGCGATCCGCCTCCGCTGCGCCACCTACCCGTTCTACGTACTGAAGAATCCGACCGGCTTCGAGCATAACGGCGATGAGATCAGCTGGGATAAGGTAAGCTACGCGACGAAGTATAACGTCTATATCTACTGGACGGACGCAGAGGGTGATCATCATGAAAATAAAACCTCGGTGACCGGTCCGAAGCACGCGGTCAATGTCTCCGGCTACAACTCAGGTGGCCGCTCGGTCGACCACATCTCCGTGCAGGCCGCGGCCTCCGGCGATGGAGGCGGTTTCATGGCGAAGTCCATGTTCGTCTGTGATGATGCGACGATCGACGGTGACAAGACCGAGTCCGACTACAGCTTCTCGATCCCGACCGCGCGTTCCAACGCGATCGTCACGAGCACATCGACCGTCAAGGTGAAGAACAACGCGGAAAAGATTTTCGGCCCGGGCTTCAACCTCCAGCAGGGCAGTCCGGCGAGCACCCTGAATCCGACCGGTGTGACCGGCACGGGCAGCGGACAGTGGATGCAGTACATGAATAAGTGGTACTACATCGCCGGCAATCAGTTCCTGACCGGCTGGATCTGTCCGGACGGCCTCAACTGGTATCTCATGGGATCGGACGGCGCGATGCTGACCGGCCTCCAGCGTGTGGATGGCCGCTGGTATCTGCTGAATACGACACAGGGCGCCACCTACGGCGCGATGCTCCATGGCTGGTGGAAGATCAACGATAAGTTCTACTACTTCAACCAGCTGCACGACGGCACCTTCGGGGCGATGCTGACGAACACGACCACCCCGGATGGTCTTCACGTCGGCGCAGACGGCGCGTGGCTCGGATATTAATAAATAGTTACAGTTTAGGCAGGAGCCCGGAGGGGCGGCGACGGAGGCCATACGTAGAGAACGTGTGAAATCAAGCCGGGTCCCCTTAGCGGCACTTGGTACATTTTCCTTAGCACCCTCTGCAACGCTGAGTTTTCATAAAGAAAACTCAGTGATTGCAGAGGGCCTAGTGCCGCTTAGGGTCCCCGGCTTAGATTGAACCGGTCTCGGAGTACTGTGCCTCCGTTGCCACCCCTCCGGGGACCCCCCGACTTGAATTGTTACAATAAAAGAGAGGAAGTAAAGTAAAATGAAAAAAACGGCACTGGTAATTATGGCGGCAGGTCTGGGATCCCGTTTCGGCGGTGGTATCAAGCAGCTGGCGAAGCTGGGACCGAGTGGTGAGATCATCATGGATTACTCCATCCACGATGCACTGGAAGCCGGATTTGACGAGATCGTGTTTATCATCCGTAAGGATATCGAGAAGGATTTCCGCGAAATCATCGGCGACCGTGTCGAGAAGATCGCGAAGTGCAAGTATGCCTTCCAGGAGATCGACAAGCTGCCGGAGGGCTATAGTGTACCGGAGGGCAGAAAGAAGCCATGGGGTACCGCGCATGCACTGATCCAGGTGCGGGATCTCATCGACTGCCCGTTCGCCGTCATCAACGCGGACGACTTCTATGGCCGTGAGGGCTTCAAACTGATTCATGACTACCTCGTAAATACCATGGACGAGGATGCACCGGCCTTCGATATGTGCATGGCCGGCTACATCGTGGGAAACACCCTGTCCGATCACGGCACTGTCAACCGTGGTGTCTGTGTGATGGGCGAGGGCGGCTATCTCCACGAGATCGACGAGACCTACGACATCGCGAAGCAGGCGGATGGAAAGCTCATGGGTAAGGATGGCGATGGAAATCCAGTCGAGGTCAATGGCAATGCGATCGTTTCCATGAACATGTTCGGTCTTCCAGAGAAGTACCTGGATGTCCTCATCGAGAACTTCCCGGCATGGCTCGACGAGCACGGTCAGGAGATGAAGAGTGAGTACCTCCTTCCGGCGGAGCTTTCGAAGCTGATGCTCGCAGGTCAGGCGACGGTCAAGGTACTGAAGGATCATGACCGCTGGTTCGGCGTGACGTACGCAGAGGATAAGGAAGCCGTGCAGCAGTCCTTACAGGAGCTCGTAGATCAGGGCGTATATCCGCACAGCTTATATTAAAAAACATGGCAGATATTGAGAGAGAAAATCGAAAACAGGAGCTGCGCCGTCGCGTCGTCGATACGAAGGAGCTGCTGCAGCAGGAGGCGGAGCAGGCTGAGGAGAAGGGGAAGCGGAGACGTCGTCGTCGCCGCCTCCTCGTTTTTCTCGTCGTCGTACTGGTGCTCGGCGCGCTTGTGGCGGGTGCAGTATATATGATGAAGCGGCCGTATACAGGCTTTTCACAGAACTGGCGAAACAGCTTCACTGGGGAAAACGGCGTGAGTGAGTCGGACTATGAGGACTATGAGATCTTCGGCGACGGCTTTCTGAAGGTGACCCGCGATGGTGCGACCTATATCGATTCGTCGGGGAAGACCATCTGGAATCAGTCCTACGAGATGAACAGTCCGTATGTGTCCATCAGCGGAGACTACTGTGCGATCGCCGATCAGGGTAAGACCGCGATCTATATCATGAATAAGACCGGTACCACCGGACAGGCAGAGACGAATCTGCCGATCACGAAGATTTCGGTGGCCGGCACCGGCGTCACCTACGCACTTCTCGAGGATTCGAAGGCGAGCTATATCACCGTCTTCTCGAAGGAGGGTGCGGCGCTGGATATTTCCATCAAGTCGGTGCTCGACGGTGACGGATATCCGGTGGACATCGCCGTTTCGCCGGATGGCACGGAGCTGATCGCTTCCTTCGCCTCCATCGAGAACGGAACGATCCAGAATAAGGTCATCTTCTATAATCTGAGTGAAATCGGCCAGAACGCCGGCAGCAACCGTGTCGTGGGCGGCTTCACCGATGATTTCAGCGGACATCTCGCCGGCCGGGTGCACTTTTCGGACGATACGCATGCGCAGGCCTTCTATGATGGCGGCATCGCGTTCTTCAGTACGAAGGTGCTGACGAGCCCGGAGCTCAGCCAGAAGGTTGAGATCGAGCAGACGATCCAGGCGATTAGCTATGCGGACGACTATATCGGCGTCATCACGGATAACAGCGATTCGGAGACCTCCGCGGATCCGTACATGCTGACGGTATACCGGCTGAACGGGCAGACCGTGTTCTCGACGCCGTTCCAGCTGAACTATACAAACTTCGATATCGATCAGGACAGGGTCCTGGTTTATAATAATACCACGCTCCAGCTTTACGACATGAGCGGCACACTGAAGTACAGCGGCAACATCGATACCTCGATCTCCAGAGCGCGGGTAGCGCGTGGAGTGAGAAATCCGCTGGGCCTCGATCTGCTCATCGGAAGTGCGGGCGCGATGGAATCAGTAAAGCTGAAGTAGCAGGAGGGGGCTCATATGAATCAGTATTGTGTAGGTGTTGATGTAGGCGGAACGACGGTGAAGTGCGGTATCTTCACACTCACCGGTGTTCTGATGGATAAGTGGGAGGTTCCGACCCGTAAGGAAGAGGATGGAAAGTATATCCTTCCGGATGTCGCAGATGCGCTGAAGAAGCGCCTCGAGGAGAAGGGCATCGAGCTCACGGACATCGAGGGCATCGGTATCGGTGTGCCGGGTCCGGTCGAGCCGAACGGCTATGTGCATGTCTGCGTCAACCTCGGCTGGCATGATCACTGGCCGGCGAAGGAGATGCAGAAACTGATGGGCGGAAAGATCCGCTGTGCCGTCGGAAACGATGCCAATGTTGCCGCCCTGGGCGAGATGTGGCAGGGTGGCGGTAAAGGCCACGATAATCTCGTGATGGTGACCCTCGGCACCGGTGTCGGTGGGGGACTCATCATCGACGGTCAGATCATCGCAGGCGTTCATGGCGCCGGCGCAGAGATCGGCCATATCCAGGTGCGTGACGGTGAGCAGGAGGCCTGCAACTGCGGTGGCCACGGCTGCCTCGAGCAGGTGGCCAGCGCGACCGGCATCGTCCGTGAGGCGAAGCGTAATCTCGCGGCGAGCGATGAAGCTTCCACGATGCGTGCGTTCGGCGATGCGCTGAGTGCCCGTGATGTCTGCGACTGTGCGAAGGCTGGTGATCCGCTCGCGGTGAAGACCATCGACACCAGCATGTACTACCTCGGTCGCGCCCTCGCGACCATCTCCATGGTGGCGGATCCGGAGATCTATGTCATCGGCGGCGGTGTTTCCAGAGCCGGTCAGTACCTGATCGACCTCGTGAAGAAGCACTATGCAGACTACACGCCGATCCTCACGAAGAAGGCAGACATCGTGCTCGCCACCCTCGGCAACGACGCCGGCATCTATGGCAGCGCGAAGCTCGTGCTGACGAACTAAAGTGAAACGATCCTTATTTGTAAAATTTATCGTGGCGTATATCGTCTTCGGTGTGCTGGGCTTCATGGTCGTGGCGATCCTGTCCTCCGGACTCACCTACCGCTACCTGATCCGGGAGCGGGCGAACAGTCTCTACAGTGAGGCGACACTGATCTCCTCGACCTATTCCGAGACGGGAAATCTGAACCTGAGCACCGACGCGGTGAGTCAGCAGCTGAAGGCGGTCTCCACCTTTCTCGATGTCGACATCTGGATCGTGGACCGAAACGGAAAGGTGCTGAGCGACACCGCGGAGGATGCACATAAGAACATCGAGATCCCGGATTTCGACAGCACGATGACCGGCCTGCGTTATAAGCTCGGCCGCTATCACGATCTGTATCCGGCCGAGGTCCTCTCGGTTATGGCACCGGTGACCCGTGGCTACACGACCGGCGGCTATGTTCTCATCCATGAACCGGTCGAAAACATCGTCGCTTCACAGAACGACATCCTGAACATCGTCTACCTCACGGCGCTCATCATCTTCATCCTGTCGCTGCTGATCATGGCCGTCTTCTATGTCATCGTCTACCGCCCGCTGAAGCGCATCACGGAGGGCGCCACGAAGTATGCCGCCGGCGACTACCACTATAAGATCACGACGAACTCGGAGGATGAGATGGGCTACCTTGCGGAGACCCTGAACTTCATGTCGGATGAGATCTCGAAGTCGGACGACTATCAGAAGCAGTTCATCGCGAACGTCAGCCATGACTTCCGCTCTCCGCTGACCTCCATCAAGGGCTACCTCGAGGCTATCCTCGACGGTACGATCCCGGAGGAGCTGGAGCCGAAGTACCTCATGCGCCTGATCTCCGAGACGGAGCGTCTTACGAAGCTGACGCAGTCAATGCTGAGTCTGGGCACCCTGGATAAGAAGGGCTTCCTCAGCCGGACGAACTTCGATGTAAACCGCGTGATCCGTGACGTCTGCGCGAGCTTCGAGATGACCTGTCAGAAGAAGGAGCTCGTCTTCGAGCTGACCTTCGCCGAGAAGAAGGAGATGGTCTACGCGGACTACAGTAAGATCCAGCAGGTGCTCTATAACCTGATCGATAACGCGCTGAAGTTCAGTAATCCGAAATCCTCGATCGCGATCCGCACCGGCATCCGCGGCCAGAAGGTCTTCGTCTCCATCAAGGACACCGGCATCGGCATCCCGAAGCGCGACCTCGCGAAGATCTGGGACCGCTTCTATAAGGCGGACCAGTCACGCGGCAAGGACAAGCACGGCACCGGCCTCGGCCTCAGCATCGTGAAGTCCATCATCACCGCGCACGGTGAGAACATCGACTGCGTCTCCACCGAAGGTGTCGGCACCGAGTTCACCTTCACACTGCCGCAGGCCAGCTACGATGTGCCAGAGACATAATAATAGAACCCCGGAGGGCCGGCAGCAGATGCACAGTACATCTGCTGCCGGCCCTCCGGGGTTCTGTTTATCATATCACTCTGAACTTGTAGCCGATGCCCCAGACCGTAGAGATCTCCCAGTCCGGATTCCCCGGCAGCTTCTCGCGCAGCCGCTTGATGTGCACATCGACCGTCCGGGAATCCCCGGCGAACTCATAACCCCAGATGTGATCGAGGAGCTGCTCTCGCGTGAAGACCTGATTCGGTGAGGACGCCAGGAAGTAGAGAAGCTCGAGCTCCTTCGGCGGCATCTCCACGACATGACCACTGTAGTAGACCGCGTAATTCGACTTATTGATGATGAGATCCTTATACTCGATGTAGTCACCATTCCGGTAGGCATCGAGCATATCCGTCGCATGCGCCCGCGCGTCCGAAGCGCCGGTACCACCGCGATGCAGCTGTCCGGTCTGCCCGTTGTAGGTGTACAGCTCGCCGGAGCCGCTGTCGCCCTCAGCGTACGCCCGGAAGGTGATATTGCCATCCGCATCCGTCGGAAGCCCTGTCGTATCGAGGAAGCCTGCACCCATCCGTGCCTGCGGTGAAGCCGCGCCGACCCCGCCGTTTTTCGCAAAGCCCGCAGCACCATTCATCGTGAAGCCCGCAGCACCATTCATCGTGAGTCCTGCGCCTGCCTTCGCCTGCTGGGCGGAGAGTGCGGCATCGACGGCAGCATTGACCTGCGCCTGGGCCTGCTGGTAGCGACGAAGCACCGCCTTCACCCGCGCCACGAGCTCCTTCGACTCAAACGGCTTCACCATGTAGTCGTCCGCGCCGAGCTCGAGCCCGAGCACCTTATCGAAGGTCTCGCCCTTCGCCGACAGCATGATGACCGGCACCTGCGAGCTCGCCCGGAGCCGCCGGCAGACCTCATAGCCATCGATGCCCGGCAGCATCAGATCCAGAATCACGAGATTCGGCTGGTATTCCGGAAAGAGCTGCAGCGCCTCCTCGCCATCCGCGGCGCAGCGCGTATCAAACATCTCCTTTTCGAGATAGAGGGAGATGAGCTCCGAAATCGAAGCGTCATCATCCACGATCAGAATTTTCTGTTTCTCCGCCATCCGGCTTTCCTCCTCGTTCTTAAGCCAATGCTTCCGATGCTGCCGCAGGCACCCGTCCGCCGGTGTTTCTTCACCGGGCACGCCTGTGCGCATCGATCGCAGGCACTCGCGCGCCCTTACTTCTTAAACATGACGATCGTGACACCATCCTGGCCCTCGCCGAACTCGCCGAGGCGGAAGGAATCCACGTATTTCAGCTTCTTCAGCTGTGCATGCACCGCCTTTCGGAGCACGCCGGTACCACGTCCATGGACGACACGGACCTGCGGCAGATGCGCGAGGTAGGCGTCGTCGAGGTACTTCTGCAGCTCCGGGATCGCCTCTGCGGTAGTCTGGCCGATGAGATTGATCTCCGGAGAGATGCTCATCGTTTTCTGCATGCGGATGTTGCCGGCGTGGGACTTCTTTCCCTTCTTCGTCGGCTCGAGACCAGGGCCGGATACCTTTCCGATATCCACGAGCTCGATATCACGCACCGATACCTGGGTGCGGATGATGCCGGCGGTGACATAAAGCTTGCCATTGCGATCCGGCAGCGTTGATACCGTGGCGTTCAGGTTCATCGAAGCCACGTGGACAGTGTCGCCGATCCGGAGGCTCTTCGCGGATACCGGCTGGGCCGGTCCCTTCACCTTCTGTGCAGCGGAGAGACTCGCCTGGGTCTCCCGCAGCTTCTTATTCAGCGTGGAGCGGGTCTGGTCGGCCTCGAAGACCGCCGCACCGTTCTGCTCCTGCTTCCGGAGCTCCTTCACGATGGCGTCCGCTGTTTCCTTGGCATCCGCCAGGATCTGTGCGGCTTCCTCACGGGCCTTCTGCAGGATCTTGTCACGGCCCTTCTCGACGCCGCGGGAGTTCTCCCGCGCACGGCGCTTATACTCCTCGATCTCCGCCTTATAGCGTGCGATCTCCTCGCGCTCCCGCTCGACGGTCACGCGGCTCTCCTCGAGACTCGCGATGACATCCTCGAACTTGACATCCTCGTTCTCGAGGCGGCTCTTCGCATCCTCGATGATGTAGGATGGCAGGCCCAGCTTCTGTGAGATGGCGAAAGCATTGGACTTACCAGGCACACCGATCAGCAGACGATAGGTCGGGCTCAGGGTGTTCACGTCGAACTCGCAGCTCGCGTTCTCGACACCCTCGGTGGAGAGGGCATAGACCTTGATCTCTGCGTAGTGGGTGGTCGCGACGGTCCGTGTCTTCATATTATGAAGGAAGTTGAGGATCGCCATCGCGAGCGCCGCACCCTCGGTCGGATCGGTACCGGCACCGAGCTCATCGAAGAGACAGAGACTGTGGCTGTCTGCCTCGCTCAGGATACGGACGGTGTTCGTCATGTGCGCGGAGAAGGTCGACAGATTCTGCTCGATGGACTGCTCGTCACCGATGTCGGCGAAGATCTCCTCGAACACACCGAGCTCCGAGCCCTCGGCTGCCGGGATGAAGAGACCGGACTGGCCCATCAGCTGGAAGAGACCGATGGTCTTCAGACACACGGTCTTACCACCGGTGTTTGGTCCCGTGATGACGAGAAGATCGAAGTCCTTTCCAAGGTACACCGTGATCGGCACGACCTTCTTCGGGTCGATCAGTGGATGACGGCCCTGCAGGATGTTGATGTAGTAGTGATCGTTCAGCACCGGACGGGTGGCCCGCATGGAGGCTGCCAGCTTCGCCTTCGCGAAGACGAAGTCGAGGTGCGCGAGGATCTCGATGTTTCGACGGATCTCGTTCGTGTAGGGCATCAGGGAGCCGGACAGGGTGTCCAGGACCTTCTCGATCTCCTTCTTTTCGTCGGCCTCGAGCTCACGGATGTCAT
>ERZ1034980.782-NODE-782-length-20840-cov-86.776425_pt1 | contig 20840 bp, 13 predicted proteins | sample MGYA00520622_ERZ1034980 | MGnify/ENA primary metagenome ERZ1034980 (study PRJEB33766, sample SAMN09781791) | gut metagenome | biome: gut microbiome | host: Homo sapiens | place: Madagascar | study: EMG produced TPA metagenomics assembly of the PRJNA485056 data...
CCTTCGAACTGCATTCGATAGTAACGGGCATAGGTGCCGCCACGGGCGAGAAGCTCCTCGTGCGTGCCACGCTCCACAACGCGACCATGCTCAACGGTCGCAATCTCATCGGCATGCTTAATGGTCGAGAGACGGTGAGCGATGATGATTGTGGTACGGCCGCGTGCCAGCTCTTCGAGTGACTCCTGCACCGCCTCCTCGCTCTCGTTATCCAAAGCACTCGTCGCCTCGTCCAAAATCAGGATCTTGGGGTTCTTGAGAAACACGCGCGCGATGGCAACGCGCTGTTTCTGTCCGCCCGAAAGACGGCTGCCGCGCTCGCCCACGACCGTGTCATAGCCCTGTGGAAGCGACTCGATAAAGGCATCGATGTTGGCACGACGGGCGGCCTCGGCGATCTCTTCTGCCGTAGCGCCCGGCTTGCCGTAGGCGATGTTCTCGCCGATTGTTCCGTCAAACAGGTAGACATCCTGCTGCACCAGGCCGATGGCGCGGCGCAGGCTCTGCTGCGTCACATCGCGCACGTCCTGGCCGTCGATGCTAATGGATCCGGCAGCCACGTCATAAAAGCGCGGCAGCAGCGAACAGGTCGTGGACTTGCCACCGCCCGAAGGGCCAACCAAAGCGATGGTCTGCCCGGGCTTGATGGACAGATTCATATGGTCGATAACGGGACGCTCTTCGGCATCGCCCTCGCCCAGCTCAACGTCCTCGTAGTTAAAGCACACGTCGTGATAATCCACGGCGCCGGCGGTCACCTGCAGATCCGTGGCGCCCGGCTTGTCCTGGATATCCGGCGCGGTCGAGAGCACCTCGTCCATACGCTTAAAGCCAGCGATGGCCTTCTGATACATTTCGGCCGAATTGACGAGTGTCTCGAGCGGCGTGCAGAACAGCGAAATATAGAGCGCGAAGGTTGCCATATCGACCGCCTGCAGCTGTCCCTGGGCGACCAGCCAGCCGCCCAGCAGTACCACGATCACATAGAGCACACCCGAGAGCAGGCCATACGTCGCAGTATAGACGCCCATGGCGTGATACATGTTCTCCTTGGACGAAAGATAGCGATTGTTGGAGGCGCGGAACTTGAAGCGCTCGGTCTCCTCATTGGCAAAGCTCTTGACCACGCGCATACCCGCCAGCGAATCCTGCAGCTGCGCATTGATGCCGCTGATCTTTTTGCGGTTGTCGCTAAAGACCTCGCGCATGCGCATGTTCTGCCAAAACATGATGACCGCAAACGCCGCCGTCACCACGGCCATAGCGAGCGCCAGCACCGGGGCGATGGTAAAGAGGATCACAAACGAGCCGATAATCTCGATGCCGCAGATGATGATCCACTCGGGCACGTGGTGTGCCGCCTCGCAGATATCGAACAGGTCGTTGACCACGCGGCTCATCATATCGCCCGAGCTGTTGCGGTCAAAGTACGCAAAGCTAAAGCGCTCATACTGGTCAAACAGGTCCTCGCGCATCTTGGACTCCATGCGCGCGCCCATCACATGGCCCCAGTAGCTCACAAAATAGCGGCAGGCGCAGCGGACGGCATACATCAGCACCAAGCCCACCGCAATCATGCCGAGCGCCTGCATAATGGCAGCCTGACCCTGGGTAAACAACCCGCCGGTCAGATTGCGCAGAATAATAGGAAACGCAAGGTCAATGGCGGCAAGCACCAGAGCACAAACAGTATCAGCAACAAAAAGCCCCATCTGGGGCTCGTAATACGAGAGAAACCTTTTAAACATGCAATCCTCGAAGAGAAATAAATAGCGTGAGAAATCCGGTTGAACCGGTCAGGCTGAAAACAAAGCGTCCCAACAAGCATAACGCCGATGTTCTGGCAGCGTCAGCGAAAACGTCCCTAAGCGAGCAAGGTGCCTTGAAAGAGGAGCGACGCGTACTTCGGTACGCGAGCGACGATTGAAAGGCAGATTGCCGCTTAGGGGCGTTTGCAGCGTCGACTCGTTACGCGGTTTGGTAAAACCGCGTAACCTAGAGCTCCGCACCCCCAAGGCGATGCGCGATGCTATCGCAGGCCAAGGCGCCCACGACGGTCTTGGCGTCTTCGATCTTGCCGTCGAGCACGGCGTCGATCAGCTCGTGCAGCGGCACCAGGTCCACGTTGACAAACTCGTCATCATCGGGGTTGGGCGCATCAAACTCCAGCTTGGTAGCCAAGTAGATGTGAATGATCTCATCGCAAAAACCGCAGGACGTGACAATCGACGTCAAAAAGCGAATGCGACCAGCCCTAAAGCCCGTCTCCTCATGCAGCTCGCGTTTGGCGCAATCGAGCGGGTCCTCGCCTGGATCGAGCTTGCCGGCGGGAATCTCGACCGTCACGCGGTCGATAGCGGTGCGGTACTGACGCACCAGTACGATCTTGCCGCTCTCGGTCAGCGCCACAACGGCCGCCGCACCCGGATGGCGAACGATGTCACGGGCGCTGCGGCGACCGTTGGGCAGCTCAACCTCAAGACGGTGGACGTCGAGGATCTTGCCCTTCCAGGCGCACTCCTCCGAAAGAATCTTCTCGTGCAGCTCGGCATCGTGCGGGTCGTCGTCGCCCAGCACCAGCGCCGGCTCGTCAGCGACCTCGCCGCCAGGCTCGCCCTCGGCGTGCCCATACATGCGGCTGTCCTCTTCAACGATCTGCGCATCCACGAGCTCTTCGTTCTTCTCGTCCATCCGTCTCATTCCTCTCGGATTTTAGGCATCCCAGGCGTCGCGGCCGCGCAGCGCGCGCAGGCCGATGTCGTGGCGCAGGGTCTTGCCTTCAAAATCAATCTTCTCGCAGGCCTCGTAGGCAAGGTTGCGAGCGTTCTCGAACGTGTCACCCAGAGAGGTCACGGCAAGCACGCGGCCACCATTGGTCACGAGCTGGCCGTCCACCACGGCAGTGCCCGCGTGGTACACGGTCACGTTCTCCATGACCTCGGCATCGGCGATACCGGTGATGACCTTGCCCTTCTCGTAGCTGCCGGGATAGCCCGCGCTCGTCAGGACAACTGCCACAGCCCACTCGTCACGCCAGTCGAGCTCAATCTGATCGAGCTCGCAGTTGGCGCAGGCGAGCATGACCTCAACCAGGTCGTTCTTAAGGCGCGGCAGCACGACCTGCGTCTCGGGGTCGCCAAAGCGGGCATTGAACTCCAGCACCTTGGGGCCGGCAGGCGTGAGCATAAAGCCGCCATACAGGCAGCCGCGGTAGTCGATGCCCTCGGCAGCGAGCTCGGCAACGGTCTGCTCCATGACCTTCACCATGGTGGCGTGCTCCTCGTCGGTCACGATGGGCACCGGGCTGTAGACGCCCATGCCGCCGGTGTTGGGGCCCTTGTCGCCCTCGAGGGCGCGCTTGTGGTCCTGCGAGGTGGCCATGGGGCGCACGGTCTTGCCGTCGGTAAAGGCGAGCAGCGAGCACTCGGGACCAACGAGCATCTCCTCGATAACCACGGTGTTGCCGGCATCGCCAAAGGTGCCGCCAAAGCACTCGCGCACGGCCTCCTCGGCCTGCTCAAGTTCGGTCGCCACGATAACGCCCTTGCCCGCGGCAAGGCCGTCGGCCTTCACGACCAGCGGAGCGCCCTGCTCGCGCACGTAGGCGAGAGCCGAAGCCTCGTCGGTAAACGAACCATAGGCTGCCGTCGGAATGCCCGCACGCTCCATGAGCTGCTTGGAGAACAGCTTGGAACCCTCCATCTGGGCACCCTCGGCACCCGGGCCAAAGCAGGGAATACCCGCCGCGCGCACGGCGTCGGCCACGCCCGCCACGAGCGGAGCCTCGGGGCCAATTACCACGAGTCCGCATCCGTGGCTCTGCGCAAACGCCGCCACGGCCGCAGGATCGCAATCGTCGAGAACAACGTTCTCGCCACAGCTCGCGGTGCCGCCGTTGCCCGGCGCGATGTAGAGCTTGCCGGCGCGCGGTGATGCTGCGAGCTTAGCTGCCAAAGCATGCTCACGGCCGCCGCTGCCCAACAACAGGATGTCGATGGTTTGAGTGTCCGCCTTCAAGGGTGCCTCCTCTATGGATGAATGGCCCGCTCCGCGCGAGCCCTTTGCAAGCAAATATACCCCTCGGCCGCCCGTCCGGGCTGCAAAGGGGTATATCGCAATAACCAAATAGTCCCGATTACTTCCAGAATCGGTTGATGATCTGCTCGCGACCAGCGCCAACGCCAATGAACGTCACGCGGGTGTGTGCCAGATCCTCGATAAACGCCACGTAGTCCTGAGCCTCTTGCGGCAGCTCATCAAAGCTGCGACAACCGGTGATGTCGCACTTCCAGCCGGGGAGTTCCTCGTAGATGGGCTTGGCATGCTCAAAGCGCACCTGATGCTCGGGCACGCTGGTGTAGCGCTCGCCATCGACGTCGTAGGCCACGCACACCTTGATGGTGTCGAAGGCCGAAAGCACGTCGAGCTTGGTCAGGGCGATATCGGTGAGGCCGTTGACGCGCGAGGCGTAGTTGGCGATGGGGCCGTCGAACCAGCCGCAGCGACGACGGCGACCGGTGGTCACGCCGTACTCATAGCCCTCCTCGGTCAGCGTGTGGCCGGCCTCGGACTCATAGGAAAGCTCGGTGGGCATGGGGCCCGAACCGACGCGGGTGATATAGGCCTTCATGACGCCCAGCACGCGGTCGACGTTCTTCATGCCCACGCCGGAGCCGGTGATGGCGCCGCCGGCGGTGCAGTTGGAAGACGTCACGTACGGATAGGTGCCGTGATCGATGTCGAGCAGCGTCGCCTGGGCGCCCTCAAACAGCAGGTCCTTGCCCTCGTCGATCATGTTGTTGAGCAGCAGGCTCGTCTCGGTGATGTAGGGGCGCAGGCGCTCGGCCATGGGCAGGTACTCGTCGCAAATCTGGTCCACGGTGTAGGTGGGCAGGTTGTAGATGAGCTCGAGCTCAGGGTTCACGCGGGCGAGAGCGGTCTCCAGCTTGTCGCGGAACAGTGCCTCGTCCAGCATGTCCTGCATGCGCAGACCAATGCGGGCCATCTTGTCCTGATAGCACGGACCGATACCGCGCTTGGTGGTACCGATGTTCTTCTTGCCGAGCTTCTGCTCAAAGGCGCCATCCAGATCGATGTGGTACGGCATGATGACATGCGCGTTGCCGCTGATCTTGAGATTCTTGGTGGTGATGCCGTCGGCCTCGAACATGTCGATCTCCTCAAGGACAACCTTGGGGTTGACGACGCAGCCGTTACCGATCACCGACACGTGGTCGGAATACATGATGCCGGAGGGCACCTGGTGCAGGCCGTACTTCTTGCCGTTGACGACGATGGTGTGGCCGGCGTTGTTGCCGCCCGAGTAGCGCACGACGGCATCGAAGTCGCCGGCGACCAGGTCGCAAATCTTACCCTTGCCCTCATCGCCCCACTGGGCACCGACCAAAACGGTTGACGGCATGTTTACTCCTTACATTCATGGACTGTCTACGCGCCACGCCGGCACGCAGAAGCACAAAACATTCCCAGTATACCCGTGCAACGGGCGCCTGTCCTACTCCTCGGCATGTGCCCCATCAAGCTCATAGAACTTGGTGGATGCCGGCAGGAACATCAGGTCGACGTCGCCGATCGGGCCCGAACGGTTCTTGGCCACGACGATACGCGTAACGCCCTCGTCGGGTCGATCGTCGCGCGAGGCTTCGGCCTCATCGGCGGATCGGTCCAAGAACATAACGATATCGGCGTCCTGCTCGATGGAGCCCGATTCACGCAGGTCGGACAGCTGCGGGCGCTTGCCGGTACGGGACTCGACCTGACGCGAGAGCTGCGACAGCGCGATCAACGGAATCTTGAGCTCCTTGGCCATAATCTTCAGACCACGCGACATCTCGGAGACCTCGACGGTACGGCTCTCGGAGCGACGTCCCGGCGGAGGACTCACCAGCTGCAGGTAGTCCAGGATGATGATGGCCTTCTCCTTGTTGTGGAGCATGCGGCGGCTCTTGGCGCGAATCTCGGTCACTGTGGTGCCGGGCGTATCGTCAATCAGAATATCGAGCTTGGACAAGGTCTGCGTGGCCTCGTTGATATTGGCCCACTGCTCGGGGCTAATGCGGCCCATGCGGAAGTCACTGATCGAGATCATGGCGTAGGCGCAAATCAGACGCTGGGCAATTTCCTTGCCCGACATCTCCAGAGAGAAGAAGCCGACGGTATAACCGGCAGCGGCAGCGTTGAGCGCCAGATTCAGGGCGAACGACGTCTTACCCACGGCAGGGCGGGCGCCGATGATGATGAGCTGGCCCTCGCGAAAACCCATGAGCATGCGGTCGAGCGACGGGAAGCCCGTGGGCACGCCCGCAGCCTGGCCGCCGGCCTGGCACACTTCCTCGGCCTCGTTATAGGCCTCGACCATAAACTCGGTCAGCGTCTTGTAGCTCGACTTGACCTCGCGCGCCGTGACCTTGAGCAGCTTGCTCTCGGCCAGCTCCACGACCTCTTTGGTGTCGGTGGGGGCGTTGTAGGCCAGCGCGTTGATCTCGTTGGTGGCGCCGATCAGCTCACGCAGCATCGAATCGCGGCGAACGATGGCGGCATGGTGCTGCCAGTTGACGAGCGACAGGGTCTGACCCATCAACTCCAAAATGTACGCTTCGCCGCCCACGGCATCGAGCTTGTTGATGCTTCGCAGGTAATCGATCAGCGAGATGGAGTCGATGGGAATGCGGCTGTTGTACATATCGACCATCGCGGTATAGATGGTCTTATGAATGGGCCGGTAGAAGTCATCGGGCTGCAGCTCGACCTGGGCCTCTTCGACTACCTCGGGCGATAGCAGCATGGCGGCCAGTACATTGGCCTCTGCATCTTGGTTTTGGGGGAGACCCAACTTGGAACCACGGTCCTCGACCGTCAACCCGGTCTCCCTATCGTCATATGCCATGAGCATCCTCATTCATATCGCTTGCGAGCATCCATAGTATCAGCCACGGTCCCAAAACGGACCGCGCGCCGGCAATCATCACCGAACCAAACGGATGAACGGTCCCACAAATAGACCTCACCGCACCGTCTTCTATGGCACTTGCAGAGCGCTAAAAAGCAAAAGGGCGCCCTGGTCTCCCAGAGCGCCCTTCTTAGAACAAGATTGTTGCGTTGCAGCAAATGCTACTCGGCAGCAGCCTCAGTCTCGACCTCGGCGGTCTCGGCCTCGGCGGCCTCAGCGGCCTCCTCGACCTCAGCCTCGGCAGCGAGCTCCTCGGCGGTAACGCCGACGAGAACGACAACCTCGGCCTTGATCTCGCGGTACAGCGAGATGGCAACGGTGTGGGCACCGGCAACCTTGATGGGCTTACCGAGCTCGACGCGCTTGCGGTCGATGTCCATACCGAGCTGAGCCTTGATGGCGTCAGCGATCATAGCGGCGGTAACGGAGCCAAAGAGGATGCCCTCGTCGCCGACCTTGACGTCAACGGTGACCGTCTTGCCCTCGAAGGCAGCCTTGGTCTCGTTGGCGGTAGCCAGACGGACGGCCTCGCGCTTGGCGATGTTGTTGCGACGCTCGTCAAGCTGCTTGAGGTTGCCCTTGGTGGCGGCAACAGCGAGCTTCTTGGGGAACAGGAAGTTCTCAGCGTAACCCTGAGCGACCTCTACGACGTCACCCTCGCCGCCCTTGCCCTTGATCTCATCGAGAAGAATAACCTTCATGATGCGTCTCCCTTCTTAGCCGCGGTCGCGGTTGCCACGAGAGGAAACCACGGGGACGGTGTACGGCAGGAGAGCCATCTCGCGGGCGCGCTTGATGGCGTTGGCGATGTCATGCTGATGCTGCGTGCAAGCGCCAGTGACGCGACGGGGCTTGATCTTGCCACGGTCGGTCATGTACTTACGGAGAAGCTGAGTGTCCTTATAGTCGATGAACTCAGTGTTCTCCTTGCAGAACTGGCAGTACTTACGACGCGGCTGACGTGCAGAAAAATCATTAGCCATGTCAAAATACCTTTCATTTGGCAACTTCGGCGAACCGAAGCCGCCTCTCACTCAAAAATAGGTGAACAACCCTTAGAACGGGATGTCCTCATCGTAGACGTCGACCGCGGGCGGCGTAGCCACCGGTGCGGCAGGACGTGCTGCGGGCGCGGGAGCTGCGGGGGCGTAACCGCCCTGATCGTAGCCACCCTGGCCACCACGGGAGCTCATAAACTCGATCTCATCGACGATGACCTCAAGCTTGCTCCGGCGCTGGCCGTCGCGCTCCCAAGAGCTGTAGCGCAGCTTGCCCTCGATCGCGACCTTGTTTCCCTTTGCCAGGAAACGGCTCACGGCCTCGGCGCGGGTGCCGAACATAGTGCAGTCGACAAAGTTGGGATAGTCCTCCCACTCGCCAGTCTGCGCGTTGCGGCGACGATCGTTCACGGCGACGCCAAAGGACAGAACCTGGGTTCCGCCGGCGGTGGCGCGCAGCTCGGGATCGCGGGTGAGGTTACCGGTGATGTTCACTCGATTGATGCTCATAACTCACTACTTCCTCTTGGGGCACAAGCCCAGTCCAAAACGACAGTCTTACTCCTGGTCGTCGCGACGGACGATCATGTGGCGGACCACAGCGTCGGTGATGCGCAGGACGCGATCAAGCTCGGCGATCTGGGTAGGATCTGCGTGGAAGTTGATGAGGGTGTAGTCACCATCGGTGAGGTCGTTGATCTCGTAGGCGAGCTTGCGCTTGCCCCACTCGTCAACGGAGTCGACCTTGCCAGCGCCCTCAGCGATCGTGGTATCGATACGCTTCATAACAGCGAGACGAGTCTCGGGGTCGAGCGACGGGTCAACAAAGAACAGCAGTTCATAAGCCTTCATATTGTCACCTCCTCTGGGCAAATGTGGCTTCAGGTCGTGAAGGTGCGCCTGAAGCAGGAAAAGACTTGGTAATAATATCTTTCAACCTCCCAGGCCGCAAGAATATGCAGCTACAACCTCATGACCTCCACATATGCCCATACTCACACGACGTTTCATGCGCATTCCAACCAAATGCTGACCAAAAGCTTGACGGATCTGTTGACAAGATACGGTGCCGTGGGGACAAGCTGAGCCAAGCCGCAGGTCAACGGGCACAAAGCTGTGGTCGCAAAATGCATACCAGTGGCCCACAGCACCACCCAAAGATTTTTAAATTCATTGCCAAGTCGCTTATGAATACCCTTTTTTGAACAATTGAGTTGATCAACCACGCTGGTCGGAAGCCGTTTTTTGGCACCTCAAGCCCCACTGCAGCGCCAAGCACGGCCAAGCGTTTTAAAAAATGCCAACTTTTCTGTTTGCACTTTGCGATTCCTCGTGTATACTGACTTTCGCATTTAACGGAGAGTTGTCCGAGTGGCCGAAGGAGCACGATTGGAAATCGTGTAGGCGTCAAAAGCGTCTCCAGGGTTCAAATCCCTGACTCTCCGCCAGTTAATTCCAAAGCAGGCCTTCGAGCCTGCTTTGTTTTTACCCCACGCGGAGGGGTGGCAGAGTGGTTGAATGCGGCGGTCTCGAAAACCGTTTGGCCTGTATAAGGTCACGAGGGTTCGAATCCCTCCTCCTCCGCCATTTTGGTTGAGAAAGCTCCCAACAACGGGAGCTTTTTTGTTTAGAGTCCCTTACAAGCAAATACGGCGCAGGAGGAGGGATTCGAACCCGCCCCTCCCTCGAAAACATGTACGTCACCCTCCAAAACCGACATTTTTCGACATCTTTGGAGGCTGACGTACACGTTTGGATTGAGCTCGCGGGAGCGACGCTACTCGGTAAGCGTCTCTTCGCCTTGAACGCTCTTCCAGTTGCGGATAAGTGCCTTACGCAGTTCATTTTGCTTTCGTTGGTACTCGGTATCGGTGCAGCGAGGCATGCCGAGTGCTTCGCGAATGTTGTTCATGGCGCGGTGAAACGCAAGCTGGTTGCCGAATTGGGCCGAAGTGAGTGCAACGATTCGATATCCCATTTGGGCGAGAACGGCCTCTCGTTCCGCATCTGCTCCCTTGCGCTCGAACTCATCGTGAAAGCCGCCCTTATATTCGATACCGATCTCCCTGCGCTTATAGGTTACGAGCGCATCGATTTTGATCGTTCGAGCTTTGGCGCAGTGCCAAAGATCTTGAGGGATTTCGAGCGGCTTGTTGAGCTCGATGCCGCGAATGCCAACACCGCCTTCGCTTGTTGGGAGCGAGAGGGCGATTGCCGAAGCGGTCTCCATGGGAGAGGCCGAATGGTCGTAGATATGCCTGAGTGCGAGTCGCGCGCGTGTGGCACCGGGTTTGCCGGGGTGCATATCGAGCAGCTCGATAATTTGCTCCTTGGAGGTGGTGGCTGGTTGCTCGATATAAGGGTCGGAGTGATTGAGCCCCATGCGATAATCGCCGCAAACTTCATAGCCGTATTCGAGGTATTCGATCCTATCCATCCACTCGGCAGCGAGCACGAAGGTGAAGGCTTCGTCGGTGATGAAGACTCCGGGCGTCAACTCGTCAATATGCTCGTAGGGAAGATTTTGTCCAAGAATGTGGCAGTTGACGCCTTTGGCTCGAATTCGCTCGAATTCGAATACAACCGAGATGTCGATAGTCTTGAGCATATCGGGTGGAATGCCGCAGTCGACAAGGGCCTGTCGTATGCGCGCAACGCGTTGCTGGGTGGAGATGCCTCGTGCGCCTATCTGGTAGTCGTGCCGTGCAAGAGACTGCACCAAATCCTGAGGTGCATGATGAACGAGCCATGCGGTTTTATGCGAAATGAGAACAGGGGTATCCATTGAGGACCTCTCGCTTTGAGCCGATACCCGACTCTTATGTCCGTTGAAGTGGGAAAATATACTGGATGTGAGCAAATCGACTCACGCATGCCGTGGGCTCAATCCAAACGTGTACGTCACCCTCCAAAGATGTCAAATAATGTCGTTTTTGGAGGATGGCGTACATGTTTTGGACCCTACGCCAGCATCCGCTGCCGACCGTTTGCCGAGGAATGGGGTCATGACACCCGACAACCATGTACTATGTACGGGCATTGTCTAAACTAACAACTCAAAGGACCCCATCTTGCCCGTCGTCGCCGCTATGACCGTTACTGCACACGCTTCGGATGCCATGGTCGCCATCCCATTTTGGCTTGAGATGTTCGCCGTTGTCGCGGCTTCGATCTCGGGCGTGCTGGTCGCACGCGAGCACAAGCTCGACCTGGTGGGCGCGGTCGCGCTGGCCGTTGTCTGCGGTCTGGGCGGCGGTCTTTTGCGCGATATGACGCTTCAGGTGGGCAACGTCTACATTCTCAACCAGCCCATGGCCCTGCCGCTCTCCATCGCCACGGCGGCCATCATCTACATCTTCCCGGCAATCGTCGATAAGCCCGACAAGCTCATCCCCTTGCTCGATATCATCTCGGTCGGCATCTACGCTGCCACCGGCGCGGACAAGGCCCTGGTCTACGGATTTGCACCGGCGGTTTGCATCATGATGGGCTTTTTCACCGCGGTGGGCGGTGGCATGCTGCGCGACGGCTTTATGGGCGTGGTGCCGGGCATTTTCCAGCGCACCAACTTTTACGCCATCGCGGCCATCGCCGGATCGGCAAGCTATGTTTGCCTCGTCATGAGCGGTCTTGTCACCAACGTTACCGCGCTCATCGTGTGCGTCGCGGTGACCATGGGGCTGCGCTGGCTGTCGCTGCGCTTTGACATTAAAAGCCCCACCGAGGAAGACATCGCGCGCTTTTTGCACCGCAAAAAGTAGTTGGCGTGACCTTTTACCTCGAAATGCAACCGAGAGGTTCTTTTAGAGCACCCGCGCGTTGGGTACCCTGTTAGGTACATGTCGAGCACCTAACGAAGGATCTATCATGCCTTGCAATCAATTCCCGCCGACGCGCCGTCATAAAGCACGGAATCGTCTCTTTGTCGCCCTCGCCCTCATCGCGCTGGCACTTGCCGCCCTTCCCGCCGCAGCTTTTGCCGGCACGGACACCGCAGGCAACGTACTTGCGACCGACAATGACGCCACTCCGTCCGGCGTCGAAGGTGACCTGTACTGGGCAGGTCAGAGCCTAAACCTGGACGATACCTCCATCGACCGCGATATCATCGCTGCGGGCGATACCCTCTCGATCCGCGACTGCACGGTGGGCGGCGCCGTTCGTCTTGCGGCGCGCACCATCGACATTGCCAAGACTACGGTTGACGGCAGCGTCACGGTCGTCGGTCAGCATGTCGTGCTCAATTCCGACAGCACCGCCAACTGCTTCTATGCGATAGGCGAGACGGTTGCCCTGCGCGGCTCTACCAAGTCGGCAGCGCTCGCGGGCGATACGGTGACCATCGATGGCACCGTCGAGGGCGATGTCGAGGTCTGGGCCGACAAGCTCATCCTGGGCAAGAACGCCCACATCACCGGCACCGTGAACGCCCATGTTTCCGAGGACCCCGAGCGCGCCGCGGGAGCCGAGGTCGGCGCGCTCAAGATCGACCGCACCGAGAACGAGGATTCTTCCACCACTAACGATGTCATCGGCGGCATCGTCGCCGCGGCGCTCTCGACCTGCTTCATCGCCCTGCTGCTCGAGCTCGTCTTTCCACGTGCAACCGCCAGCGCAGCCGGAATGCTCCACCAACGCCCCACGCCTCTGTGGGTGAGTGGTCTTCTGGGCACAGTCGCTATCGTCCCTGCCGTCCTGCTGCTGATTATCTCGATCGCCGGGCTGTCACTCGCCGGAACCCTTTTGTGCGGCGTTATCGGCATCGCGTTGGTGTCGAGCGCCTTTGCGGGGTGCGCGATTGCCCGCATGGTCGGACACAGCCAGAACCGCTACGCCATGGCAGCCGCCGGCGGCGTAATCGCAGGCGCGCTTACGGCAATCCCTCTCGTCGGCGACTTCATCAGCGGCGTAGCTTTCGTCTTCACGCTCGGCTACATCGTCCAGATCATCTGGCGCAACGCCCACCTCAAACCGCAGCAGCCCGCCAACATGCCAGGACTCCCCACCGCTTAAGCTGGCCAAACCACCACAATGGGGACAGGCACCTTTGTGGTGGTGCAAAGGGGTCAGGTTACTTTGCACCAACAAACGAAGCGGGGCACCCGATCACATTCGACCGGGTGCCCCGCTTTTTCATGTATCGCGTTGATGTTCGAGGTGAGCGGCTACTCCTCAGAGCCGTCGTCACGCTTACGGCTACGAATGAGATGCGCCACACCAATGCACAGCACCGCGCCACCAGCGATCCAAGTGAACGTCACGCCGTTGAGACCGGTGAGTGGGAGGTTGATCTGCTTGGTATCACCAACGGTGATGTTGAAGGTACCGTCGTCGTTTGTGGAGGTGCCAATCTTAACCTCAAGCTTGTTATCGCCAACTTTACCCTCGCTATTATCGTTGAGACCGGCGATGACCTTACCGTCTTGGCCCTTGCTATCAAGTACGCCAGCGAGCCCAGTAAGGCCAGCGCCCGGATCGTCGGCGGTCATGGTCGGCTTGATCTCGAAGGTGAACGGATCAACTTTGGTATAACCGGTGGGAGCAGAGGTCTCCGTAACAGTATAGACACCGGCATCGAGACCGGTAAGTTTAATGACGCCATCGACGTTCGTCGAAAGCTCAACCACGCTGTCGCTCAGAGTTCCGTCGTCCTTGACATATTTAACTTCTGTACCGTTTTCGCCACCGTTGGTTGTAATGGTGAACTTAGCGTCTTTCAGTGCCTTCTCTGTGCCAAGATCGACCTTGTTGATTTTGAGGCCGTAGGTGTAGTCCACGACCGTGTCGGGCGCCGAAGTGCCAGTGCCTCCGGACATGGGATTGTTGGAATACTCAAGCGTTACGGTGTTGGGGTTGCCATTCGGCTTGTTGTTGGCCCCTGCAATGACCGCGCTTGAGTTGAGCTTCGCCTTGTAGAAGACAACGATTTTAGTGTCGGCATCGATCGTAAGTGCTCCGCCATTTTTCGCGGTGGCCGATTTCAGCCCATTTTCACCCTTACTAAAATCGACTACCAGGTCACGGCTGGAACCGGAGGGTTTAGTCACATTGTAGCTAGTCGAATCAATCTCGGTATACGCATCACCGTTCAGTGCATAAACGCTAAGCGAGTTATCGACGTAGTCAAGACCCTTCTCCAGCGTATCCTTAAACTTATAGGAATAAGAGTCGTAGCTGTCGTAGTTGTCTGCGATCGTACCGGTTAGCTTATAATTCACTCCCTGACCAACCTGCGAGTCGGCAGCGTCCACCCATTCGGTCTCGCCAGTAACGTCACCGCCCTTCACCTTAGAATCATCGAGAATCTTTTTCTCAACCGTGGGGACGCTGGTCTTCTCGGCTACATTCACGGCAGCATCGCCTACGACGACAAAAATCGGGGATGTACCGGTATTCGGCTTAGTCGGATCAAGATCACTTGTCACGAAGAGCCAGTAGCCGTGTGCGAGATCGGACGCCACGCGGTTAATCGTAGTTCTGTCCGCAGGAAGACTATCTACAGCATCGGCGATCTTATAGGCAGTGGAATTAAATGCCACGCCGCTATTCTCATCGCGTACTTTTTTCGCAATCCAATCAGCAGCATCTTGTGCAGTCGTTCCCGCATAGGACGTGTCCACTGTATTAATAACGCCCTCAACGGCTGCCTCCACGTCGTCGTTTGCCCAGGTGATATTGCTCGCGACCGTCTTACCTTCGACTGTCGTAACATCAGCCTTAAAAATCTGATAGCCCTTGAACTCGGTCGTATTACCTTCAACGTTCTTAATGGTCACTGAGCCGTTAGTCGCGGTAGTCGTACCCTCAGCAAACGCCATCGTGACCGAGGTCATCACTCCGCCAAAGCTCAGGGCTGCGGTGAGGCCGGCGGTTACTGCTAGGCGGGCGATGTTTTTGGTTGTCTTCATGTTTGGACCTCTTTCTTGGAGGTTGCTTTAAAAACTTGTCGATGCCAAAAGTCGGCAGGTTATATCCCTGCGTCCAAATCGCTACGGAGGCAGTACGCCATTGAGCAAGGGGGGGGGACAACTATTTTTCACGGCGACCTCCTCCCCGTTTGATGACAAGCGCGGCGGCAATGGCCGCTACTCCGATGACAGCCAAAACCGCCACCAGCACCAACGTTCTATCTCCCGTCGAGGGCATAAAGCCTCGACTTGCTTCTTTGCTTGGGGCGTTGAGCACCGACAGCTCGATCGAACCCGACCCGGCATCGGCGGCATCAACCCGCAGGGGGCTTTCGGCCGATACGGTCACCTTAGGCTTCGCGGCCGCCACCTGTTTGACGTCCAGGCCCTCGGCCGTAACCGTCACCGTTCGCTTGCCCTCAAAGGCGGTGTAGCCCTTGGGCGCCGCGACCTCCTCAACGGTATAGACGCCCGCGTCCACGCCGTTCAGCTCCACGCGACCGTCCTTGTCGGTCACAATACACGCGTCGGCATTCGTCGACCACACGCCGTCGGCCGACAGCGCGCGACCGCGGTCGTCGACAATGCGCAGCTTGGCACCGACGAGAGGATTGTCGTCCGAGCTTGAGCGCTTGATAAGGCTGAGCCCCCAGGTGTAGGCCGTCGCGTCATCGCTCGGCGTGCGGGTGAAGCCGGCGTCGCCGGACTGGTCGGCAAAGGGAGAGCGCGGGTAGCACAGGTAGACCTCGTTGGGGTTGCCCTTGGTAGCGCCTCGATTGCAGTTAGTCCCCAACGGCGCGTTGTACACGGCGACCACGCGGGCGCCCGCGGCAAAGGCGTCCGTTCCGCCGAGCGCGGCGACCAGGTCGCCGGTGCGCACGGTGAAGGCGCTGCCCTCGACCGAGACCCTGCACTGGGCCGTGATGTCGGTCCAACCCTTGGCGACCTCGGTGCCGGCGCGTCCGTCCTTGCCGGTCGAGACGGCGTCGAAGCCGCCGTCCGCGCCCACCGCCACGTACACGCGCATGCTCGCGGCGACCTTCGATGCGTCGAGCCCCGCGCTCATGGTGTCGACGAACTGCACCGCGTAGGCGTCGTAGGCGGTGAGGCCCGCCGGGACCGTGGCCGAGAGGCGCCAGTACAGGTCGTCGGCGACCGTGGCGTCGGCGGCCTTCTGCCAGGCGGCGGTGCTGTCCTCCAGCACGTGCTTGGCGACCTTGGGGGTCGCCGCCTTGGGCTTGACGGCAACCGCGCTGCCGCCGACCAGAACCATGATCGGCGCGGTGCCGGCCTCGCCCTGGGCGATGGCGTCGTCGTCGTCGGCGACGATGAGCCAGTAGCCGCAGGGCAGCTCGGCCGCTGTGCCCGCGTTAAGGGCCACAGGCGCGGCGCCCGCTTTGACAATCGCGCGGGCAAGCTTTGCCGTCAGCGCAGTCGCCATGTGCCCGTCGGCATTCATCCATTCGGCAGCCTCTTGCGCCGTCGATGCCGAGCCATCAAGCCCCGCATCATGAAGCACAGGGAGAACAGCTTGGCGGACGGCGTCATTTGCCCACGTTATGTCAGTTGCGACCTTTTGGTCGGCATCGGCGTCGTCGACAACGGTCGCCGAAAAGAGCTGATACGCGTCATACCGCGACGCAACTTTACCGTCCACCGTAATAGCTCCGGTATCGGCGGCGTGGGCCGTCCCAGGGGCAATCGCGAAAGAGAAGACGGCAGCCACGACCATCACCACGACGGTCAACATATGACGGAGCGGCTTACTCATTGCGACCACCTCGACCCAGATCACGATGGCGACGAGCATGCATCCATGCCGCAGCAAAACACAGCAGCGATGCACCAGCCAGATACGTCATAGTCAAGCCAGCCCCGCCCGCCTCGGGAAGCGTGGTCGAATACCTGTTGGTAAAGGTCGGCGGATCCTGAGAGCTATCGTTGTAGGTAACTACGGCGTTGAGCTGGTCCGCGCCATTAGTCACCTCAACCATGACTTTTCGCGGGGTCGTGTCATAGGTGATGTGATCTTTAACATGGTCGACGGCACCCTTGGGCTCGACCTCGGAAATGGTGTAGGTATAGATTCCTGCCTTGTTGTAGTCGACGTTGAAGGAGACGTTGCCCTCGGCGTCGTTGGTCACCGTCTGGAGCACCTTGTCGTCGCCATCCTTGAGTTCGAACGAGAACTGTCCTTTCTTGAAGGCTCCGCCTTCAAGCACTTTTCTAGCCCGGATTGTCGCGGATCCCCTTAGACGATTGTCATAGACCCAAATCTCGTCCTTTTTGTCATCACCGATGATCTCCGCGCCGCGGACGATGGCCTTCGCCTCAGTTAGCGCAGTTTGATAATCCTCGTTGCTCGCGCTGCCCCTGAGCATGATCCACGTGGACTCGGCCTTGGCGTAGCCAACAGGCGCCTTCGACTCCACAAGCTGGTAGAGCTCGCAATTGGTCATCGCCTTCTTTTCTTCGCCAAACGAGATCCTACCGTTGTCGTCGGTCGTGGCGGTTTCAAACTCAGTCCTTGCATTCTCGATACCCGCCGTTGCAACCTGATCCATATTCACGCTGTAGAGCGTGAACTCCGCCCCTTTGAGCGTCGCACCGACCTGCTGGGCGTCGTACTTGGTCATCGTGATGCCGTAACCGTTGCCGCCCGCGCTGGCGGACGCATTTTGAATCTTCCATTTTTGCTCGTCGATCGCCGAGCCTTCCGTCACACCCGTAAGCTCGGCGGTATTGGAAAGAGACACCTCTTCACCGGGGTTTCCGGTCGGGATAACCTCATACTCGACCTTGAGGTATTTCTCGTCGGGCACCTCAAGAGTCAACTTCGTACGCGATCCAGATTCATCCTTGACTTGCTCCATCTTCGACGAATAGTCCTCATCAGTCAGCGATGACCAGGCACCATTCACCCGCTCATAGACCTTAAGCGTCGACGGCACCAACGTGCACTTGGCATCCATGGTATCGACCAGCTCGAGAACACCAGCGCCACTCTTAAGATCGACAGCTGACTCGTTAACGAAAATGGTGTACTTGATGCGATTGATATTGTCGATCTGTTCGCCGGTCTTCTCGATAACGTTGTTCTTAATGGTGACAGCACCACTGCCAGAGTCGAATTTCTTGCTTCCTGACTCGGCGCGCGCAGAATTGGTGAACTTTACCTCGTTCGTGGAGGTATCGAGCTCACCGCGCTTGACCGCTGTCTGATACGTAAGCTTGACATAACCGGCATAGCTTTCAAGCTTAGTCGTAGGAATAGAAAAAGTGACAGTGTTGCCATCACTCTTGACACTATCGGTGACAAGCGGTTGGCTATCAACGACCGTCTCGGCCTCGCTTCCGCGATGGAGCCCCGTATGTTTATCATAGGGATTCTGCACGAGCGTATACTTTGCGGAATTCGCAACATAGCTCATACCATCCGGAAGGCTATCAACGATATTCAGCGGTTTCCCGCCCAGCTTTCCAGCTCCATAGTATTCGAACTCGCCATCTGCGCCCTTATTACCCTTTTGGCGGTTTGCATACACCGTCCAGTCGACGATCCAGGCGCCCTTCTCATCCGAGCCGTCAACGGTATGCCAATCGAAGTTCTCAACCCAAGACACCTTCGACTTTGCTTCCGGCTTCTCGACCGCGGGCTTCTTTTCTTGGTTGACAACGTACTTGACGGGTTCGGTGAACGACCACCGTAATTTCAGGCCCGGCGCGCTGACCGACGCAAAGTTTGAGTACCAGCCCGACAGCGCTTCTGATGTGGTGTCGTAGGTGATAACGGCGTAGTCCTCTTTCTCGAGGGCGTCTTTCACTTTGTTGGTAACGATAATTTTGAGGTCGTAGTTTTCCTTTGTTTCATTACCCGGAAAGCTAGCCGTTGGATTCCAGTCGGCGCCCCGTTCCAGCACGGTATCGCCGATTTTAATGGTAATGGAGCTTTCGTCGACACCAAGTTTCTGCGACCATGCCGACTGAAATGTGTCCTTCACCGTCACTTCGTCTGGATGGACCGCATTGACGATCGCCTTCAGCGCGACCTTCGTCTCCCACGTCGCCCTGCCCGTCGTCGCCGCCTCATCGTATCTCACGAGCCTCTTGGTGATCGGCACAACACCCGTCAGCTGCGGCGTGAAACTACCTTCATCGGTACCGAAAACGGAGCCTTTACGCTCGATGGTCGCGTTATTGCGCACAGTGTCGTACGAGCTCGTGTCGTTCATCTTTGTGTGATAAACGATGCAGTAGGTGGCGTACTTATCCTCAAGGTTATCCCGGAACTTATAGGAAAAGGATTGTCCCTTTGGGTCAAGGTTGCCTTTCTCAATCTCGACTCCGCTCGCCTCCGAGTCGCCTTTGTAAACCGTAAAGTAGTTGCCCGTATACGTCTGTTTTCCGTCCAGATAATCGGTGAACACGTAGCCGCTCATGTCGGCCTTGAACTTGCCTTGGTTGAGTCTGACCGTCCACTTGATGTCCGACGGTGTGCCCGATCCGTTGGACTTGTCAATCATGTCGTAGCCGAATGTAACAGGCTCAGCCGTAGCTGTTTTGTTGTCGCCGTCGGTTGAACCAGCCCAATTCCACGTTGCCGTATTGTCAGCTTTGATCAAATCGCCGTTGTTTGCCGACACGCCGCTCTTCAGCGCCGTTTCGTACGTGATCGTGTGGTCGCCCCGGGAAAGGTTGCCCAGGCTGTCGAGGATCGCGACCTGGCCGTCGATCGTCGGCTGCGGATTAAGCGTCCTATCGTCGAGCGCGAAGCTGCCTTTCACAAAGCTGAAGTTGTCGCCCAGTGTATCGGTGAAGCTAACGTTCGTGGCGTACGACTCAACGGTAAGCGTAACGGTCCAGGTAACCTTGGCTACGCCATCGGATCCCTGGGAGAAGACCCCCGCCTTCGTCCCCGTGACCTTGCCGTCCTTAGTGGGGATATCAATCGATCCCTCACCAGGGAATACTACGGACGTACTGTTGCCTGAACCGGTGTCCTTGTTTGCGAGCTGGAACGAGAAGTTTGCCGCAACGTAGATTTCCGCGGGGTTCAACTTGAGCCACGCCTCGTCAAACGTAAAGACAACCTTATTACCCTCGATCTTCCACGTGCCAGCTTGGGCGGCAGAAGCTTCCGGACCCTCCATGAGGTTGCCACGTGCGTCATCGACGACGATGGTGTCGGGTAGCTTATAGACAGCGATATAGTTCTCGGGCGAAGGTGCCTTACCGCTGTTGAATTGTGCCGAAAAAGCTCCATAAAGCTTCGAAGTAGACGTTACGGCACCATTGAGGTCTTGAGTATGGTTCTCGTCGGTAAACAGCTTGACATCAACCTTCGCCGTATTCCCATCAATCACAATCGGCGTTGGCGTCGTCACGTCCTCGGCGCGCACGGGGGCTGCGCCGTGAAAAACTGCGGCGGTGAGGCTAATCAAAATGAAGATCAGGGCCGCCATACCCAGCGACCGTGAGCGGTGTGCGTTCATAGTTGTCCCCTAATTCCTACAACACAGTGTGGAATACGGCGAATCGTCGAATCGAACACAAACCCCAACATCAACAAGAACCTACCTAGCGCATTGCAAGAACCCATTGGGGAGCAACTTCTAAGACGGTCCGTCTATGCCACGTGCATAAAATACAACATAGATACCAATCATGTAAACCGCAGGTCAAGAGGTCTTTTAATTTAATACCAGTTGATATTTACCTGTTAACAGTTTTGTATCAAAGCGGTCATATTTCAATGATTCCTGTATATGTTTAAACAACCTAACTTTACCCGGAATGGCCCAGAAGGAGGCATCATCTCCGCCGTGGTGCAAAGTAACCTGACCCCTTTGCACCAAAAAGGGCGCCGACCATCGCGGTCGACGCCCTTTCTTATTGGCGGTTATAAGCCCCAGCGCTTATTTGTTGACCTGACCGGCGCGGACGGCAGCCTTCTTGCGGTCGGTG
>ERZ1034980.784-NODE-784-length-20816-cov-5.381870_pt1 | contig 20816 bp, 17 predicted proteins | sample MGYA00520622_ERZ1034980 | MGnify/ENA primary metagenome ERZ1034980 (study PRJEB33766, sample SAMN09781791) | gut metagenome | biome: gut microbiome | host: Homo sapiens | place: Madagascar | study: EMG produced TPA metagenomics assembly of the PRJNA485056 data set...
CCCGTGGGTTATACCCTAAGAGCAAACCACCCTTTTTAAGGGTGGTTCTGATTTGTCGAGCGAATCTGTGTGTATCTCGGAGTATGTTTGCTGTTTCTAAATTACTGTATTGAGACTCTTTTGTTCGCGCTCTCATGCCTTCCTTATCTTTTTCGATTGTCTCCTTTGATGATTAATCGCGTGGTAGTAAGAGAAGCAAACCTGCTACGTGTATCGTGCACCGACCAATTTACTACGTATTCACTTGCTTGGTGCTTCTCTATCTCTTGAAGGCTTTTGGGCCACCCTTTGCACCGAGTTTTGCTGGATCTCAAAACGTGTTACTCAGCTTGGATATCTACGTAAGATATTGTCGTTCGGCTCATTTATCATTGAATCTGTTAATCATCATTCCCTAATGACAAAACTTCTCGTTTCGGGAAGTTTTGTCATAGATTGGATTAATTCAATGGTTGCTAATTGGAATGAGTTTGAGAATCAGGCGTGGCTCGATTCCCAACTTTCAATTCGAGGCTCTGAGAGCGTTTCTCAGGCTTTAAAACAACTTCTTGCTATGACTGATGCATTTAACATCAAACTAGGCCTTAGAGAGGCTTCTATGGCCATACGACACCTTCAGCTAATGCTTGCAAAGAATGAGTGCGTGAATCTCACAGCTATTAATGAACCAGAGAAGGCACTCGTCCTTCATAGTCTTGACTCTCTACTGTTTCTGAAGGTGTTTCAAAGTCACGACCTTCTACTTGATGAAAATCAGAAACTTCTTGATATGGGTACTGGCGGCGGTTTCCCCGGTCTTACTCTTGCGTGTTGCCTGCCGTGTCAGGTAACGCTTTTGGATTCGGTCGGTAAGAAGGTAAAAGCCTGCTCTGAGTTTGCTGACGATCTACTTCTCTCGGTTCGTGTCCAGTGTGTACATGGCCGTCTTGAGGAATATGCGAAGGTTATTCACGGTTCACAAGATGTGGTTGTGGCACGCGCTCTTGCACCTCTCGATGTTCTTCTTGAATATGCCGAACCTTATCTAAAGAGAAATGGTTATCTCGTATTTGGCAAGGGTAAGCCTGATGTGGAAGAGCTTTCTAAGGCAGAATATGTCTCTTCCCTACTTGGTTATTCGAATGTTTCACGTGAAACATTCGAACTTCCTAACGATATGGGTCATAGAGAGATATTTGTCTATCAAAAGACATCTCGTAGTAAGGTAAAGTTACCTCGTAAGAATGGTGAAGCGCGAAACAACCCCCTGGCAAATCGCTAGTGTTTCACGTGAAACAATTGAATTAGAGAATGGAAAGCTATGGGATATAAAGATGTAAAACGCAGTAATCCGAGCAAACCATCCCATGTCCTGGCGATTATCAACCAGAAGGGTGGCGTTGGTAAATCGACAACTGCAATCAACCTCTCCGCAGCACTTGGAGAAGAGGGTAAGAAGTGCCTAGTTGTTGATTTTGATCCCCAAGGGAATACAACCAGTGGTTATGGCATAGACAAGGAAGAGCTTGAGCACGATATTTATGATGCTCTTCTTGATGGTTACGAATTCAGTGAGCTTATCGTAGGAACTCCTGAGAAAAAGGTGTTTGTTGTCCCCGCAACTATTCAATTGGCGGGTGCTGAGATTGAGCTAGTGAGCAAGATAGCTCGCGAAAGCATTCTTAAGAACCTAATTGATAGCGTTAAGGACGAATTTGACTATGTCTTTATTGACTGTCCTCCGTCTCTCGGCCTTCTAACGATCAATGCCCTGTCTGCAGCTGACGGACTTCTCATTCCTATTCAGTGCGAGTACTACGCTCTTGAGGGCGTTACAAAGCTTCTTGAGTCGATGAAGCTAGTAAAGGGTAGCCTTAATAGGGAGCTCGATGTATTCGGTGTCCTTATGACCATGTATGACGGTCGTACGACGCTTTCTAACCAGGTTGTTGAGGAGGTAAAGAAGTATTTTGGAAAGATAGTATTTAAAACTGTCATTCCTAGAAGCGTAAAGATATCCGAAGCTCCAAGTCATGGACTCCCCATTGCTATGTATGCGGCTACGAATAAGGGTGCAATTGCATACAGGGCTCTTGCAAGAGAGGTGATCCGTCGTGGCTAAGAAAGCAGCCCTTGGAAAGGGTTTGAATGCGCTCTTCACTGAGACGGCGGCTGAATCAGGTTCCGAGCCAGAGGCATCTCTACCAATTGCGAGTATTATCAGGAATCCTGATCAGCCTCGTAAGAGTTTTGATGAGACGCAGCTTTCAGAGCTGTCAGACTCTATTAAGCAGAATGGTGTTCTCCAGCCTATTCTTGTCAGGAAAAAGGGCGATAAATACGAGATTGTTGCAGGAGAGCGTCGATATCAGGCAAGCAAGCTTGCTGGTCTGAAAGAGATCCCTGCAATTGTTCGTGAAATTGATGATGCCGAGGTTTTCCAGCTAGCTCTAATTGAAAATCTACAGCGATCTGATCTCACACCTATTGAAGAGGCAAGGGGATATAGACAGCTGCTAGACACTAAGGGACTTACTCAAGAGGGGCTTGCGAAGATTCTCTCGAAGTCTCGCTCTGCGATTGCAAACACACTTCGTCTCATGGACCTTCCTCGGGAGGTCCAGGACATGATGGAGGAAGGTCAGATCACAGCGGGTCACGCTCGTGCAATTCTTGCTGTGCCTACCGAGGAAGGTAGAATCAAGCTTGCCCAGAAGGTTGTTGCTGAGAATCTGACCGTCCGACAGACAGAAAATCTCGCACCACTATTTTCTGTCACGCGCGACGAGATTAAGCCTAAGAATCCCGCACCCCAGTACTTCAAGAGGGCGGCGAGGACGCTGAGGCAGGCTCTTGATACAACCGTTAAAGTTAAGCAGGTTCGTGGTAAGAACAAAATCGAAATAGAATTCAAGGATGAGGATGATCTTGCTCGTATCATCGATCAGTTGTCTTCCGGTTCTCAATCGCAGGAGAGCTCATGGGAAGGCTAGCAAAGTCACTAAACAGCGTGATGCTGATTGGTGGAGTGACCGCCGTTGCTTGGAATCTGCTCCTTGACGAGAGAGCCAAGCAAAGCGTCAGGTATGCCGCTGATCAGGTTGTCAGCCTAGGAAGTCATCTTCTCAACACGTATATGGAGCCAAACCAAATGGCGAATGACGAAGCTGCGGCCGCATATAACAGGGCTTGGGTCGAGCAGCAGTGGAGAGAAGCTGGCTACTAAGGAAGGTTGACCAAAAGAAAAGGTCAGACGCCGTTGACCAAATGTGTCGATGTACACGAAGGGGAGTAGAACATTTGTTCTACTCCCCTTTTATAACAGCGAACTACTTAGAGATGAGAGGGAAATCTTAAAGATCCGCGTTGTGACGCTGCGAAAGTTGGCCGCAAGCAGCGTCGATATCGTTGCCGCGAGAGTTCCTGACGGTGGCCTCGACACCAACCTGCGCGAGCCTACGAACAAACATCTCAGCCTTCTCCTCGGTTGAGGGCTTAAGCTTCGATCCTTCGAGGTCATTGAGCTGAATGAGATTGACGTGAGACAGAGTTCCACGGCAGAAGTCGCAAAGGGCGTCGAGCTCGGGCTTCGTATCGTTAACACCACCGATGAGGGCATACTCGTACGTCGGACGACGACCAGTGGCCTCAACATACTCGCCCATGACTTCGTGAAGATACGCGAGAGAGTACTTCTTCACGCCAGGCATGAGAACGTTGCGCGTCGCCTGAACGGCGGAGTGGAGGGAGACGGCGAGGGTGAACTGTTCGGGCTCCTTGGAGAAGCGCCTAATCATAGGAATGATTCCGCAGGTAGAGACGGTGAGGTGACGGGCGCCGATGCCAAGACCATCGGAGGAGTTAAGCATGCGCAGGGCTTTGAGGACTTCGTCGTAGTTATTGAAGGGCTCGCCCTGGCCCATCATGACGACGCTGGAAGCACGCGTCTGGAAATCCTCGCTGACGTGGACAACCTGGTCATAGATTTCCGTTGCGGTGAGAGAGCGAGAGAAGCCACCCTGTCCGGTGGCGCAGAAAACGCATCCCATGCGGCAGCCCGCCTGAGTGGAGACGCAAACGGCGAGCTTGTTGCGGGTGGGCATGCCAACGCATTCAGCGCGCGTGCCATCCTCATAGGAAAGGAGATACTTGCGGCTGCCATCAGCGGAGATCTGACGAACGAGCTCGGAGGTTCCGCCAAGAGAGCAGTGCTCGGCAAGCTGAGCGCGAAGAGCGGCGGGGACGTTGGTCATCTCATCGAAGGAGGTAACGTGCTTTTTCCAAACCCAGTCCTCCACCTGCTTTGCGCGGAAGGCAGGCTGGCCAAGTTCGGTGACGAGCGCGACCAGTCGATCGTGAGAAAGAGTGCGAAGGTCGAGCTTGCGTCCGGATGAGTCGGTATCATTGAAGGGCATGTCGCGGCCTTTCTGGCGTGACGAGGAATAGATTGCCGCAAATAGCAGCGACACGAGTGTATATCACGGGAGATGGAGGACTTGAGAAACCGTGCCTGTACCTCGCAATCTGCGCAGCTTTAGCGGCCAGATGGACTGGAGCGACACAATGGACGTGACTGAGTGCAAGGTGGCACTACTGTGCGGCGGCTGGTCAGACGAGCGCGAGGTGTCCCTGACGAGTGGCCGCGAGTGCGCCAAGGCCCTCGCTGAAGCTGGATTCTCGAGCGTCGATGTCTTTGATATCGCCGCCCCTGATTTCGTGACCTCGATTGCGAGCGGCAACTATGACGTCGCATTCGTGGCGCTTCATGGTCGCTATGGAGAGGATGGCTGCGTCCAGGGATTCCTCGAGCTCCTCGGCATTCCCTATACCTTCTCCGGAGTGCTCGCGAGCGCCGTGGCCTCCGATAAGGCGATGGCCAAGGACATCTATCGCGAGCACGGCATCCCGACGCCGAAGGACGTCTGCCTCTTCCAGGGGGATGACGTCGATCTGGATTCTATCGTCTCCGCGCTTGGCCTTCCCCTCTTCGTCAAGCCCGTCTCGAGCGGCTCGAGCAATGGCGTTTCTCGCGTCGATGATGCCGCAGAGCTCGTCTCCGCCATTGACGAGGCGTTTAAGTTTGATACGCGCGTCCTCATCGAAAGTGCGGTGAAGGGAACTGAGATCACGGTCCCCGTACTGGGTAACTCGAAGCCCGAGGCTCTGCCCGTGGTTGAGATTCGCTACGGGACTGCCTTCTATGACACGAACGTCAAGTACGAGGATCCCTCTAAGCACCACGTCATCCCGCCTGAGCTTCCGGATGCCGTCGTCGCTCACGCTCAGGAGCTTGCCTGCAGGGCCCATGTTGCACTTGGCTGCATGGGTGCTTCACGCAGCGACTTCATCGTGGACGAGTCTGGTGAGCCCTACATTATCGAGACGAACATCATCCCCGGCATGACCGGTTCCTCCCTGCTTCCCGACTCCGCGCGCCGCGCTGGCAGGAATTTCCCGGACCTGTGCCGTTACCTCATTGAGCTGGCGCTCGAGCGTGGCGCTCGCGGTACGTCCGATAAGCCGCGTACCTCTATGCCTGGAGAAGTCGAGTGCTAGAGCAGGGACAGAGTAACGGCAGAAAGACAATCGCAGATATTCTTCTTCCGGAGACGCCGGAAAGCGTCGCGGCTGCGTATGGCCGCCTCGCCGAGCGCGCGAAGGTCGAGGATTTCGGCCTGCTAGAAGAAGACGTCGTGGTTCTCGACACGGAAACCACGGGGCTATCTTTCGCGGATTGCCAGCTTACGGAGATTGCCGCGGCCCGCCTGCGCGGGCGGGAAGTGGTGGAGACCTTCCGCACCTTCGTAAACCCAGGCATGCCGATACCAAAGAACATCGCGGCGCTGACGCACATCACGGATGCTGACGTTGCGGATGCCCCAACGCCAGAAGAAGCGGTCGCAAGTCTGGCTGAGTTCGTTGGTGGCGCGCCCGTGCTTGCTCACAACGCGACTTTCGACAGGACCTTCGTCGAGCGCGTTTCCGGCGGGCGAGAGGTTAGCGACATGTGGGTCGACACCCTCGCTCTCTCGCGCATCGCCCTACCCAGGCTTGTGACGCACAAGCTCCAAGATATGGCCGAGGCATTTGGCTGCGACTCCGTGACTCACCGCGCCATGGATGACGTGGAGGCGCTAGCGGGCATGTGGAGGATTATCCTCTGTGCTCTCACGGATTTGCCCGCCGGCCTGCTTGAGGTTCTCGCCAACATGCATCCCGAGGTCGAGTGGGCCTATCGACCCATTCTCTCTCACCTGGCCCTCGCGAATCCCGGCGTACCGTTCTCCCTCGTCGGTGCGCGCCGCGAGCTCGTGGGCAATCTCAGGGTTTCGATGAGGCCCGATGTGGATGAAAAGCCCACTTCTGCGACCGCACCCTCCCGCGACGAGGTTTCCCAGGCATTTGGTCCCGATGGTGTCATCGCCTCCATGTACGAGGGCTATGAAGCGAGGTCAAGCCAGGTGGAGATGGCCGAGGAAGTGCGCTCGGCGTTGGAGAGCAAGACACTCCGCTCTATCGAGGCTGGCACGGGTGTAGGGAAATCGGTGGCCTATCTCCTGCCGCTCGCCCTCTATGCGAAGAAAAACAATGTCACGTGTGGTGTTGCCACCAAGTCGAACGCGCTTACGGATCAACTTGTATCCCATGAGCTGCCGGCACTTTCAGGGGCTTTGCCCGGGGGAGTGAGCTATACCTGCCTCAAGGGATATGACCACTATCCGTGTCTTCGTCGCCTGGGAAGGGCCGCCTCCGGTGACCTTCCCATGGGCGAGGCGAGGCAGAATGGCCGCTCGGACGCCACGATCGCCGCAGACATGCTTACCGCGATCGCGGTGACCTACGCCTACGCATGCCAATCCGTCGAGGGAGACCTGGACGCGCTCGGCATCAGGTGGGGAAGCGTCCCGAAGAGCATGCTTACGGTTTCATCCGGAGAATGCCAGCGCTCTCGTTGTCCTTACTATCCCAATCTCTGCATGCTCCACGGTGCCAGGCGTCGCGCGGCGTCGGCTGACCTCGTTGTCACGAATCATTCGCTGCTGCTTAGAAATGTCGAGGCAGACGGCAAGATTTTGCCTCCGGTTCGAAACTGGGTCATCGACGAGGCGCACTCGTTTGAGAACGAGGCTCGCCGACAGTGGGCGCTTGAGGTCTCCGCGGAACGCGCGCGGGCGCTCTTTGAGTCCCTTGGTGGCACGAAGACCGGCGTCATCGCTTCGTTCTCCGCGCTTGCCGCGGGTAGCGAGGCGGCAATGCCGGCGATGGGGCTCTTGGCGAAGGGTGCGAGCAGCACCCAGCGCGCGAGCGTCGCCTCAGCCGATTTCTTCGACGCGGTGAGGGGCCTCATTCGCCTCGCCCGCGGAGGCGGCGGTTATGACACGGTCAACGTCTGGCTTGGTGAGGAGAACCGCTCGACCGACGAGTGGGCTGCGGTCAGTGAGGCTGGTCTCACGCTCATCGACCGTCTCGATGCCGCTCAACATGACCTTGAGGGCGCGCAGCGCGTTTGCTCGGTAGCCATCGAGAACCTGCCTGGTGACCTCGCGGATGCCTGCAGGCAGCTCGAGGAAATGTCGAAGGCGTGTCGCGTGATAGTCGAGGGCAAGGACGACTCGTACGTATGCTCCGCCGAAGTTTCTCGAGCGAAGAGGCGTCAGGGTTTCGAGCGCCTCGTTGCCGAGAAGCTCGATGTGGGCGAGGAGCTTGCAGACCGCTGGTATCCCGAGATGCGGAGCGTTACGTTCTGCTCCGCCACAATGAGCGTCGACGGGGACTTCTCACACTTTGAGGAGTCCATGGGCCTCAATCGCCTGCCCGCGACTCGCCACCGTGAAATTGCCCTGCCCAGCTGCTATGACTTCGATAAGAACATGTCCGTTATTGTTGCCCACGACCTTCCTGATCCGCGCGATTCCGGCTATTTGGTCGCGCTTGAGAACTTGCTGTATGACGTGCACGTTGCGATGGGCGGCTCGGTGCTCACGCTGTTCACGAACCGCCGAGAGATGGAACAGGTATACGCGGCTCTCTCCGACAGACTTGCCGTGGCTGGGATCGAGGTCGCGATGCAGGAACGTGGCTCCTCGACGCGGAGGTTGCGCGAGAAGTTCGTTTCCGAGAAGTCACTTTCCCTCATGGCGCTCAAGTCGTTCTGGGAGGGATTCGATGCCGCGGGTGATACCCTGCGCTGCGTCGTTATCCCCAAGCTCCCGTTCTCGAGCCCCGCGGAGCCTCTGTCTCAGGAGCGTTCGAGTAGGGACCGCCAGGCCTGGAGGCGCTGGAGCCTTCCGGAGGCCGTGATTTCGCTCAAACAGGCTGCAGGTCGCCTCATTCGCACCTCGACCGATGCGGGCGTGCTCGTTCTCGCCGATAGCCGAATAACGACGAAGGGCTACGGAAAGACATTCGTAAGGTCTCTTCCGTCGGCGAACGTTTCGTTTCTCGGCGCCGATATGGTTGGTCGATATCTGGAGTCGTGGAGAGAGAACCACTAGGGGCGGATGGTCGTTAAGATGCGGGCGGGGACGATGTGATTTCGTCCTCGCCCGCTCTTTGAAGCGATGATGGTCGCGGCTATGTGATTCTCCGCCGCGATTATGCGCGCCGTCGAATTATTCCCACGACAAAGCGTGCGTGCTGGTCATTTCCGCGACTGATAGTTCGCAAGCTTACGCGCCGCCTTGTCGAGGTCGCGTCGTGCCGTGGCGCGCATCTCCGCACGAAGCTGCGCGCTTGGACTGTCACTCTCAGAAAGGCCCGGATTCCTATCCTCGAAAGTGACCTCGCAACCGAGCGCGAGGATGTGGCGGGGGAGCCAGTCGGCGCGAAAGTAGGGAACATCCACGAGGATGTGACCGTCTGGGTTTTCGCCTGCCGCGACGGCACCCTCCCAAGAGAGTACGGTCTTGGCTGCAAGGGGCGTGCAGGTGAGTCTCAGCACACCCATATCTGGCCGCTCTGCCCCGGAAACGCGCGCACGGACGGGCTTGTCCTCAAGTTTGACGTCAGACATGCCTTCGGCTCTAAACGTGCGAGCCGCTCGTGCGTCAAGGTCGTAGCCATCAATGAGCCAGCCGTCGTCGCCCATGCGTAGTGACAGGGGTACGAGGCGGCGCGTCTTAACGAGCGTGTCATTCTCCCCGCGGTACTTGAAGGTGATGGGAGGCTGCTCAACCTCCGTGTTCTCGTCGTTCTCGCGTGTTCCGCGGACGATGGAGCGCGCGCAGGCAACCAGGGCGTGGTGAGCTTCGGCAGAGACTTCCGAGTCAAGCGGTTCGTTCGAGCGGATGTAGCGGGTGGGGAAGAAAGTGTCTTCGAATTCGGTTCGGAGGGGATCGCTCTCTTCAAATCCGAGGAGGTCGAATGCGTCTGCAAAAACGTTTGCCTGTTCGGTCGTGAGACGTAGCCGCCAGGGGTGGGTTGTGGCTGCCGTGGCGCAGATGTCACCACGCGACCCCTCGAGCGAATAGAAGGAGACGATGGGCTCGGAGGGGGAATCCGACTTTGCCGGTACGCCGTTGGCGAGGTCGTTCAGGATCTCCAGAACCCTCCCCTCGGTAATGCCGAGGAGTCGTGCGAGATCGGCGGGGTTGGTGGTGCCGTGGGCGCGCCAAAGGGCGAAGACGACAGACAACATCTCGCTTAGCCTGCGCTCGACGGGACGTCCTCGCTGTGCGCGAGGCTTATCAATGGTGTTCGTCACGAAATCGCCCCCTCGAGAAGTCCCCTCCAGGAATCAACAAGTTCAGTGGGCTCAAGAGGCCAAACGCCCTGCTCCACACACCACTTCGCTGCCGCGTTGACGTCTTTTACGATGCCGGTCCACACGCAAGCGCCACCCTGGCGACTTTGGATTGTTCCGGATTTTGGCCCCGACTTCTTGAACGCCTTGACCGCGTCTCGCCCAGCGTAAAGAACGGCTTCGACGTGGTCATCTCCAATTTCGAAGGGAAGGAGACGCCAGTCATTGATGTCAAAGTCCGCGGGGACTTCGTAGTGATCGTCGCCCCCGCGCACCTTGACGCTCGTGGCGCGAGATAGGTTGTACGTGCGCATTGCGGGGTCTCTGCCCTCGCGCTCGCTCAGGCCAACAACGTACGTGGAGCCCTTGAGCGAAAACATGCCCATGGGGCGCAGAATGCGCTTCTTGGGGCGCTTGTCCGCGACAGCCTGATAGGTGAGCTCGACCGGAATCCTGGAACGCAAGGCGTCAGCCACGGTTTCCAGAATCAACGGATCGCAATCCGTCTTGGGAGAGGCGACATCGCCGGGGCCGGCGCAGGTGGACAGCGTCACGCGTGGGATGGCTTCTCCGAGTGTCCTCCGTCCGGCGGTGGAAGGGTTCTCGGCAAGCGGGCGGAAGAGCGTGCCGAGAACGCGAGCGTCCTCGTCGGCTTTTGCCGTGGGCTTGGCGAGAGAGCGCTGCCCGTCGAGTCGATAGCTCTTGGCGGTGCCATGGGTTTCCTCGACGAGGAAGATGCCTTCCTCCTCTAGCTTCAGGCAGTCGCGGCCAAATGTCTTGTGGAACGACGTGACGGCGACATCACCGTAGAAGCGGTCCTTCAAATCAGAACCAGTCAGCGGTGTGCCTTCGGCAAGTTTGAGGGCCACGCGAGTGCGCAGGACTTCGCGGTGACCGATATGACCGCCCTTATTCGGGGAGCTTTTGGCCATGGTGTCCCCCTCACTTGAAGTTGGTGCTCCGACAGCTGTTACCATGTCAGCAATGATCACTCCTGGGTGTGCCCACATTTTATTATGGGTTATTCCGTCCCGGTGTGACCGGTGTTTCGCGGAAGGGGACATTATTTGGCCACGAGAGGTGCAAACGGGCGTGCCGACGGTCGTCGAGGTCGTGTTGTCAACGATGGCAGAGACCGTCGTGCAGCCAGTCGACCCGCTAGCCACGCGCGCCGTCGCGCACACGTGCGTGACGGCGCGCGGGAAAAGTCCGGGCTTCCCCTAGCTGCGAGAATGGCCATCGTATTGGCCGTAGTGGTGGCGCTTGGCACGGGAGGCTTCTTCGCATGGCGCTTCCTTACCGGTGGGATGCAAGCTCGCGAACAAATCAACCTTGCGATCAAGGCTGTCCAGGAGGCGGATACCGTGATCATTGAGGTTAACGATGCCGTGAGCTCTCCGATTGGCGACACCGCCTCTTTTACGGATGAACAACTCAGCTCTGGGTCGAGGTCTGCGACCGAGTCACTTACGCGCGCTTCCGATCACATTTCGCGTGCCCGTGGCCTCAACGAGTTCCTTGACGATGACCAGCGCGCGGTCCTTTCTGCGCTTGATGATTCGATTTCGGCGCGTAAGTCCATGCTCGGAGCCGGGCAGGTAATCGTGAGCGTCGATGCCTCCGTGGGAAAGGCGCGCAACCTGCTTGAGCAGTCACTTGCCAAGGCGGCCTCGGCGGATGCGAAGGCGAGGGAGGCGACGACCGCGGCGAACGAGTACGCGAAGCACCTTGCCGGGCAAGAGAGTCAGCAGGCGGATGCAAACGTGCCGGTGACTATCGACAATGAGACGATTTCCCTTCTTAACGAGGCAAACGATTTGCTCGGACAGGCAAAGTCGGCTTTTGGCGATGCTGATTACAGTGCTTACGAGGCCTACCTTTCCAAAAAGGTGGAAGCGGCGCAGCTGATGCTCGAAGCCGACTCGGCGATTTTGTCCGGCGATTTCGAGAGGGCGGGGGAGTGTGTCACCAAATACAACGAGACGGATGCCGCGGCTTCTGAGCTTGCTGCCGCTCTGCCCGCAGCGACCAACGATGTTTTCCTCGACCCATACACGCGACTGACGAGTGCCGAGCGCGAGAGCTATCTCGCCGCCCAGCAGAAGGCAACCGAGGCCGACGCTCTCGTGCGCAAGTATCTGGGTGTTGGAGTCAGCGTGGCCACTGCTGATCCCGCGGCTGCGTCTTCGACGCCGGGCTCAGTCGCAGCAACTAGCGCGGGCGCCGCCGGGGATTCAGCGGCGAGCGATGTGTCTGCATCAGATTCCCCCGCAATCCAGGACCCTTCTGCTTCCTAGGCCGGCCGAAGATGCGTTATTGCCTGCTATTTATGATGATTCTGGCTTGCCGTTTCTAGTTTCTTGTCACTGGCCCTTGAGCACTTACCGTGCAGGGATGCCGCATATGATGCCCCCGCTCTGCGAAATGTGCAGGCAGACGTATACTCTTGACCAACGATTGCAGGTAGCGGCGCTACCGCTATTTGGAAGGTGAACGGATGAGCGTTACGAAGGAATATCTCGAGTCCCTCGACTCTGAGGTTGGCATTGCACCGGCTAGCAGCCAAGAAGAGCTTGATTGCGCGCAGTATCTGGCGGGGGTCTTCTCCTCTCACGGTACCGATCCGCAAATTCAGGACTTTACTGCGCCGTCGTTTGGCTATCTGCCGTACGGCGTCGTGATGGTGCTCCTGTTCGTGGGCGTCGTGCTTGCGGGGCTTGGCCAGGTTGCCACGCTCGCCGTCGGTATCATTCTCGTGCTAGCTTCCGTGGCTCTGCTTGTCATGACCTACAACGGCAAGGACGTTATCTCGAAGGCGAGCCCGCGTTCTCATAGCCAGAACGTCGTCGCCCTTCATAAGGCTGAGGGGGAGGGCAATTCGCGCAACCGCCCCATCGTGATCGTTGCTCACTATGACACGCAGCGCCTCGACCTCCTTTCCCGCCCCGAACTGGCCGTGATCAAGAAGTATCTTGCCGTTGCCGCTCCGTATACCGTCTGCGTTACCGCTCTGTGCGTCTTCGTCCAGCTCCTGGGCTTCCTTCCCGAGGCTGCGCGCCGTACCTTCTGGGTTATTGGCATCATTGCCGCTCTTCCCATGCTCCTCTGGGGCATTGCCCTCATCGCCTCTCGATTCCTTCCCTATGCTGCCGGCGGCGTTGACAACAAGTCTTCGCTCGCAGCCATGCTTGGCGTGCTCGATCGTGTGAACCCCGTTGCCGGGCGCCCTGCCGCCCCTTCCGAGTCCAAGTCTGACGAGGCGGAGGAGGGTGTTCCCGTTCGCGACTCTGCCGTTCGTCCGGCTCGCCGTGAGCCAGCAATGCGCCGCGAGGTCGAGGAAGTCATCGGTGTCCGTCACGGCGAGACCATCCTTCGTGAGCTTGGTATCCTCCCTGAGGATTGCGACATCACCTATATCGAGCCCGAGGTTCGTCTCGTTCCCGTTGACGAGCCCGACATCGAAGAAGGTCTCGACCGCATCACGGACCCCTCCGCCACGTCCGATCTTCCCCTTGTATCCGAGGATGAGGCCACCGACGTCGCCCAGAGCGAGGTTGAGGCCACCGACGTCACGCAGGGCGAGGTTGATGACGATGCCTCGGTTGATCCTGGCGCAACGGCACCGATGGAGGTCGTCGCCGAGGAAGCTGACCCGGATGCCACAAGGCCCATGCCCGTGGTCGACGACGCTCCTCGCGTTGATGCTGCCGAGGTTTCCCTTGACCCTGCGACCCTGAATCAGCTCGAGGATGGCGAGAGCGTCTCCGAGGGGCCGACCGTCGAGAACGATCAGTCCGGCATTACCAATATGGCCGAGGAGAGCGACGAGGACGCCGCCGAGGCAACGCGTCCTGAGCGTCCGCGTCCCTCCGCGGTCGATGATCCGGAGTGGGGACACAGCACGTATGTCCCCAAGGCGCATCCCGCCGCTGGTAATGTCGCCCGCCGTGCTGCGCTTTTCGACCTTCCTGACCCCCTTGCGAAAGAGAACGACCCCTTCGCTCCCCCTGCTGAGGCCGCACCGGCTGCCACCTATGTCGCTCCCGCGACGGTACGTCTCGATGACGATGCCGACGCCACGCAATTCGTCCCCGCGAATCAGGCGGCATCTCGTCCCTTTGCTGATGACATTCAGGTGCTGTCCGCTCCGGTCGAGAGCCATCAGGAACAGCCCACTCGAAAGAAGCGTCTGGGCGGACTCTTTGGGAAGAAACGTCGCCAGCAGCAGGAGTCCATGTCCGAGTGGCTCGGTGTTGACGAGGACTATGATGCCAAGGCGTCTGGCGAAGGCATCGGTTCTTGGGATAACTTCAACGACGACAACCTTGAGCACCATGGCGGTGGCTACAAGGGTGGCGCCGCTCTGAACGTCAACCTTCGTGGCCTCAAGGACAAGATTTCAAGTCTTCGTCCGGGTGACGCTGCGGAGGAGGCCGAGCAGCCCTCCGACGAGGAAGCGCCGCTCGACGATGCTGCGGGCCTTGATGCCATTCCTGGCGAGAACCCCGTCGCCGAAGCTCCACAGGAGCCTGAGAACGCCGATGACTCTTACGAGCCCGAAGCGTATGACCCTGAGGCTCCGATGCCCGAGGTTCCCGCCGAGACCATCGAAGCCATCAACGAAACCAATGTTGATCGCAAGCTTCGTGATGCGATTCTTGCGATGAGCGATGATGACCTCCGTGCTCACGACATTTGGTTTGTCGCGACTGGCGCTTCCGCGCTTGGCCACGCTGGCATCAAGGACTTCATTGCCAAGAACCGCAAGTCGCTTCGTGGTGCGTTCGTTATCAACCTCGAGTGCGTTGGTGCCGGAGACCTCACGCTTCTCACGAACGAGGGCTTCGGTGCTCCCCGCCGTGCAGACCGTCGTTTGGCGAGGCTGATTTCCTCCGTCGCTTCTGACCTCCATCTCGACCTGTGCCAGCTATCTCGCACCTGGGCCGACACCGAGGCGACCCCGCTCATGCGCAGCCACCTCCGCGCCGTCACGCTCATGGGCCTTGGCGACAACGAGCTTCCCGCCTTTGCCCACACTGCGGATGATGTCCCGGAGAACGTGAATCCCGAGCAGGTCGAGAACGTCTGCGCCCTCATCATGGAGACGATTCGCCGCTCGTAGGTTGGGTCTCGACAAACACGAGTAGCGTCCGATCACGCTGACCACTTTGTTCTGACGAACAGGTGGCCAGCGTGATTGCTTTTTGGGCGCCATGACACAACTCTCGGGCGTCGGCCGCTCTCGCGGTCGAATCACAGAGGATGCTCGAAAGCCAGTTTCGTAGTTCCGTCTCGCTGCATGCATCAAATGTCTGTATCTTCTGGTACGTTTTATCGACTTTGAGGGCGCAGAGGGGCTTGAGGGTGGATATGCCGTCGGTTGTTTTCCATTCAAGTGCGCCGATACGGTCGAACTCTTCCTGTCGCCAAGTCTCGGCGATGGGGGAGAACTGTCTTCCCGTTGTTCCCATTCGGTGGGCATAGACGAGTTTTTGAAGCCTCGCATTTGAGCAGCGCCAATCGAGAAAGGGACAGCCTGATCCTGACGGGTTGCCCCAGATGTCATGAGACAGATAGAAGAAGGGGTCGCTCTCGTGAGTCTGCGCGACAGGATAGTCGATGCTTGTGCCATTGACGCGCAGCCATGCCGCAGCACCGTCTGGCAGAAGCGGTGTTTCCGCACTGCCATCGCTTGATTCGCTCCGAGTTTCTTTCGCTACTCGCTCATATCTCCATTCGGTTATCTCGTCTGCGGCGACTTCATGTGTCCCAAAAACTACCAAGACCAATCCGGTTAGTAGCAACGTGATAGAGCACGCAAATCCCGCGATGCTTGGCAAGTCAGCCGCAAGTCCCGCGCCGCTGGGCAGGGTCTTCTTTCGCCCCATTTCCATTCGCTCTCCTTTCTGGCGAGAAAGACCAACGCGTCAAGCTCCACCCTCCCTTCTGGCGAGAAAGATCAACGTCCAAGCGGCTCGCGGTGCGGAGACAAGAAGGTGTGCCACCTTGCCGCCTGCCCGCGAGCCGTCGGCTCACGATGCTCGCTCGAACGTGTAGGAGATTGAGCAGAACTCAACGGGCCCTGTTGCAGCCTCCTCGGCGCGCTGTCTCCACTCGCCCGTGCCAGAGACGTTTGAGATGCTGAGCGCGAGTTCCTTGCTTCCCGATCTTGCGATTTCGAGGGTCGCCCCCGGTTTATCCCCTCTATCCCACGAGTGGATGACTTCGCCCGCGTCGGAGAGCTGCCAAGAGGCGTCATCGGGCGTGCCGGTCGTTTCGATTTGCGAGGCCCTTACGTCTACGACGGATAGGTTTTCGATGACGTAACCGCCGGGAACCGCCACCGTGCCATCGGAGAGAATCCTGCAAGGAAGCAATGAGGGAACTCTGACGGCTATGGTCGGGCTGTATGTTGCGGTTACGGTCATGTCCTTGCCGACGGATGAGAAGTCCTCGCTCCAGCCATCGAAGTGCCAACCCTCATGGCTCGGCGCCTCGGGAGATGTGGCGCCGCTTCCCTCGTCAACGGTCTCTTCCCCGAGCTTGTCTCCGGTGACTCCGTCGACGAAGGTAACGGTCCAGATTTTCTGGAACTTCGCCGAGATCGTGTGATCGCTCGTGACGTTCGAGAAGGTGTAGGTGTCTCTAGCCCCCACGGATTCACCGTCTACGAGCACGTCCTTGATGCGCCAGCCAGGCGAAGGCGTGATGGTGTACTCCTTTGAGTCCCCTGCTGATATGAGACTATGTCCTGCCGGACTAATTGAACCGCCTGCGCTTGCCTCCGCCGAGATGCGATAGGGGATGTCGATGTAGAAGTCCCAGCCTGCTACTGTTCCCGCCGAGTCTCGGAAGATGTTCTCGACCGATGTGATGTGGTGGCTTCCTCCACCACGCACCGCGAAGCTGGCCTTTTGGGAGATTGAGTCTCCTTTATAAGCCTTGGAATTCCAATCGGGCCCGATGTAAGCGCATTGTGTGCCGTTGTCATAGATGGTTTTCGTCGTTGTCCACCAAGCGCTGCCGTTCTTGCAATAGATCTCGGTTTTGATGTCGACCTGAACGGTCCCCTCGGGGTTGGCGTCGGGATGGATGTAATAGGCACAGGTCTGGATGGCCGTGCCACCCTCGCTGCGCTTGACCTCAACCCATTTGCCGGTTGGCGAAGAATGGGCTCTCGCGGGGGCACGTCTCGGAAGAGATCCCGTCTGCTGCTGGGGAAAGGTGACTACCACGTCGTCGTTGAGCACCTCGATATCGTCTGCCAAGGCAGCGCTGGGCGCGGAGATCATCGCGAGGCACGTTACCGTTGCGAGTACGGCGAGGACCTTCCTAAGCCTACGCATGGTGCTTTCTCCTCCTTCCCAAGTAGATCATCAGCATGAGCGAGATGGCAACGAGGACAGCTCCGACGGTGATGCGTCCCCACACTCCGCCTCCGGAGCCAGTCTGTGCGAGGACGCCGGCAGGACCACTCCAAATCTCGGGAGGGGCGGTGACGCCCCTCAAAGTAACGTCGGTGCTGCCTTCTGAGGCGAAAGCGACTCTTGGGGCGAGTGCAAGGTAGGCGAAGATGCTGCCAAGCAGCTTTTGGGCGGTGGATATGGCGTGCCTCGCTGGCTTACGGCTCATGACGTTGCCTGTTCGCCGGCGTGGGCGCCAGGGGCGAGGGTGAAGGTGACGGTGCCGATGTGGACGGGCGAGGAGATGTCCGTGGCTACTCGCCCGACGGTGCCGGAGGTCTCGAGCTTGATGTCGTCGGTTTCGACCGCGTCGCTCTGGTAGGTCATGTTCCACTGGGGGCTCGTGATGTCGATGCCGCCATCCGTGGCGGCAGCGGCGGCACGGACGGGCGCTCCGGTAGGCCCGAGGGACCAATCGATGGAGTCGTCTGCGGCAGAGATGTCCTCCGTGTGGTTCCATCCGTTGTTGGAGGTCACCTTCACGTTGGTGACCTTGAGACCGTAGGCGGATAGGTTCTCGATGCGCGTCGCGTCTGCGGTCGGGCCGGTGAGCGTGCCGTCGGAGGCGGCTACGAACGGGATGACGGTGGGTACTTTGAAGCGTAGGTTGCTGTCATCCGCCTGGACGGTCACCTTGGTGTTTCCGGTGTTGCCCTCTGCTGCGATTGCCGGTATGGGGGAGAGCGTGGCAAGCGTCGCGCCCGCCGCGGCGGTTACGGCGAGGCGTCTCAACGCCAGGCGCACCCACTGCCGGCAGAACCTCTCCTCAGGACGTGTATCTCGTGCGTTCATTTGATCTCCTTTCGTTGTGTCGGGGGAATGCCCCGCTGACGGCGTTAGTTGGTGGCAGGATTCGCGCCGGACACGGAGGTCCCGGCCGTCGAGTCGAGTGGCTTTGTGGTGGTCGTCGCCGAAGCCGCCGCGTCTGTGGCGCCGGGCGAGCTGGCTGCCACCTCGCTGACGCCGGGACTCTCTTCACCTGCGCCGAGATTCGTTATGGGGATGACTTCCACCTCGACCGCGGTGGGCGACCCGTGGTCTTCGAGGGTTTCCGCATCGAGGGCCTGAACCTCGACGCGAGCGGTTCCCTCCTTCGCCTTGGGCGCTCGCACGGTCTCGATCCGCTCCCCCGGCATGAGAGGATCAGACTCGTAGACGCAGGTGTCGCCCTGGGTTATGACAAAGCGTTGGGCAAACTTGTTGTCACCGACGTTTTCGAGGCCAACTTGCAGTTCGTGGGTTGATTCATCGAGCTTGAGGTTGGGGAGTACGCTCACCGTCATCATGTTCTCGGCGACTTCACGGTCGAGTTCGGCCTGGATCTCCTCACGGCTCTGCCCCTCTCGGGCCGAGGTGAGGAGAGCTCCGGAGCCAAAATCGATCCCGCTTCCAAGAACGACGGCAATCGCTGCTCCCACGCACGCGACAAGCCCCGCCACCAGGATCGGCCATCTCCGACGGGGCCTCTCCTCCGGCAGACGGAACTGCCCCGCCCTCATTGCGATGCCTCCGTGATTGGCCGTGGCGACGCAGTCGCTCGCGTGCGCTCGCCTTCGCCCAGTGCCTGGGCACGGCCCGCATGACCGGGTCCGGGGAATGCGCCACCCCTCATCTGGTCCGCGCCGCGCGACCTTATCGTGCGGACAATTCTCGTCCGGGATCTGCTCTTCGTCGCTTTCATCTGCTCCTCCCTTTCGCGTTAGTGGAAGGAGCATAGGGAGGGGACCTGACAAGAATGGGTATGCCTGCCGACAGGATTCTTACCGAGCAGCTACGTGATGAGGTGAATTCTGCGGTCTTAATAGGTCGGCGGTAAACGTTGGCGTTTGGCCTGTGAGCGGCACTAAAGGCAGCCACATTCTTGCGCATCCACAACCGCTTCATTCCTGCGGCGCCACTTTGATTGTTGAAAGCCGGAAAAGGCCAGTTCAGATGGATGGCACGACATTGCGCCTTGCGGCCAAGCATTCCCTTCTCGCACCTGGTGCTCTCCCAGCGGACGCTTGCTGTGTTAGAATCATCCGGCATGCGGGCATCGCCAAGTGGTAAGGCAACGGCTTCCCAAGCCGTCATTCGCGGGTTCGAATCCCGTTGCCCGCTCCATGAGAGACAGGGCCCGGCGCACGCGCGTCGGGCCTTTTTCGTGCCGGTTTGAGACGGCGGCCGTTGGGTACATCACAAGACGCGTGGTTGGGTACACAGCATTCGCGTGTCTCCACGCGCCAAGTCGAAAGGAATTCCATGAGCGACATCCCCATGAGCGACGCCGAGTGCGCGCTCTCCATGAAGCGCCTTGAGCCCCGTCAGCGCCTCTACGCCCAGCTCCTCGTGCGCAATGGCGTGAACATCCAGCCTGATCAGGAGCTTGTCGTTTCCGCTCCTGTCGAGGCCGCGGACTTCGTCCGCCTCGTCGTCGCTACCGCGTATGAGATGGGCGCTGGCCACGTCACCGTCATCTGGGGCGATGACGAGCTGTCGCGCCTCGAGTACGATAACTGCCCGCTCGAGCGGTTCAAGAAGCTCCCCTCCTGGAAGGTTGAGCAGATGAATTCGCTTGCTCGCGAGGGTGCGGCGTTCCTCTGGCTTGATGGCGAGGATCCGGATGCTCTCCTTGAGGTCGATCCCGCGAAGCCGGCCGCCCGCTCCGCCGCGTCGCATCGTCAGTGCACGGAGTATCGCCACGGCCTCGATTTTGGCGAGAACTCCTGGTGCATCGGCGGCGTGCCGGTCAGCGCCTGGGCGCATAAGATCTTCCCGAGCCTTTCTCCCGCAGAGTCCATGCTGCGTCTTTGGGAGGCGATTCTCGAGACCGTCCGTATCGTCGACGAGGACCCGGAGAGCGCCTGGGAGACTCACGACGCCACCCTCGTCAAGAACAAGCGTCACCTGAACGAGGCTCACTTCGACGCGCTTCGCTATGTCTCGGAGAACGGCACGAACTTCACCGTTGGCCTGCCTGCCCGTCATGTTTGGGAGGGCGGTTCTGCCAAGACGAAGGATGGTGTGAGGTTCTTCCCCAACATGCCCACCGAGGAAGTCTTTACCTCTCCTGATCGCAACCGTGCGGACGGTATCGTCCACTCCGCGCTTCCGCTCGTTCACAACGGCTCCGTCATCCGCGATTTCTGGTTCAGGTTCGAGGCTGGCCGTGTGGTCGAGTTTGGTGCCGAGCAGGGTGAGGAGGTCCTGCGCCACATCATCGAGACGGACGAGGGGTCCCACCACCTGGGCGAGTGCGCGCTCATCTCGAAGAACACGCCCATTCGCCAGAGTGGCCTGCTCTTCTATAACACGCTCTATGACGAGAACGCCAGCTGCCATCTCGCCCTGGGCATGGGCTTCCCGGATTGTTATGAGAACGGCGTCAACATGGACAAGGAGTCTCTGCTCGCGGCTGGCGTGAATGACTCCGCCACCCACGTCGACTTCATGATTGGTGCTGATGACCTCAACATCTTCGGCATCACCGCTGATGGCGAAGAGGTTCCCATCTTTGACCACGGCCAGTGGAGCTGGGAGTAGCGAGTTCGGGGCGATGGTTGACCAGTTTCCGCGAGGACGCGCCGTCAGCTCATCATGTGTCCGCTGTATCAGCTAGAATCATGCAGACGCGCCGTTAGCTCAGTTGGTAG
>ERZ1034980.787-NODE-787-length-20767-cov-4.578602_pt1 | contig 20767 bp, 22 predicted proteins | sample MGYA00520622_ERZ1034980 | MGnify/ENA primary metagenome ERZ1034980 (study PRJEB33766, sample SAMN09781791) | gut metagenome | biome: gut microbiome | host: Homo sapiens | place: Madagascar | study: EMG produced TPA metagenomics assembly of the PRJNA485056 data set...
GCTAGCTCCATTTAAGACAGTGGATGTCATGCACGGCATTTGCGGCGGGGTGCGGCCATCCACTTTCGCACTTGTTCTCACTTGATGGGGGACGTTACATAACGTTGACTGAATATTCGGTTAACCATAAAATAGAACAACCATTTGGGTTTATCCCGTCCGCCGGCATAATCGCGGCAGACGTACTCTTTGTTCATGTACCTGCGATGTTCGCATAAGCATAGACGCCGGGATTCGCTCGGATGGTGGGCTCTGTCTCATTGTGAGACGGTTTCCTGAACATCCTCACCAAACGTTTTCCTAGGAGTCACTATGGGCATCGAGATCGTCGTTATTGCAGCGCTTGTTGCGCTTGCAATTGGTTTTGCTATTTCGCACTTCGTCGTCAACGGTCAGAACTCCGCTCGAGTACAGGATGCAAATCGTCAGGTTTCTGAGGCCGAGGAGAAGGCCAAGCAGATTACCCACGATGCAGAGCGTCAGGCTGAGACCACGAAGAAGGAGGCTGTTCTCGCCGCTAAGGAGGATATCCTTAAGCAGCGTCAGGCCGCCGAGGCTGAGGAGAAGCAGCGCAAGAGCGAGCTTCGATCCATGGAAAGCCGCATCATGCAGCGCGAAGAGTCTCTTGATCGCCGCAATGATGCTCTTGATCGTCGCGAGCACCAGCTCTCCAGCCAGGCTGGCCAGCTTGACCGTCGCCAGTCTGACCTTGACGAGCTCATGAAGCAGCAGACTACTGAGCTCGAGCGCATCGCCGCCCTTTCCACCGACGAAGCTCACAAGGAACTTCTCGATCGCGTCCGCAAGGATACTGTTCGCGAGGAGGCGCAGATTCTTCGCGAGAGCGAGCAACGTGCACGCGCCCAGGCGGACAAGACCGCTCGCGAGATTGTTACCACTGCCATTCAGCGTTGTGCTGCCGATCAGGCCGGTGAGGTCACGGTAACCACGGTTCACATCCCTTCCGATGACCTCAAGGGCCGTATCATCGGTCGCGAGGGTCGAAATATTCGCACCTTCGAGCAGGTCTCCGGTGTTTCTCTCGTAATCGACGATACGCCTGAGACGGTGCTTCTCTCCAGCTTTGAGCCAGTTCGTCGCGAGACGGCTCGCGTTGCTCTCGAGAACCTGATCGCAGATGGCCGCATTCACCCCGCCCGCATCGAGGAGATGTATAAGAAGGCGGAGACTCTCGTGCAGCAGAGGGTTCAGGAGGCTGGTGAACAGGCAGCCTTCGACGCTGGGATCCATGATCTCCACCCCGAGATCGTAAAGACGCTCGGCGCTCTCCGTTACCGCACTTCCTTTGGACAGAATGTCCTCTCACACTCCAAGCAGGTTTCTGAGCTTTGCGGCATCATGGCTTCCGAGCTCGGTCTCGACCCGACGCTTCCCAAGCGCGCCGGTCTTCTCCACGATATCGGCAAGGCGATTGACCACGAGGTCGAGGGGCCACACGCCGTTATCGGCGCTGATCTTGCCCGCCGTTATGGCGAGCGCCCTGAGGTCGTACACGCTATCGAGGCTCACCACGCAGACGTTGAGCCCAACACCATCCTTGATCAGCTCGTGATGGCCGCTGACGCCGTTTCCGCGGCGCGCCCCGGTGCTCGCCGCGAGAGCGCTGAGACCTACATCAAGCGTCTGCAAAAGCTCGAAGAGATTTCGAACGCCCATGATGGCGTTGAGCGCACCTATGCTATGCAGGCTGGTCGTGAGCTTCACGTTATGGTGCAGCCCGAGAAGATCTCTGACGCTGAGGCCACGGTGCTCGCCCATGACATCGCCAAGCAGATCGAGGACGAGATGGAATACCCCGGTCAGGTCCGCGTCGTTGTCATTCGCGAATCTCGCGCTGTCGACGTTGCCAAGTAGACGTCGTTTACCATCGAATGGCTGAAGATAGAACAGATTTCGTGAGCGAGGGGGCCTCGAAGGGGACTCCCTCGCTCGCTGATTTCGTTGCAAGCGTTTCGGGGGATTCCGCCATTAGGGTTGAAGAGTCCCTGGGTAACGGCTTCGTCAGGCTTCGTGTCGGCGAGGCTGAGCGAAGGCAAGCGAAGCATGACATTCGCTGTGCCGAGGACGTTGTCATTGAGATGCTTCGCAACTCTCGTGACGCCGGTGCCCACACCATATTCGTAGCCACGAATCGCGAAGGTGATGAGCGCAGCATTGTCATGATTGACGATGGTTCTGGCCTTCCCGATTCCATGCGTAAGAAGATTTTCGATGCGCGCGTTACGTCCAAGCTCGATTCTGTGCATATGGACAGATGGGGCGTGCACGGAAGGGGTATGGCCCTGTTCTCCATTCGGGAGAATTCTAAGAGCTCCGATGTCATGGCCTCTGGCGTAGGGCTCGGCTCTTCCATTCGTGTTGTCTCGGATACGACGGCTTTGACCGAGCGCAAGGATCAGAGTACGTGGCCGACTATCGGCCGCGGAGATGAGGGCGAACCTAGACTTCGTGGTCCCAAAAACATAATCCGAACGAGCTGCGAATTTGCGCTGGAAGAGCGTGGCGTTTGCGAAGTGTATCTCGGATCTGCGGCAGAGGTACTTGCCACTATGCGCGTTCTCACTAATGAATCTCCGGATCGCTCTCGCCTTCTATTCGTTGATGATATCGATGAGGTTAGAGTGATTGATCGTCCTGCTGTTGCTGGAGATGCCCATGAGCTCGCTTCTATCGCCGAATCACTTGGACTTTACATTTCGGAGCGGACTGCTCACCGCATACTAGCCGGTCAAATTAAGCCGCTTAGATCGGTCGCAAATAGGCTTACTCATCAGGGTGGCACCCCTGGTCCAAAGGAAATCGATCTCACGCGCGATCGTAGGGGCCTTCGTATTTCTAAAGACGACACCGAGGAATTCGCGCGTATTATGGAGCGTGACTTCTCGTTATTGTCTGAGCGCTATTACCTCGCCCTTGCTGGTGATCCGAGGGTTAGCGTCTCGCATGATAAGGTTGTCGTAACGTTTGACCTTGAAAAAGAAGATTGATGCGGCCATTTTTGCACGTCTAATCGCAGTTCCATCACCAACTATCGCAGCTCAACAGCACTCGAATTCTTCCAGTACACGACAGGAGCTTTACCCATGGACTACCTAAAGGTCTCGAGCAAGTCGTCTCCCGCCTCTGTTGCGGGTGCCATTGCAGGTATGGTCAAGGATGGCGTGCCGGTCAATATCCAATCTGTGGGAGCCGGCGCTGTCAACCAGGCTATCAAGGCCGTCGCAATTGCGCGTGGATTCTTGATTCCTGCCGGCTATGACATCTCCTGTGCCCCGACTTTCTCAGATATCGACATTGATGGCCAGAGTCGCACGGCAATTCGTATTGCAATTTATGTTCATAGGCTTACTCCTGCGGATGCCACTTGCATCGAGCAGGGCGCTGGATCGGTGGTTGCGTAGTGGAAGCTTCTCGTTCTCTTGCTGGTCTTACGTATCACGTTAAGACCTTCGGATGTCAGATGAACCTTCATGACTCTGAGCGCGTTTCTGGCGTGCTTGGGTCGTGCGGCTGTATCGAAGTTGCCTCGCCCGATGAGGCGGATATCGTCGTCTTCATGACTTGTTGTGTTCGCGAGAAGGCGGATACCCATCTGTACGGCCAGGTTTCTGCTATGGTGAGCGCTCCGGTGCCGCCTAGCGGGCGTAGGCTCGTTGCCATCGGAGGCTGTATTGCCCAGAGGGATGGCGAAAACATCCGTAAGCACATGAAGAACGTCGATGTGGTCTTTGGCACTCGGGCCATCTCCAGTCTTCCCGAACTGCTCGTCGCTGCGCTTGAGAGCAACGACAAGTCTGTTCAGGCGGACGTGAGCGAGGATGACCCTGGCTTCTCCAGCGACCTCCCAAGCAGGCGTGAGACTCCTTGGCATGCTTGGGTTCCCATCATGACGGGCTGCAACAACTTCTGCAGTTACTGCATCGTGCCGTATGTCCGTGGCAGGGAAAGGGATCGCGTTTTCGAGGATATTGTCGACGAAGTAAGTCGCCTTCGTGAGGATGGTGTTCGCGAAGTCTGCCTTCTTGGCCAGAACGTCAACTCTTTCGGTCGCCAGCGCTATGGCTCGCCCCGTTTTGCCGAGCTTCTTCGCGCGGTGGGGGAGACTGGCATCGAGCGTATTCGGTTCACGAGTTCTCACCCCAAGGATCTCTCGCCCGAGACAATTCTTGCGATGGCCGAGACTCCAGCCGTCATGCCGCAGCTTCATCTTGCGGTTCAGAGTGGTTCTACACGCGTTCTCAAGGCTATGAACCGTCATTATTCACGTGAGGATTATCTTGCTCTCGCTGACCAGATTAAGTCCGCAATGCCAGGAATCGCGCTCTCGACGGATATCATCGTTGGTTTCCCCGGCGAGACCGAGGAAGACTTTGAGCAGACCCTCTCTCTCGTGAAAGAGGTCGGCTTTGAGTCCGCGTTCACCTTCATCTATTCGAAGCGCCCCGGTACCCCAGCTGCGGAAATAGATGACCCGACTCCCCGTGAGGTAATTCAGGAGCGTTTCGACCGCTTGGCTGAGCTTGTCGCTCAGCAGGCATTCGATGCCAATCAGGTCGAGCTTGGTCGCACTGTCGAGGCGCTTGTGGAGGGTGTCTCGAAGCGCGATGGCGATGTTCTTGTTGGCCATAGCCCGAAGAACAAGACCGTTCACTTCCGTGCTCCGGAAAGCATCGAACCCGATTCCCTCATCGGTAAGCTTGTTGATGTGAAAGTCGAGGAAGCACGCACTTGGTATCTGCGCGGACCGATGGTGGGGGAGCCCAGGTGAGTGAGGGGCTGGGAGGCCCCGTTGTCTGTATAGTTGGGCCCACTGCCTCCGGAAAGAGCTCGCTTTCTGAACTCGTCGCGCTTGAGCTTGGGAGTGACGTCATCTCGGTCGATTCCATGCAAGTTTATCGCGGCATGGATATCGGTACTGCTAAGACGCCACTTCAAGAGAGGCGCGTTCCGCTGCAGATGGTCGATGTCGTAGGTATCGATGAGGACTATTCCGTTGCGAGGTTCCAGGAGGACTGCAGAAAGCTTATAGATGAGCGCTTGGCTGCGGGAAGCACTCCAGTTCTTTGCGGCGGCACGGGTCTCTATCTTGATGCTGTCATTGACGAGATGGAATTCCCGACCGGGGAAACTCATGGCGTTACTCGTGGCCGCTATGAGCAAATGCTAGAGGACAAGGGCGCACGAGCGATTTGGGATCTCCTCTACGAACGCGACCCTCACGGAGCGGAGGCGATTCACCCTAATAACTCCAAGCGAGTGGTCCGCGCTCTTGAAATGCTTGACCAGGGAGTCAAGTATTCCGCTCAGCTTGAGAACCTCCGTGTCCGAAAGCCTCGCTATGACGCTAGGATATGGGCTCTCACCATGGACAGGGATAGGCTTTACGCTCGTATCAACCAGCGCGTTGACATGATGGTCGAGCAAGGCCTCGTATCTGAGGTTGAAGGTCTTGTCTCCAGAGGTTATGGAGTTGACCTAACGGCCCGTCAGGCTATTGGCTATAAAGAGATCCTGCAATTTCTTGATGGCGAGATTGGCCTGGATGAGGCTGTCGAATTGATTAAGCGGCGAACTCGCCGCTATGCAAAGCGACAGCTTTCGTGGCTCCGTAGAGACGGGCGGGCGAACTGGATAGATCTCGACGTTGTTTCCCCTGATGAGGCGGTTGATCTTATCGTATCCAATGTCCGCTCTCGCTATCGAAGCTAACGGGTCTTTCGTTTCTTAGAGGTGGTCGGTCATGCCGAGATTCAAGTATATTGAGACGGCTCCGGTTCCAGAAAGAGCTCTCATTGTGGGAGTGGATACTGGCAAGGGCGATTGGCCCATGTCTGACTCCCTCGATGAGCTTGAGAGACTCGTTGCTACTGCAGATGGTGTGGTCGTTGGACGGGAGACTCAAAAACTCGACGCTCCTTCTCCGAAGACCTTCGTTGGCTCCGGTAAGGCCGAGGAGATTGCCGCTGCGGTTCGCAGGCTCGACGTTGACGTAGTTGTGTTTGACGATGAGCTCTCGCCGTCTCAGCAGTCAAATCTTGAGCGAACCTTTGGTGAGCCGGTTAAGGTCATTGATCGAACAGCCCTCATTCTCGACATCTTTGGCAGGCATGCTAAGACCAGAGAGGGTCGTCTCCAGGTCCAGCTCGCTCAGCTGCAGTATCTGCTTCCACGCCTTCGCGGCATGTGGAGCCATCTCATGGGTGAACAAACTCGAGGAGGTATCGGTAGTAGATTTGGCCAGGGTGAGAGTCAGCTTGAGGTTGACCGTAGGCTGATCAGGGATAGAATCTCCGCGCTGAAGCGCGAACTTGTCAAGCTCGAGACGCGTCGTGAGACTCAGAGCAAAGCGCGCTGGGACTCTGGCATTTGGCGCGTAGCGTTGGCAGGGTATACGAATGCTGGTAAGTCTACTTTGCTTAATGCGCTGACCGATTCTGGCGTCTACGCAAAGGATGAGCTATTTGCGACGCTTGACCCCACGACCCGCTCCATCGATTTGGCTGAAGGACGCAAGATAACTCTTACCGATACGGTTGGCTTTATCCAAAAGCTTCCCACGAGTCTTATCGAGAGTTTTAAGTCCACTCTTGCCGAGGTGAAGGCAGCCGATTTAGTCCTTGAGGTCGTTGACGCCAGTGATTCCAATTGGGAGAAGAAGCGTGATGCCGTCAATGAGATTCTCGATCAGATAGGGGCTAAGGGCATTCGCCGTGTGCTTGTATTTAACAAGTGCGATCTGCTCGGCCCTGATGACCTTTCGAGTCTTCGCACCTATCATTCTGATGCCGTATTCGTATCCGCTGAAGAGGAAACGGGCTTGGCGGCACTCCTTCACAGGATTGCGGAGGAGGCGAGCGCTGGAGATACGACCCTTACGGCGCTAATTCCTTATGAAAAGGGCATTCTCATGAAGATGGTTCATGAGCGTTGCCAGGTTATCCATGAGCAATACCAAGGTGGGGGCTTGCTCGTCACGGCTAGAGTCTCCGCTCGTATGGCTGCGACGCTCGCGCCGTATCAGGTTGGGGATTCTGATTCCATTAAGTAACGTGATGCTTTAGCTGAAGACCAAGGTGAGAAGCGCTAGAACGATTGGTTGATGAACCACGTAAATATCCAGAGCGTGTCTACCAATCCACTCAAGAGGAGCGCACCTTATCTTATTTAAGATACTGGGTACTCCTTGGTGCTTCATGTATAAGCCGAGCGTTGAACCTACGAGGAATAGAAGCGAGTAGGGGATTGGCGGATAGTAATCACCCGATGCAAATGATGGCCCTGGAAACCCTAGCCAGTTCAGCATTTCTGTTGTGTAAAGGCACTTTGGTAGCGTAATGTACGGCCCACCAAAAACGCCTAGTCCAAGCCTGCCTTGCGGCACTTCTAGGGTTAGCAAAAAGGCCAGAAACAGCGTTGTTGCTAAAAATGAGAGTTCAATTGATTTCGATCCATTTGCCGGGCGCGAGATAAGACCGTTAGGTTCGATGGCGCATGCATCTCGTTTTTTGCGAAAGAGCTCATTTAGTGCCCAGACCAGAAACGAGCTGAAGCCCATGCAGTAAATGATTCCGTAGCTAATAGGTGTGTCTACGGCAATCAACGTCGTCGCAATCCAGATGACGGCCGCGACGAATAGGTATTTTTGGGCCCGCTTCAGGTTGTTTCTCGAGTAGCTGCACATGATTCCCGCGATGAGCAGGAAGCACCATGAGATGGAAGCCCGCCAAACGTCCTGCAACGGGCTTCTAAACCAGCCCAAACGAACATCCCAGAGATAGACGATGTCATAGCAAGCATGAAACGCGATCATCGATACGACAGAAATGCCTCGTAGGACGTCATAGCCGCGTACTCTTTGGCTTGAAACCGTGTGCTGGCTTGAAACCATATGCCGACCTACATTGAACGGAAAAGACCGGTGACGCGGCCGAGGATTGTTGGGTTCGTTGCGTAGATGGGTTCCATCGTGTCATTCTCGGGCTGGAGGCGAATGCGATCCTTTTCCCTGTAGAAGGTTTTAACGGTTGCGGAATCTTCAATGAGCGCGACGACAATCTCTCCGTTATGGGCGTCATGCTGTTCTCGGACAACGATGTAGTCGCCGTCAAAGATGCCAGCATTAATCATCGATTCGCCGCGGACGCGAAGGATGAAGGAACTCGAGTCGCCCACAACGTTCGTGGGCAGGGTCATGACTTCCTCAACGTTTTGTTCGGCGAGAATAGGCAAGCCTGCGGCTACGCGACCAACGAGCGGGAGAGTCACCGTGTTCGTGTTGACGTCCTGCTTTACCTCTGCAAGCTTTGGGCTTTGTTTGGCTCGCGCTTTGGCATCCTCGCAGATTTCAATCGTGCGCGGCTTATTCGGATCTCTTTTGATATAGCCGGCTTCTTCTAGCTTGTGGAGATGAGAGTGGACAGTCGAGGGCGAGGACAGGCCGATAGCTGAGCCTATCTCTCGAACGGAGGGGGGATAGCCATGTGTCGCCGTAAAGGCGCAAATGAAATCGAACGCCTGTTGCTGACGCTTGGTGATCTTCTCTTTGGGCATGTCTCCTCCTTTGTTTTGAGCAATCATACACCCGTTCGCTTTCGCATTCAAACAAATGTTCTTATCTCTACTTGACACGAACAAGCGTACGAGTATCCTACTTATAGAACAAATGTTCATGTACGGATTAATGTCCGCAAGATGAAGTTAGATAGATGCTGTAAGAGTTGCTTATTGGGGAGGATTTAAGATCATGACGAACAATATGTATTTCGTGTCCGGCACATCTGCCCTTAAGCCGCAGGCTGCTGCTAACTTCACTGTCATTGGTGGCGGCAAATCTACCGCTGTGTCTGCTTCAGAGAGCCTGAGGCCCACCGTCGCTTCTCTGAATGCTCCGAGCCTTGGTGCTCGCGAAGAACTCGGTGGCATGCTTGCATTCATCGTCACCTCTATCGTTGTCCTTGCCTTCTGGGCATTTACTCGAGGCGTCTTCTAGCTCAGATAATGGCTGCTTATGGTATCTTTCCTTGAGAATGTATTATCGAGGGGAGTACCATGCGCTGTCCAAAGTGTGGCTGCGAAGAGTCAAAGGTTGTCGATTCCCGTCCTGCGGAGAGTAACGATTCGATTCGGCGTCGTCGCGAGTGCACGCAATGCGGATTCAGGTTTACGACGTACGAGCGCCGCGAGGAACTGCCGCTCGTTGTTTTAAAGCACTCTGGTACCAAAGAACCTTTTGATCGCGAGAAGATCATGCGTGGCCTTGTCAGGGCTACTGTTAAGCGCGATATCCCTGTTGATGTCTTGGACTCCATCATTGTTGATATTGAGTCCGATCTCCGCGATCACGGTATTACCGAGGTGGAATCTAGTGTCCTTGGAGAGATGGTTTTGAAGCGCCTCGCCGATATTGATAAGGTCGCGTACGTTCGCTTCGCCTCTGTTTATCGTGACTTCAAAGATATCGACGAGTTTTCCGCCGAGCTGAGGAGACTGTCTAATGAACAATGACGAGATCATTCTTCCAATCAAAAGGCTTGATGAGTCCGTGCAACTTCCCGCCTATGCCTATCAAGGTGATGCGGGACTCGATCTTCGTTCTTCTGAGGATGTGAGTCTTGCGCCGTTCGAGCGAAGGCTTATTTCTACGGGTCTTGCAATCGCGATTCCGGAAGGTTATGCCGGTTTTGTTCAGCCTAGGAGTGGGCTTGCCTTGCGCGAGGGCCTTTCTATGGCTAACACACCTGGTCTTATTGATTCGCATTACCGTGGAGAGCTTAAGGTCTGTGCCATTAACCTTGATCCCAAGAAGACGATTCATATCGAGCGAGGCGAAAGAATCGCTCAATTGGTTATCCAAAAAGTTCCGGCAGTTACTCTATCCGAGGTTGAGGAACTTGATGAGACCGACAGGGGAACCGGTGGTTTCGGTTCAAGCGGTGTTGCGTAGATAGAATTCGATTGTTTGCCGTCCTTGAGGAGCTGACAGTCCATGATCGCCACTGAAAGTTATGACCTTGCCATCGTCGGCGGAGGTCCAGCTGGCCTCGCTTGCGCTCTTTACGCCACGCGTTATGGCATTGATGCCGTAACTGTCGAGAGGGGTGCATTCGGTGGTCAGATTTCTACCACGCCTGAAGTCGACAATTATCCTGGATTCCCTGAAATTGCTGGTCGTGACCTAGGCGAGCAGCTTTATGAGCATGCTAAATCGCTCGGGGCTTCGATTTTTCAGGATGAAGTTACGAGCCTTGCGAAGACACCTGATGGTTTTGATCTTGAGTGCTACGGTGTGACACTCAAGACAAAGGCCGTCGTTTTTACCGCAGGTGCTCAGCCACGCATGGCTGGGTTTGCTGGCGAGGATTCGTTCCGTGGAAGAGGCGTTTCCTATTGCGCCACATGTGATGGTATGTTTTATCGCGGTAAGGATATCTATGTTGTCGGTGGCGGCAACACGGCATGTGAAGAGGCCCTCTACCTTTCTAAGATAGGTAAACAAGTCACGATGGTCGTTCGTAAGGATCGGATGCGTGCCGCCCAGAGTTTGCAAGATAAGATCGCGAGCTCGAGCTCTATCTTAGTTAGGTACCAAACTAAAATTGAATCAATCGAGGGAGAAGTGCTTCCTAGCAGGATTACGCTCAGGAGCTTAGTGAATGATGAAGTTGAGACCATAGAATGCGATCCCGGCTCATTTGGCATCTTTGTTGCGGTTGGTCATGATGCAGACACTGCATTGGTTGCTGGCCTCGTTGACCTTGCCACTGATGGTTCGATCATAACGGATGATTCCATGGCTACGAAGACACCGGGATTGTTCTGTGCAGGCGATGTTCGCGAAAAGCCGCTCAGGCAGGTGGTAACTGCGGTGTCAGATGGCGCCGTCGCTGCTCAGTCTGCAATGCGTTATCTGGACAGCATCTAATACAAATCCGTGTGCACTCATGGATTTATAAGCATGATGCCGTCCGCGTTTTACCAACAGCTTTTAGTTGCGGCTAACAGCTTACGTACGTTCATCTTATCGAATCCAATCGCCGTCGGCGTTTCAGTCTTCGACGCCATTTCGTGCGTTGCCGTTATTAGTTTGCAGCTTGAGGAAGCATGTTAAGGCTACCGTATCCCCTTTTCACAACCTGCGATATAATAACGATAATATATCTTATGTAAAGTAACTGCTAATCAGCATTTGTAAGACAAGAATGATGCCAAGATAGCAAGGCCTCTCAATCGAAACGGGGGCCGCGATACTGCCGCAACCCCCGTTTCATGACTAGTGATTTAGATTCGATGCCTTTTCCGGTCTTAAGCTCTTTCCTTTGGCACAAAGGTCCCATGGCAAAGCATCCGAACCGTCGATTCGGATTCGTCACCCTCTTTCTCGTCCATAAGGACAAGAATCCGGTCACCTTCCTCAAGAACTAGAGCACCGTTAGGCAATAGCTCACGGCCATGACGGCGAACGGATACGACAAGCGCGTGTTCAGGCCAGGGTATCTCTGAGATCGCCTTATTGGCTGCATTGCAGCTCGCTTCAACAACGTAACTGTGAATTTGCCTACCGTGTCCACCCCAATGCTCGTGAGTTTCGTTGGTGCTGATTCCGAGGAACCTGGCAAGGAGATGCTCGTAGTAGGGATCGACCTGGAGCAGATTCGCGGTTACGTAAGCAAAGACGCTCACGATGGAAAGCGAAAGAAGCGCGTCGAGACTTCCGGTTAGCTCGAATGCAAGGACGACTCCGGTGACGGGGGCCCTCACGACACCAGCAAATAGACCAGCAATTCCAAGAACCATGAAGTTCATGACGAGGTTTTGATGCATCCCAAATAGGCCGGTCACCACATCGCCGAAGATTGTGCCGACAAGAGCGCCCATAACCACCAACGGGAACAGCGTGCCGCCAGGCGTACCAGCTCCAAAGCAAACACCGGTAAAGAGGTACTTCCCAAGCAAGATCAGCAAGAGAGCTGCAAGCGTTAGCCCCTGGGGACGCATAAGTAGCTCGAGGATTGCGTCTCCTCCGCACATGAGGTCTGGGGTCGTGATGGCAACAATGCCAGCAAGCATGAATGGAATAATGTAGCGAAGCGGATTCGGTAGCTTAATGCGAGACATTGCATTCTGAATGGCGAACATACCCAAGTTATGCAGTGCCCCGATCGCTCCAATTATGATTCCAAAGACGATGAGAAGGGCATATGCCTCGTGGGGAATATTCTCGATGAGTGTGAAGCTGATGACCGGAGAAAGACCAAGTACCTGAGAGACGACGTAGTCACTCATGACCGCGCTCATCATGACCGAGATGATCAGCGGTGCATTGAACGTCTTGTGGATCTCCTCGAGCGCGAACATGACGCCGGTAAGGGGTGCATGGAACGCCGCGGCCATACCCGCACCTGCCCCGCATGTGACGAGCAGACGTTCCTCTCCCCTTCCACGCTTGAAGGCTCTGGATACGGCCTTGCCCGCCATGCCGCCCAGTTGCACTGAGGGGCCTTCTCTACCAAGAGACAAGCCGGCAAATGCCCCCACGGTTCCCTCGAGGAACTTCGCAACAATGACGCGATGCCAAGGCGCGCTCAACTTGCCCATTACTTCGGCATCAACTTGAGGAATACCAGAACCCGAGGTAGCCGGCTCGAAACGCACAAGCGCGGCTACAACGAGAGCCATAATCGCAAGAGCGACAAACCATCCGATAGCGAAAAGGATATTGGAGGAGATCTGGCTAGTGAGAAATCTCATCGTCTTTTCAGCCCAGGTGAGCGAAAGTCGATAGAGAGTAATGATCGACCCTCCGAGAAGGCCAACGAGAGCGCCTTCCCACCTGCGAATGGGGTCTTTGGTTTCACTAGCCACGAATGTGATGCTCCTACTTAACCTTAACGAGTGAGAAGATCTCTCGATCGTATTCCTTGGTAAGGGCTTCGCGCGGATTGAGGAACGCAAGCTCAAGGATGAAAGCAAAGCCAATGACCGTGGCGCCCGTCTGCTCGGCGAGGCGTGCCGTGGCAAGGGCGGTGCCCGCGGTTGCGATAAGGTCGTCAATTACGAGGACCTTATCGTCGGAGGTCATGGAGTCGGTATGAATCTGCAGCTCGTCAGTTCCGTATTCAAGGGCGTAGCTCTCCGTATAAACCTCTCGAGGAAGCTTGCCGGGCTTGCGAGCTGGGACGAATCCAGCGCCTAGGCGATAGGCAACTGGTGCGCCGATGAGGAAACCACGTGCCTCGGATCCAATGACCTTGGTAATCCCACTGCCAAGGAAGTGATCAGAGATTGCGTCTACACAGGACGCAAGCCCCTGTGCGTTAGAGATGAGCGGGGTTACGTCCTTGAAGATGACCCCAGGCTCCGGATAGTCAGGAATGTCGACGATGAGGTTCTCGTACGGGAAGCGCGCCTCGTTATCTTCGCTCACGATGTCTCCTTGCGTGAAATTGCGAATAATACAGCGGGCCTTAATGCCCGGCAATCACCTAATCGTCAATCAACTCTCTGCGCATGATTGAACATCGTACGACACCCGTTAGCGTAAGCATTCGGTCAAGAGCCACCTCTCGTCGAAGCCTTCGCTCGTCCGGAGTTTCGCCTTGATGGCGAGAGAGCGACGCTAGCGCCTGCTCAAACATGGGTATCTCGCGATTCGCAGCCGCGAGGTACTGGCGAAGGTTCTTCGGCTCAATGCCAAAGCGCGCGAGTTCGTTGCAAGCCCGAATGAGGCGAAGGTCGCTTCCCCGAACGAGATCTCTACCGGCAGGCGATTTTACGAGCTTGATGATCGAACAATCCGCAAGCTTGCGTACGAGAGAGATGGGGACGCCGGCAACCTCCGGAATTCTATCGATGGGGTGCAGCTCGCGCTCTGCCTCTGGGCTTACGGACAGCGTGGGGTCTACAGGGTCTGGGGTGGCCTCGGTGCCTTCTTCAAGCGTGGAGTCCGTATTCCCCTTTTTGCCGTCAAGCTCATCTTTGATAACGCTAAGAGGCAAAAAACGGCTCTTCTGAAGATAGAGGATTGTCTCGAGGCGCTGGATGTCGCGCGCGGAATAGAGGCGATATCCTCCTGGCGTTCTTGATGGCGTCAGGAGTCCCTCGTCCTCGAGATAGCGAACTTTTGAAACGGAAAGATCAGGGTATTGCTCCTGAAGCTTGGAGACGACCTTTCCTATGGTGAGATAGCCGGCGTCGGCCATCTGGCTACTCGCCCGTAGCGATCTTCGGGGCGCGCACGGTGTGATACACCATGCGGAAGGTGCCAACCTGGATGGTTGAACCGTCAGCAAGCGCGGAGCTGTTAACAATAGCGCCATCGACCCATGTGCCATTAAGAGAGCCAAGATCTACGACGGTAGCAACATTGCCCGCGATCGAAATCTTTGCATGGTGGCGAGAGACGGTCATGTCATTCAGGAAGACGTCACTCGACGGATCGCGGCCAATGGAAATCTCCGGGGTGGCTAGCTCGAAGGTCTGGCCGGTCTGAGGGCCCTTGAGGATGGTGAGCGTCGGGTTACTGGGACGCACTCCGCCCATGAGATCCGGAACAGTGGCATCCGAGGACGGCATGCAGAAGATGGCAGTAGCGTCTGACTCAGGCTTATCAATGTTGTTCTGCATGGTGTCTCCCTCGCGTCGATGTTTATTCATTGTACCCCTACCGACAGGCAATGGCCTCAATCGAGACTTTTGCGCCAAGGGGCAGCGCCGCAACCTGAAAGACCGAGCTTGCAGGTCTTGGCTTTTCAAAGCGTTTCTCGCAAACGGTGTTGACCGCATCAAGGTCTTCGATGCTCGCGAGATGAATAGTGACTTTAGATACTTCGGACAAAGTAAGGTCGAGCTGGGCTAGAACGGCGGAAACGTTGTCGATACAGAGTTCCGCTTGGGCGTCAACAGATTCGCCGACATGTGACACGCCATCTTTGTCGACGGGTAGTTGCGAAGACACGAAGACGTATCGTGCCGCGCTTGTGCCTTGAGAGAAGGGACCTTGCGTCCTCGGGGCGGAATCGCACGTAATCGAGTACATGAGGACCTCCTAGGCAGCTTGAGTTACGGATAACCAGGGGAAAATCGTGTCATTAAGTCCAAATCCGCTTACAGTGCGGCAAAGCTGGTTGCGTGCAGAGTATGAGCACGTCGACACGATATGCTCGCCTTGTGTCCACTGGCGCACCTCGACTGTATCCCCAGGGGCAAAGAGACGATCCCGTGGAACGATGCGCTTGCAAGAGATTTCTCCCCCGTCAGGCCAGGAGAGCCCGGTGGCATACGAATCAGGAGAAACGACGCAAGAGAAGGCGAAGTTATAGGCAAACGTGCGGCTCCCCTCTCGAAGTCGTGGGGTGGCGTAAGAATGCGCGTCATACGTGCCAAATGCCCAGTCAAGAAGAGAAGCGGTATCAGCGAAGCGACCTTCCTTCGTCTGACAGCCTAGAACGCTCGTGTATAGCGTCACCCCATTTCTTCTGGCGCAGCCAAGGAATGCTGTGACGTGGTTTCCGGTGCCCGTCTTTATGCCGAGAAGGCCGGGATAACTATAGAGTAGGGTGTCAACCGTTGGCAGCGTAACGTTATTTCCGCCAATTGGGACCGTAACCTCAGTCTGGCGTACCGTGTCTGCAATAAAGGGATGCTTCGTCATGGCATAGCGCGCGAGGATGGTGAGGTCGTGTACGGTCGAGTGGTGACCTTCCGCATCGAGGCCGTGGGAGTTCTCGAAGTGGGTATTGTTCATCCCCAGTTCTGCGGCCTTGTCGTTCATCATCTGGACGAAGGCTTGCTCTGAGCCTGCAACGGCAACGGCAGCCTCATACGCGCCATCATTTGCTGAGTAAACGAGCGCGGCTCGGAGAAGGTCGCGGAGCGTCGAGGTGTCTCCAGACTGATATCCGGCGACCATGGCGTTCTCGTCGAGCGCTGGGGCGGATAGGGTGCATACGGTATCGAGGGAAACGCCGCTTTCGAGGGCGACGACGGCTGTCATTACTTTCGTAACGCTGGCCATATTGATTTCCTCGTTGGGGTTCTTCTCGTAAAGGACATTGCCTTGGGCGTCAATCACCATGGCTGACTGGGCCTCGGTTAAGTTGGGCTCGGACTCAACTGCCATAGCGTTGGTCGGGGCACAGCAAAGCGCCAGCGCCGCTACGAGAATGACGCCAAATATGGCGAGCTTTCTAGAGCGCTTATCCGTTAAAGACCACACTTTTTACGCCTCTTCGATTCGCGGACGATTGCTACGCCTTCTGCCGTATAGACATACGCCGTAAGCAAGGAGAAGATGCATCCACCATATACGAAGAGGAGGCCAATTGAGCCGCCAACGTCATTTAGGCCGGGAAGCCAGGAAGCAGACACGAGGTTGAGCCCGTCGATAACCGGGACTCCGAGGAGAAGGAACGAGAACCCCGTCATAAGAAGCGCGGTTGCGATCTTGCCTACGTACACAACATCAATCGGACGCTCGTGAAACCTGGCAACGATGCGGGATCCTACGGCAAGGTAAACATCCCTGCCGATAATGAGAACTGCAACCCAAACGGGAAGCTCGCCGGTAATGACAAGGCCGAGAACCCCGGTAAAGAGCAACAATCTGTCGCAAACTGGGTCAAGTAGCTTGCCAAACCAGCTTACGGTCTGCGTACGGCGGGCAATTTGCCCGTCCATCCAATCGGTGCAAGCCGCAACGATGTAGATGACGATTGAAGCGACGCGGTTGATTCTCAGGCTGAACATGATGAGAAATACAATTGTCAGGATCATGCGCGATAGAGTTACACCGTTAGCAACGGTAAGAATCTTGTTTGAAGGGTTATCCGAGCTGCCCACCGGAGCTTCTATATCAGTTTCAAACCCACGACTAACCTTGTACTCGAGCCAATCTTTGAACTTCAAATCTCACTCCCCCGATACAAGCGCCATGGGATACGGCGCAAGCTTAGTCGATGATACCCCATCGCTTTACCGTCCTATCAGGACCAGTCTTCTCTTTCGGAAACGTGACGGAAGTGTTAGCCAAGGCCTCTCGCTCTGCCTAGGCTGGCAAGCTGGATTCGTACAACATTGAGTGTATGGGTCACGCTTTTGGATAAATCAAATGCGCACATCGATTAAGCCAAGATGAAACAAATAGATAGGCTAAAGAAAAAGACCGACGGAAAACCGCCGGTCTCATCAAATTCTGGTCGGGTGGACTGGATTCGAACCAGCGACCCCTTGACCCCCAGTCAAGTGCGCTACCAAACTGCGCCACCACCCGTTGCTGCTCAACCGCAGCAGAAAAGAGATTAACATCCGAGCGAATAACACGCAAGGACTAATTTCAAGAAAATTGAAATTTGTTTGCGCGTATCTCTTTGCTACGCATAAAAGCCCAGGTTACCCCTCAAGAACTTCGCTAAGCTCAAGCCATTCCATTTCGAGTGCATCGAGGGCATCGCGAGCGTCGTCGACATTCGATTGAGCTTTCTCGAGAGCGAGATAATCCGTAGGGTCGACCTCCCCCATCGTGTGCTCGAGATCCTCGATTCGTGCGCGTTGCGTTTGCATCTTGCGTTCGATGCTCGAAAGCTGCTTCTTAAGTTTCCACTCTTCTGAGCTCGAAAGGCCACTTGTCGATTTTGCAGGGGCGGACTCGGAGCTATTGCTGCCCTCAGACGTGGATATTGGGGCCTTGGGTGCGGGGCCGTGACCGGAAACATCTCCGGAGCCATGGCGCTCTCCAATCAGCGAGAGATACTCGTCAACCCCGCCTGGACAATGTCTCAGCTTCCCATTTATGAGGGCAAACTGATCGTCGGTCACGCGTTCCATGAGGTAGCGATCGTGGGTGACAAGCAAGAGCGTTCCTGGCCACGTGTCGAGCAGGTCCTCCATGACGGCGAGCATGTCAGTGTCGAGGTCATTTCCCGGCTCGTCGAGAATCAGGACATTGGGTTCATCAAGCAGCACGCACATGAGCGCCAACCTGCGCGCTTGGCCACCAGAGAGGTCCGCAATGGGTGTGTCTAGCTCGCGCTTGTCGAAACCGAGGCTCTCGAGAAGCTTGGTGGGCGTGTACTCCTTACCGCCAATCACATACGTGCGCTTATACGTGCCGAGAAGCCCTCGCACGCGCCAATCGAGTTTGTCGGCGAGCATGTCAATGTGCTGGGAGAGAATACCGAGCTTGACGGACTTGCCCATCTTGGCGCGACCGCTCGTGGGGGCAATCTTGCCGTCAAGCAAGCGAAGAAGCGTGGTCTTGCCGGCACCATTCTCACCGAGGATTCCGTAGCGGTCTCCGGGGCCAATGAGCCAGTCAACGTGATCGATGACTCGCCTGCCCTCATAGTCTACGCAAGCCTGCTTGAGCTCGAAAACCTGCTTTCCAAGCCTGCTTACGGCGAGGCGCTTGAGTTCGAGGGGGTTTCTCAGGGGCGGCTCGTCTGCGATGAGCGCTCGCGCCGCCTCGATCCTGAACTTTGGCTTGCTCGAGCGAGCCTGGGCGCCACGAGATAGCCAAGCAAGTTCCTTGCGGAGGATATTCTGCCTGCGCTCTTCGGTTGCGGCTGCCTGACGGGCGCGCTCCGCTCGTTGTTGGATATAGGCCGAGTATCCGCCCTCGAAAGGCTCGACCACGCCGTCGTGGACCTCCCACATGCTCTCGCACACCTCGTCGAGGAACCACCTGTCATGGGTGATTACGAGAAGCGCACCCACACCGCTTTGCCAGCGGTGACGCAAGTGACTAGCGAGCCAGGTGATGGCTCCCATGTCGAGATGGTTTGTAGGCTCGTCGAGAAGAAGGACGTCATAGGAGCCAATGAGGAGCCTCGTGAGGTCCACGCGCCTTCTCTGACCGCCGGAGAGCGTACCGACCTTGGCGTTCCAATCGACGTCGCCAATAAGCTCCGCAATGATGCGCCTTGTCTCGGCATTGGAGGCCCATTCGTACTCGGGCACGTCACCTACCACCTCGTGCGAGACGGGCATGTCGTCGTCGAGGTTGTCAGATTGGCCGAGCATGCCGACGGTTATGCCTCCGCGCCAGGTGACGTTACCGTCCTCCGGCTCGAACACGTGGCCTATCAGCTGCAGGAGCGTCGACTTTCCGTCGCCGTTTTTGCCGACGATTCCGATGCGGTCTCCCTCGTTCACGCCAATCGTGACGTCGTTGAGGACGCGCTTGCCGGGCCACTCGTGCTCGACGTGTTCACAGCCTATGAGAATTCCCACGTGGGTCTTGCCTTTCCTAGCAGTCTCTTTCAGACGAAAGCTCGTCCATGACCATCTGCGTGTCGGCTCCGTCCGCCAGCCTTCTCAGCGCTTGAATCTCCGCGGCATAACCGTCGAGCTCGTTGGGGGTTTCGAGAATCATGGGCAGGTCACGAGTCCTCGGGTTGGTAACGATGCCGGCGAAACACTCGAGCCCAAGATGTCCCAAGCCGAGACGTTCGTGCCTATCCTTATGGGAGCCGAGGGGGTTCTTAGAGTCATTGAGGTGGAGCGCACGAAGCCTGTCGATTCCCAGCACGCGGTCGAACTCGTCCAGGACGGCATCGAGGTCGCCGGAGATGTCGTAACCGCCATCGCTCACGTGGCATGTGTCGAGGCACACTCCGATAAGCTCGTTATGGTCGACGCGATCTATGATTCGCGCCAGCTCCTCGAAGGTCTTGCCGACCTCGGTCCCCTTGCCAGCCATGGTTTCAAGAAGGACGGTCGTGCGTTGCCCGGGTACGAGGGAAGAGTTGAGCCCCTCTGCGATGAGAGCAATGCCCTCATCGGCTCCTTGGCCAACGTGCGATCCGGGATGGAAGTTGTAGAAATTGCCCGGAAGCAATTCCATCCGCTCGAGGTCCTGCCTCATGGCCATGCGGGCAAATTCCCGTACGTCCGGTTTGGCGGAACAAAAATTTAAGGTATAAGGTGCATGCGCGACGAGGGTGCCGATGCCGGATTCTCGAGCGATGACCGAAAACCTCCGGAGATCTTCCGGATCCGGTTCTTTTGAAAACCCACCACGGGGGTTTCGCGTGAAGTAGGCAAAGGTGGTGGCGCCAATCGAGACGGCACGCTTTGCCATCGCCTCAAACCCGCCCGAGGTGGAGAGATGACAACCAAGGGTTAGCACGCGCTATCCTGTTCTGCCTCAAGCATGTTGTTGGCAGCGGGAAGAACTATCGTGGCATCGGCGGCGGGAACCTCAGGCTCAAGCATGTGCGCGAGTTCGCTCACGATGACGTTGGCGACTTCGGCCTTGGGCATGCAGGGATACTCGGTTTCCGAGTGAACGCCGACGAGGGTCACGGCGTCGGTATCGGAGCCAAAGGTGGAGTCCGCCCTCGTGACATCGTTTGCGACGATAAGGTCGCAGCCCTTGCGCGCGAGCTTCTTCTTGGCGTTGTCGATGACGTCGTTCGTCTCGGCGGCAAAGCCAATGACGATGCGATCGCCCCTGTCCTTCGATATGGTGGCGAGGATGTCGGGGTTCTCGACGAGTTCAATCGCGCCGAGGTCTTCCTTGCCCTTCTTCAGCTTGTGATCGGCCTGGACGGCGGGGCGATAGTCTGCCACTGCCGCGGCCAGAATCGCGGCGTCTGCCGTGGCGAATGCGTCGATGGTGGCATCGAGCATTTCTTGAGCGCTCGTGACGTGGACCACCGCAACCCCAGTGGGCGCAGGAAGCGCAACGGGTCCGGAGACGAGCGTGACGCGTGCGCCGTGCGCGGCCGCTGCCTCGGCGACCGCATAGCCC
>ERZ1034980.789-NODE-789-length-20754-cov-35.983961_pt1 | contig 20754 bp, 15 predicted proteins | sample MGYA00520622_ERZ1034980 | MGnify/ENA primary metagenome ERZ1034980 (study PRJEB33766, sample SAMN09781791) | gut metagenome | biome: gut microbiome | host: Homo sapiens | place: Madagascar | study: EMG produced TPA metagenomics assembly of the PRJNA485056 data...
CCTCAAGTCCGCCCCTCAACAAGATCGACAAACCCTCAAAAAGTTTGATGATCCGCGTCGCAGCGAATGATCCGCCTGTTATGAGCTTCCCGCCAAACAAAAAAGAGGCTGAAACCCGCGAAAATCCGTGGGTTTCAGCCTCTGAGAAACATCTCCTAAACTCAGCTAGTGAATATTCAGGAAACAACGATTAATCACTTAAACTAGACCGATCACACTTAAGATCATAAGTAATGCCATGCCTACGCATCCACCAAATGCAGCCATCGGGCTTACATACTTCAGATACTGTGGTAAATCAACATTAAACACTTCCTGACACATCCAGCAGCCAGAGTCATTGATATGACCGAAAAGCACTGTGCCTAAACCAATTGCAAGTGTGACTGCTACTGGAGATAATCCGAGCATGCCCATAATCGGAAGGCAGATACCTGCAGCTGCCATCGATGCGGTTGCCATAGAACCGGCTGCAGCACGCATTACTGCAGCAATGATGAACGGAATCAGGATCATCGGAATACCAGACTTCGCAACTACCTCAGCGATTTCTGATACAACAGGCTGGCTTGAAAGAACCGATGCAAAAGCAGCACCCATTGCAGTTACCATAAGAACCATTGCAGAAACATCGATTGCGCGCTTTACCCAGTTACCCATGCCGAGCTCAAGAAGGCTGGCATTCTCACTGATCTTTTCAGTACGATTTGCATTGCGAAGCATTTTAGCCTTGATCTTTCCATTCGTCAGAATCAGGATAATGATGCCGACCAGCATGGCAATAGATTTATTTCCGATAAAATTGATGACCTTTAATACACTGCTCTCCTCTGGGAGTACCATAGCACAGATAGAAGCAACTGCAATCAGGCCTGCCGGTACAAGAAGCGGAAGAAATGCAATTAACGCATTCGGTATATCATCTTCCTTCATTAAAAGGCTTTCTACACTAGTATCGCCATCCTTTACCGGCTCGATACCAACGGTATACTCTGGCTTCGGTGCTGCATAAGAAGCATGCTCTGTCATCCAGCGAATCGTTACAGCATAGATAATAAGAAGGGCAGCAAGACAAATTACCAGTCCCCATAAAATAACCATACCAACATCTGCGCCAAGAAGTATTGCAACTGCTAAAATTGCTGCAGAAGGCGGAACCACACCATGCGTAAACCATACTGCTGTGATCACATATGGCGTAACAACAGCCATGTTCATATTTTTACGTTTCGCAATCGTAGCCGCGATCGGTGCAGTGAGTAACTGCGAGATGTCACCAAATACAGAAATGGCCATTACAAACGCAGTCAGAGCTGGTGCAAGCTCGAGGTGCTTTCCCTTAAATAATTTCACGAAGAAGTTACTAATCGCAACCGCGGCGCCGGAGTCCTGAACGCCCATTGCAAGAATTGCACCAAACAGAACTGGTAAGCCAATACTTCCAAGGCTCTTTCCAAAAGCTCCTGTAATCGTATTCAAACTATCAATCGGTGAAGCACCGAAGAAAATAGCAAGTCCCATCGCAGTAAAAAACAGTGCCATAAAACTATTCATTTTCAGTTTTAAGGTTAATACCAGCAAAATTACAATTGAGATAACTAATGCAAGCATATAAATGAGCGGGGTTATAGTCATAATGTTTCCTCCTTTTATCACATCACGCTTAAAATACTCTAATTTTGTCTACTGCATCCCAGTCAATTTCGATTCCAAGTCCCGGAAGCTGTGGGACATAGAAATTCATATGTTCATCATGTTCGAATGGCGTTTTCATAACTCCGGTCTTAAGAATATTCTGATTCTCTTCACTTTCAATAGCTTCTGTATTCGGAAGACTTCCTGCCAGCTGCAAACTTGCTGCAAAATGCACGCAAGAACCAAACGAATGTAAAGATACCGGTTTCGAAAATCCATGTGCCGCAAAAGCAATCTTTTTAAGTTCAGAGAAGCCTCCGCTCCAGCCGATATCAGGCTGAACAATATCCATTGCATTCTCTTTTAGGAGACGCGTAAAGTTCTTGCATCCCTGCGTAGTTTCATATCCCATTAGTGCAATTTCCATCAATTCCGTACGAAGCTGCTTCAATCCCTCTTCATCCTCAAAAAGGATTGGTTCCTCTAGCCAGCTAAGTCCTGCACTCCGAAAATCACGTACTGCGTTTAAAACGGCCTCTACAGGCCATGCTGCATTGATATCCGCAGCAACCCTGCCTTGCGGCCCTACAAGTTCACGTGTTGCAGCGATTCGGCGAATATCTTCCTCATAGCTAACGGCAAATTCTGTACTTGCGGTATAATTCACTGCATTTCCAGCAATTTCAGGATTTCTACCAATCTTAATCTTTACATCCTGATAGCCCTTCTTAAGATAACCTTCAACCTCTTTCTTTAAACCATCCAGATTTTTTCCAGGAGCATAAAATCCGCCACTTGCATAAGCGGGTACTCGATCCGAATGCGCTCCCAGTAACTTACTAATCGGCATTTTTGCGGCTTTACCAAGGATATCCCAAAGTGCAATGTCTATGCCACTGATGCAACCCATCACAAGTCCTGTTCTTCCGTTTGGGACATTGCGCCAGTACATCTTCTGCCATAGAAGTTCGATATTCTCTGGATCCTCACCGATAATAGCCGGTGCCAGCTGATCCTCTACAATATATTTCGCGATCATTAATGGACTTCCATAACAGAATGCTTCTCCGATACCGTATATTTCTGTATCTGTCTCAATCTTTATCCAGAAAGCTTGTCGTGCTTTACACACAGACATTGCATCACTCATGATCGGACATTCCCAACGTAGTCCCATCGTTTTAACTGCAGTAATTTTCATTAAAATCAGTCCCCCCTCTTTCTTAATCTATGCAGGATTGCAACCTTTTTTACATTGGCAACATTTAACCAAAGTAATTTCTGTCGCTGTTTCTTTTGTGCATTTTTTCTTCTCTGCTTCTTGATTTATCCTATCGCAGCATACATGCATTGCCAAATTGCTATATTCGAATCTTGAAATTAAATAATTTAATGTTCAGTATGCACATTTCATGAAGGGGTTTAATTTGACTTAAGAGTATCGATTACTTAGAATATATAATTAATTTAAAGTGCTGAAATATAAGAGAATAGCTGAAATGATTTATAGATTTCTATTCAGAAAGAGGTACTTATCATGGATCTCCATTATCTGGAATACATCATCGAAATAGCAAATATGCATAGCATTTCCCGTGCTGCTGAAAATCTATTTATCACCCAGTCTACATTAAGCCAATATTTAAGCCGATTAGAAGCTGAACTTGGTGTTAGTTTGTTTGAGAGAAAACGAAATGAAATGACACTGACTCCAGCTGGCAAGCTATATGTCAGCACATGTGAAGAAATGCTTCAGAAAAAAAGAGAACTATATAACCAACTGTCCGAAATGGGACAGGCTAAAACCGGCAGTTTTTCTGTCGGCATCACGCCACAATGGGGCGCGGTAGCCTATTCCCATATCATCGGTAAATTTTATGATTCATATCCGAATGTCACCGTAAAAGTAACAGAGGAAACAGCCTCTCCGCTGATTCGCATGCTTCAGAACGGTGAATTAGACATGGCCATTATTCCTTTGACTGGAAACTCTTCTCTTCCACTCGAAAGTATCCTTCTTCAGTCAGAGGAACTAATCCTAGCCATTCCAGATGAACACGCAAAAAACCTACCACTTCAAAGCGCAAGCGAAGGATTACCAAGCATTTCTGCTTCTGCGTTAAAAGACGAGCCAATGATTTTCTCTCAGAATCAGACCACAATCCGCAAGTTAGAAAATCAATGTTTTTCTTCTTGCCATATCACGCCAAATATCGTTTCTGAAATCAACAGCCATCCGGCCAGCCTTGTTATGGTTGAACAAGAGATCGGTAGCACTTTTGTTCCACTGTCATGCGCTACGTCATCCGACAAAATTGTATACGCACACGCTATTCCTACCGTTCAGTGGTATGTCGTTGTTGCGTTCCGAAAAGGATTCACCATGCATCAAAGCGAAAAACACTTTGTTACTCTGCTACAAGAGCTGTTTAAGGAATCTTCTGAGACTAATATGATGACTTTCGCGGGTTCTTCAGAGACGGCCTGAGAGTTTACATATTTGCCGAGTCATTAAATTCAGCGTGTTCTTTTGGATTCAAGCTAAAATACCCTGACTGTTTTTCATCAGTCAGGGCGCAGCTATAACGTCGAGGTTACTCACTCAAGTGGAGGCAGTTCTGAAAGCGCTATTCGAGTATAAGCACCGTTTTTCTTATCTTCCGGATGCGGCTCAAGCCCGATAATTGTTATAGACTCTTGACAGAAAGGTCCACGGGATCCGATACCTGACCGAGCTTAAAGTTACGAATTGCCTGATCCATGCCAGAAAGGGTTCTGGATGAAATCTCTTCTGGAATAGCCAGTTCGCGAGGTTCCAGCATAATGCATCCATTATCATATTCTTTGACATTGTAATACTGATATCTAGCCCCACGGAGAGTTACCCGTTTTTTGCTGTCGATATGTACATCATAATTTTTAACTGCTTCCATAATAGTCTCCTCCTTATGCAGTGGGATATCCCACTGCAAGCATAACACATTTCCTATGATTGTCAATCGTAAGCGCTCAGTGTTAGCTGAGCGCGCTAACTGACTACATCTTATGCTTATTTTCAAAGATTTTCGTAATCAATACTATTTTTTAATAAACACCAACAAAAGACATGATAAGTGCTAGCTTTATGCAATTTTGTGTAACATCACCAGGCCTCAAAAGTCACGCTTCTCCTACCGCGACTGTACGAAGCGCTTGCTATCAGAAAAATACAAAAGCCGTCGCATGACCACTTTTTTCATTTAGTCATACACCGGCTTTTCATATTATATACTCTTTCTTTTGTTCTCAGATGCTGGTCAACCAGCGATTCGTATAGATCTACTGCGACTCCAGTGTAATGAAGCCCGGCTTCGTTTCAAACTCGTTGATGATCCCGTCGGTCGATGGTAGACGCTACTTTTCGTATATTAAATCATATATCTTGTTCCCGTGACAGTGCGATTCGAGCTGCGCCAATGATACCGGCATCATTTCCGAGCGCAGCTATACGAATATCCGTGTTTTCGGATGCATAGCGAGAATAAAGTTCTGGATAGATGCGTTCCTTCAGCGGCTGCAGGAGTATGTCTCCGCTGGCGCTTAAACCGCCTCCGATCAGAAAAACTTCCGGCTGGAAGATATTGATTAGATTGGTGATGCCATCCGATAAGTATCCGCAATATGCATCAAAAATCGCGCAGGCGGTCAGATCCCCCTGTCGTACGGCATCGATGATCATCTTTCCGTTACAGCACTTTGCAGCGGTCACCGCAGCATAGAGTGCGGAATCCGGATGCCGTGGCACCTCGTCGAGGGCCATTTTCGAAAAGGCAGATGCCGAAGCATAGGCTTCCAGACAACCATGCCTGCCACAGGTACAGGCTTTACCGTTATGGCGGATGACCATATGGCCGATCTCACCTGCTGCAGAATTCATGCCATGCCAAATCTTTCCATCGAAGATGATACCACCGCCGACGCCTGTCCCCAGTGTCATGAGAATCATGGAATGGCTGTTTTTTCCGGCACCTGCAATATACTCTCCAAATGCGGCTGCCCGGGCATCGTTTTCGCAGTAGACCGGAATCGAAAAATACTGTTTTAAAAGCGCCGCAAACGGTACATTTACGAAATCCAGATTATTGGCATACTCTACGATTCCACTCTTGTAATTCACCGTACCCGGAATGCCGATGCCCAGACTTTCGATGTCCTCGAAGCTGTATCCAGCTTCGCGTAAAAGCTTTTCCGAGAGATGATATATATCCCTCACGATTTCCTCCGCCTGCTTCGGAAGTCCCGTCGGTACGGACTGTGTGCAAATGATTTGATGCTCCTCGCTGACGAGGCCTGCGGCGATATTTGTGCCGCCCAGATCGATTCCCAAATATAACATATTCTATTCTCTCCATACCTGCGCTGTCATACACAGCACGCATGCATACGTATACACACTCTTCTACTCTTCTACTCTTCAGCTCCGCGCTCATTCCTGTGAAATCACAAGCGTGAGCTCTCCGGTCACTTCGGCTTCTCCATAATTCGCCGGGATAATAAAATTATCTCCGGCTTTCAGTGCATGCCCATCGACACGTCCACTTCCCTCGATCACATCGACGATCTGATATCGTCCGGAGGCTTCGATATGCATATGCTTCGTGATCACATATTTATCCACCGAAAAATACGGACAGTGTACCAGTGACTGTGTCGTATATCCCTCCTGCGGGAAGACCGGCCCTGCCGTCGGCTCAAAGCTCTGCGGACAGCGAATCACATCCATGGACTTCTGCAGATGCAGCTCTCTCGGTTTTCCGTTCTGAAGCCGATCATAATCATATAAACGATAGGTCAGGTCAGAGTTCTGTTGAATCTCGAGTATCAGAGTTCCTTTCCGGATCGCATGCACCGTGCCTGCCGGAATGAAGAAAAAATCGCCTTTCTTGATCTTATGTACTGAAAGTAAAGAAGTCCACTGATGTTCACAAATCATCTGCGCCAGTTCCTCTTTGCTTTTGGCATGGTGACCGATGATGATATCTGCCTCCTCATCACAATCCACGATATACCAGCACTCGGTTTTTCCCCTGCCTCCATGCTCATGATGAAATGCATAGTCATCATCTGGATGCACCTGAATCGAAAGGTCCTCTCTGGCATCGATGAGCTTTACCAGAAGTGGAAATTCATTTTCACCATCATCGCCGAACAGTTCTCGATGCTGTATCCAAAGCGCGCCTAAGGTCTGCCCTTTCCATCTGCCTTCGGATACGACACTCTGCCCGTTTCCAGTTGCACTGACCACCCAGGCCTCCCCTGTATGCTCCCCTTTCGTCTTATATCCATAGCGTTCCTGTAACTTCGTCCCACCCCACAGTACCTGTCGTGTATAGGGTTCCATAAATAGTAATTCTCTCATGATGCCTGTTTCTCTTGTGTGATGTAGAAGAGGCGCTGCAGAAAAAGTACGGAACTCTTCTGCAGCGCCTCTCCGGATCATTATTTACTAAGTGATGCCAGCTCCTGCTGTGCACAGTTATAAAGTGCCTTGATATATCCCATGGAATATGTCCAGGCGGCGGTCGATCCACCGGTTCCCACACCAGTTCCCCAGAGTGGTACATGGTCTGCATGCAGTACACCATTATAGTCTGCAGCCACAAAGGCCTTCATGACGTCGTACATATTCATGTATCCATCTTCCAGCAGGGTTTCTTCGAAATTCGGAAGTGGGCAGCTTACGTTCCGGAAGTGCACGCAGAAGACTTTTTTATTCTTTACGAAGTAGCGGATATCCTCCAGCACGTTTCCGAAATCCTGTCCACCTTCCAGCCAGCAGCCGATGCACATCTTCATTCCGAGATATGGACTGTTGCCCGCCAGTTCAAACGCATGTTTGTAAGCGTCCGCCGAAATGATCAGATTTGAGATGCCGCAGATATGATCCACAGGAGGATCATTCGGATGTAACGCGATCTTCATGTCGATCTCTTCGCAGACCGGCAGCACGCGATCCAGCCAGTACTTGAAATTCCCCCACATTTCCTCCTGTGTGTAGAATCTGCCATGTGTATACGGGCGTTTCTCCAGTTCCTCCATATTCACGATTCTGCCGACACCGCCATGCATTTCCTGACCACTGGTCCACTGTGAGGTATATACTTGATTTGGTTCCCAGGTCATATAGCCGATGTGGATGCCGGCTTTCGCCAGAATGCGGTTAAATGCATTGTAGTTTTCGATGGCCTGATCCCGTCCTTCCAGACCGAGATGAATCTTATCATTTTTATAGATATGGGTATTTCCTGCGTCTGTGCAGACCAGATCATACTTGTGCAGACGATCGATAAAACGCATCACACCTTCATATGCTTTCGCCTCATCCAAGGAACCTGTACTGTGATCATATCCGATATCTTCATCCTCAAAAATCGTATATACATACTTGATTCCCATCTGCTGAATCAAGAGTAACTGCTCATCCGTATAAGACGATGAAGAGCGGGACTGGATCTTTAAATTATCGCCCAACATACTTGCCTCCTGTGTATACATCACTGCGTTATCGCTTTATTTCACTGTTTTGATATCTTCCGGTGTCCATATCGTATTGGTCACCTGATAGATTCCGGAATCCGCTACCCGATCATTGGAGAAGCAGGTTGAGAAGATAGCACCGACAGGAATAACCAGTGCATGCTCCTGCATCAGTCTGGAGGAGGTCTTTAAAAGATCCTTCTTTTCATCGAGTGTCTTCGCTGCTCTCGCACCGAAGAGGGCAGTCTCATAATCCTCCGGATGATCCATCATATTCAGATAATTCACACCTTGAGAGGAGTACAGGCGGATATAGTTGTTGGTGAAATCCATCTTGGAGGCACCCTGTCCGGTGATGATACCACCATCATAGGTACCTGCCTTCTTCTGAGAATTGAAATCCGAGGTTTCCATCACCTTGATCTCTGCAGTGATCCCGATTTCTTTCAGAGATGCCTGAAGCAGTGTCGCGATGTTATTATTGTTGGAGATGGTGGAAATAACGGTATTAAAGCCATTCGGATAACCCGCATCGGCGAGCTCCTTCTTCGCTTCCTCTACATTGTACTCTGGAAGGCTCACGGTATCGTCATAGGACCATGCGCCCGGAACGCCGAACTGTGTCACCTTGACACCGAATCCGCCGGTTAAGGACTGAACATAGCCATCCCAATCAATGCTGTGAAGAACGGCCTTACGAACGGCTTCATCGTGGAATGGAGACTCTGCATCGCCGGATGCAAACATGAAGTACTTGATGGAACCAAGATCCGGTGCCTGTGCTGCGATGTTCTCAAATCCATGGGAGATTAAGGTCTGTGTCAGGGTTGCATCACTGGTCGAAAGAAGATCGACCTCACCGTTCATGAAGGCTGCCTGCTGTGTCGTGATATCCGTCATGAAGACGATCTTTACGCCATCCAGATATGGCTTTCCTTCCTGCCAGTAATTATCGTTCTTTACAAACGAAATATGGTCTTCCGGAATATACTCCGTCATCACGTACGGACCGGTTCCAACCGCATGGATGGCCGCCCAGTCTTCGCCATTATCATCGAATGCCTTCGGATCGTAAATATATACTTCACCTAGTACGTTTTCCCAGTTATTGGCCCACGCACTGTACTTTACCGTAATGGTATAATCGTCAGTCTTTTCGTAGGATTCCGGATTTCCGAGCTCGGATTCCTTTCCGCCCTCCTTCATCTTGTCGAAGTTCCAGAGAACCGCATCGGCATTGAAGTCGGTTCCATCCGAGAACTTGATTCCTTCCTTCAGCTTGATCGTCACCGTCAGATTCTCAGGATCCGTCGTAAAGCTGTCGGCTAGCCACGGCTGCACGTTTCCCTCTGCATCCTGGCGACCCAGGGACTCGATGGCTGGTGCTACGGAGAAACGATCACCGGTGGAAGATGAAAATGGCAGGAAGCAGGTGGTCAGCGTATCCGGGTAGCAGATCGTAACGGTGTTATCACCGCTCGCTGTCGAAACTGCTGCAGTACCTGCTGCGTCCTCCTTTTTTTCAGCGGAAGTGGCGGCATTCTCGCCTGCCTGCTGTGTAGGCGGTGTACTCGTGCCACTGCAGGCGGTCATACCGGTCGCCATCAGCGCAGCGGCCATCACTGCACTCATCACTCTTACGATTCTTTTCTTAAACATATGAATCCTCCTTAATATTTATCTTTCATTACCCTCGTGTAAAAAACATGCCACCTGATGGGTCTGATCCACAAAGGATAACTTAGGTACTTCTTTCGTGCATCGCTCGAAGCAGTGCTTACAGCGATTATGGAACGGACAGCCTTCCGGTCGATGGATGATGCTTGGAACCTCGCCTTCCAGCGGAACGGCCTCTTTCTGGGCTTCGATATCCGGATCTGCCTCCGGAACCGCAGATAAAAGCGCCTGTGTATATGGATGCAGCGGATTCTTATACAGATCATCGCAATCCGCAATCTCCACCACTCTTCCGAGGTACATCACCAGAACGCGGTCGCTGATGTGCTTTACCACCGCCAGATCATGCGCGATGAACAGATAGCTTACGCCGAGCTGAGACTGGATTTCTTCAAGAAGATTGATGATCTGTGCCTGAATCGATACATCCAGTGCGGAGATCGGCTCATCGCAGATGATCACATCTGGATCCGAGCTGAGCGCTCGTGCGATGCCCAGTCTCTGTCGCTGCCCACCTGAAAACTCATGAGGCACTCTTTCTTTCAGTGCCGGATCCAGACCGACAAGTCGGAAGAGTTCATCGACTCTTTTCTTCCGTTCTGCGGCATCCTTACAGGAGCGGTTGATAATCAGCGACTCTTCCACGATAGAACCGGCCGTCTGGCGAGGATCCAGTGAAGAGAACGGATCCTGAAAAATCATGGCAATTTTGCTTCGGTATGGAGCCAGCTGCTTATCCGTAAATTTCGCGATATCGACACCACTGAAGCGGATGGATCCTTCATCTGGCTTATACACGCGCATCACACTTCTCGCCATCGTCGTTTTTCCGCATCCGGATTCACCGACGATGCCCAGTGTCTCTCCTTTTCGGAGATTGTATGTGATATCCTCGATGGCTTTCACATCTCCGACATGCTTTTTCATAATCCCCTTGTAAATCGGAAAATACTTTTTCACATCAGAAACTTCCAGCACGTTTTCCTCTTCGATGTGCTTGATTGGTGTCGCCTTCTGCGGCTTGTTGAGCACTTCGATTTCCTTCGCATCCAGTTCCTCATGCGTCAGCCAGCAGGCGCTGAAATGTCCCGGCACGATTTCCTGCAGATCCGGCATCTTCCGAGCCTTACATGCATCAGAACGGTACTCACAGCGATCATAGAACGGACAGTACTCCGGTCGCTTCGCCGGCATTGGTGGTAAACCATCAATCGGAATCAGCACTCGCTCCTTTGGGTCATCCAGCCGCGGAATGGCCCGCATCAGAGCTCTCGTATATGGATGCTTCGACTCCTTAAAGATGCCTCTTGCGGAGGATGTCTCCATCACTCTGCCAGAGTACATGACATAAATTCTCTCTGCAAATCGTGCGACGATGCCCAGGTTATGGGTAACCATGATCACCGCGGTATCGGTCTCTTTCGCTATATTCCGAATGATTTCGAGGATCTGCGCCTGAGTCGTTACGTCCAGCGCGGTCGTCGCTTCATCTGCGATCAGGATGTCCGGGTTGGCCGACATAGCCATAGCGATCATGATACGCTGTCGCATACCACCGGAGAACTGCTGCGGATAATCATCGAATCGCTGCTCAGCATCCGGGATCTTAACCATTTTCAGCATCTCGATCGTACGTTTCTTTGCCTCTTCCTTTGACATATCTGTATGCTGCAGAATATTCTCCTGGATCTGATAACCTATGGTCAGTACCGGGTTCAGCGAGGTCATCGGCTCCTGGAAAATCATGCCGATCCTTCCGCCACGTATTGATCGCATCTTCTCTGAATTTGGTGCGCAGTCCAGAAGATTTCCTTCCTCACCATCGAGGTACACTTCTCCGGATTTCACAAATCCCGGCGGACTGATTAACTGCTGTATGCTCATCATGGTGACGGATTTACCAGATCCGGATTCTCCTACCAGCCCCACGATTTCGCCACGATTGATATGAAGGGAAACCCCATCCACCGTAGTAACTACGCCATCCTCTGTATGAAAACAGGTGACCAGATTTTTAACTTCCAACAAGTGTTTCATGTTACGATCTCCTTTGCACTCCACGATATCTGATGAAAAGATCGGATTATAATCGTCCGCGCATTCTAGGGTCCAGCGCATCTCTGACACCATCGCCTACGGTATTTAAGAACACCACCAGCAGCGCGATGCAGACACCCGGTGCCAGTGAGAACATCGGATTCTGCAGAAGATACATTCGACCATCACTTACGATACTTCCCCAGGAAGCAGTCGGTGCACTGATACCCAGACCCAGAAAGCTGAGACCGGCCTCTGAAAGAATCGTCTGCCCGACCTGCAACGTCATTTGAACAATGATCGGAGAGATACAGTTCGGCAGGATGTGCTTCATCATGATGCCCATGCTACTGTTTCCCTGCAGCTTCGCCGCCATGATATAGTCCTGCTGCTTGATTGAGAGGACCTGTCCTCTCATCATTCGGATGTATACCGCAATATTCGAAATACCCAGAATGATAGAAAGATTTAAAATACCGCCGCCAAATACAGCACACAAGGACATCGCCAGTACGATCTGTGGAATCGCACGAATCGCTTCGCTGATACGGTTGATCACGTCATCTACCCAACCACCGAAGAAACCAGCAACCATACCGAAGAAGGTACCGATGGCACAGGCGACCAGAACCGCTGCAACACCTACCACCAGAGAAACTCTGGCACCATAGAAAATGCGGCTCAGAATATCCCGGCCATAATTATCAGTTCCCAAAAGATATCTGGCGCTCGGACCCTGCAGTGTATCCATCAGGCTCTGCGCATTCGGATCATACGGCGATATGATGGGTGCAAATATCGCCATGCAGATGAAGAGGGCGAGGCCGATTGCACTGATCAGCACCATCTTTCTTTTAAACAGGACCTTCAGAAACTTTCTGAACTTCTCTTTTTTATATTCCTTCAGCTCTTTCTGAAGCTCCGCATCGGATTTCATATTCATTGCCGTTTCCTTTCTTATACTTTGATTCGAGGATCAACTGCTGCATAAACGATGTCGGTGATGATGTTCACGACACATGCAACCACAGCAATCAGAAGAACGCAGGCCTGAATCAGCGGAATATCCTGAGCACGAATGGCCGATACCAGCAGAGTTCCCATACCGGAAATATTGAACACCGATTCTACAAACATCGAACCGCCGATCATACCACCCAGTCGGAGACCCATCAGGGTGATCACCGGGATCAGGGCATTTTTCAGTGCATGGACCGTGATGATCTTATCCTGCTTCAGTCCTTTCGATCTGGCCGTTCGGATATAATCCTGTCCGATGACTTCGAGCATGCTCGATCTCGTCTGTCGGCAAATCGAAGCGACACCTCCGATCGCCAGGCACAGGAGCGGCATGATCGTCTGCTGTATACTCTTTCCGAGGTCCACCCACGGCCAGGTGAAACCGAAGGATGGAAGCCAGTGCATCTTCATCGAAAACAGATATAAGAAAAGGACGGAAAGGAAAAACTGTGGAAGGCAGCTACAGACGTTTGCAAAGGTGGTCAGTGCGCCATCGATTTTTTTCCCTCGATTGATCGCTGCCAGCACCCCCAGGGCGATTCCGGTCGGTATACTCACGAAAAAGGCGAGTAAAGAAAGATATAAGGTAACCGGAAGTCGCTGCGCGATGACCTCGATGACGGCCATATGCTGACTTGCGGAGGTTCCGAAGTTACCTACAACCGCTTTCGATATCCACAGAAAATAGCGGATAAGCAGCGGCTGATCGAGGCCCAGCTCATAATACCAACGATTATACGTTTCCTGCGAAATCTCACCTCCCAGCATCGCGTATACCGGATCTCCTGGAAGAAATGAGACCATCAGGAAAACAAACACTGAGACGATAAACAGAACGATCAGCGTCTGTCCTAATCTTTTTAATATGAATTTTCCCATAACTGCCTCCTTGAAATCTTTTGTACATAGAGATTAATATTTTTGTGAAATGAAGTCCAATTCACGGGTTTAAAGCAAAATATAAGTTGAACTTATATTTGTATGAGTTTATAATCTTTGAAAGTGAAATTCGTTTCATTGTTTCCATATCGTAAGTTTTTATGTGCATTGTGCATAGTTTTGCATTTTAATTTAGTGCATAATTATTCTATTTTTCATAATTTTGGATATTTTTTCTGTTTTAATATGAAAACTGCACAATCTAAAGTGGTGAGATGCATGAATAGTAAATCCTTAGAATATATGATTGCCTTATATAAAACCGGATCGATGACCCGGGCAGCAAAGGAGCTTTACGTTTCGCAGTCCAACCTGAGCCAGTTTTTAAAAAATGAAGAAGCGGAATTGGGCACGAAGCTGTTTACACGGGAGCACGGAAAATATGTACCGACGGAAGCCGGAAAAATCTATATCGAGTATGCCACCCAGATACAGGAGATGACGACGACCTTTCGCAGAAAAATCGCCGAATTATCGAAGCCGCTGGTCCTTCAGATTGGCACCACTTCTTCGGTCGCCATCGACATGCTGCATGCTATCCTCCCGGAGCTGCATAAAATATATCCGGGTGTACATGTATCAATTATCAACTGTGATAATCTGGATATCGCTATCTACAGTCTCGATCACGGCACCTTGGATGCGGTTCTCATCACCGCTCCCGGCGAAAACTGTTATTGTGAGCCATCTTTCGTGATGTATAAAGAAGAGATTCTGTTTACTGCGCCGAGTACCCTCCCTGCCAGTGAAGCGCTCCTAAAAAAGCATCGAAAGAAGCTGCCGGCGCTGACGCCGTCCTCCCTGCGCAGGTTATTCGGAACCTACCCGTTTATCCTGCAGTACCCGCGAAGCTGCATCCGGATTCTGGTCGATCAGTTTTTCGCAGACAGTGATTTCTCTCCGAGGGTTGCCGGCACAGCCTCCAACACCCAGACCATCCTAGGGCTCATCTATGAAAATATGGGTGTGGGATTCATTCCGAAGAACAACATCAAAAGCATGAATGGCATTCTGTATTTTTCACTCGAACCAAAGCTCGAGCGTGTCCATATGATGCTGGTACGGTCAGAACTGAAGGAGAACCCAGCGATCGTATACCTATCGAGGGAATTAAAGAAATATTATAGTAATTATTTTTCAGATATAGGCTCTAAACGTTAAAACCAGTACTACTCACTCTATCAAGCCATCGAAAAGGCCTAGAAAAAACTGCCTGTAACGTTTCCTCATGTAGTTGTCGTGCCGGCATTATCCGGTTGTCATTTGGTTGTCACCGAACAAAAACAGAGGCTGAAACCCGCGAAAATCCGTGGGTTTCAGCCTCTAAGAAATTATTCGAGTTCGATGGTTCCAGGCGGTTTGCTCGTAAGATCGTAGAATACGCGGTTTACACCCTTCACTTCGTTGATGATGCGGTTCATGCACTTCTGGAGTACTTCGAACGGGATGTTCGTCACTTCTGCGGTCATGAAGTCGTCGGTTTCGACGGCACGCAGTACGACGGCATAGTCGTAGGTACGGAAGTCACCCATGACGCCGACAGAGCGGACGTTCGTGAGCGCTGCGAAGTACTGGTTGATCTGACGATCGAGACCGGCCTTCGCGATCTCCTCACGGTAGATGGCGTCGGCATCCTGTACGATGCGCACCTTCTCCGGGGTTACCTCACCGATGATACGTACGCCGAGACCAGGGCCCGGGAACGGCTGACGGTATACGAGATACTCCGGCAGTCCGAGCTCGAGGCCGACACGACGAACCTCATCCTTGAAGAGGAGGCGCAGCGGCTCAATGATCTCCTTGAACTCGACATCCTTTGGCAGGCCGCCGACATTGTGATGCGACTTAATCACGGCACCCTTGCCGAGGCCGGACTCTACGACGTCCGGATAGATGGTGCCCTGGCAGAGGAAATCGACCGCACCGATCTTCTTCGCCTCACGCTCGAAGACACGGATGAACTGCTCACCGATGATCTTCCGCTTCTGCTCCGGCTCGGTCACGCCGGCGAGCTTCTCGAAGTACTCCGGTCCGGCATTCACACGGATGAAATTGAGGTCATACTGACCGTTCGGTCCGAAGATGGACTCGACCTCATCACCCTCGTTCTTACGAAGGAGGCCGTGATCAACGAACACACAGGTCAGCTGCTTGCCGATGGCCTTCGCCATCAAGGTCGCGGCTACAGAGGAATCGACACCGCCGCTCAGTGCGAGCAGTACCTTACCATCCTTTACGGTCTCGCGGATCTCCTGGATCTTATCCTGTACGAAGGTCTCCATCTTCCAGTCGCCTGCGCACTTGCAGACATTATAGAGGAAGTTATGGAAGAGCTTGTGTCCCTCGACGGAGTGCTGTACCTCCGGGTGGAACTGTACGGCGTAGATCTGACGTGCCGGATCTTCCATGCCGGCCACCGGACAGTCTGCGGTATGGGCGATGATATGGAAGCCCTCCGGTACCTCTGCGATGTAATCGGTGTGGGACATCCACATCGTGGTCTCATCGGAGATGCCCTGCAGTACGGAATCCTGACGATCGACGAGCACCTTCGTGTGTCCATACTCGGAAACCGGTGCGGTCTTTACGACGCCACCGAGCTCATACGCGATCAGCTGTGCACCATAGCAGATGCCGAGGATCGGGATACCCATCGAGAAGATGGCCGGGTCGATATGCTGGGACTCTTCCTTATACACGGACTGCGGTCCGCCGGTAAAGATGATTCCCTTCGGGTTCAGAGCCTTCAACTGATCGAGGCCCATGGAAGACGGATGCACCTCGGCATAGACACCGAGATCACGAATTCGTCTTGCGATTAGCTGGTTGTACTGTCCACCGAAGTCCAGTACGACGACGAGTTCTTTTGCCATAACGCTCCTTTGCTAGCATACATTCTTCTATTTAAATGATATAAAACGGAAGATTTTTGTCATTAAAATATTATATGCGACGCTCCTTTCATGCGCAAGATACGAATTCCAATTTATACAATGTGCAGCATCTCGATGAGGAGCAGCCATGCGAGACCATAATATGTCACAACCGCCACGAGGTCGTTTACCGTCGTGATGAGCGGACCGGACGCCACCGCCGGGTCCACCTTCACCTTATGGAAGAACATCGGGACCAGGGTGCCGACCAGGCTCGAGATGACGATCGCCACGAGCAGGGAGATGCCTACGCATCCGGAGATCAGCATTGCCCTTCCGAAGGTATAGCCCTTAAACAGCGCGATGTACACGCCGAGACAGATCACCGACAGCACACCGAGCAGGGTGCCGTTGCAGAAGCCGACCTTCATTTCCTTCGCGATCAGGTGCCACTTATCCTTCGCATCGAGGTTCTCGTCCATGAGCACACGGATCGTCACCGCGAGTGACTGGGTGCCGACGTTACCGGCCATGTCGAGGATCAGCGACTGGAAGCAGATGACGATCGGGAGGATCGCCACGACGCCCTCGAAGGCACCGACCACCGACGACACCACCATGCCGAGGAAGAGCAGGATGACGAGCCATGGCAGACGCTTCTTCACACTCTCCTGCGTGGTCTCGTTCAGATCCTCCTCGGAGGAGAGACCTGCCAGCTTTGCGTAGTCCTCACTGATCTCGTCGTCGACCGCCTCGGTGACATCCTGCGCCGTGATGATACCGATGATCCGATGATCCTGGTTCAGTACCGGGAGGGAATCCTCCGCGTAGTTCTTGATCTTCTCGATGCTCTCCGAGATCTTCTCGTGGTCCATCAGGTACGGATAGGAATCACTGATGATGGTCTCGAGCGGCACGTTGTCACGGGCAATGATGAGGTCCTTCAGATTGATGGCGCCGCAGAAACGCTTGCGGTCATCCACCACATAGATGGTGGAGATATTGTCATTATCACCGGCCTGCTGGATGAGCTCGTGCATCGCCTGGCGGATCGTGAGATTCCGGCGGATACGGATATAGTTCGTCGTGATGAGACTTCCGATCTCATCGTCGTCGTAGGAATGGATGAGGCGGATTTCGGTCTTCGTCTCGTCGTCGATCATCGGACGAAGCTTGACACGCACGCTCTCGTCGATGTCCTCCCAGAGATCGATCGCATCATCCGCGTCCATCTCGTTGATGATCTCCGCGAGCTTCACGATCCCGATCTCCTCGATGTACTCGGACGGATTATCCAGATAGGAGATCACCTCCGCGAGCCACTCCGCGTCAAGCGCCGTATAAAGCAGATTCCGCTCCGCGCGGTTCAGGAGCTCGAAGCTCTGCGCGATATCGTTCTCATGGTAGCCGCGGAGCTCGTCGCGCATCTCATCCAGGGAGTGCGATGAGCGTACGATGTTTACGATCTCCTCGGTAAATACAGGTTCCTTTAAAACTTCCTTCATCATGATGAAGCCTCCTTTCTCCCCCGAAAAAAGGGCACAAAAAATCCACCGTCACAAAAGCTGTGCACAATCAGAAGTTGTGAATTCAGTCTCAACGATGGATGAAGGCTTCTATACTATATAAGGGCGCATCAATCAATGGATGTTTACAGCTGCTCCGCCTCCGACATACAAAAGGCATACCACGCTGTACATCATCATCGATCAGCGACCGGTTCGGTACGAATCACTCGAGACGTCGGCAAAAGAGGCCTAAGTGCTCTGCGTTCACATAGTATACAAGCTCGAATCCATCATCGTGTGTACTTCGACTTCCACTATCACAACTGTCCATATACTTATCCTCCTTTGTTCAGTTTTTTACATAGTAACTATAACATCAACCACCCCGTGGTTCAAGTAATCCACCGGCAAAATGCCGGTAAACTGTTCGTGATAAAGATTTAATAAAAATTCAATGGGGTCAGACCCCATTAAAAAAACGCCGGGGCAGGTGCCCCGGCGGTGGTAAAGCGAAGTATTACAGCATGATGTACTTCAGTACGAAAAGGATCGCAAGTGCATACATCAGCGGTGTAACAGACTTGCCCTTTCCGGACAGTACGTGAAGCAGCACGTACGAGATGATGCCGAGCGAGATACCCTCGGAGATGGAGTACAGGAACGGCATCGCGAAGATCGCGATGTATGCCGGGATCGCCTCGAGCAGGTCATTCCACTCTACCTTTACGACCTGCTGGATCATCAGGAATCCGACGATGACCAGTGCCGGAGCGGTCGCGAAGCTCGGGATCGCCAGGAAGATCGGGGAGAAGAACAGTGCGAGCAGGAAGAAGAGACCGGATACGACCGCGGTGAGACCGGAACGGCCACCCTCTGCGATACCGGAGCTGGACTCAACGAAGGTCGTGATGGTGGACGTACCGAGGCAGGCACCTACCATGGTACCGATGGAGTCTGCGAGCAGTGCGCCCTTGATCTCCGGAAGCTTGCCATCCTCATCGAGCATGTCTGCCTTGGAAGCGCAGCCGATCAGGGTTCCGAGTGTATCGAAGATATCGACGAACAGGAATGCGAACAGTACCGAGAAGAAGTCAAGCGGATGCTCTGCGATGATGGAGAAATCAAACTTGAACAGGGTCGGTGCGATCGATGCCGGCATGGAAATGACACCGGACGGGATCAGGCTGTAGAAGCCGGCATCCGGATTCGGTACGTAGATGCCTGCCAGCTGGCAGAGGATACCGAGGATCCAGGTCACGAAGATACCGATGAGGATGTTACCCTTCACACCCTTGATGACGAGATAGCCGGTGAGGATGATACCGATCAGTGCCAGCAGTACGGTGATACCCTCTGAGTTAAAGGTACCGGCCTTTACGGACTGTGAAAAGCTGAAGATGGTCACAAGTGTAGCAGAATCCACTGCGATGTGGGCGTTCTGAAGACCGATGAAGCAGATGAACAGACCGATACCGACGGAAACACCATACTTCAGTGTCTGCGGAATCGCGTTGAAGATCGCCTCACGAACGTTCGTGAGTGACAGAAGGATGAAGACGAGACCCTCTGCAAATACAGCGGTCAGCGCAACCTCCCAGGAGTAGCCCATGCCCAGAACGACGGTGTACGCGAAGTAAGCATTGAGACCCATACCTGCTGACAGTACAAACGGAAGATTTGCGAGAAATGCCATGCAGAACGACGCGATCGCCGAAGCCAATGCTGTCGCCGTGAAGATCGCACCGGAGTCCATGCCAGTGGCTCCGAGGATGCTCGGGTTAACGGCCAGAATATAGGCCATGGTCATGAATGTCGTGATACCGGCAATCATCTCGGTACGTACATCCGTACCTTTTTCTTTCAGCTTGAAAAACTTTTCCATACGAAATAGCCTCCTTGTTTTAAACGGCACAGAGCTGATTCTGCACCATCCACAGGTTACATTTGACCAGTGCTGGTAGTTTGGCAATTAAAACAGCACTCGTCACCCCCTTAAAAAAGAACAGAATCTAGTTTAACACAGTACGACAGAAAAAGGTCAGAAATCTGAAAGCGTTTTCGAGTTTTTACTGTTTTTCGTCGATATAACTTAATTCTATGTGTAGTATCACAGAAATATATGAACTATTCATAGTCACATTCAGGCCAACGGAGATCCAGCAGCCACGTAGGATGTTCTGAAGCGCCACGCCGACTGGTTACTGTTCACTCGTCCACTGGATTCAGGCAGGAGCCGGAGCGGCAGCAACGTAGGAACCGTACTCCGTTGCCACCCATTCGCCGCCCCTGGCCAACGTTACTATCCAATATGGTTTGATGATAAAAATACTGGATATGTTTTTTGACTGTAAGCATGACAGGTGGCTGCAAAATATCCACTCTTAGGCGATTTCAAAAATACTGGATACGAAAAGCCTTATTTCCTAAGAGGAATTCGGGCTCGCATATCCAGTATTTTAAAAACGAAGGTTTATTGGATATCAGCCGAAAGAAGCTCTTCTCTAAAGCCAGAAATACATATCCACTATTTTAAAAAGCGAGGATTATTC
>ERZ1034980.791-NODE-791-length-20708-cov-43.865685_pt1 | contig 20708 bp, 18 predicted proteins | sample MGYA00520622_ERZ1034980 | MGnify/ENA primary metagenome ERZ1034980 (study PRJEB33766, sample SAMN09781791) | gut metagenome | biome: gut microbiome | host: Homo sapiens | place: Madagascar | study: EMG produced TPA metagenomics assembly of the PRJNA485056 data...
GGTCGTTCTCTATTTTATTATCTAGGCTTTCCTACAAAAACTTTACGCTGGCCAGATTTTATGCATCCTGTCAACTTATCTCGATTGTAGCAGTTTTATATGATTTTAAACAGTAATATGTGCCTTCAGCTTATCAAAGGTCTTCTCGCCGATCCGTTTCACGTTCATGATTTCTTCTGGAGCGGCGAAACCGCCGTGGGCTTCACGATAGGCAATGATGTTTTTTGCGGTGGAGGGGCCGACGCCGGGGAGTGCGTCGAGTTCTTCCAGGGTGGCGGTGTTCAGGTTCACGCGTTTGTCATCACCCGGCACCACCGTTGGATCAGCGATCGATTCCGTCTGTGTTGCCATCATCGAAGCATCTATTATGTTCGCAGCCGTGCTCGGTATGACCTGCGTGACCTGGTTTGCATCAGGCAACGTTTCTTCTATCGATTCCACCTGGCTTTCCATCGGCGTTTCAATTTCCTGTAGGATGGTCTGCCATGTTTCATCGTCTGTCGTCTCCGGCTGTAGATAGCTCTCGATTTTGAACTTCGTTTTCTGTACTTCTTTATCCTGATTTCCATTTGTTTTCACTGTTGATTCGTCCACGTTCGTCATGATCGCTGCATTCGTTACCTGGCTACGCTCAACGGTCATATAATAGAGGCCGGCGATTGCCATAAGGATAATCATCACGGTTTGGCGGATTTTCGCCAGTTTTTCTTTTCGTTTATGCTGCTCTTTCGCAGTCAGCGGATAATTTCCCATCTCTGTTCCTTTCTGTTTTCCACATTTCAAAGACACGCTGTCCCCCTCTCACAACGTCCTTTCGTCAATCTCACTGTCTGGTCAATGCTGTCGAAATTTTCATGTTACCGCCCCTCCGGGCCCCTGCCGGAACTGTTACAAACTTCTACATCTTCATCGTTTGATCGTGCATATCCGCTATTGACATGACTTTCCTCTGCTTTATAATGGTCCTTGATTGCTAGGGGCGCTTATGCTGAGAGGATTCTTCATAGAACCAACCCTTCTCACCTGATCAGGTTAATACCTGCGTAGGGAAGCATGACAGCATTTTTCTGCTGTCTATATTCTGCCCCTCCTGGCCAAGTCACGGATGATCCGTGCGATTCAAAGGAGGTTTTTTTATGTCAAAAAACGTTAAGGTTCTGGTTTACTGTGCGGTATGTATCGCACTTGCGACGGTCACCTCGATGATCAAGGTGTTTGAGTTCCCGACCGGTGGCTCCATCACCCTGTGCTCGATGCTCTTCGCGATGCTGCCTGGCTTCTTTTTCGGTCCGGCGATCGGCATCGCGGCGGGTGTAGCCTATGGTATCCTGCAGTTCATCATTGACCCATACGTACTGACACCGGTACAGGCGATCCTCGATTATGTGTTCGCCTTCGGTGCATTTGGTATTTCCGGCTTCTTCGCAAGCCATAAGAACGGTCTTCGCCTCGGCTACATCGCTGCCTGCATCGGAAGATACGTCTTCGCCTTTCTGAGCGGCTGGGTATTCTTCGGCGAGTATGCCTGGGAGGGCTGGAATCCGGCAGCCTACTCTGCGGTCTATAATCTCATCTACATCGGTGCAGAGGCTGTCATCACCCTGATCATCCTTTCGATCCCGGCGATGTCCACTGCCATCCAGCGCACGAAGCGCAGTGCACTGCAGTAACACATATACCGTTCAACACGATAAAGAGTGTCGCATACCGCGGCGCTCTTTTTCTTTGCAGTTCTATACAGCACATAGACGTAGCTTCTGCACACATATGGGGATACCATGCGTGCATGATTAAGTTTTAAATTTTGAGAACCGAACAGAAGAATTCTGTCCGTGATCGACACCTATTTGTCAGATACACTGATTCTACCTGACCTGCCGGAGAAATACAAGAAGCCATAAAAAAAACTCGCCCGATTGCGAGTTTTTCTTGTTACTGTTCACACGTAGTTAAGTGAAGGCTTGGCTCGGTGAACAGTCAGGGGCCGATATGTAAATAGATAAAGGATATACCATGGCGGACAGGCAACCAAACAAAAACGACGCCCGGTTCAGCCGAGGAGTGCTTCGAATTCCTGTTCCGGCATCGGGCGGTAGTAGAGATAGCCCTGGATTTCGTCGCAGCCTGCCTCCACGAGGAAGTCCGACACCTCGGTTGTTTCGACGCCTTCGCACACGATGCTTTTCTTCAGGCGTTTCAGCACATGAAAGATTTCCTGCAGCACGATTTCTCCCCGCTCACTGAGACCATCGGCGATGAAGCGTCGGTCGATCTTGACTTCATCGAAGTTGATGTCCTTAAGGCTTCCGAGAGAAGAATATCCGGAGCCGAAGTCGTCCATTGAGATGCGGATATGCAACTGGTGCAGTTTATGAATCACCTGATTCACAGCCTCCGTGTTCTGGATATAGCATCCCTCGGTGATTTCGAAGATCACACGGCTCGGTTCGACCGGGTAGCGTGCCAGGAGCTCCTTCACCTTTTGCACAAACTGCCGCGGATGTGCGAAATGCACGGGCGAGACATTGAGCGAAAGCGGCAGCTGCCCCGGATGTGCTGCCATCCAGGCGAAGCTCTGCTCGTACATATAGTAGTCGAGCTGTACGATCTCTCCGGTACGCTCCAGGAGTGGAATGAAGCTGTCCGGTGCCCGGAGCGAGCTATCCGGCAGCTGCCAGCGCACCAGCACCTCTGCACTCACAATGCGTTTTGTACGCCCGTCCACCTTCGGCTGAAAATACAGTCTGAACTCCCGATTCTTCAGCGCTGCCGGGAAGGACTGGATGATGTGGGCGCGCTCCTGCTCGGCCGCTGCCATCTCCTCGGTATAGTAGCAGAAATGCCCGTAGTTTTTCTTCGCACTGTGGCACGCGAGATTCGCCCTGGAGATATACTCTTCTGCGCTGAGTTCACCCTCCTCCATTCAGCAGGCACCGGTGTCGATGACGCAGTTCCCGATCGGATAGGCCGAGGACAATGCTTCTGCGATGCGTCTGCACCGATCCTGTGTTATTTTTAATGCCGTTTCCTCTCCGATGTCCGTGATATCCGTGACAGAGAGAAAGATATCCGAGTGATAGCGACAGACAAATAGAATTTCCTTCATCTCCCGCATCTTCTGATAGAAATCGTCCAGTACCTGATTGCCCATCTGATAGCCGAAGGTATCGTTTATAAAGTGGAAGTTCTCGATATCATTGACCACCAGAAGATAGCTCCGATGCGTATGGAGCATGGACTCGATTTTCGCGATGAGGGTCTCTTCCGAAATCGCAGGGAAGGAATGTCGTCCTGCCGAAAAATGTGTCCGATCCTCCATCCCGCCCTGTTTCTTCCGGTTCTTGTCTATATACATGTTCTGATCGGCGGTTCGGAGAAGATCTTCCATCAGATAATAATGGTTTTTATAGCTCACTTCCCAGCCGACCGCATAGCTCAGCGGCAGTACACTGCCCTGGTTATACTGTTCCACCAGCTTTCGGAGATGCTCCTCCATCCCCTTCAGCATTTCCTGAGTCGTATGCTCCTGTATGATCACGAATTCATCGCCGCCGAAGCGGGCGAGAAAGCTGTCGCTGTTCAGAATACGCGTAAGATAGGACGCAAAGATCTGAATGAACTCATCGCCCTTCTCATGGCCATAATTATCATTGACCCACTTCAGTCCATTGAGATCAAACATCATGATCCCGATGTTCAGGGTGTCACTCCGCTCCTGCAGCTCCTGGAGATGCTTTTCCAGTGCTTTCTTATCCCGCACACCTGTCACATCCGTGAAGGCCTTCGCGGAAATCTCCTTAAAATAGGTCACGAGGGACAGCAGAACAGCGATCGCGCCCGCAATCACCAGCATCTCCGCAAGCTGCAGATGTCGCAAAATAGGCATCGGGCTCTGTGCATTTCGTGAGTAGTACACCAGCACCAGTCCACCGGCAAAGCTGACAGAAAGCAGTGCGAGAAGCACATAGCAGAAGCATATGATTTTGTCCGGTTTTTTCATTAAAAACATCCTTTATAAGAATTCGGCGTACAGCCTCAGCAGCTGACAATGATCATCTTCGCATACGCCTCGTCAATTCCGATGCGGGTCCCCTTTACATAGACCACGAAATAGCTGTTGAAGCGGGACAGAATCTGCACAGAGGATCCCGGGACGAAACCCAGGCTCTCCAGATGATGTCGTGCCTTCTCCTTCCCCAGGATTTTCTGTATCGTATAATTCACACCATGATCCATGATGTTTAATGGCATAGAAATTCCCTCCACAGTGATGTCCGTTTACGGTTAGCTCAAGCTAACTTCTACGGCGTAATTTTAGCACTCGATCGTAAAATGTCAATGTGTTCTTACAGTATGGGCCATGCTTTTAATAAATCTCAGATATGCATTCCGTTACAAAAAAACTCGCCCGAAGGCGAGTTTTTTCTTTATCACTCGGGGCCAGATCAGGCTTCTCCGACTGAAATCCTGCCAGCAATGTCCTCTGCGGTCATGGTCGACAGTGCGTCGATGAGTGCGATGTGGTAGCTTCCGCTGCCGCGTGGGGCCGTCGCCTCTGCGATTTCACCGGCGATGCCCATAAATGCGGTAGCGAGCACCGCCGCGTGGAAGGCCGCCTCGCCGGATGCCACCGCCAGGAAAGCCGCGAGCAGCTCGGTCGCCATGCAGCCGGTGCCGGTCACACGCGACATACGCGGACTGCCATTCTTCACGAAGCAGAGTGCATCCCGTGAAGCGACGATGTCCTCCCGGCCAGATGCCACGAGGATCATCGGAAACGCAAGCGTACGGAGGTAGTTCTGCATCCCGTGTGCCAGTGCGTCCCCGGAAAGTGCCGGGTGCGCTGCATCAACGACCGCATCCACGCCCGTGCCGGTGTCTGTACCGGCGAGGAGTGCGTGGATCTCCGAGTAGTTTCCGCGGATAGCCGTCGGCTGCAGCTCAGAGAGCATACGGTGGAGCGCTTCGCGTCGGAAGGTCGAGCCGGAGATTCCCACGGGATCGATGACCCGCGGGATGCCCTTTTCCCGCGCCGCCTGTCCGCTCAGGAACATCGCGTCGAGGTATTCCGTGGCGCCGAGGTTCAGCTCCAGTGCCTGACTGCCACGAGTGATTTCCGCTGCCTCCCGCGGATCATGCGACATGACCGGGCGCGCGCCGATCGCAAGCAGGGCGTTCGCGCAGTCGTTGACCGTCACATAATTCGTGATGGAGTGCACGAGGGGCGCGGTGCGCTGAATCGCGTCCATCCATGTATATATCTGATTTCTGAAGTTTTCGTCGATCATTCGTGGCTCCTCACTCCCGCCGGCTGCTGCCTGTCACTCGGCCTGCCGGCTTTTCCACCATCCGCCGTACTGCTTCCGAGGCCAATGTCTCCATCCGGTGCCGCCCGGAAAGGGCCGCACGACGGATGTCCTGGCACGCTCACTTCAGCATTTCCTTCGCACGCTCGAGGAAGCCGGTCTGGCTCAGCGCCACGGTGATGATCACCGCGATCAGGGTGCCGCCGCAGGTGCTCACCAGGAACGGAACGACGAAGGTGAAGACGGCGGCCTTCGTGTTGCCCATGATGAAGGCTGCGATCGGGTAGGACAGGATGCCGCCGATGATGCCGGTGCCGAAGATCTCGCCGACATAGGCTGCCGGGAGCTTCCTAAGCTTCTTATAGAGATAGCCGGACAGGAAGGCACCGCACATGGAGCCCGGGAACGCGAGCAGCGAACCGAGGCCCATCAGATTACGGATGACACTGGCGATGAACGCCGCTGCCACGCCGTAGGCCGGGCCGAGGAATACCGCGCACAGCACATTGACGAGGTGCTGTACCGGCGCACACTTCGAGCCGAAGACCAGCACGGAAAAGGTCGAGCCGACCACCGCGATGGCGGCAAAAACAGCCGCGAGGGCCAGCTTCTTCGTGTTTACACTTGTGGTTGCTACGCTTGCGGTAGCAGAATTTTCGTTACGCATCATGAATCTCCTTCTACAATAGAACATCGCCGAAGGATGATCCACTCTTCTGCCTCTCGAAGTCGAATCCGGCGCAGCTCCGTCCCTGCGTCTCCATCGTATCCCCGCCCCCGTTACGGAAAGCGTGAATACATGAAGACCACGAACAGCTTGCGTCTGTTTTCACTCAGAGAGCGGTCGAATAATCGCCCTGGATCATGAAGCCGTGGTCCATCGGACCGCTGCCCTTTCCGAGATCCAGCATCGCGTTCAGTGCGCCGGAGATATAGTTCTTCGCGTACTGTACAGATGTCTCGAGATCATATCCCTTGGCCAGATTCGACGCGATCGCCGAGGACAGCGTGCAGCCGGTTCCGTGCGTGTTCGAATTCTCGATTCGTCTGCCGTGGAACCAGGTCACCTGCTCTCCATGTACGAGCACATCGTTCGCATCGTCCAGGCTGTGGCCGCCCTTCGTAAGCACGGCACAACCGAAGGCTGCGTGGATCCGCTTCGCCGCTTCCACCATATCCGCGGAGCTGCGAATCGTCATCCCGGACAGTACCTCACTCTCCGGAATGTTCGGTGTGATCACTGTCGCGAGCGGGAGCAGCTTCGACTTCAGTGTATCCACTGCATCGTCGCTGATGAGCTTCGCCCCGCTGGTGGCGATCATCACCGGGTCCACCACGATGTTTCTGGCCTTGTAGAATGCGAGTCTCTCGGCGATCACCTCGATGAGGCTGCCGGAGGAAACCATCCCTGTTTTCACTGCATCCGGATAGATATCCGTAAAAATCATATCGAGCTGATCCTTCAGGAAATCAGGCGTCGACTCCATGATACTCTTTACGCCGGTCGTATTCTGGGCAGTCAATGCCGTAATCGCGCTCATCGCATACACGTGATTTGCGAGCATTGTCTTGATATCTGCCTGGATGCCGGCGCCTCCACAGGAGTCACTTCCTGCGATTGTTAATGCTGTATACATAGTACTCCTCCATACGCATTAATTTTGTATAGCGACCTGAGGTGGTGCCCCCAACCTGCCGCTGTGATGTATTTGAACGCACATGGCGATCAAACCGTAAAAACTGTCCGTCGGAGTGTCTGCCAATGCTGAGATCCGACACGCGCCCCCATAGAAAACGAAGCCGCTCCGCTTCTTCCGGGTGCCTCGTCACCGATCGACGACGAGCTCATCTGCGATCGCCCGCAGCGTCCGCGCCGCTTCCGTGATGTCCACTGCACCGAAGAGACTGCTGACGACGGCGAGTCCCGCAGCGCCATGAGATTTCAGGCCGCCAGCATTGGCCGCACTGATCCCGCCGATGGCCACGACCGGAATCTGAACCGACGCTGTGATGGCCCGGAAGGTCTCGAGCGGCATCGTCTTCGCATCGAGCTTCGTGCTCGTACCGAACACCGCGCCGGAGCCGAGGTAATCCGCGCCGGCCGCTTCCGCTGCCTGCGCCTCTGCCACCGTCCGCGCGGTTACGCCGATGATCTTCGCCGGACCGAGAAGACGACGGGCTTCCGCCGCTGGCAGATCGCTCTGCCCGACATGCACGCCGTCGGCGTCCAGCTTCTGCGCGAGGGCGACATCGTTGTTCATGATGAACGGTACCCCATGCTTCCGGCAGATCGCCTGCACGGCCCGTCCGTCCTGCTCGAGCCGCGCCCCTGTAAGTTCCTTTTCACGGAACTGCACCATGGTCGCGCCACCGAGGATCGCCTGCTCGACAGCCATGGCCAGTGCCTCGGTTTCGGAGGTCGAAGACTGCTTCAAGCAGTGCCGATCGGTGATCGCATATAATCGAAGTAAATCTCTATTCATAATTGTGCTTCTTTCAAATCACACATAAAAAAGGCTGCCCCGATCGGACAGCCTGGAATACGCGTGCAAAAAGCCCATCTCCCTACGTTGGCATGATCCAAATCAGGTTTCCAGGGTCCGGAACGCACAGTTCCCATCTCAGCCGGTTCTGACCGACACCCCCGTGTACTTTTATTAAACTTTGTCATTATAGCACGGGATGTGCAGCTCAGCAAGGGGGCCCCAAAGGGCCGGCAACATATGCCATACGGAGAGATCATGTAAAATCAAGCCGGGGCCCCTTGCTGAATCACAGGGTTTTCTTTTGCAAAAAAATCGAGTATTATGACATCGGAGAATCACGAGAAAGAAGGAACATACGATGACATCAGGGGAGACGACGATTCGGACATATCTGGAGCGATTAGGTGCGCGGGAATCCGTGCCGGGCGGTGGAGGCGCGAGTGCGCTGGCCGGTGCCTACGGTGTGAGCCTCGGCATGATGGTCTGTGCATTCACCATCGGAAAGAAAACATATGCGGAGGTCGAGCCGCGCATCCGGGACATCGAGGCGCGACTTGCGAAGCTGCGTGAGGCCTTCCTGGCGCTCTCCGACGAGGATGAGAAGGTGTTCCTGCCGCTCAGTCAGGCCTATGGCCTCCCGGACAGCACGCCGGAGGAGAAGGACTTCAAGGAGACGACCCTGGAAACCTGCCTAAGCACCGCATCCATGACACCGATCAAGGTGATGGAGCGTGTCTGTGAAGCGCTCGACTATCTCGGCGAGCTGGAGGCGCATGGCTCGAAGCTCATGCAGAGTGACGTCGGTGTGGCCGCCGCTTATCTCGGCACCGCCCTCGAGGGCGCGGTGATGAATGTCTACATCAACACGAAGATGATGAAGAATCAGAACCGTATGATCGAGCTCAATGAATACGCCCGGAAGCTGCTCATGGATGGCCGCGCGAAGAGTCGTCTGATCTACGAGGCGGTCGAGGATAAGGTGAAGCCGCAGTACGATCCGGAGCTGGACCGCATCGCCCGGAACAAGGTGGACTTCTCATAAGAAAAGAAAGTGTGAATATATGCAGGAATTAAGAGGAAAAATCATCGCAGATCAGATCAAGGGCGAGTGCCTGGACTTCGTCGGACAGTATAACGGCATCCTGCCGGCGCTGGCGATTCTGCGCGTCGGCCATAAGGAAGCCGATCTCAGCTATGAGCGCAGCATCAAGAAGCGCTTCATGGATTTCGGACTGGAGGCGAAGGACTATGAGCTTCCGGAAAACGTATCAAACGAAGAGTTTCAGCAGGTCTTCGACTTCATCAACCAGGATCCGGAGATCCACGGCATTCTCGTGATGCGTCCGCTTCCGAAGCAGATCGATGAGGCGGCGATGCTTCGCAAGATGAATCCGCTGAAGGATCTCGACGGTATCACCGACGCAAACGTCGCCGGTGTGATGCGTGGCGACGCCCGTGCCTTTGCACCATGTACGGCGCAGGCCGTCGTGGAGATCCTGAAGGGACATCAGATCGAGATGGCCGGCAAGGAGGTCTGCATCATCGGCCGCTCCATGGTGGTCGGGAAGCCGCTCAGCATGCTGCTGCTCCAGGAGAATGCGACCGTGACCGTCTGCCACAGTAAGACCGAGGATCTGAAGGCCGTAGCCAGCCGTGCGGATATTCTGGTAGCGGCCATCGGTAAGGCGAAGTTCATCAGCAGCGGCTATGTGAAGGAGGATGCAACCGTCATCGATGTCGGCATCAATGTCGACGAGGCCGGCAATCTCTGCGGCGACTGTGACTGGGATCAGATCATCCTGAAGGCAGGTGCCGCTACCCCTGTACCAGGTGGCGTCGGCACCGTCACCACCGCTGTCCTCGCGAAGCACCTCGTCCAGGCCGCGAAGCTTCAGATGAAGCTCGCACCGATCGACGACAGCGCGGATGAATACCTCTCCTGATACTATACAGGACACGATTTCCGTAGGCACGTTGCACTGTTTTGACCGGATTCATGCCTACAATCCCAAAAACAAACCCCGGCGGACCTCCGCCGGGGTTTTCTATGTCTCATGCCAGCTCTGCCAGCACCTTTTCCAGCTTTTCCTTCATCGTGTCGATGTGCTCATGCTCGATGACGAGTGGCGGCACGAAACGAATCGTGTTGTGCTCCGCCGCGATCAGGATGACCCGCTGCTCGAGCAGCATCTTCCGGACGATCTCTCCAGCCGGTACGGATGGGGAGAACTCGAGGCCCTGAATCAGGCCCATGCCACGGTGATCCTTCACCATCTCCGGGAAAGCGGCCTTCACTTCATCGAGGGCCTTCCAGAGGTACGCACCCTGTGCCTTCGCGTGGCCCGGGATATCTGCTTCCTTGAAGACATCCAGCACCGCGGATGCCGCGGCGCAGACAAACGGATTTCCACCGTAGGTGGAGCCGTGGTCACCCGGCTGCATCGCATGCGCGGCTTCGCCGCAGGCGAGGAAGGCACCGATCGGCACGCCGTTTCCCAGGGCCTTCGCCACCGTCAGGACATCCGGCTTCACGCCGTAGGCCTGCCATGCAAACATGGCGCCGGAGCGGCCCATGCCACACTGGATCTCATCGAGGATCAGCAGCAGATCATGCTCATCGCAGAGCTGCCGTACGCCCCGGAGAAAATCCTCCGTCGCCGGATAGATACCGCCCTCACCCTGGATCGTCTCCATGATGATCGCACCGGTGTTTTCATTGATCTGCGCCTTTACGGAATCGAGATCGTTGAAGGTCGCGAAGCGCACACCCCCGATCAGCGGCTCAAACGGTGCACGGTAGTGATCCTTGCCGGTCACGCTGACCGCGCCCATAGAGCGACCGTGGAAGGAGCCCTGCATCGCGATGATCTCGCAGCCGGCCCGGCCCTTATTATAGTGGTAACGACGCGCGATCTTCAGCGCGCCCTCGATCGCCTCGGTACCGGAGTTCGTGAAGAACACACGGTCCATCCCGCTCGCCGCGAGCAGCTTCTCCGCCGCCTCGATGGACGGCTCATTGTAGAAGAGATTCGACGTGTGCAGCAGCCCCCGGTCGATCTGCTCCTTCATCGCCTGGTCCACCAGTGTGTTGCCATAGCCGAGCCCCGCCACCGCGATGCCCGCACCGAAATCGAGGTACGCATGTCCGCCCGCATCGTAGAGCTCGACGCCCTTCGCGTGATCAAACGCTACCGGAAAGCGATTGTAGGTCTTATACAGTACCTGCTCGCCCTCCGCTACGAGGCGGTCATTCACGATATTTCCCTTTACGATGGAATCATCCATAAATTTCATTTCTTTCACCCCTCATCTGTCCATCCGCCGCATATTTCGGCCAATGCACTCTCACAGCACCCGCTCGCACGGGCACTTCCGCCACGATGCGCAGCGCCTCTTCCCTGAAATTTTCAGAACCACGCGTCGATCGACTTCTCGATCATCGTGCCGATGCCCTGGTTCGTGAAGATCTCGAGGAGCAGGCAGTGCGGTACACGTCCATCGAGGATATGCACACGGTTTACACCCTTCTTCATCGCATCGATGCAGTTCTGAATCTTCGGCAGCATGCCGCCGACCAGCTCACCGGCATCCATCATCTCCTGCGCCTTCTCGATGGAAAGCGTCGTGATGAGGGAGCTCTTATCTTCGAAATCCTTATACACTCCCTCGACATCCGTAAGGAAGGCGAGCTTCTCGGCGTGCATCGCTGCCGCGATCGCGCAGGCCGCGTCATCCGCGTTGATGTTGTAGCTCTGGCCACGCTCATCGAAGCCGATCGGACAGATCACCGGGATGAAGCCGTCGCTCAGAAGATCATCGATGATGGTGGTATCCACACCGACGATGTCGCCGACGAAGCCGATATCCTCTCCCTTTGAGTACTTCTTCACGCACTTCAGGAGATTTCCATCCTTACCGGAGATACCGACAGCCTTGCCACCGAGGTTGTTGATGAGCTGCACCAGAGACTTGTTGACCTTGTTCAGCACCATCTCGGCGATCTCCATGGTATCCTCATCCGTCACACGGAGTCCGTTTACGAAGTGTGGCTCCATGCCGACCCTGCTGATCCACTTCGAGATCTCCTTGCCGCCGCCATGAACGATGATCGGCTTCAGGCCGACCAGCTTCAGGATCGCTACATCCTGCATGACATGCTTCTTCAGATTTTCATCCGTCATCGCGGATCCGCCGTACTTTACGACGACGACCTTATCCTGAAATTTCTGAATATATGGCAGTGCCTCGACGAGGGTCGCCGCCTTATCCATGATCCTGTTCTCGATTTCCATGATTCCCCCTGAACTGTTTCGTCTGTGATTTCGCGTGAAACGAACGACCGCCTCTCCGTTTGCTTCAGAGAGGCGATGTATCAGCTTCTGTAATCCGCGTTGATGTTTACGTACTCGTGGGTGAGGTCGCAGCCCCAGGCCGTGGCCTCCTCTGTGCCCTCGTGCATCTCGATGAGCGCGGTCACCTCCTGGTAGCCGAGGATCTCGGATGCATAATCCTCATCGAAATCGACCGGTACACCCTGGTGGAAGACCTCGATCTTTCCGACGTCGTTGACGAAATACAGGTTCACCTTATTCGGATCGAAGCTCGCGCCACTGTAGCCCATCGCGCAGAGCACACGGCCCCAGTTCGCGTCGCGACCATAGATCGCCGCCTTCGTGAGCGTCGAGGAAACGACGGAACGTGCGATTGTCCGGGCCTCCTGCTTGTCCTTTGCCTGGGTGACATGAACCGTGAAGAGGTGGGATGCACCCTCCCCATCAGCCGCCATCTCGCGTGCCAGGGTCTTCGACACCTGGAGGAGCGCGGTCTTAAAGGTCTCATAATCCTCGCCCTCCGTATCGATGATCGGATTCTCCGCAGCACCGTTTGCGAGGATCACGCAGGTATCATTCGTCGAGGTATCGCCATCGACGGAGATCATGTTGAAGGTATCGACGACGTTCTCGCTGAGGGCCTTCTGCAGCAGCTCCTTCGTGATCGAGAGATCGGTCGTCAGGAAGCAGATCATCGTGCACATCTGCGGATGGATCATGCCGGAGCCCTTCGTCATACCGCCGAGGTGCACCTTCTTCCCGCCGATCGTGAACTCGAGGGCGAACTCCTTGTTCGTCGTATCGGTCGTCATGATGGCCTTGCTGGCTGCGGTGGCGGCTGCCTCACTTGCCTCCAGCTTCGGTACCATCTCGGAAATCGCATTTTTCATCTTCTCGATCGGAAGCTGCAGACCGATGATACCGGTGGATGCCAGCAGCACGGAATCCGCGGAAATCACCTGGCCGAAGGCCTCCGCGGTCGCATCGGCCTCCTCCTTGCAGATATCCAGTCCCATCTGACCGGTGCAGGCATTGGCGATCCCGGAGTTGATCACGGCGGCATGCACCGGCCGGCCACTGTCGACGAGCGCACGATCCCAGAGGACCGGTGCCGCCTTCACCACGTTACTCGTGAAGGTACCGGCGACGACGCATGGCTTCTCGGAAAAAATCATCGCCATATCATCCCGACGCTTCGACTTGATCTTCGCAGCGGTTGCCGCTGCCATAAATCCCTCGGCAGCACAGATGCCACCCTTGACTGCTATCATTCCCATGACTACTCCCTTTTCATATCTGTGTTATGTCCATCGATATCATGCGCGGACAGGTGATGGATGTTCTTCCGTCCTCATATCCATGCTTCCGGAATCTCATCCTCACCTGTCCACCGAATGGATGATTACTTGTTGTTTGTAAGATTCTGTACCTCGAGCAGCTTCATCGCACGTACCTTCTCCGGAAGACCGAAGAGGGTGATGAAACCGGATGCATCGTGGTGATCATACATGCTGCCCGTCGTGAAGGACGCCAGTGACTCATTGTAGAGTGAGTACGGTGAGGTCGTGCCGGCCTTGATGATGTTGCCCTTGTACAGCTTCATCTTCGTCGTACCGGTCACGTACTTCTGGGTGCTCTGGACGAAGGCCTCGAGTGCCTCACGAAGCGGATCGAACCACTTGCCCTCGTAGACGACCTGGGAGAACTTCACATCCACCATGTTCTTGAACTCCATGGTCTGACGGTCGAGGATCAGCTCCTCGATCTGCTTGTGTGCCTCCATGAGGATCGTGAGACCCGGGGTCTCATAGACGCCACGGCTCTTCATGCCGACGACACGGTTCTCGACGATGTCGATGATACCGATCCCGTTCTCACCACCGAGCTTGTTGAGCTCGAGGATGATCTCCTTCACTGTCATCTTCTGTCCATTCAGCTCGACCGGAACACCGTTCTCCCACTTGATCTCGACATCGGTATCATGATCCGGTGCCTTCTCCGGTGTCACCGACAGCATCAGCATATGATCGTAGTTCGGCTCCTGAGACGGATCCTCCAGCTCGAGGCCCTCATGAGAGATATGCACGAGATTCCGGTCACGGCTGTAGGAATTATCCTCGGAGAAGGTGAGCGGGATGCCCTTCGACTTGATGTAGTTGTACTCATCCTCACGGGACTGGAAGGTCCAGATATCCGTCATACGCCACGGAGCGATGATATCGAGATCCGGGGCCAGTGCCTTGATGGCCAGCTCGAAACGAATCTGATCATTTCCCTTACCGGTTGCACCATGGCAGATCGCCTTCGCGCCCTCCTTCCGTGCGATCTCGACCAGCTTCTTCGCGATCGCCGGACGCGCCATCGAGGTACCGAGCAGGTACTTGTTCTCGTAGGTTGCATTGGCTTCGAGACACGGAAGCACATAGTTGTCGCAGAAGTCGTCCGTGATATCCTCGATGTACAGCTTCGACGCACCCGAGATCTTCGCACGCTCTGCCAGACCATCCAGCTCGTTACCCTGCCCTACATCGACACAGCAGCAGATCACCTCATAGCCGAAGGTCTCCTTCAGCCATGGCACGATACAGGTCGTATCGAGACCACCGGAGTAAGCCAGAACGACCTTCTCACCCTGCGTGTTATTCTTTGGTACCAGATTACTCATAATCACTTCTCCTCTATAAAACGCCCCCGACGCATAAACGCATCCACGGAAGCACCCCTCATTTACGATGCCGTTATCATACGCTATCAAAAAACAGATTGCAAGCGTAAAAATGCATATTTATGCAATTATAAATGAATTTATTTCCGTTTTTATGCACGCGGCATGTATATTATAGCTGATATAACTCATTAATATACACCTTGCAAATGAATATGACACGGAGGACCGGCAACAGAAGCCATACGAAGAGGTCGTGAAAAATCAAAATTCCACCCCTTAGAAGTACTTGGAGTGATTTTCCTTAGCACCCTCTGCAACGCTGAGTTTTCATAAAGAAAACTCAGTGATTGCAGAGGGCCTAGTACTTCTTAGGGGTGGAATTTTAGATTTTTCCGAGCTCGCAGTACTGTGCTTCTGTTGCCGGCCCTCCGGGCTCTTTCATTCATTCGTAGTTTCGAGCAGTGCCCCCGGCGCACCCAGCGTCTTCCGGTTCCGCACACAGGTCTCCAGCGAAATCGCCTCATAAATATCCGGATCGATCTCGTCACATACCGTATGATACTCATCGATCGTCAGATCATCGAGCGCACAGCCCTTCTGCTCGCAGAGCAGCACCAGCTCCCCAACGATGCCATGCGCCGTACGGAACGGCACGCCCTTCCGCACGAGATAATCCGCCACATCCGTCGCATTCGTGAAGCCGAGCTTCGCCGAATCCTCCATCCGTGCCCGGTTCCATGTCATGGTCGCCAGCATATCTTTCATGAGGATCACCGAATTCTGCACGGTATCCATCGCATCGAACGCAAGCTCCTTATCCTCCTGCATATCCTTATTATAGGCAAGCGGCAAACCCTTCATCACCGTCAAAAGACTCATCAGCGCACCATATACCCTGCCGGACTTGCCACGGATCAGCTCCGCGATATCCGGATTCTTCTTCTGCGGCATGATACTCGAGCCCGTCGAGTACTTATCCGAGATCTTCACAAACTTATACTCATTCGAGTTCCAGATACAGATCTCCTCGCTGAGACGGCTGAGGTGCATCTGAATCGTCGCGAGATCGAAGAGGTACTCGAGGAGATAATCACGGTCTGACACCGAATCCATCGAGTTCTCCGTCGGCTTCCGGAAGCCGAGCTTCCGTGCGGTGAAGTCGCGGTCCAGCGGATAGGTCGTCCCGGCGAAGGCACCCGCACCGAGCGGGCACTCATTGAGACGGTCCCGGGTATCCCCGAGCCGGCTGACATCACGAAGGAACATCGCACGGTACGCGCCCATGTGGTGCGCCAGCGTCGTCGGCTGGGCCTTCTGAAGATGCGTGAAGCCCGGCATATAGCTCGCCCGATTCTCCGCCATGATCCCCTCGACCGTATCAAGCAGCGCCTGCATATGCCCAATCAGCTCATCGATGTGGTCCCGCGTATACATCTTCATGTCGAGCGCCACCTGGTCATTCCGGCTACGTCCGGTATGCAGACGCTTCCCCGGCTCCCCGACGCGCTCCGTCAGCTCCGCCTCGACGAAGCTGTGGATATCCTCGGCGTCACCCTCGATAACGAGCTTCCCGTCCTCGATATCCTGCAGGATTCCCTTGAGACCCGCGATGATCGCCGCACTGTCCTCCTGCGAGATGATCCCCTGCCGTCCGAGCATCTCCGCATGTGCGATCGAGCCCGTGATATCCTGCCGGTACATCCGCTTATCGAAGCTCAGTGACTCGTTAAATTCCTCCGTCCGCTGATCCTCTGCCTCTGTAAATCGTCCACCCCAAAGCTTCATAATTTTCCCCTCCGGACGTTTCCCGTCCTTTATTCTTCATGAATCGCGATGATCTCGAGATCCGCATCGTCTTCGTTTCCGCTCGTTTTCTCTGCCAATGCTTCCGGCGTCGCATCGTCACCATCCGCAGGCGCTGCTGTATTCAGGTCATCCTCCGCCTGAAGTTCCTCCTCGAACACAGCTGCTTCGTCGTCCTCTACGACCGCATGTTCCGCGGTCGCAGACGCATCCGCATCTTCGTCCTCCTGCGTCAGCTCCTCAAATTCCCGGATCCCGTCGCTCAGCAGTCCGAAACGCCGTGTGATCAGCCAGAATGCGAACAGCATCGCGAGACTGAGCGCCGTGATGAGCCCGCCGAGGACGAGGCCCTGCGGCATGAAGCGAAGCTCGATCGTATGCATGCCCGGTGTGAGCTCCACCCCGAGGAAGGTATCCTTCACCTCGGTGATTTCTGTCTCCACACCGTCCACGAAGACCTTCCAGCCCGGATCATACGGGATGCTCGTCATCATGACGCCACCCTTCTCCGTCGTGATCGTCCCGGAAAGCTTCGTATCCTTCCAGCTCGTGAGCTCCAGGCTCTCATCCTGCAGCACATCCTGCAGCTCACGGAGTGCGTTGTAGTCGAAACGGTATACATCCGCCGACAAACTCTGGCCCTCGGTCTTACTGTGAAGCGTCACGGTATCGCCCGCCTCAAGGTAGCCGAGCTCCAGCAGGAAGCCCCGGTCCACGTTATTGAAGCTCTTCTCCGTGTAACCGAAATTCGCGCTCACCTGCTTTACGGCTGCGTTATTCACGTAGGCATAGTACTCGCCTGCCTGGTCCGCCGTGAAGCTGTAATCCGAATCATAAAACTCGCCCAGCACACTGTTCATCACCGGTGCGCAGTCGAGGGCTTCACATAAGCTGTTCTGCGCGAGGGCCGGTGTTCCGGCATGCGTGTCCCACGCCTCCAGCTCCGCGTCCGACAGCATGTAGCCGAGCGGCAGGGCAAACTCCGTCTGATAGATACTGGTCATGCCGGAGCTCGCGATGTAGCTGAGCCCCATCTCACCTGGTGCCTGCGGTTCCTCGGAGTAGATGCCGTATTTCACGGACATCAGCATATTCATAAGCGGCGTCGATCCGGTGATGGAGTAGGCATTGGTCGACGACTCCATGCCCATACGCCGGAAGAAATCCGAGCAGTGGGCATACGCCGTAGACGAAAAGAGCGAAACGCTCGGGAAGTTCATCCAGGCGCCATCGTCCTTCGTCTTCCGCGTGATCTTCTCGAAACGGTAGAAGCTGTCATCCTCCGCACGTACCGCCTGCACCAGCTTCTCGACATCTTTATTGTCACTGACATAGGCTGTACGCGAGGTCGTGGTTACTGAGGTCACGGCCATGTTAAGGGTTGCTTCCACGGAAACGACCACCAGCATAGCGACAGCCGTCCAGTGATGTGCCCTCTTCGTGCGTCTCCGCTCCATATACAGGAAGTAGTAGTACAGAAGTACGAACAGACCGCTCAGATAGAACACACTGAAGTGGATCGCATCATCCGTCACGACCTTCTGCGCGACGAGGAGAAACGCGATGGCCATCCCGAAGGAAGCATTGACCTCCTGCGCAGAGGAGGCTGCCCGATGCAGCCAGGCCTCGTAGCAGAGCACGAGGATAAGAAAAATATATATGAAACTCTGGCGACATGGAAGTGAATTCGGGTAATGGAAGCCATGCCAGATGAAGTTCAGGATGTTGACGCTGAAGCTCAGATAGAAGAAAACGAGCAGGAGGCCGTTTACGATCTTCTCCCGAAGCCCGATTTTCCGGTTCATGAAGTACAGCGGCAGCAGCAGGAAAACGAGAGCGCCGGCATAGATGTTCGGCCAGTGATCGAGGCCCTGCTCCGTCTCGACGAAAGGCATATGCCGCGCAAACATATCGATGATCGTGAAGTACTGCGTCGCGGTCTGCGGGAAGTTCACGTCACTCGACGCCGTCATCTGCAGCGCATAGATCTCCGGCAGCAGCGTCACCGCCGCGAGTCCACCCGCGATCAGCGAATAGATCGCGAAGCGCAGGATCCGAAGTCCCACGACACGTCCGTCCTCGAGGCCCTCGAGGACATTGAGGCAGATGAAGTAGATGACCATGAAGATGCAGGTCATGATGGAGATATAGTAGTTCGAAAGAATCGAAAGCCCCAGCGCGATGACATAGAGCATCGCACTCTCTCCGCGCACGAGGCGCTCGAGGCCCAGCATGATCAGCGGGAACAGGATGATGCAGTCGAGCCACATGAGGTTCCAGCTGTAGGCAGAGATGTAGCCGGACAGCGCATACAGAATCGCGATGAAGCTGCAGCCGAGCGTATGCTCCGAAAAACGCTGGCGCAGATACCAGCACATCGCGACACCCGCGAGACCGATCTTCACGACGATCATATAGGTCATGAACTCGAGGATGAGCCCCTTCGGACAGAGGATCAGCAGCCAGTTCAGCGGACTCGCGAGATAGTAGGCATAGAGCGCACTGAAGTTGATGCCGAGACCGACATCCCAGCTGTACAGCAGTGATCCGCCATGATGGAGCTTATACTGAAACTCCGAAAAAAACGGCGCATACTGATGATACATATCCGTACGCAGAAAGGTTTCCTCTCCGAATGGAAAGATCCCCCGGAATATAAAAATGAAAATCATCGCCATGACCGGGATGATAAACGAGATAAGATAGGCCTTCCGGCCCTGTACTCTATGCTTTTCCATCTTGCTGCTCCTTCGTGCATGCTTTTTCCGGCAGTATGCCGACCTCGATATCCTCATGTATTCAGATGAACGTGCGCGCCCGGGCATCACTGCGTTTCATCCTTCGTTTTTCCGAACACGAGGAACTTACTGAAAATATAGTTGAGAACCGTCACGACCACCTGCACCAGCAGCTTCGCCAGCTTGTCATTCATGCCGAGCAGGGTCACCGTCACAAACATGATCAGCATATCGAGAAGCAGCGTCCCCACCCGGGACATATAGAAACGGGCCGCCTCCTCACGGATCTTCGCACTGTGGCTCTCGAACACATATTTTCGACTCATAACATACGCAAACGTCACCGCCGCGATCCAGGACAGAATATTCGCCAGCTGCAGCAGCAGCGGATTTCCCGGATCCAGCACCGTCAGCACCAGCCCATAGTACACGCCGAGACTCACCACCGTCGTCAGCACCCCGACGATCAGGTAGTGCACGATTTCCTTGTAACGCATATATAAAGTATGAAACAGTTTCATTATAAACTCCTTCATTTTGTTCAATACGGTAGAGTATACAAAAATCCCCCATTCTTCGCAATAACCCGGCCCTCCGCCCATGCCCGAACGGTTATCGCCACCATAACGAAATACAATTAAATTGTGCGAAACTGACTTTTCGAAACGGAATTTCTGATGTAAACTATATGTAAACTATGGTTAACTTTAAACGCGCACGGCCCCGAAAGCGTGCGTCTCATTCGCTGGAAAGGACGAATGGAGAAGAATTTGAAAAGAAGGAGGACCTATGTTTTTTCAGCCAGGTGAATATGTCATTTACGGATGTAAGGGCGTTCACAGAATCATGGATCGAGTGATGCTGGCCATGGATGGCAGTGCCAGCGAGAAGGAGTATTACATTATGCAACCGTGCGAGAAGCCGGAAGGCTCCGTCTACGCACCGGTGGATGCAGTGAAAACGAATATGCGTCGCATCATGACGCGCGCGGAAGCTGAGCAGTTCATACGTATGACCCCCACTATACCGCTTCTGGATGTTCATAACCGGAAGCTTCTCGAGGATGCCTGCAAGGAGTGCATCCGAAGCTGTGATCCGGAGGAACTTATGCGCGTTATCCACACCCTGTGGATGCGGAAGCAGGAACGCCTGCGACAGGGCAAGAAAATGACGCTCACCGATATTCATTACCTCGAGCAGGCTGAAAACATCCTCTATATGGAGCTCTCCATCATCTTCGACGTGCCGAAGGACGAAGTTCCCGAGCTGATCCACCAGACGCTCGTACAGACAAACGCAATTTAAAAAAAAGGACCCGCATGGGCAATGTCATTAAGTTAAGATGACAAAAGAAAGATCTCTATATCAGAAATGGT
>ERZ1034980.793-NODE-793-length-20669-cov-53.422383_pt1 | contig 20669 bp, 14 predicted proteins | sample MGYA00520622_ERZ1034980 | MGnify/ENA primary metagenome ERZ1034980 (study PRJEB33766, sample SAMN09781791) | gut metagenome | biome: gut microbiome | host: Homo sapiens | place: Madagascar | study: EMG produced TPA metagenomics assembly of the PRJNA485056 data...
TTTAAAAGTGGTAACACCCATGTTCACATACCTCCTAAAATAAAATCATAGACTGGTATATTATATCAAATTCGCGAGGCTCGACAACGAAATTTCTTCGAATGTACGCCTTTTTGTGCATGTTTTCAACAAAAAATTCGTTAAAATATTGACATAATTAACAAAAATTTGACAATGACTGGAAAAAGTCACCAGATCGGAGTTTTTCTCCGATCTGGTGACTTTTTCTTAAAGATTTACCGCTGCGTTCTTCTGCATGCGGAGTAGCGGAACTGCACGCATCTGGTGTCCGAGCGCCCGGTTTATGGAATCCGATGGTGAAACGGGACCGTGCTTCGGCTCAGCTCACTCTACGGTGACGGATTTCGCGAGGTTTCTCGGCTTATCGACGTCGAGGCCCTTGGCGACGCTCACATAGTAGGCGAGCAGCTGGAGCGGGACGACGGCGAGGCTGGTCGCGAAGTACGGATCCGTCGATGGTACGTAGACGGTGAAGTCTGCGGTATCCTCGATGCTGTAATTTCCATAGCTTGTGAGCCCCATGAGGTAGCCGCCGCGGGATTTTACCTCGACCATGTTCGATACGGTCTTTTCGAAGAGCTCCGGCTGGGTCAGGATGCCGACCACCAGGATGCCCTTCTCGATCAGGGAGATGGTGCCGTGCTTCAGCTCACCGGCCGCATAGGCCTCGGAGTGGATATAGCTGATCTCCTTCAGCTTGAGGGAGCCCTCGAGGCCGATCGCATAGTCGATGCCACGGCCGATGAAGAACACATCCTTCGCATTGGCCTGCTTCGCGGCGAACCACTGGATACGCTCCTTATCGAGCAGGATGCGCTCGATCTTCTCCGGCAGTGTTCCGAGCTCTGTGATGAGCTCCGCATAGCGCTCCTCTTCGAGCTCGCCTCGTACCTTCGCAAATTCGATGGCGAGGGTGTAGCCGGCGATGAGCTGGGTGGAGTACGCCTTCGTGGTCGCTACGGCGATCTCCGGTCCGGCGAGGGTATAGAACACGTTATCCGCCTCGCGCGCGATGGAGGAACCGACGACATTGACGATGCCGAGAGTCTTCAGGCCGCGTGCCTTCGCTTCACGAAGCGCCGCCAGCGAATCGGCGGTCTCGCCGGACTGGCTGATGATGATCACGAGGCCGTTCGGATCGAGAATCGGGTTCCGGTAGCGGAACTCGGAAGCGAGCTCGACGCGGACCGGGATCCGGGCGAGGCCCTCCATCACATACTGTGTTACGACACCGACATGGTAGGCAGAGCCGCAGGCGACGATATAGATCTGCGAAATCTTCTGGATCTCCTCGTCACTGAGACCGACGGCGGATAGATCGATATGCCCCTCCTTTACGACGGAATTGATCGTATCACGGACCGCCTTCGGCTGCTCATAGATCTCCTTCATCATGAAGTGCTCGAAGCCACCCTTCTCCGCAGCCTGCGCATCCATCCTGATCTCGACGAGTTCCTTCTCGATCGGCTCCTGATCGAGGTTGAAGAACTCTGCCTTTCCGGCGCTGAGCTTCGCGATCTCGGAATTGTCGATGTAGTACACGTTCGTGCAGTACTTGAGAATCGCCGGTACATCGGAGGCGACATAGGTCTCGCCCTCTTCGACGCCGATGATCATCGGTGCATCCTTCCGGGCGACGTAGATCTCCCCCGGGCAGTCCATAAACATGAATTCGAGGGCATAGGAGCCGCGGATCCGCATCATTACCCGTGCGATCGCGTCGATCGGTCCCTGTCCGTACTTCTCATAGTAATAGTCCACGAGGTTGACGGCGACCTCGGTATCGGTCTGGCTGTAGAACAGATAGCCCTTCTTCAGGAGCTTATCCTTGATCTCCTGGAAGTTCTCGATGATGCCGTTGTGGACCGCGACCACCTTATGATGAAAGCTCATATGCGGGTGGGCGTTGGTCTCTGATGGCTCGCCGTGGGTCGCCCAGCGGGTGTGGCCGATGCCGGTGGTTCCCTTCATCGCCTTGCCGTCGTTCGTCTTCTCCATCAGATTCTTCAGGCGTCCCTTTGCCTTCACGACCTCGATTTCGCCCTGCTCGTTCCGCACGGCGATGCCGGCTGAGTCATAGCCTCTGTACTCGAGCTTCGAAAGGCCGTTCAGAAGAATCGGTGCTGCCTGCTGATGTCCTACATATCCTACGATTCCACACATAAAAAATCTCCTCTCACTGATCAGGCCAATGCATCTGACGGGCGTTCTGCACAGGAAACCAGGGCGGGCCCCATCGGGAGGTCTGCCTGGTGTTTCCGCGTCACGCATGCACATCGGAATCCGCTGTGATGGGTGCAGAACAGGGACATGCATCATGCATGCCCTGTAGATGATTGGTGTTGTTCAGTGTGGGGAAACTTCTGTTACGGTGTTGATTCCGCTTTTTCTTTTTCCTCTTACGATCACTACTCCGTGACAGCATCCGCCGAGTCTTTCGATGACTGTCATCCTCGTCGACCTTTACGGTCCTGGCGCTAATGGATCACCGGTCTCCGGACGGAAGGATCCATTTGCCGCAAACTATAGCACAAAATGAGGTCTGCGGCAAGGCAGGCCTCATTTTGCGGTCAATGTTCCTTCGAATCACTGGATTCTGCAGGAGGAGTGATCGTGTCAGTGGTTTTAACTTTTGCGATTTCCTTCGCTGCTTTTCTCGATTTTCTGCGATTGCGAATCATCTTGACAACATGATAAATGATGAAGAAGAGGATCGCGAGGGCGAGGAGCACCGGGAAGCTGGACAGGAACCAGATGAGGAGGCCGATGGCGACGTCACAGAGGTCTTCGAGGTTGGATTCGAGGTTTGCCTGTACACGGCTCCAGAAGCCGCTGTTTTCCGAGGCGGTGAGGACGGTGGTTTCGCTGACATCGACTGTGACCGTGGAGTAATCGACCTGGTTATCGTAGCGGCGGAGGTCGGACTCGAAGCTGTCGAGCTGGTAACGAATCTCCGACAGGCGCTGCTCGATGGCGATGACGGCGTCGACGGATTCGGCCTTCGCCATGAGCTCGAGCAGTCGATCATACTCGGACTGGAGGGCCTTCTTCCGCGATTCGGTGTCATGATACTGGAGGGTGATGTCCTGGGTATACTCGTATTTTCTTGTGAGATTGGCTTCTCCCTCAGCGAAGCTCAGGAAGGTGTCGACCTGTGGCTTCGGGATGCGCAGGGTGAAGTAGGCGCTGCGGTGACGGTCGGTATAGGCGTTACCGCTTACATCGCTGGACTCGATGTAGCCGCCGAGTGCGGTCGTCTTACTCTGAATATCCTGTACGAAGGTATCGAAATCGGTAGTCTCGAAGCTGAGGTCGACGTTTCGGATGAGCTTACGGGAATCCGGGATCTCCGTGGTATCGACCAGACCGTCGGAGCCGGTGCTGTCTGCGCCGGTATCGCCACGTTCCTCCAGCGAAGCGCTGTTCATCTTCATATTCGCCGCGCTGTCGTAGTCGGCGACGGCCTCTTCTGCTGCGGCTTCGTTATACATACCACCGCTGGCAGCTGCCATCGTCTCACTTACATAAGCATTTTTACTGGCACTGGTACCACAGGCCGTGAGGCCGGACATCAGCAGAAGGCCGGCAGCAGCAAGCGCCAGCAGACGCACGCTGGTGTTCTTCAGGTGCTTCCGTTTCATCATGGTGGTATCACTCTTTCTTTTCATGGGTCACTCCTTTCTTTCAGGTATTTGCCTTGTTTTGATAATTTTCAGAGGTCCGGATCGATGGCTTCTACGAGGCTTCGGATATCGGCTTCCGTGAAGTGCTGGTCTTCAGTTACACAGATGGCGTAGCTGAGGTTCAGGCTGTGATTGCTCCAGGTGGCGACGGAGATCGTATCTCCGTTTCCGCGGATCGTGACGGAGCGACCGCCGCTGGTCAGCGTCTTCTCCTGTGCGTAGCTTGTGTAGTCACCACTGATGTCTTCGGAGCCACGGCTCTTCCGGATGCGGAAGCCCTCCTGCCCGTCGGCATCCTGATAGATGACCTCGATCATTTCTCCGTGCATCGCGCGGTAGATACGGTGGCCGAAGTGCTGATAGCTTTCCGGGAGTGTGATCTCTACGTCGGCGTCAGCTTCTGCCGCTTCCAGTGAATCAAAGTCACTCCATGGGTTCGCGATCTGCATGCCCATCGGAGCATCGGAGGAAACCGCCTCTGGCGCTGCATCGGTTTCCGTCACTGCGGATTTCATCCGCGTGTTTCCATCCACTTCCATCGTGCCCTGATCCGCATATGGTGCCGCTTCGGCGGCCATCTCCGGTTCATTTTCCGCTTCGGCGACGCCCAGATCTCCACCGGTTTCCATCCTCGCGGACCTTCCCATCGCCCCATCGCCTGCAGAGTCCTGATCAGCACCGGCAGCTGCGCTCTCGCCTTCACCATCGAGTGCCCTCACCATATCTGTTTCACCGGTGACGAAAGCGACCGGTGCCATCGAGTTACTTGCTTTTTCTGTCTTCATATACGCTCCGAATCCGATCACGAGGACCGCAGCGGCGGCGATGATCCCCATCGGCTTCCATCGCTTCTGCGGCTTCATATAGAGGACCTTCGGCTCCGAATGGTGATCTTCGTCCGGCACGTCCGTTTTCGCAGACTCCTTCGCGTCCTTCTGCACGTCCGTTTTCGTTTTCTCGACGTCCGCTTGCTTCATCGGCACGACCGTCTCCGTCTTCACAGCCCCTTCCAGAGTTGCGCTATGTTCTGTATTTTCCGGGGCAGCCTCCGCGATATAGCGATCATCGATCTCCGTCATCGCGTGCAGGAGCTGCCGCGCTTTTTCTTCTCTCGTTACCATGAGATGCCTTCCTTTTCCAACTCGGCCATGAGCTGTGCACGCATGCGGCTCAGTGTCATCTTGACCTTGCTTTCCGTAAAGCCATAGTCACCGGCGATTTCCTTTATTTCCGAAAGGTACCAGTAGCGGCGGACGAAAAGCTTCCGGTTCTCCGGCTTCTGATATTCCAGAAAGCGGTTGATACATTCGGTCAATGTCAACTGTTCCGGAAGCTGATCCGGCTGTCCCGCCCGGGTATCTGCCACGCACTCTGCGAGCTCATCAAGTGCCGCTGCCGTTTCACCCTTCCCGCGCTTATCGGCATGGGCATGCTCCCAGCGATTCAGTGCCAGATTCCGGGTGATCTTTCCGAGGAAGGTCCGGAGCATGGCCGGACGCTTCGGTGGAATCGCACCCCAGGCCCGGAGCCAGGTATCGTTCACACACTCCTCACTGTCCTCGTGACTGTAGAGTATGTTCATCGCGACCGTATGGCAGTACTTTCCGTATTTTTCATTCGTTGCGCTGATTGCGCTTTCCGACCTCGCGAAGTAGAGGTCGAGGATATCCTGATCGTTCATGCTGTGTCCTCTGTTTCTGTCCTTTCACCTATATACACCGGGTACATAGAGTGGCGTCACATACATTTCCATAAAAACATACTGAATTTTTTTATCTTTCCCTGGGTGGTGCCCCCGGAGCGTTCATGATCCACCGAATAACGGTGCTTTCCTAAGTGGCATTTCTTATATGCATACTTTCTATATTCATTTTACCTGATATCGTCGGATCAGACATCTGAAATAATCGTGTGAATCTTTACGAAAGTATGAAAAAAGCCGCCGGGAGAACCTCCCGACGACCTTTCATACAATTCTCACATTTATGCGTTATAGCGGTTCATGTAGCCGGCGGCACCCTCTGCCTTACCAGCTGCAGCATCATGCGCCTTCTGCACAGATCCACCCTCTGTACTTGCAGCATCGGCTGCAGTGCTTTCTGTCGCGACAGCCACGGTAGCATCCGCACTGTAGCGGTTCAGGTAGCCGGCGGCACCCTCTGCCTTACCGGTCGCAGCGTCATGCGCCTTCTGTACGGAATCAGCAGTACCCTCCGCTTCGGACTCTGCAGCACCGGCTTCACTCTCTGACTCCGCAGCTTCTGTCTCTGCGCCCGCTTCGCCGGCATAACCGAAGGTGGCCGGGTCGACATCCGCATCCGCGATCGCCTGTGCTACTGCGTTCTTAATCGCTGTAGAGGTGATCGTAGCACCGGAAACCGCATCCACGTTCAGACTGTTCTCCGCGACGATAGTCCCCGGAAGTGCATCGATCGCCTTCGTTCCGATATCCGGCGTCTCATTCGCCTCGGTCACGGTCACACGGTAAATCTTTTCCGGAGAGAACGCGACCTCGACCTTGACCGGGCCGTCCATACCCTGTGCGCTTCCGTTTGCGATGATTGCATCCTTCGGAATCGCGTTCGCATTTCTGGACTGCATACCCGTTGCGATCGCAACGATGATACCTGCACCGATGACCACCAGTGAAACCATATTTGTATTCTTCTTCATTTTCCATTTCCCCTCATCCGTGCCGAGTAACCCTAGTGGCACTTTTGTCAAACCATTCACACATTATAACACAGGCCTGTATCGTCAACAAGCAGAGATGCTTTTCTAAACTTTCCATAGCGACGTAGGAGTTACTGTTCACACGTGTACTGATCCGGCTCCCACCCACCGCCTGTACTGTCATATGCCCACAACTTATGCTGTAGCGAAGAGCGTCCCTTTCGGGACGCTCTTCGCTACAGGCATCGTATTAGTTGAAGTACTCCTTCGCGGCGCGGAAGAGACCCATATCATAGTTACCAGGTACGTTCTTATACAGTCCGCTGCCCCAGCGCTCTGCGTGACCCATCTTACCGAGGACACGACCATCCGGCGAGGTGATACCCTCGACCGCATAGTAGGAGCCGTTCGGGTTGTACTGGATATCCATGGTCGGATGACCCTCGAGATCCACGTACTGAGTCGCGATCTGACCGTTCTCGACGAGCTGCTGGAAAAGCGCCGGCTCACAGAGGAAGCGGCCCTCGCCGTGGGAGATCGGTACGCTGTAGATGTCGCCCGGCTCCGTGTCTGCGAGCCATGGAGACATGTTCGAAGCGACACGGATGTTAACGATCTTCGACTGGTGACGTCCGATCGTGTTGAAGGTCAGGGTCGGGCAGTGCTCATCGGTATCACGGATCTCACCATACGGTACGAGACCGAGCTTGATGAGGGCCTGGAAGCCGTTGCAGATACCGAGCATGAGACCATCCCGCTTGTTCAGCATATCCATGGTTGCGTTCTTCACTGCCTCATTCCGGAAGAAGGAGGTGATGAACTTCGCAGAGCCGTCCGGCTCGTCACCACCGGAAAAACCACCCGGGATGAAGATCATCTGCGACTCGGCGATCCGCTTCGCTACCTGCTCGACGGAATCACTGATGTCCTGCTTCGTCATATTGCGAACGACGATAATCTCAGGATCCAGTCCGGCGTCCGCGCAGGCCTTCGCAGAATCATACTCACAGTTGTTGCCCGGGAAGACCGGAATCAGGACATGTGGCTTCTCCACCTGGATGGCCGGAGCGACCCACTCCTCTTCCGTGTAATCCGGAATCGTGACATCTGCCGCACTCTCCTCGCTGTCCTTATCGAGGTTCATGTTACAGGTGAAGACCTTCTCGAGCTTATCCTCATAGGACGCCTCGAGGTCACTGAGCTTCAGGGTCTCGTCGTTGTAACGGATCTCTGCATTGTCCGTGGTGACACCGAGGTCCGCCACGATGATGTTCGCTGCCTTCACGGCCGGATCGTTATAGATTGCGTCACGATCCGCTGCGTCACGGAGCTCCAGAAGGAAGCTGCCGTACTGATAGCCGAAGATGTCCTCAACACTCAGGCTCGGTGCGAAATCGAAGCCGATGTCGTTACCCATGCACTGCTTCAGCACCGCCTCTGCGGCACCACCGTAGGTCGGGGTGTAGATGGACGCGAGCTTACCGTCGAGTACGAGCTGGTGTACGTACGCGAACAGGGCGAGGAGGGACTCCTTCACCGGAAGCTCGTCACGGTACTGCGGCTTCAGCCAGAGTACCGGATGACCGGCTGCCTTGTACTCCGGGCTCACGATGTTCTTCGCATCCTCTGTGGTGATGGCGAAGGAAACGAGCGTAGGCGGAACGTCGAGCTTCTCGAAGGTACCGGACATGGAGTCCTTACCACCGATCGCGGCGATACCGAGGTCGAGCTGTGCGTTAAATGCACCAAGCAGTGCCTCGAGTGGCTGTCCCCAGCGCTCCGGCGTACGACCCGGCTTACCAAAGTACTCCTGGAAGGTGAGGTAGGTATCCTCGAAGCCTGCGCCGGTCGCGATCAGCTTCGCCGCAGACTCAACGACAGCGAGGTACGCACCCTTGTAGCAGTTCTTCTCGGTGATAAACGGGTTATATCCATAGGCCATGACGGATGTGTCATCGGTATGACCCTTCTCGACAGAAATCTTCGCCGCCATCGCCTGTACCGGTGTGCGCTGATTCTTACCGCCGAACGGCATCAGCACGGTACCTGCACCGATGGTGGAGTCGAAGCGCTCGCTGAGACCACGCTTGCTGACCACGTTGAGATCCTCGGCCAGTGCCTCATAGTTTTCGGCGAAGCTGCCCCTCACCTGACGGACAATGATTTCGCCCGCCGCGGTCTTCACGCTGATGTGCTTCTCGGCACCGTTACTGTTCAGGAAGGCTCTCGAAAGGTCGATGACATTCTTTCCGTTCCAGTGGGCGACGAGACGATTGGTGTCGGTGACGTCTGCCACGTGGGTTGCTTCGAGGTTCTCCTCATGTGCGAGTGCGAGGAAGCGCTCCATATCCTCCGGCGCGACGACGACCGCCATACGCTCCTGCGACTCGGAGATCGCAAGCTCCGTACCATCGAGACCGGCATACTTCTTCGGAACCTTATCGAGGTTGATGTCGAGACCATCCGCGAGCTCACCGATCGCGACGGATACACCGCCGGCACCGAAGTCGTTGCAGCGCTTGATCAGCTTACTTGCCTCCGGATTACGGAAGAGACGCTGCAGCTTACGCTCCTCAGGTGCATTACCCTTCTGCACCTCTGCGCCATCCTTCTCGAGGGACTCCACATTGTGCGACTTGGAGGAACCGGTGGCACCACCGATACCATCACGGCCGGTACGACCGCCGAGGAGGATGACGACATCACCCGGTGCCGGAACCTCACGACGTACGTTCTCTGCCGGTGCGGCTGCGACGACGGCACCGATCTCCATACGCTTAGCGACATAGCCCGGATGATAGATCTCATCGACGAGACCGGTCGCGAGGCCGATCTGGTTACCATAGCTGGAGTAACCGTTGGCCGCGGTCGTCACGAGCTTACGCTGTGGCAGCTTGCCCTTCATGGTCTCCTGTACCGGTACGGTCGGATCGCCGGCACCGGTGACACGCATCGCCTGATATACATAGCTTCTGCCGGACAGCGGATCACGGATCGCGCCACCGATACAGGTGGCCGCACCACCGAACGGCTCGATCTCGGTCGGGTGGTTATGGGTCTCGTTCTTAAAGAGCAGGAGCCAGTCCTGATCCTCGCCATCGACATTGACCTTGATCTTTACGGTGCAGGCATTGATCTCCTCCGACTCATCGAGCTTCTGGAGCTTTCCTTCCTTCTTCAGCACCTTCGCAGCGAGTGTGCCGATATCCATGAGGTTGATCGGCTTCGTGCGGTTCAGCTCCTTGCGGGCCGCGATGTAACGATCCCATGCCTTCTGGAGCTCCGGATCAACGAAATCGACATGATCGATCGTGGTCAGGAAGGTGGTATGACGGCAGTGATCGGACCAGTAGGTATCGATCATGCGGATCTCCGTGATGCTCGGATCACGATGCTCGGACTTGAAGTAATCACGGCAGAACTCGAGATCGTCGAGGTCCATTGCGAGTCCCTTCTCCTGACGGAAGGCATCGAGCTCCTCGTTCGGTGCATCGATAAAGCCGGTGAGGGTCTCGACCTCGGTCGGGATGTCATACTTTACATCCAGGGTCGCATAGGTGTCGAGGGAAGCCTCTCTCGACTCTACCGGGTTGATGACATACTTCTTGATTTCTGCGATCTCATCCGCGCTGAGCTCTCCGTAGAGGAGGTACACCTTCGCGGAGCGTACCTTCGGGCGCTCACCCTGGGTGAGGATCTGGATGCACTGTGCGGCAGAGTCTGCGCGCTGGTCGAACTGCCCCGGCAGGAACTCGACGGCGAAGACATACGCACCGTCCTGCTTCGGGAGCTCAGCCGATACATCATCGAGCTGCGGCTCGCTGAGGACGAGCTGTACAGCCTTATCAAAGGTCTCCTGGTCCAGTCCCTCGACGTCGTAACGGTTCAGAAGCCGTACGTCCGTGAGGTTCTTGATCAGAAGGATGTGACGGATATCATGGCGGAGTCCCTGTGCCTCGTGGCGGAGACCCTGCTTCTTTTCAACATAAATTCTATTTACCATGGATCGTAATCCTCCTTAACTCAGTGCCTTCAGTGCACGCTGTCCGATATCTTTTCGCATATGCATCTTCTCGAAGCTTACCTTCGCTGCACTTGCGTAGGCCCGATCGATGGCCTCCTTCAGGGTCGGTGCGGTCTCGACGACGCCGAGTACACGACCGCCGTGGGTATAGAGCTTTCCATCGCGGAGGTCTGCACCTGCGACGTAGACATGATCCACCTGATCGACACCCGTGATCTCGAAGCCGGACTCGTAAGCCACCGGATATCCGCCGGATGCCTCGATGATACAGCAGGCGGACTCCTCCTTCCACTTCACCTCGACGTCGGAGAGTCTGCCCTCGGTGACGGCCTGCATGATGGTCAGCAGGTCAGAATCGAGCAGCGGCAGTACGACCTGCGCCTCCGGATCGCCGAAACGGCAGTTGTACTCGATGACCTTCGGGCCATCCTTCGTCAGCATGAGGCCGAAGTAGAGGCAGCCCTTGAAGGTGCGGCCCTCACTCTTCATCGCTTCGATGGTCGGCTTGAAGATGGTCTCCATGCAGACATCGGCGATCTCCTTTGTGTAGTACGGGTTCGGTGCGATGGTGCCCATACCGCCGGTATTGAGGCCCTCATCGTTGTCGTTGGCACGCTTGTGATCCATGGAGCTGATCATCGGCACGACGACGTTACCGTCGGTGAAGCTGAGGACAGAGACCTCCGGACCCTCGAGGTACTCCTCGATGACGATCTGATCGCCGGAGTGGCCGAACTTGTGCTCTGCCATGATGGTCTTGATGCCCTCGATCGCCTCTTCGCGAGTCATCGCGATGATGACGCCCTTTCCGAGTGCGAGTCCGTCCGCCTTGATGACGGTCGGGATCGGGCAGGTCTCAACATACGCCTCTGCGGCGTGGATATCGGTGAATACCTCATAGCCCGCGGTCGGGATGTGGTACTTCTTCATCAGGTTCTTCGAGAATACCTTCGAGCCCTCGATGATGGCTGCCTTGCCCTCCGGTCCGAAGGCCGGGATACCGGCTGCCTCGAGTGCATCGACCATGCCCGCAACGAGCGGGTCATCCGGTGCGACGACCACATAATCCAGCTTCTGCTCGACGGCGAACTTTACGACGCCATCAACATCGGTTGCCTTGATCTCCGGTACGCACTCGGCGTCTCTTGCGATACCGCCGTTGCCAGGGATCGCATAGAGCTTCTCGACCGAAGGATTCTTCTTGATTGCTTTGATGATGGCATGCTCACGTCCGCCACCACCTACGACGCCTATTCTCATCGTTTATGCCTCCTGTTCACTCTTCTGTTCACGGATTTCCTTACTCATCAGCTCGGCGGCGGCCGGCAGAAGCTTCCACTCCGCCTGCTCCATCACACGCTTCTGAAGGATCTCCGGCGTATCGCCCTCCTCGATGGTGACGGCCTTCTGGAGAAGGATACGTCCGCCATCCGGAATTTCGTTTACAAGATGTACGGTTGCACCGGTCACCTTCACACCGTAGGCGAGTGCTGCCTCATGCGGGCGAAGCCCGTACATGCCCTTGCCGCAGAAGCTCGGGATCAGGGACGGATGGATGTTGATGATGCGATCCGCATATGCATGGATGAAATCCGGGCCCAGGATCGTCAGATAGCCCGCCAGGATGACGAGGTCAATGCCGTGGGCCTGTAAGGTTTCGATCAGCTTCGGCTCGTCCTTTTGTACGACCGTATGCTCGATGCCGGCCTTCTCTGCACGTTCCAGCGCATAGATACCCTCACGGGAGCCGACGACGAGGACGATCTCGCCATCCGGGATCTCACCACGATGCTGTGCATCGATCAGCGCCTGGAGGTTGGTACCACCGCCGCTGACCAGCACGGCAATTCTAGTTTTGTTCTTCATTATGTTTTCCCCAGTGATTAGTGATGGAAGAGTCTCATGCCGGTAAAGCACAGTACCATACCGTACTTATCCGCGGTCTCGATGACATTGTCATCACGGATGGATCCGCCCGGCTCTGCGATGTAGCTGACACCGGACTTCCGTGCACGCTCGACATTATCGCCGAACGGGAAGAAGGCGTCGGAGCCGAGCGCCGTTCCGGTCAGTGTTGCCAGGTATGCCTTCTGCTCTGCTCTCGTAAATGGAGCCGGCTGCTCGGTGAAGTACTGCTGCCATGCACCGTCCTTCAGGACATCATCGCACTCCTCGGAGAGATATACATCGATGACATTGTCACGATCGGCACGACGGAGGCCCTCCTTGAACGGAAGGTTCAGAACACGGTCGGTCTGACGAAGATGCCAGTGATCGGCCTTATCACCTGCGAGACGTGTGCAGTGTACTCTGGACTGCTGTCCGGCACCGACACCGATGGCCTGTCCGTCCTCTGCATACGCTACGGAGTTGGACTGCGTGTACTTGATGGTGATGAGGGCGATGGTCATGTTGAGACGCGCCTCCTCGGTGAGCTCCTTGTTCTCACTCACGATGTTGGCGAAGGCCTCCTCGGTCACCTTGTACTCGTTGCGGCCCTGCTCGAAGGTCACACCAAATACCTGCTTGTGCTCGACCGGATCCGGGCGGTAGCTCGGGTCGATCCGGATGATATTATAGTTACCCTTCTTCTTCGTCTTCAGGATCTCGAGCGCCTCCTCCGTATAGCCCGGGGCAATGACGCCATCTGACACTTCGCGGTGGATGATGCGAGCGGTCGTCGCATCACAGGTATCCGACAGGGCGATGAAGTCGCCATAAGAAGACATACGATCGACGCCACGTGCTCTCGCATACGCACAGGCCAGCGGAGACTCGTCGAGTCCCTCGATATCATCCACGAAGCAGGCCTTCTTCAGCTTGTCGGAAAGCTTCCGTCCGATCGCGGCACCGGAAGGGGAAACGTGCTTGAAGGATGCGGCTGCGACCATACCGGTGGCTTCCTTGAGATCAGAAACCAGCTGCCAGCTGTTCAGTGCATCGAGAAAGTTGATATAGCCTGGACGGCCGTTCAGAATCTCGATCGGAAGATCAGAGCCGTCGTGCATGTAGATCTTCGCCGGCTTCTGATTCGGGTTCATACCATACTTTAATTCAAACTCTTTCATCGCTGCCCTCTCCTCTTATGCGTTCACCTTTGTGAACTTGTTGATCATTCTGTTCGTTACGCTACCGTCTACGACATTGATATAGCGTACGTACATGGAAATCTTATTATCCTCGTTCAGGCTGTTCCAGATCGCCTCTGCGAACTCCTCCGCGCTGTTCGGAATCGCGACACGCTCCGGCTCTCCCTCGAAGGTCGGAATCGGATTACCGTTCTGTTTGTAGGTATGGATGAAGTGGCCGAGACCATTCTGCAGCTTGTAGCTGTAGGTATAGCGTGCACAGTCGGTGCCCTCTGCATCCTGGGACTTGAGAATCGACATCTTATAGCGGTCGGAATCATCGAGCATCACGAGGCCGCTGATACGCGGTGTCCAGTTCGGACCATCCGGCTCGAATTCACGTGTTTCGAGGGCTTCCTCGAAGGTGTTGCCCTCCTTCAGGAAATCATAGATGGTATCCGTCTGATCGCCGTTGGTCACGATCAGATTATCACCGATCTTACGGATCGGGCTGTAGATGATGAGGCTCGGGTCCTCGACCTTGCTGGCGTCTGCCGGGTAGATGGTGACGGTGTCACCATCCTCGATAAATACGCGGTTTCTGGAGTTTGCACTACGACCCATGATGAAGTAAGCGATGGCGATGGACTGTCCATCTGCGGACTTGCCGATCACGATGCCACGGCCAGGGTACTCGTTGTTCTTCAGCAGCTCTGGAAGCTGTGCTACATCATATGTTGCCATGTTTACTCTCCTTACTCTAAAACGACCTTATCGTCAGACTCGATGATCTCACCGAGGTGGTAGGCCTCGACACCATTTGCACGAAGAACCTCGAGAGCCTGTGCCTCATCCTCCTTCGCTACGACAACGCTCATGCCGACACCCATGTTGTAGGTGTTGAACATGTCATGCGTGGATACATCGCCGGTCTTCTGGATCAGCTTGAAGATCGGAAGCACGCGTACGTCATCCATCTTGATCTTTGCGCCGAGGCCATCCGGGATGGATCTCGGGATATTCTCATAGAAACCACCGCCGGTGATGTGGCTGATGGCCTTTACGGTCACCTTCTCAAGCAGCTGGAGCACCGGCTTTACATAGATGACGGTCGGTGTCAGCAGGGTCTCACCGAGGGACTGACCACCGAGCTCCTCGAGCGGCTTACGAAGCTCCTCCTTCGTGATATGGTCGATGTCGAAGACCTTACGTACCAGTGAGAAACCGTTGGAGTGCACACCGGAGCTTGGAAGTGCGATCACGACATCACCTGCCTTCATGGAGTTGTTGTCGATGACCTTCTCCTTATCCACGATTCCGACAGAGAAACCGGCGAGATCGAACTCATCCTCCGGATAGAAGCCCGGCATCTCTGCCGTCTCACCACCGATCAGCGCACTGTCACTCTGCACGCAACCCTCGGCTACACCCTTTACGATGTCGGCGATCTTCTCCGGCACGTTCTTGCCGCAGGCGATGTAATCGAGGAAGAACAGTGGCTTCGCACCACAGCAGATGACATCGTTTACACACATCGCCACACAGTCGATGCCGACGGTATCATACTTCTCCATCAGGAAGGAGATCTTCAGCTTCGTGCCGACACCATCGGTACCGGATACGAGAATCGGGTGCTTGTAGCCCTCCGGAAGCTCAAACAGACCACCGAAGCCACCGAGACCGGATGCCACACCCTCGGTCATGGTTCTCGCAACGTACTGCTTCATCAGCTCTACGGACTTGTAGCCGGCCGTGATATCAACACCTGCCTCCTTGTATGCCTCACTGTAGCTCTTTGTATTCATATCTAAACTCCTTTATCGTTTGATCGTCATGATACTTCGAATGACATTTTATCGTGAAATGTCATGATATTATTTCATTCGGATAGCTTATATGGATATTTCGTGTGGATACGTTTATTCCATGCGTCTCTTCCATGCCTCACGTGGCTTATGCATTGGCCTCGCTGTTCGGATTCCACTTCTTGTTCGGGTCATCCGTGTGTGCATCTCTCCAGGCCTTTGGAATCTTCTCTTCGAAACGATTCTTCTCGCTGACGCTTGGCAGCTCCGTTGAATACTGACCATTGAAGCACGCGGCACAGTAGCCTGCATTTGGATCATTCTTCGCGATACGGAGCACATTCTCTACACTGAGGTATCCGAGCGAATCAACCCCGATGATCTTCGCAATCTCATCGACGGTATGGTGACAGGCGATCAGATTTTCCTGACTGTCGATATCGGTTCCATAGTAGCATGGGTACAGGAATGGCGGTGCGGATATACGCATGTGGATTTCCTTCGCGCCGGCCTCCCGCACGAGCTTGACGAGACGTGCACTGGTGGTTCCACGTACGATGGAGTCATCGATCAGGACGACACGCTTGCCCTCGATCTCAGAACGGATCGTGTTCAGCTTGATCTTGACGAGATTCTCACGCTCCGTCTGTCCTGGTGCGATGAAGGTTCGTCCGATGTACTTGTTCTTGATGAGACCGATACCATACGGGATACCGGACTTCCGGCTGTAGCCGACCGCGGCATCGAGGCCGGAGTCAGGAACGCCGATCACGACGTCTGCATCGACCGGATGCTCCTCTGCGAGGAACTCACCGGCACGCATTCTGGCATCGTGTACAGATGCACCATCGATGATGGAATCTGGACGTGCGAAATAGATATACTCGAAAACGCAGGTAGACGGCTTCACCGTCTTGCAGTGATCCTTGATGGAGCGGAGACCATTCTGGTCCATGACCATGATCTCACCCGGCTCGAGGTCACGCACCAGCTTCGCACCGACTGCATCGAGTGCACAGGACTCACTGGCAAATACGACGGAACCGTCCTCGGTTTCACCATAGCAGAGCGGACGGAAGCCATGCGGATCACGTACGGCGATCAGCTTCGACGGCGACATGATGACCAGAGAGAAGGCACCGTGCAGCTTCTCTACAGAATTGGTCACCGCCTCTTCGATCGACTTCGTCTTCAGACGTTCACGCGTGATGACATACGAGATCGCCTCGGTATCCGTGGTGGACTGGAAGATACAGCCCTCCAGCTCGAGGTTACGGCGAAGCTCTGTGGAATTGACCAGATTTCCATTATGGCAGAGTGCCATACGACCCTTGACATGATTTACGACGATCGGCTGCGCATTGATACGATTTGTGATACCGGAAGTAGAATAACGTACATGTCCGCAGGCAATCTGGCCCTCTCCGAGACGGTCGAGCTGATCCTTCGTCATCGCTTCACTGACGAGACCGAGCTCACGGTAAAAACGGAATACACCCTCATCATTGACGACGATACCGGCCGATTCTTGTCCTCTGTGCTGTAAGGCGAACAGTCCGTAGTAGGTCAGTCTTGCCAGCGGTTTGGTGGTTTTCGAGTACATACCAAATACGCCGCACTCATCATTAATTTTTCCCATAAATTCCCCTCATGATGTTTTTTATTGATGGTAGACAGTTACATTTACACTTATATTCAAGCATCCGGAAATCAGCTGTTGAACTGCGCCTCGATGGCGGCATTCTTCTTCAGGATATTCTCGTGGTTCTGATCACGCTCATCCTGCAGCTTCTGCGCGAGTGCTGCATCTTCGATCGCCAGCATCTCGATGGCGAGCAGTGCTGCGTTCTTTGCAGTATTGACGCCGACGGTGGCTACAGGAATTCCAGGTGGCATCATGACCGTGGAAAGAAGGGCATCCATACCCTCAAGCACCTTCGATGAACATGGGATACCGATCACCGGAAGTGTGGTATTCGCTGCGATGGCACCTGCAAGGTGTGCAGCCATGCCGGCAGCAGCGATGATGACACCGAATCCGTTTTCACGTGCGGATTTCGAGAACTGTGCAGCCTCTTCCGGTGTTCTGTGGGCACTGTATACATGAACTTCAACAGGTACTCCGTAATCCTTCAGTACACTGATGCCTTTTTCAACTACTGGAAGATCTGAATCACTTCCCATGATGATCGCAACTTTTTTCATGCAAACTCCTTTCCTGATCAGCGGAAGCATGGCTTCCGTTACCGCTCTGAATACGTTCTCCTCCGAGGGCATCACAGTGAACTCATGCCGAAGCGTGAGCATGTAATGAACAACAAAAAGAGGGAACAGCGCATGCTGTTCCCCCTTCTATTATTTTACGGTATTCGAATAAACGTCGTTATTAATTTCACAGCTTAAACTAAGCCCGATGAATCCGGCCTGTCCTGAGAATCCGAGTGCACACATCGCTAAAAAGTGATTCGTATGTCTGTTTCCAGCCATGTGCTTCATCCCCAAATCCTTTCGCCCGAGAAACTTGTGAACAACGACAACAAAATTATATTAGATGCCGTCTGCTCCGTCAAGCTGTCACTTTGCCATTTTAAGAAGGATTTCGTTTGAGCGGCTTATGAACTTTGCCATCTCATCAGCGCTCAGCGGGGACTGCTGCAGCTTCGCAAGATCATAGAGCTGCTCAGAGATCATATCGACGGTCTCCTTCGCTGCTTCGTCCGTGCGATGCTCGATCAGATACTGTACCAGCGGATGCTCGGTATTGAGAATCAGGGTCTCATCGACCGGCATATCGCCCATCGGCATGCCGCTCATCGCATACATCTTCATCATGTCATTCATACGACGGCTCTCCTCGGAGATGGAAAGCATCGACGCGATGGAGGACTGTGTCAGCTTCTGAAGCTTTACCGTCAGCTTATCCTTCTTCGATGCGGCACGAATCTCGGTTTCCAGATCCTTCTGCTGCTCGTCGAGGGTCTTCTGCTCATCCTCACTTACCTCAGCCTTAAACTCCTCACTGAGATCAGCATCGATTCTGCGGAAGTGAACGCCCTGGTTCTTCGCCTCGAGCTCAGAGATGAACGGCTGATCGATGCGCTCCGGCAGGATGACAGCATCCTTACCTGCATTCTTAAACATCGCGATGTACTGACTCTGCTGAACAGGGTCGGTGACATAGTAGATGACCTTGTTCTTTTCCGCCTTGTCACGGTTCTCTGCGGTCTTCGCTGTATCTTCCGTGGAAGCAGCCGTCTCGTCCGCAGCGCTGTTCTCAGCATTGGCCTTCTCTGCGGCTTCGTCGACGTCGCTCTTCTCGACCTCGAGGCACTCCGGCAGGGCGAGGAACTTGCCGTTGATGTCCTTGAAGAGGATGTAATCGGTCATCTTCTTACAGAACTTATCGTCGCGGAGGCAACCGTACTTGATGAATGGTGCGATATCGTCCCAGTACTTCTCATAGTTCTCACGATCGGTCTTGCAGAGGCCGGACAGCTTATCGGCGACCTTCTTTGTGATGTAATCCTGGATTTTCTTTACGAAGCCGTCGTTCTGGAGCTGGGATCTCGAGACGTTCAGCGGCAGATCCGGACAGTCGATGACGCCCTTCAGGAGCATCAGATACTCCGGGATGACTTCCTTGATGTTGTCTGCGACGAAGACCTGATTGTTATAGAGCTTGATGGTACCCTCGGCAGATTCATACTCCATGTTGATCTTCGGGAAGTAGAGGATACCCTTCAGGTTGTACGGGTAGTCCATGTTCAGATGAATCCAGAACAGTGGCTCCTTATAGTCGCGGAATACCTTATGATAGAAGTCGATATACTCTTCCTTCGTGCACTCGGATGGTGTCTTACCCCAGAGCGGATGTGTATCGTTCAGAAGCTGCGGACGCTTCTCGATCTTCAGCTTCGCCGGTGTCTTCGTCTCCTTGCCATCGGCATCCTTCTCGACCTTCTCCGGGATCTCTTCTACGACGACATCACCATCCTTCTTCTGATCCGCCTGGATGGTTTCGGTTTCCTTCGGGAGTTTCGTGATATAGATCTCGACCGGCATGAAGGAGCAGTACTTCTCGATGATCTCACGCATCTCCCACTCGTTATCGTACTTGAGACAGTCATCGTTCAGGTGGAGGGTGATGGTGGTACCGATGGTCTTCTTGTCGCCGTCGGTCATCTCATACTCGGTGCCGCCGTTGCAGGTCCAGTGAATCGGCGTTGCATCCTGCTTATAGGACAGGGTGTCGATGTCGACCTGATCTGCGACCATGAAGACACTGTAGAAGCCGAGGCCGAAGTGTCCGATAATCTGATCATCGTTGGCCTTATCCTTATACTTATTGATGAAGTCCGTCGCACCGGAGAAGGCGATCTGATTGATATACTTCTCGACCTCCTCTGCGGTCATACCGATACCGTTATCCTGGAAGGTGACGGTCTTATGCTCGGAATCGACGATCACGTCGACTCTGCCCTTATAATCTGCAGGCTTCGTCCACTCGCCGATGAGGCTCAGCTTCTCCAGCTTCGTGATCGCATCACATGCGTTGGAGATCTCCTCACGTACGAAGATATCCTGATCAGAATACATCCACTTCTTGATGATCGGGAATATGTTTTCAGAATTGATCGAAAGTGTACCCTTCTGTGCCATACCATTTACCTCTTATACTATGTAGATTTCATCTCGTATCGTCCTTCTTCGTACTGAACAGACACAAGCTGTCCCTTGAAGGCGGATACAGATGATTCATTTTATTCACAACGAAAAGAAGTATAGCACTGATGTTAGCACTCTACAAGCTGTACTGCTAACAATTCATAGATAATTCATAATTAGTGCATCAGACCAGCTAAGGAGAACCGGAGGGAGGCAACGGCGGCACAGTACTCTGAGACCGGTTCAATCTAAGCCGGGGACCCTTGCTAATTAAAAGAATTAAAAAAGGCCCCATCACTGGGGCCTGAAGCGTGGAACTGCGGGGACTCGAACCCGGGACCGATCGGTTATGAGCCGACTGCTCTAACCAGCTGAGCTACAGTTCCATCTTATATAAATATCGAGGAGTCGATATTCATCAGTTTAAAAAAGCCTTAGCTCTGAAAGCTAAGGCTGAAAGCCGGGATTCGGACTCGAACCGAAGACCTACTGATTACAAATCAGTTGCTCTACCAACTGAGCTATACCGGCACAACTCCCCCAGTCGGACTCGAACCAACGACACCGCGGTTAACAGCCGCGTGCTCTACCGACTGAGCTATGGAGGAATAGCTGCCCCGCGAAGGGAACAAATTATATATATCGTGCCTTGAAAACTATATACCGTTCATATATTTATTCTGTAGATAAAACATCAAACCTACCAGCACATCTACTGTCGTAGATGCCG
>ERZ1034980.794-NODE-794-length-20646-cov-59.190083_pt1 | contig 20646 bp, 34 predicted proteins | sample MGYA00520622_ERZ1034980 | MGnify/ENA primary metagenome ERZ1034980 (study PRJEB33766, sample SAMN09781791) | gut metagenome | biome: gut microbiome | host: Homo sapiens | place: Madagascar | study: EMG produced TPA metagenomics assembly of the PRJNA485056 data...
GCTGCATAGTAGGCGCCAGTTGCTTCGACACCACTTTTCCGTCAAGCTCGGACACCACCGTGATTTCGTAGTTGGCGGTACTGGTATAGTCCCATGTATCGTTCAAGCTATAATCTCCGGCAAATGCCATTCTGCTAGGACTCAGTGTAGCCATGTTCGCCAGCTTTGCAGACATACGGCTGATATCACGCTTCTTGGATTCCATACCGATAACAAGACCCTCTGATAGGAATGCACCAATCTTTCGGGTTACTCTTGACGGTGAGTGCTCCTTCGTCGTCTTTCGCATTTTCACGGTTGCGGCACTGGAAGCTGCCGCCGCTGCCGCTCTGATTGCCGGAATTTCTGCACGAATACCATTAGCAAGTCCCCTGCCGATGTTTACGCCTACGGTGTGAGCCTTCCCGGCTTCTCCCGACATTGCGCTATTGATTGCGTGCATTCCACTTCTTGCGGCGCTTACTCCGCCTCTCATTCCGCTTGAAATGCCAGAACGGAAATTCTTACCGATGGAAGCCGCCGCCGATTTTGCCCCGGATGCTCCCGAACTGAAAGCGCTCTTTAACGCTGACATTGCGCCGGATGCGAGGCTTTTAAGTGCGCCTAGTCCAGCCTTAACAATGTTTACGGATGTAACCATCTGCTTCAAGTTAGATGCCGCCTTTTTCGACTGCGTTGCGATGCCCGACACCTGCGTTTTTGCGAGCTTCAAAGCCGCTGCAAATGCGAGCATGACAAGCGAAACCGCAAGACCTGCCGCCAGTAGAACCATGATTCCCAAACCTGCAATGCCTGCCACGGAACCGAGAGCAACAAGCACGATACCTGCCGCCGCCGCAACTGCGACAACTGCGGCTAATCCTAATGCCAGTGATACAAGTCCACCAGCCGCCGCCGCTCCGTTTTTAGCAAGCATAGGTAATGCTCCCGTAAGTTTAACGATACCGGAACATAATAGGTATACGCCCGCACCGATAAGTGCAACGCCGACACCGACAAGCGCTACGGTTAATCCAAATGCGACCATTCCCGGAATAGCAAGGTTTAAACCTTCTCCGAGTGTGGAGAAAACAAACGCTAATGCTGCGATGGCTGCTATCATGCCAAAGAACACGGCTATTGTTGCCGGTCCCCCGTTAGCTACCGTCGCTGCTGCCTGTGCCATCACCCAAAAACCAGCGGCTACTACGAGGATTGCAACGCCGAATACAAGGAAAGTTGTTGCAGCCTGCATAAGCTTGTTCCCTGTCTTTGCGACCGTCTCACCTGTCGAGGATGCCGCCTTTCCTGCATTGGACATTCCGGCGGCGCCTTCTGCCAGCGTTTCGCCAACTTCCTCAGTGGCTTTTTTGGCGCTCCGCTTGAAGATGTTCAACCCTTTTACCGTTGTGGTCAGCTTCTTAACAAGTGGTTCGCCCATGGACCTTAAAAGTCCCTTTCCGGTTGTCTTTTTCATGATGGCGCTGATTGCGCCGAATCCCATAGCAAGCTCCGGAAGTCTAGGCTCTATCTTAATCATCTTGTTCAAACCGTTAGACCCCTTCTCAATGACCTTAAGAAGGGCGTTAAGAGCCGCTGACGTGGCTTTTGCTGTCAGTTTGAGAATATCCATCACGCCTTGGTTCCGGCTAAGGGTTCCGGCGAACCGCTCAAACGCTCCCGCTGTTTTTTCGAGCTGTTTTCCGGTTCCTTTGAAGATGTTCGATAGTCCACCGATTCCCTTATCTGCAACGCCCATCAACTTTGTGATTCCACCAATGGCAACATCGGAAACAACCTGCCACGCCGGCGCCAGTCCGGCTGATAGTGTAGCCGTCAAGCCGTCTGCCGCTTGCCCTATCGTTTTATAGCTTTGTGCCATCTTAGATAGGTCGCTATCCTCCGACAACTTTTCCATCGCCTTAAAAAAGTCTTCTGTCTTGACTTTTCCGTCTTGAACATTCTTAACAAGCTCTGTGGTGGTCATGCCCATTGCTTTCGCAACCTTTGACATTCCGGCTGGTGTTTGCTCAAGAATCAGTTTGAAATCTTCCCATTGAACTTTAGGTTTCGCCGCCATCTGAGTCGCCTGCATTGACAAGGTTTTCATTGCCTGCGCCGGGTTCTGTGCCGCCGCCGCAACGTTTCCGAAACCTTTAACAAGGCTTGGTGATGTTTTCCTATTGACTGCATATAATTGCGCATAGGTTGCCGCCATATCTTTTGAGGTGTATACGGTCTTTTTTGCGTAATCTTGCAGGTCCTTTTTGGTTGCCGTGATTGCCTTTGAACCCATGCCGGACATAGCCATGTTGGATGCAAAAGACGTCCACGCACTGTTTGTATTATCCAGCTCTGACACAAGGCTTTTAAGGCTGCCACCGACAACGCCAACCGCCTTTGCGCCGATTCCGGCGAGTGCTCCGAATCCGAGACCGCTTTTAATCTTGCCTCCGAGAGTTTGCGTTGTCTTGTTCGCCGCTTCAAAAGTGCTTTGAAAATTCCTATCTTTTGCCATTAGGACGGCGGTTACAATGTAGTCTGCATTGCTCATTCTTCCCTCCTTTCTTCTTTCATTTTTCTGCTGATAGCAAGGAATCTTTCGTTCCGCTCCGTGTCATATTCCCGCTCTATCTTTTCCAGTGCCTTTTGATAGTCGTAGAATTTATCGAACGTCTCATAAACCGGCTTGGTCCGTGTCTTTCCTGCCTTCCGGCTTGCCTTAGCCATAAAGTTCAGATAGGCAAGCTTGTGCACCCACATGTCTTTATCAACCGTGCTCAGCTTGTGCGCCTTACAAAGCAGTTCGTATTCCGGGAACGTCAGCCGGTCCACTTCATCAAAGCTACGGAAACCAAAAAACCGGAAGCAATCTTCCGTGATTTTGTCTATCAGCTTTTCAAAGGTCATAGACTTTAGTTCTGGTTCTGCTCTTTCAGTGCCTTCGTGACTGCCCTGTACGTCTTCTTCGTACAATTCGCATTTGATAAAAAATCGGTCACCTTCTTAAACACTTCGTCAATATCGGTGTTCTCGTCCTCGAACCAATCATTAAGCATGGAAATATTGAGCTTTGGGGTTTCGGTTTTGTTTGCCACAAAAAGAATCTGCTGTAATGCCTCAAGGTCTCCATCAAACAGCCTTGCGATGTAATAATTCAGTCCAACATTCTCTTCTTTGCCGCCCCATGCATCAATGGAAACAGTAACCCTCTGATTCATCTCTCTAATGAAATTCATTCCAAACTTAACCGGGTATGATGTGCCGTTGATTTCAATATCGTACATATTAATCCTCCATATATCAAAAGCGGGGAACAATCGTCCCCCGCCCGCTTAAAACCTATGCTCCTACTGTAGTGTCTTTGAATACATAGGAAGCCATGTCGGCTTGCGTGTCTGTTACTGTAACGTTGCCCTTTGCGCCCGCTCCGTTAATGCCAAAGGTGAGAGATACTTCCACCATGTCCTCGGCGTTGGCTGTTCTCTCAATCTCTGTCAGATACCCCTGAAAATAAGTGCCCTTGTACTGGTTTGTCTTACTTTCAACCGGCTCATCCATGTTCGCCTCCCATACTTCTATCAATTTGTCATTATCTAATGCAGATTCCAGCTTGTCCAGCATGGTGTCACCCTTTGCCAGAATGGAAGTGCACGTGATTTCTACCTCCGCTGTTGCCGGGGTTCGAATAGTGCCATCCTTCGTTGCTGTAGAATCCGCATCTTTCGACTTCGTTCTGCCGTTCTCAGTTACAAAAGCAATCTGCTTTGCTGCTTCCTTCGATGCATCCTCAAGAAGTCGGTAAAGATAAATGATTTTCTTTCCTGCAATCGCTGTTGCCATAATTCTTCTCCTTCTTTAGCTGTAGTAATATTCTGCCTCTATAATTGCGTGCATTAATGGTTCCGCCGTGCTGTTGTCTGATATGATTTTCTGGCTCAAGCTCCGCAATGTGTAGCCAGTGCCGCCGTACTCCTCGAACTCCCGGCAAACCTCCATCACTTCTGCAGCAATCCGTGAGAGCGTGCCTCTCTTTTTCGAATCGTTCTGCCAAACGTGGATGTTTTGCGATACCGTGCCGATTCCGCTTCCCTTAACCATCATATCCCGCATCGTGTTATCTGCGAGATACACAAAAGGGTATGGCGCATCCTCAGAAGGCATACCGCCGTCATACACGCTTAATCCGAGTGCTTCAATCTTCATTTTCAACCCTGTAAAAAGGCTTTGCTGTGCATCCATCATTTAAACAACTTCCTCAAATCTCTCACAAACTTCTCTCCCGCTTCTCGTGCTGTTGGCTCCATGAACGGCTCCGGTGGCTGCCGCCTTGTTCCGTACTCGACACAAGCCGAATAGTCCTTAAGCGACTGAATGCCAACCGCTAGACCTTCTAGGTAAAGGTCCGTCTTTAGGTCGTCATAAATTCCACCCTCGGACCGCTCAATTCCGCTATAACCGCCGTAAAATTCACCGCCCGCTGACTTTTTGACGGCGTGCTCTTGCGCTGTCTCAAGCAAGGTTTTCTCTTGGTGTCGGACCACTCGTTTAATGTCGTCCAGTGTGGCGGCTTTTTCGAGATTGTCCTGCAGCTTGTCGAGACCTTCCCATTTAATATCAACGCCCATGCTGTACCTCCGAAACGATAAACGCTTGCTTTGTATACAAGTCGATTCTCTTGTCCACCTTATAGAGCTTTTCTCCGATTCGAATATAGTCGAACGGCTTCTCATATTTGTTTTGCAGCCGGACCGTCAGCGACTCCTGTGGTATGCTGTCGTATACCATCCGAATCATTGCGGTTTCGGTTTGGTTGACGGACGCCATCCTTGGCGCCTCAGATGGCTTCAGACGGTCATAATCGCCTGTCTGAGCGTTGTATTTGGTCTTTTCGGTATAAAAGTACACCTGCGTATCAAACCTCATATAAACCGAATCCTCCCTCTTCTTGACGTGCCTTTGTTTTCGTCAATCCATGCTTGAATGTCGCTCTCGTATGGCGTGAAGTCGTCTCCGCTGAAATTGAGTGATTCGCCCTCGACGGTATGAGAAGAAAGTCCCTCTGAACCAATCCGGTTAAATCGAATAATGGATACCTCTGTAACGATGTACGACAGCTGACCGGGCACCTCATCGGTGCCCAGCTTTACTTTCAGTCTGTCGCTCGTAATATCCATAATGGTTTGCAGCTTCTTCCTCTGTTCGTCTCCGGCATCTTGCATATTGAGCAATTCTAATAAATCTTCCATGTCGTGCCTTTCCGCCTATTTCGTCCTTTTGCCTTTCACGGTTTTTGTGTTGCACTCCTCGGTGTACTCAATCAGCGGAAAACCCGGCTTGTTTTTCGAACCCGCCAGCTCTTCAATTCTGCCCTTATTTACACGCTTCCCAGCTCGTGGAAACTCGTCACCGATTTCATAAATGTACGGAATTGACCCGTTTTTCGTCTCGGTCGTGTCCTGCGTGTCTGCGAACCGATGAATAACCACATAACCCATTATTTACCTCCTATGCTGCCGTGACTGTAACCTTTGCAACTGCCTTCTTGTTCGCCGGAAGAATGTACTCACCCGCTTTACCGGCTCCCTGCAATGCTACACCGTCGAAGTCCTCAGATTCGATTGTTCTAGCCGTCTGAATGCCGGTGAACGCCTTTCCGATTCCGGTGATGTAAGCGTAAATGCACTCGTTCTTCTGAAACATTGCATCCGGAATCACTTCAAGCTGAAAACCCTTGAAGGTATTCACGGTGTTGTTGTCCACGTTCACAGAACTACCCTTTGCGGTGGTCATGAGCTTTGAATCAACAATGATGTTCCATACATCCGGTGTTACCTTTGCTACCTTGGTACCAACCGCACCAATGTTAACAAAGTACTTTGCGAGGGCGTTAAACGCCTTTACAACCTCCTCCTCGGTGAGTGCTGCCGCCTCAATGGTTTCAGCAGCGCTATCGGAAATGAACTTTCCGTGATGCGTGTTGAACTGATTGGTCTTTGCCTGTGCCTGAAGCTCCAGACGGTCAGCGACTGCCGTGTTGAAGTCGTTGTTAACCGTGTTACGGTCGATTCCTTCGTGGAAGTTCCATCCCCAGCTGTAAGGAACATCCGCATTGGTATAGATAATCTCGGTTCTGTTGCCGAATCTGCTGGACTTTCCTGTTCCTGTTCCGAATGCGGTGTTCGCATCGGTGCTGTAAGTGCCTACTGCTACCGGAATGTCGGAAGTCTTAACGCTGAATGCGGTCTGATTCTCCTGAATGCCGTCCAGTGCCTCAATTCCGCCGCCGAAAAAGTCGCCAAAGAACGCTCTGCTCTGAAAAACAGCCTGCATAAGGTCCTTAAATTCTTTGGTGTATCGTCTTACTGCCTGATTATTGTTTTCGCCTGCCATAATTTACTCCTTTTACTTCCTGTACTTTGCAATCCGCTGTTCAATTTCACTAAGCGGCTCCGCTCCGGTGTAAGATTTCGGCGTGGTACCTGTCGCCCTCTGTCTTTCCCGGATTTCGACCTGTGCATTGACCAGCTTCACGAACGCTTCCACCTGTGCTTTTGTGTCCTCTGCGGTGGTGCCTACGACCATGTCCAGAATATCCTGTGTAGCATCCATGCCCTGTTCCTTGAGAATCTCCCCGGCAACCTTGCCCAGTGCGATTTTCTGGAGCTGTGCTTCCATTTCCGCAATTTTACGGTCCTTCTGCTCTGATTCATAGGCGGCTTTCTGCTCTGCGTTCATTTTCGCCAGCTTGACCGCCTCCGCTTTGGCATCCTCGATAGCTTTATCGGTTTTTTCGCTCCATTTTGCGTACTTCTGACCGATGATTTTATCAAGGTCTGCATCCGAATACTTCTTTTCCGGGTCCGCTCCGCCTTTCGGCTCGGTCTGAGTGTTCGGCTCGGTATTCGGTTCAGTGTTTGCGTTTGTGTTCTGATTGTTCATTCCTTCTGACATAATTTCCTCCATTTGTTTTACATCACAATGCTTGATATTCCATACAGTTTAATGTCGTGAATGCTTGGACGCACCCGAAAAAGGGTATATAAAAAATCGCCCTGTAATGAGCGATTTTCCTTCATAGATATAATTTATTGAGTTTACATTTAAAAGCGGTTATGGAGCGTTTAAATGCGTTTTAAGACTATTTCTATCGTGTGAGTAATGCGGATAGTACCGTCTTGAATGCGGCGCCCAGTTCTTCCTCTACTTTTGCCATCATCGAGTTTTCATCGACGTACTTCATCCCATCAATGGAGATTCCAAACCGTTCTCCAAATGTGATAATTATTCCATCTTTCGTTATTCTCTTTTGAATGCCGTTGATGAATCCTTTTTCACCAAGTTCAAGAATAACATCCTCCCAGTAAAGTCTAGGAATATTCAAAAGTTTAGAGTTGTAAACTATATCTTCTTCACTTGGTCGGATTCCTGCCTTCTTGCACTCATAGAGATACCGGAGAATCTTGTACATGATTACGTTGATATCATCTTTCGCCATGCTCAACACTCCTTTTTCTCTCTATTCCGTCGCACATTATATCAACGATTTCTAAACAACCTAAAGGATAAAATAGAGATTTTTCTTCTTCTGGTGGGTCTGTCTTGAGAAATTCCCGTATTTCAATTTGAAGTTGAAGCCATTCATCATCAGATATGTTTTTATCGTTCATAATTCTATTTGCAACTTTGTAAGCTTCCATTATTGTACCCTCTCAATTAGTGAATTTATCTCTTCGAGTTCCTTTATTGTACCATTTTTTAACATTTGATTGTAAGCTTGTTCTTCCAGCCATCCAATTCTATCAACAACTGGTATTTTGATTAGCATTTTTGCGAACTCCAAATCACTATCAAACACTTTCATTTTCTTTCTGATAGCTCGCAAGTCTGAAACCATTTCATCATATTGAGAATGAATAATTTCAATGCCTTCACGCTTGCTTATTTCTTGTGCTAGTAATTGAACGCTCGCCTCTTCAATTTTGTGGTTTTCTCTGTATGTGTCCACATCATAATAGCTTATAGAATGTGCATGAATCTGCTCGTGCAGAATCATATGCGGGGATGTTTTACTTGTCGTTACAATGTCGCAATTCCACAATTTGGCACACCTCCCGAAAGAATCGTCTACTATGATTCTTCCGCTCCATTTGCTCTCGTTGTCAACATACCTATTCACCAGTTCAAAAGTGCGTTGTGCTATTTGCTCTATTTCTGACTTCGTATAAACTCTATCGGTATCTTTCAAAATATCATCCTTTGCAAACTTTACAGAATTATCTCCAAACGAATCCAACCACTTCTGATATTCCTCTTCATCTTCGTACGGAGCCGTCCGGCATCTGCAATTCGGATGCATGGGCGGCGCATTCTCTGCCGGTTGAAAATCCGATATCTTGAAATGCTTTTTGTTTAAAGCGTTGCATATCTCACACGATGCCGTGCCATACGCTAAGAATTCGAACTCTTCCCAGCCGTTCGCCTTGTACGAATCAATCTGAGCTTGTGTCTGTACCCGGACCATTTCGGTTCGAACTAGGCGCTTTGCTTCCCTTGCCGATACATTGAAATCCTTCCGAATCTCCGCCGCAAGGCTCTGATAGCTCTTACCACCAATCAAGCCCTTTGTGAGTATCGTGGATAGCTTGTTTCTTAAGGCTTCCTGATTGCTCCATATGCGTTCACTGAATGTGGCATTCATGAAAGACTGCCCCACTAGGCTTTTAGCTCTTTCGGATGCACCTTTCACGCCATTCCCTAAGATTCCCGCTTGCCTCTCGAACTCCTTCACGGCTTCCTCGGTCAGCTTTTCGCCGGTCAGCTTCTCTAGGTCGTCGAACCCGTCTATCATGTGCAAGCCTATATCCGCCTTTAGAAGCTCCAGCCGATTTATCCGCATGGTTGCGTTATAAAGCCGCATAAGCTCGTTAGCCTCATCGCTGAAATCACGGTCTTTAACCATTTTTGCAGCCCTTGCCTCGAAAGCCTTTACATCGAACTTCGACACTCTCTTTTTGGCTTCCGCTAGGCTGATTCCCTCTTTATCGGCGTACCTCTGATAGAATGATTCAATTTCCTTTTGGATATCCGGGACCATCCGCTCGTAAATCTTCTGAATTTCGGCATCGATGTTTTGCATGGTATGTTCATTTACAACCGCCTGCCGGTCCTCTCTACTTCTCCAGTAATCCCGGTTCTCCTTCGTCTTCGCTAGAAATATTTCCTGCGTTGTTTTCGCCATTTACTGCCCCCATGGTCTGCTGATACATGCTCAACTGCTGCATCTGCTCCTCTTCTTCCTCTTCCATCTTTTCAATTTCCTTCTTAACGTCCGGAACGATGGAGAGCACGGATAGCTGCGTTTCCTTCGATACGATCCCTTCAAGCTGTGAAGCGGTCTGTGCCTCCTCTTGCAGATTCTTTGGAAGATTCCGGGTAAACTTGATATCAATGTCCCGCCAAACCTCTCTGTCAGCCACGTTGGTTGATAAGCTTGACCATATCTTGAAACGCTTCCGGAGACTCTTTTCTATCTTCCGGTCGAATGTCACGGCAAGATTGCTCATTGCCTGCAGCTTGTAAGCCAAAGCTACACCGGAGCTTGCGTTTCCGAACTGTTCGTCTGAGATGTTCGCCACCATAGAAATCTGATAAATCAGATTTTCAAGTCGGTTCAGCAGATTCTCTTGTGTGCCGTCTGCCGTTGGTTTGGTCATGAACTGAACCAGAATATCCTTTGCGTTATCCGTTCCGTAAAGGTTGATGATTCGGTTATCCCGGATGCGGTAAACGTCCTCATCGTCAAGCTCGGACCCGATGACAGCCAAATAAGCCTCTGCAAAGGCATCAACATCATTTGCCTTCTCGCCCAGTGTCCTGTTGTACGTCTCCACCAGTCCAGCCACGCCCTCGAAAAGCCCGATGCGCTCCTCGTTCAGTCGCCACTCAACGCATGGGATTAAGCCGTATGGGTTCTCTTTGTCGTCAGTTAACTTCCCGTTATCAAAGTAATAAATTGTGTCTGCCGTGGCTGCCATGCCGTAAAGCACGCCATTGTTCACGCCGTCCACCGTGTGCCGCCCATACTGAATCATCATCAGTGCCCGGCGCTGTACTGTATCATCGACAATACAAAACAGGTCTTTCGGATTATAGGCGACCACTTTGGTATTGGTCTCTTCGTCCTGATAGAAGAACTCCCATGCGTGCCCGTATATGCAGCACATTTTAGCCATTTCTGAATCGTGGTCGTTCATTTCATTGTTCCGGTAGAATTCTGCCAGTCGTTCATCCTCTGAGTCCTCCGGTGCTGTGCACTTAATCGGCACGCCGTAGGCATAGCCTAGGAAGGTGTCAGTGATGTATCGGGGAAAATTAACCGCCAGTCTGTTGTCGGGCTTCCAGTTTTCCTTTTCCGGCTGTCTAAATACGTCATGAAACCCCTTGTAAAGGTTTTCGAGGTATTCATAGCGCTTAAATTTGCTCTCATGTTTGTTGATGTACCCCTCAATCAACTGAGGCGTGATGTGCTCCAGTATTGACGGGTCCGCCGTGATTGGCTTTGGTAATTCATATGGTCTTTTGCTGTACATTAAATTCCCTCTTTGAACCCCTTAACTTTAACTTTTTCTTGTCTCATAATTGTATACGTAAAATACCTCATCGCATCCATGCAGTGGTCATGTTCCTTTAGTGGTCTGTCTTCTCCTCTTTGTGCAGCTTTTGAATCCCACATATACGAACGAAATTCCTTTATAGTATTCTCACAGCAACTAGAAATTGCTATTTTCTCATTCTCAAGCATCGTTGATGTATATCTTATTCCGTCAAGTACTTCATTATCGCCCTTTTTAACTCTGTATCCCTTTTTTCTTAATTCTGCTATGAATGAGGCTGCCGATGGGTCTACAACAATCCTTTTTGGTTCAACATTGTCTAGCCACTGTTTCATGTCTTCCGCATATTCGCTGTCTCTTTTTTGTCTAAGCTTATCTCTTCCGCAATAGTAGTATTCTTTAATGCATATCCATTTCCCACAATTCTTAGTCCACATTAAGAAAACGGTTGCGTTTTGTGTCCCGTAATCACAAGACACGTACACATCTTTTGATGGTTCAATCTGTTCATTTATCACATGTATTTTTTCATCAAACATATCATATACAATTCCCTCTGCAGCAACCCATTGTCCAAGAATATATCTTTGGTAAAACACACCCTTGTACATCTTGTAGTATCTACTTTTTATTTCATCGTCTAGAGATAGGTTGTCTTCTAAATCAAAGTGTATATAGAGTATTCTTTTTTCTTCTCTTTCATTAATCCAGTTCTGTTTGAACCAGTGATACGGTGTGGATGGATTGCAGTTAAACCACCACTTAGAACCTTTTACTGAACATCTTGCTGTGGTTTGATTTACAAAAGATTCTGGCATTAATGCGACTTCATCGAAAAATGCACCGGCTAATGTGATTCCTTGAACTAAATCTTGTGATGATTCATCTGAGCCTCCAAACATATAAAACGTGTTCTGTTTTCCATCTTTGCTTACAAGCCAAAGATTATACCCTCTGTGCTCTTCTATGATGTACCCTCTTCCGGCTAACGCTACTTTTAATGTGTTTAACACGTTTCTTCTTATGGAACCTTGCGTTTTTCCGCATATTGCGAAGTTGTATCCGTCAAAATCATTCATCGCCCACATAACGTAAGAGACGGACATACATAAAGTTTTTCCGCTTCTAATTGCCCCATCAGCAATAATGCCGTTTTTGTTGTTCACTGGACTTTCAGAACTCCACCAATTTAACACCTTCCGCTGCTTTACACTGAACCGTTCCCATTTAAACACTTCTATAACTCCTCATTCCAGTCAGCCTTTGCCGTGGCTCCAAGTGCTTCTAGGAAACCATCGTCGGCACTCATTTTTATATCTGTTATCTGAGCTTCTCTTTGTCCCAAGTATTGCTTTCCTAGCCATATTGCCATAGCCACATTATCTTCCGCCATTCTCCATTGTGTTCTCCTCAATGATGCGGTGCCATATGCCCTTTTTTCCTTAAAAACATCCGCAAAGTCCATTTCGTATGTATTCTTGCACCATCTTAGCAGCGTATCTTTTGACACCTCGAAAACGGAGCATATTTCCTCCTCTGTACATTGCATTCCGCATAGAGTTTCAAACTGTCTCTTATCTATTCTTTCTTGTGCTTGTTTTATTTGTCCTTTTGCCACTGTCTTCATCACCTTTCTTAATACATGAAAATGGCATCTATACTAACAATTCTTGTATAGATGCCATTTCTTATTTTCTTATTTTTTTAATATTCGATATGATTTACCGGGTTTGCTTCGTGAGTGCTTGCATATTTTCTTATTTCTTCTATTTCATCGTTGCTTATTGTGCCATTTTTGAAATCTTCTTCATATGTATATATCCAGCTTGCTTCATCAAAGTAGCATTTCTGCTTAGGTTTCAATGCACACTGTTCATTTATTGTCATTTCCCAGTCTGTCTTTCCAGCTTTTTTCCCTTTCATTGTGTGACAGTCATATGTCCATTCTGGAATTACACCGTTTTCTAGTCTGCATGATTCTAACTTCTTCACACAATATCTACGCCAATCTATTTCGTCTTCACTGTTGATTATGTTGCACCCCTTCATATTGTTTATGCTTGGGTCTTTTTCATACATGCTTAAGACCAGTGCTTTGCTAGAAAAGATTTCATCCTTTTCGTTTTTTCGCTTGTTTACAATTTCGTCAGCTTCTCTCAGTGCAATTATTTCTGGTTTAATTTCATTCTTTGCATTTGTTTCTAATGTATCCCACAATAGTTCTCTGTGTTCTTTCCTTAACTTATCGGCAAAATATCCAGCCATGTCGCAATCTACGTGCGCTATCGCTTTTACTAGTTTCGCTGCGTGTATTATTTCTTGTCTATTGTTACTTTCATCAAATAAACTTATTTGAAATCCACTATCATCAAACTGTGTTTCTTTTTTTATAACATTTATCTCTTCATCGCTTACTTCTACATCTCTTGGTTTTCTTGATACCAATACGAAGTTGCACGCAAAGTAACATGCATCTCTACTTTTTAGGCTCCTGCACATTAACGCTATTGCGTTTCCAATGTTTTCATCAGCCTGCTGTTTGTAATCCCTTTTTCTCAATTCCAATATTTCTTTTGTGATGATTCCATAACAATCTTCCGCAGAAATAACTAATAGCCTATTCCACATAGCACTCCTGTACGTGTTTTTTAGTTGCCTTGCTGCAAAACCTGCTTGCTCGTATTTTCCTCGCCGTATTGCTTTTTGCATCAAGCTAAACATGTCGTACATGTTGTACCCTGTTTCGGTATATGGATATGCCATTCTACTACCTCCCTTTGTTTTTATTTTAAACTTTTACGATACGATAGCAGAACTAATTCTTTTGTCAATGATTTTATCGCTTTACATTTATTGTAGGCTTGTTGGTTTTCAGATTGTATTTGAAATGCTTACCCCATCGAATCTTCATTTCTGTGATGCAGTCTTCCTGCTCTTTTCGTGTTTTACTCGAATTTCCTCCACTGTTTGTATCGGTTCCACTTTTCACACAAAAGTATTTTGGTTGTAGTATGATTCTGTTTAAAAGCAGCTCGTGCAGCTCGACATCAAGGTCACAATTATGATAAACCTTTTCATCAAAACGACTTTTGTACACGCTTTTGTTTACCCATCTCATTGCACCTGTTGTTCCCTTAAACGTGAACTCTTGCGAGTAATTCCATGGGGATATTGCGGCATCCTCTGCTGCAAATCCTATTTCTAAATCTATCATAATCTGTGCAATTCTTTCTATTTCGGCAATTATCAGCTCCTTGTCTTCTATTTTCTCATTTCTTTCCATTCTGTAAAGAAAATAATCAACGTCGTCATCTATTGTGAATATTACATCTTCTTTAGCGTTTTCATTTATGTAGTTTAGTACTTTGCACAAATTGTCAATTTTCGAATCCTCAATAGCCCAAATTTTTTCTATCCCTCTTTTTCTGTATTCTTCCTCTTGAGACTTTCTTACTACATATGTACAATCGTCAAAGAATTTGAACGTTTTGGTTTCTTTTGCTCGTCCGTAACTAGGCACATATATTCCTAAAGAAAATTCATTTTCCATCAGCTCCACTCCTTCGGAAGATTCCATCCATTTTTAGCTATGTAATCTATCACAGACAAATTGTTGTCTATAGTCTTGTAGTCGGAATATATTAATTCTATCCCTTTCTTTTTGTACATGTTTTCATCATTATAGCCCTTTCCCCCAGTTCCAGAATAGTATGTATCACATCCTGTTTGAAGGCATTGCCACACGTTTCTTTCATTTTTTTTAAGTGATGTTGGTAACTCCTTGCTCGCAACAAGAATTTTGCACTTCATCCCAAACCCGCTAATTATATCTTTCATTAAATTGAGATTTAAATCTACAAGATATTTTTCTTTCTTCGACAAATGCTTTTCCATCAGCGATATTGTTTCTTCACCGTATGGATACTTTCGATACTCATTTCTAATTGTTTTTAACAGCTTCTTGTCCCATTTTCTATCATAACAGATTTGCACTTCATTTATTTTCATGCTTCCGTTGTGCTTTATCGGTACTGTTATTTTGTGCCTTTCTCCATTTACCACTATTTCATTCCAGTTTTGCCTTTCTGTTTTTGAAAATTTAACATCATCATCAAGAACAAAAACGTCGGATTTATTTATTTTATAGAAAAATCCCATATAGGGGACGAAATTGGGTTGATGTCCCGAAAAAACCATTATCTTATCTCCCTAATTATTTCAAACGCTTCTGCATATTGCTTCGAGATTTGAGAACCTCTAAACCCAGCTAGAGTCCTTATCGCATGTTCGGACCTTGGTCCAAAACCCTCGTCTATCTGCTGTTTGAATTTCTTCATTGCTCGTACTTTTATTTCCAGTGTTTCTGTTATGTCTTCCCATGCCGTCGGAATGAATGAATTGTGTCCGGTTGGAGCATCTAAACATGTCTCTGATATTGTTTCGTATGCATATATTTTTTTTACATCATTTCTATGTGGTCTCGCTGCAACTAGCGTTGCGTTGCATATGTTTTTATGCTCAATGTGTATATCTCCCCAATGTGGCAAATACAATTCATCCGGATTATAATCTGAAATAACCCTCTCCAGCTCATTGTTTATCTGTACTTGTTCGCTGATATTAATTTCTAATGTTGGGAAATTTAAAAACACTTTTTTTATATCACCAAGCTCGCCAATAGCTTTAGCATATTGCTCGACATTTTCTTTTGCATTTTCATCGCTGTAATGTCTTCCGACTCTAGATGTGACAATACATATCATTACATCTTCGCCGTTTTTAGCTTTTTTTGCAATTGTTCCTCCAACGCCCAATATGTCATCATCGGTATGTGGTGCTACTATTAGATTTCTTTTTTTGGCACTATATCTGCCTTCATTTTGTCGTACCATATCGCCCTCGCATTTATTTTTCTTTTTTTTGCAATCTTAACTTTTGCTCCCTCGATTCCAAGCTTCCTGACAAGGTCGTTGTAATCTAATTCAGAGCGGCAGGCAATCATTACATAATCATATTTTTCATAATGTATCGGCTCCATCTCTTCAATCGTTCTTTCTTGCGGGTCTGTTAATTCTGCATCAAGCCCTAAATCAATTTCCAAATCTGCAGTCCAGTCTGCTAACATATCAACATCCCATTCTCCGGAATGAGTATTGTCCTTAATATTGATTGCTTTTAATTCTGATTTTGTGTAACCTATCAATCTTTTGCATAATACTTTCGCATCCGGGTTTTCTTCCATCAATACACTTATCCGCTGATTTCCTGCTATTACATTGTTGTCTTCGTCTATCAAAATCAATCCAAAATCGCCGAACTTGTCTAAAGATTCTTTCAGCTCATTTCTCTTATTTGTTGATATTTTCCTCGGATTTCCAAATCCAGTCTTAATTTCAATAACTGGCAATGTTACCGTTTCTATTCGTTTCATTTTTTGCTCCTAAAAAAGTAAAAGAGCGTAGCTACTTAATTCGCTACACTCTTCTGCTGGTTCGATTGGGATTCTTTACACATATAATATTACAACACTATGTTTGCTTATTGTTGCTTATTTTCAATATAATAGTACGCAATAATCCCAGTCAAAACACCTACTACAACAGCTAAAATACTCATTGCTTAATCGCTTCGCCTGTGGTAAAATGCAAGTGAGAGCAGTAATCTCACTTGCATATTCAATCATAATGTTTTCAAGCTACTTTATGATTGATTTTATTATGGCAATAACCACTTCTGCAAGTAGTGTGCCAGTTGCACCGGACAGTGCTGCAAGAACGAACTTTCTAGCTTCGTTCTTGCTTTTCTTTTTACCACTTTTCACGGCTCCTCCTTTCTAGTGTTGATTGAATTAACTTACGACGTAACTATAATCTTGTTGTGTCTTTATGTCAAGTTTTTTTCTATTAATTTTCCTAGTTTTTCGAGTGATTTATCTCTCAATAGCCTAGTATGACTGTATGAATAGTTGATTTTTTTTGCTATTTTATCGGTTTTTTCATTATTGACATATTTTTCGATGATGATTTCCCTGCAAACAGGACTTAGAATCTGGAGCTCTTTCATTATTTCTTCTTTTAGGCTTATCCATTCGTTGACCATTTTAGATAGGTTTTCTTTTTCTTTTAGTATTCTAATCACAGCATCTTCCATCCTATTCCCACTAATAGAGTTTTGAACCTTGTCGGTGATATTCATGGAACCACAACATTGAGCTACATTCTCCAGTTCTTCTATCCGCTGCATACAAGATTTGATTTCCCATTCCGCCTCGCCCAACTTCCGGAGCCTTGCATCCGCAATTTGTGCATATTCTGTCATTCGTTCCCTCCTATTCTATCGTTCCTATCTCATCACGATTCGCCCGCATGTACATTTCAACCGCAAATTTGATATTGTCGTAGTGTTCATCGCACATATCCAGCAGCCACTTTAGCTGACCGAGCGGCATCCGGACCGCATTTCCTTTTTGAAATATTGCTACCTCCCTGTCACGGCAGGCAATCGTAACATCGCCATCGTCTAACGAATAGATGAACGAGCCATCTAATCGCTTCCTCACCTTGTCGGTGCTGATTCTATACCTTCTCATATCCAAATTCCTTTCGAGAAATTGTTCGCTTCAAGCCATTCATCAGCCTTCTTTTTCGTTGCTTCCGAGATTGTCGTGAGCGTAAGCGCTACCTTGCACATTGAAGCCATTATTACCTTGTCGCTTTTCGGCATCGGTCTGCCGCCGTAAACGTTATCCTGATACATCCGGTAGAATGCCTTGTATTTTTCAACATCCAAGCTCTCTACTACTTCGTGGAAATCCTTTTGCCATTGGTCAATAAGTTTTCTATTCATGGTATCTCCCTTCGATTCTGCTGCACTCTCGTTCTAACTTGTACTCAATCAGCTCTTTCAGTTCGCAGTCGCTCATGAACTGCTTCCGGATTTGTTCTAGCATAATGTATACGTCTGCTATCTCCTCTTGCACGCCCCTTAATCGGCTCTCTCCCGGTCCTTTGTTGTAGTATTGCACAATTGCCGTGGTGAGCTCTGAAAGCTCCTCCACGGTCTTAAAAAGCTGGTTCTCGAATCCATGATGTGCAAGTATCATGCTAATCATTTTCTTTTGTTTATCGTCGAACATTTTTCTCCTATAATCCTCCCCTCCGAATTGTAAATGTAGCCTTCCCAGTATGGGTAGTTGCGGTGGAATGTTGAAGCATGTATTCCTGCCAACTCCGCCGCAACTCTCATCGGGATTTCCCTGCTCTGTATCCAATAGCAGGCTTCGAAAAACTCGTTTGGAAGCTCGCTATACCGTCTCCCCACTCTCGACTCCTTGCGTTTCGTAGTCCAGCTCTTTCGATAACCAATCTTCCTTGCACTCAATACACGTTTCAGCGGCGTTTTTTCTGTATGCTTCATAGTCCTTGTCGCAGAAGCCTAAAGCAGGGCAATTAATCTGCTCTCGCATTACTTCTCTGTACACGGCGTTGGGGGCAGTGCCCCGCAACGCTTCTATTATTCGGTCTCTATTTGTCATTATCTGCACCATCCTCTTCTAAGTATCCGACCAATATGTCTACAATCCAAATGATTGCATCGTACTGGTAAATCGTGCCTGTCGATAACGTTTTTCTAATGTATTTCAAATCGTCAATACATTCTTTCCTATTCATCGTCATCCTCCACCAGTTCGCAGTATCTCCACGAAACACGGCTACCTCTTGCTGTTTTGCTTGTCGTGCCGCCTGGCCAGGTCACAAACTGAAGCGCTTCATCTTCGTCGAATCTTGCGAAGTATTGTAATCTCCACGGTTCATATTCGCCATCACGCACCCTCACCAGCGTGTCAACGGGGACTTTGCCCCAGTCCACTTCGGGCTTTGGTGGTTCGGTGTACTCTTCGTCAAGCCAAAATGCGAACAGCTTCAAGCAAGCTTAACACTCATCCCTTTGACAGAGCTCGTCGTTACACTCCCAGCCGTCACTGTATAACGTATTCACCGTCTTTATCATAAAATCGCACGAATTACCGTCTTTGATTGCCTTTACAATTTCTTCTCTGTATTTTTCTCTATTCTTCACTATTCTTCCTCCTCACTCATAACCAAGTTGTCGTTGAATAAGAAATCTAAAGCATAACTCATGCCGAATGTCTCAAACATGTATTTTCTGAAAATTGATGTGTTCTTTTCGCAATGACGATGATGATAAATATTAACCTCCAAACAATAATCGTTGTTTATGATGATTTTCTCGTCTGGGATGGCAGTTAAGAACGAAATCTCAATCTTACCACGCAAAGTGATTTTATCGTCCTCTCTATAAATGTCTAAAGCTAAAATCTTTTCGCCATCGTTAAGATATAACTTATAAATTTCTTTCAACTGTTCATCTGATAACTGATTTACATATTCCAAACACATGTTATTCCTCCTAACGCTCACTAACACTCATTTATCACTTTCTAAAATTTGTTCTCTGTATTTTTCTCGATTCTTCACTGTTGTTCCTCCATCAAATTTCTGCTATATTCCTCTTCTTTCTCCTGATAGTTTTCTTCCAACTCATTGAGCATTATCTCAACTTTTGCATATCCTATTAATGTGCCCATGTGCATTGCCCGTAAACCTTCATTCTCTTCCTCAGCAAGCATTTCTTCGGTTTTTCTATACAAGAGTTCTAATTCTGCTCTCACATCATCGATATCAACCCACATAACATATCCTCCACTATCAGTTGAATAAGTAATCTAAAGCATAACCTATACCAAATGTTTTCAGCATGTATTTTCTATATATTTCGTTGAGATTTCCGGAATGATGATAAATTTTAACATTGTAATCCGACAAATAATAATCGTTGTCTACGACTAATGTCGCATGTGGGTTTATTTCTAAATGCTCTTCCTCATATTCTGGAATCTCAATCTTACCCTCCAGACCGATATCATCGTCGTATCTAGAAATGTCTAGAAAAACAATCCTTTCGTCCTCGCAAAGAAATAACTGATAAATTTCTTTCAATTGTTCATCGGTTAACCGATTTGCATATTTCAAACACATACTATCCTCCTAACGCTCATTTAACACTTTTTAAAACTTAACCCTTGACTAACTTATAACTTCCTGACACGCTTCAAACGCTTATATTTCAAGGCTTTGTTTTTCGCTTTCGCTTGCTTTTTTCGCTTTCGCTTGCTTTTTTCGCTTTCGCTTGACTAATACATCAATAGTCTTGAGTAATTGTTGCGTAATCTTGAGTAATTACGCAACAAGCTACTCAACATGCAACTATTTCAGAGTGCCCACACTATGAACCATTTTCGTGACCCCACGAAAATGGGAATTACTCGACCTGTTTGTCGGTACTCCGCTCAAGTCTCCATCACTAATCGGATTCCATTTCAACAACATACTCTTATACCTCCCTGATACGAATTCCATACTGATATAAAAGTAATTTCCGCTTGATAATGTATTCCTTCGTCCGGAAGCCTTTCACGTCCTCTACAACCGTCTTAATCCCCTCTTCGTACTTAAAATCCGCCTTGTAGGAGCATTCACGCTCAATCACCTTCCCGTTCTCGTCACGTTGGGATGGGATAAGCACGAACTTAACTTGTCTGCTCAAGTTCTTAATCACACCCGCCTTTTCCAGCAGTACAAGTTCCTGATAACGGTTTGCTTCCTTCTTCGAGTCGAACGTCTGACCGTCCACGACGGTTTTCTTGCTGTTATATTTGCTCACTCTGCACCTCCCTTCACTTCAATATCCACCATGTAGCCAAGTGTATGTGCTATTTCGAGAAACTTGTACCATGTGATGTTCTCACCGTGCTCCCAGCGGCATATCGAGCTAACGTCCGAATACACCGCCTCAGCAAGCTCCGGTTGCGTTAAGCCCTCCGATGTCCGCATGGTCTTAATTAGCTCTGACAAGGTTTTCTCTGTTGCTATCATCGCTTTCACCGTTCCATTCCTTTGTAATCTCATATGCACATGCTGCATATCCTGCAACGTCCACGTAGTTGTCGTAGTGGCTAACTCCACCAGTG